>LNFM01010612.1_pt1 | contig 12896 bp, 9 predicted proteins | sample 596031 | NCBI WGS metagenome assembly LNFM01 (sample SAMN04254537, study PRJNA301005) | activated carbon metagenome | isolation source: dual media filters at the Ann Arbor, Michigan drinking water treatment plant | place: USA: Ann Arbor
ATCTCGTCGGTGCAGGACCCGACGCTACGCCCGCCGCGCCTCGCGCAGATCCTCGCGTGGGCCGCCTCCGGAGCGATCACGCCGCACGTCTCGCACACGTACCCGCTGACTGACTTCAAAACCGCGATGCTCGCCAAGTGGCGCGGCGAGGTCATCGGCGGCGCTGTCCTGCACCCGACCTAGCCCCTGCACCCGGGGACCGCTAGCCCGCTGACGCTCACGGACCAGCGCAGCCGCTTCATCCTTGGTTGCGACGCGATGGCGTCCGGGACAGGCCCTACAGCCGGTGGAGGCCGATGACGCGCGGCTGCGACGTGTCCGGATCGTCGGCGATGTGGACGAGCGTGCCCGGGATCCCGCGCGACGTCTCGATGCGCAGGATCGTGTAGCGGCCGTCGACGGCGGTGCCGCCGCGGGGAAGCTTGGTCGTGCAGGTCTTGCCGGTGGCGTCGGGCGTGAGCTGCTGGAGCGAACCGGCGAGCGCGCGACCGTCGATGTCGTACGCGTCGACGGTGTACGTCACAGGCCAGTCGGCGAGGTGATGCTTGACGATCAGGTCGTCGAAGCAGACGCGATCGGCCGTCTCGAGCATGAAGTCGTCGACCGGATTTACCTTCGTGAACCAGTGGAGGGCGGTGCGGCGCTGGCGCTTGATGAGGGTCTCGAGGAGGTAGGGGGCGGCCCGCGGATCGGTCAGCTTGCCTTGCTCGATCGCGGCGGCGAGCTGGGCCCGCGTCATCTCGATGATGATCTTGGCGCCCCAGAACTGATCGAAGCGATCAGCCACGTAGACCGGGAGGTGACCGATCGGGTTCGGCTTCCAGCCCTCCGGCCGGTAGTCCTCGGCGGAGTACATGCCGAGACCGGGGATCTCGGGGTCGACGCGGCCCTCCCACGGCTGGCGGCGGAGGCCGAGGGTCAGGAACGACCACGTGAACTCGTACGGATCGACCTCGTAGGTGAAGTCGGGCTGCGGGCGGCGGTTCGAGCGGGGGAAGGCGCCGAGCGAGTTACCAAAGTCGATGTGGTAGTGGACAACGTAGTGGGTGCTCTTGTCCGCGGGATCCTCTTCCCAGGACTCGAGCGTGTTGTCCTCCTTCATGTCCGTGTGGGCGAGCCACGCTGCGAAGGCCGCCATGCCGCGCTGATCGCGGCGGAGCTCGTGCGGGATGACGTCGTTCGGATCGTCCTTGCGCGTGCCGAGGCGGTGCGAACCGCCGAGCGGCTTCCCGGTGATGTAGAGGGACGCCGTGCCGCGATACTTGCCGGTGGGTTGCGCGAGAGCCCGCGCGAACTCGTCGTCGACCATCTGCTCGGTCAACGGCTGCTTCTCACCCTTGATCTTCTTGTAGGCCGTGTCGCCGACGACGAGGTCCTTGCGATCGAAGAAGACGACGTGGTCGGAGGGCACGTTGTAGCCGGCCGCCCAGAGGATGCGCGCGGTGATGACGTCAGCGGCGCTGTCGAGCTCGGGCTCGTCCTTGGGCGAGAACTTGAGGAGGAACTTGCGGCCCTTCGAGTCCTCGCAGATGAAGCCGGGGACCGAGCCGCCTTCCTTGGCCGACTTGATCGTCCAGGGCAGGTTCTCGTACGGCGTCTCGCCGGGCGCGCCCTGGGCGACCTCGGCGGGTGTGACCTCGCGCATGCCGACGCGGTTCGTGAACCACGTCGAGTCGGGGACCTCGTCGAGCGAGTTCACGCCGCGGGCGCGCTGCTCGCGCGTCAGGCTCAGGTGGCGGCGCGCGAGGAGGAGGTACGAGGTGAAGTGGTAGTAGGGCCGGTAGAAGGGATTCTCCGCGGGCTGCGTGGGGACGTCGGTGCGGTCATTCACCTTCCACACCGGCGGCGTGTTGACGAAGCGCACCGATCCGACCGGCGATGCGGTTCCGCAGGCGGCGATCGCCAGCACCAGGATGATGGCCGCAGCGCGCATGATCATCGGCGGTAGATTCCGATGACGCGCGGCGCCCCGGACTGGGGATCGATGGCGACGTGGATGGACGTCCCCGGGATGCCGCGAGTCGAGCCGACCTCGTAGATCGTGTAGCGCTCGCCGTCGGTGGCCATCGGGAGGTCGGGGAGGCAGACGTCACCCTTCGCATCGGTGGTGACGGCGGCGATGTCACCGAGGAAGCGCTCCTCGTTGTCATACGCCTTCGTCGTGAAGGTGGTGGCGCCATCGGCGAGGCCGTGGCGAACGGCGAGGTCGACGAAGCAGAGCCGGTACTTGCCATTGACGATCTTCACCGCGATCTCGTCGATCGGGTTCACGCGCTCGAACCAGTATCGGGCCGTGATGCGCTGGCGCGCGACGAGCGTCTTCACGAGGTACGCCGATGACTCGGCGTTCGTCAGCCGGCCGGCCTTCACCGCGGCCGCGATCTGCGCCTCCGTGAAGCGGATGAGCAGCTTCGAGCCCCAGAACTGATCGATCCGGTCCGCGAAGATGATCGGGAACTGCCCCGCCGGGTTCGGCTTCCACTCCGTCGGTTCCCAGTTCTTCGCCGAGTAGATACCGACGCCGGGATAGCCCGTCACCATCTCGCGGTCCTCCCAGCTCTGCGTGCGCAGGCCGAGCGACAGGAGCTGGAGCAGCGTCTCCTTGAAGTCGAGCTGGTACTGGTAATCGATGATCGGATCCCGGTGGATGGCCGGGTACGCCCCGAGCGACTTCCCGAAGTCGATCAGGTAGTGCTTCATGTAGTGCTTTGACTTGTCGCCCGGGTCCTCGATCCACGTATCGATCGACTGGTCCTCCTTGGCATCGCTGACCGAGAGCCACGCCGACAACGCCGCCTGCCCACGCATGTCACGCCGCAACTCGTGCGGGATCCTATCGTTCGGATCGTCCTCGCGGGTACCGAGGCGCGGAGTGCCGCCGCGCGGCTTGCCCTCGACGAAGATCGACGCCATGCCGCGGATCGTGCCGTCCTCCTGGATGTTGACACGCGCGAGCTGCTTCTCGACGTAGGCCATGTCGAGCGGGACCTTCTCGCCCTTGAGCTTGTAGGTCGCATCCTTGTCGATCTTGAAGTCCGTCTGCTTGAAATAGACGACGTGATCGCTCGAGACGTTCCAACCCGCGGCCCAGAACAGCCGGCCGACGATGACGTTCGCCGCCGTCTCGATCTCGGGGTGCGACCGCTCGTCGAACTTGAGGACGAACTTCGTGCCCGCGCTGTCTTCGCACACGAAACCGACGGAGGCCCCGCCCGCCTTCGCGCTCTTGATCGTCCAGGGCCGATGCTGGTCGGGCGAGTGCGCCGGGCCCGGTCCCTCCTCGATCTCCGCAGCGCTGAGCGGCGGGCGGTTCGTGAACCACGTCGAGTCCGGAACCTCGTCGAGCGCGTTCACGCCCCGCGAGCGCTGGTCACGCGTCAGGTCGAATCCCCGACGCGCGCGCAGGAAGTACGAATCGAAGTGATAGAACAACCGGAGGAACGGCCGATCCTCTGGCGCCTCGGGGGTATCGACGCGATCGTTCACCACCCAGACGGGCGCTGCGTTCTTGAAGCGCACGGGACCGACAGGCGACGGGGCGCACGCCCCGACGAGGCTTACGACGGCAATCCCGGCGACAGCGACGGGCTTGGCACTCCGTACGGTGGAATCGAAGCGACGCATCAGTAACGCTCCACTCGCGACCGAGCCTGGAAGATCGGGTTGAAGGACAGGTACGCGAACATGCCGCCATCGATCGAGCTCGCGACCTCGGCCCGCACGAGCATGCCGGCCGCCGAGTACGCCTCGAGGGCGATGCCGTAGCCGATACGCAGGTTATCGAGATCGAGATCCGACACCGACGGTGACACCTTACCCGCGTCCACGAAGACCGTGCCGGCGAGCGTGCGACCGATGAAGAAGAGGTAGCCGGCCTGCGCCACCGTCGCGACGCGATCGCGGAAGCGATCACCGAGGTAGCCCCGCAAGAGGTCCTGGCCGCCCAGGCGTGGCAGCTCCGTGAACGGCACTTCGTCACGCGCGCCCGACACCATCTCGCCGTACGCGCGGAGCTCGATGACACGTGGGCCCTTCGTCAGGCGAAAGTAGCGCTGCAGATCGAAGCCGGCGCGGTAGAACGAGGGCTCTCCGTCGAGGCGGCCCATCTGCCGCCCGAGGAATGCCATGGCGAGGCCACCGGTGCCGCGAATGCCGGGAGAGTCGTACTCGTCGTAGGGGCGGCGCGAGTCGTAGGCGAGCTGCGCCTCCGTGTAGAAGTACTCCGTGCCGCGGACGAAGCCCGGCAGCGCGTTGCCGGAGACGTTGTAGGCGTCGCTGATGTTCTGGTCGTCGCCCAGGTTCGTCGAGTCGCCGTACTCCTTGTGGACGAAGCCACCTTCGAGCTGCAGCTGGAACCGGTGCGGCAGCTTCACGGTGATGCGCGGCACGATGCGCCAGATGTCCATCGCGAAGCGGGACCGCACCGAGGCGTCGTTCTCGAGCACGTTGATGCCCATGGTCTGCTGGTCGTCGAGCTCGTCCCCGTTGCCGTAGCCGAAGAACCGATCGCGATCGCGGTTCTCGTAGCGTGCGGTGATGCCGATGGCGACCGGGTCGCTCACCCGGCGGCCCGTATCGAGATCGATCTCGGCGTAGCGGTTCTGGCGACCACCGAAGCCGCCGCGCAGCGAGAGCTTCTCGTTCTCGCCGAGCAGATCGCGAAAGAAGGCCCGGACGCCAACGTTCAGGCCGAAGCCCGTCTCGACGAGCGCGGTCGGATACACGCCGACCTTGCCGTCCTCGCTGATGAACACGGCCGCGATCTTGTCGGCGACGTTGTATTTCTCCTGCAGGTACAGCGCGCCGCGGATCGGCTGCAGCACGATCTCGACGGGGATACGCGGGATCCACAGGACGACCCGTCCGAGGATGCGGCCGGCACCGTCGCCGGTGTCGATCGGATCGACGCGACCATGCTCCTCACCGGGGCGCGGCGCGTTCGACACGTCCGCCGCTGTCAGTCCGACCTCGGCCGGCTCGTCGGCACCAGCGCCGGGAGCGGGCGCGTCCTGGACGGCGGGATCGCCCGGGGGCTCGGCCGGCGCTGACTGCGCCATCGCCGAGGGGCTCGCGAACCCGATGGCCGCGATCGCGAGAAGAGTCTTCACGAAGTCCAAGCTACGACAATCACGGAGCCCTCCAACGGTGGCAGGTAGTGAGAATCGCGAAAGTGATGGCTGTGCGGGCCTGCCACGGGCGCACTCGCACACTCCGTGCGCGTCACTCCGGTGAGATCAGCGCGAGCCTGTGGGCTCTGCTAGTCTGCGCCGCTGTATGTTGACGGACCCCGAGCTGCCTGCCGCGATCGCCAAGCGACGCACGTTCGCGATCATCGCGCATCCCGATGCAGGCAAGACCACGCTGACGGAGAAGCTGCTCCTGTTTGGTGGGGCCATTCAGCTCGCGGGTGCCGTCAAGGCGCGCGGTGATCGTCGGCGTGCACGCAGCGACTGGATGAAGGTGGAGAGGGAGCGCGGAATCTCCGTCACGACGTCCGTGATGACCTTCGATTTCTCCGACTGCACCTTCAACCTGCTCGATACGCCCGGCCACGAGGACTTCTCCGAAGACACCTACCGGACGCTCACCGCCGTCGACTCGGCGGTCATGGTGATCGATGCGGCGAAGGGCATCGAGGCGCAGACCCGCAAGCTGTTCGAGGTCTGCCGCCTGCGCGATGTCCCCATCGCCACGTTCATCAACAAGATGGACCGCGAGGGTCGCGACCCGTTCGAGCTCCTCGACGAGATCGCTCACGACCTCCAGCTCGAGGTCACCCCCGTCTCCTGGCCGATCGGCTCCGGTCGCGAGTTCCGCGGCTGCTACGACCTGATCAAGGACCAGCTCATCCTGATGGAGCGCACCAAGGGCCAGTACTTGCAGGAGGGCATCCAGGTCAAAGGCCTCGACGACCCGAAGCTCGACGAGCTCCTGCCGGAAACAGCCGTCGCGAAGCTGCGCGAGGACGTCGCGATGGTGCGCGAGCTCTGCCCGAAGTTCGACCTCGAGATGTATCGCGCGGGGCACCTGACTCCCGTGTTCTTTGGCAGCGCGGTCAACAACTTCGGCGTGCAGGAGCTGCTGGCCGGGCTGGCGGCTCTCGCGCCGCCGCCACGCAAGCAGCCGGCTCGCGAGCGCGAGGTGCTGCCGACCGATCCGAAGGTCTCGGGCTTCGTCTTCAAGATCCAGGCGAACATGGATCCGAAGCACCGCGATCGCATCGCGTTCGTGCGGCTCGCGTCGGGCCACTTCACCCGCGGCATGAAGCTCACGGTCCCGCGCACGGGCAAGTCGCTCGGTGTGCACAACGCCATGCTGTTCCAGGCCAACGAGCGCGAGCTCGCCGAGGAGGCGTGGGCGGGGGACATCATCGGGATTCCCAACCACGGCACGCTGCGGATCGGGGACTCGCTCACCGAGGGTGAGGCGCTGCATTTCACCGGAATCCCGAGCTTCGCCCCCGAGTTCCTGCGTCGCGTCCGCGCCGAGGATCCGATGAAGGCCAAGCACCTGGGGCGCGCCCTCGAGCAGATCGCCGAGGAGGGCGGCGCCCAGGTCTTCAAGATGTTCCTCGGCTCCGACTACATCGTCGGCGTCGTCGGTGGCCTGCAGTTCGAGGTGCTCGCCGACCGCATCCGCACCGAGTACGACCTGCCCTGCCACTTCGAGGCGACGAGCTTCGAGGTCGCGCGCTGGGTCGACGCCGACGACCCCAAGATGATCAAGCGCTTCGCCGACGCGAACCGCGACAACATCGCCGAGGATCACTCGGGCGCGACGGTGCTCCTCGCGCGCAACGAGTGGCAGCTGAACCGCGCGAAGCAGGACTGGCCGGATCTCCGCTTCCTCCAGACGCGCGAGCAGGCTCCGCTGACCGCGGCCGCGACCTAGCCGAAACCTCGCGCTGACTTGATTGCCGGGATGGCACGAAACGCGCACGGTGCTCGGAACCCATGAGTGCAATGAAATCGTTCCTGGATGTCCGACGGAAGGAGATTCCGTTCGTCCTGTCGATGTTCATGTACTTCTTCCTGGTCATCACGGTCTTCTGGATCCTGAAGCCGATCAAGAAGGCGCTCTTCGTCAACCACTACACGAAGGGCGTCACGTTCTTCGGGCTCGACGGGGCCCAGGCCGAGCTCCTCGCGAAGGTCGGCAACATGGTGGTCGCGCTCGTCGCCACGATCGTGTTCACGGTGCTCTCACGCCGCCTGCACCGCCATCGCCTGACGCTCGTCTTCACGGCGTTCAGCGTCGCCATGCTCGCGCTGTTCATCCCGCTGCTCGGTACGAGCAGTGGCCTGGTCGCGTGGTCCTTCTACCTGTTCGGCGATCTCTTCAACACGCTGATGGTCGCGACGTTCTTCGCGTTCCTGAACGACAGCGTCCACCCCGACGACAGCAAGCGTCTGTACGGCCCGATCGTGCTCGGCGGGGTGGCCGGTGGTGCCGTGGGATCGATCTTCGTGGTCGCCCTGACCAAGACCTCGGACATTTCTCCGTCGGCCTGGATGGTGGTCTCCATCGTCCTGACCGTGGTGCTGGGCGCGATGGCGGTCATCGGCGGCCGCTGGGTGGAGAAGAACAAGCCCGAGCTCGCGGATGGTGTCGACGAGAACGAGAAAGGCGAGGAGAAGCCGAAGGTCGGCCTCTTCGACGGGGCCAAGCTGGTGTTCGCATCACGCTACTTGATGGCGATCGTGGCCATCGTCGGCCTCTACGAGATCGTCTCGACGATCCTCGACTATCAGTTCACGAGCACCGTGCTCCACTACGTGCCGCAGGGCGTACCGCAGCTCGCTGACGAAACGGAGATGAAGGAAGCGGTCGGCGCGGCCATCGGAGAGCACTTCTCGCTCGTCTACGCGATCACGAATACGGTCGCGCTCCTGATCCAGATCTTCGCGACCACGTTCGTGATGAAGCGCCTCGGCGTCCGCATCGCGCTCCTCATGATGCCGTTCGCGATCCTTGGCAACAGTGTCGCGTTTCTTGCGCTCCCCATCCTCTGGGTCGGTTCGTTCCTCAACACGAGCGACAGCGGTCTGAACTACTCGATCAACCAGAGCGCCCGCGAGTCGCTCTATACGCCCACGACCCGCGAAGAGAAGTACGCGGCCAAGGCGTTCATCGACATGTTCGTGCAGCGCTTCGCCAAGGCCGTCGCGGTCGGCGTCGCCCTCCTCATGTCGATCGCCTTCTCCGACTTCGCCGGTGTGCGCTGGCTGTCGATCATCGCGATCGCCCTCACCGCCGTCTGGATCGTGGCCGCCAGCTGGGTCGGGTACAAGTTCAAGGAGCTCACGGGCGAGGAGGCCGGCAAGCCGTCCAAGGGCGCGGTGCCGAAGGCCCGGACGGTCACGGCAGACCGGTAGTCACATTCGCCGCGGGGCGCGTCTACCCCGGGATGCCTCGCATAGCCCTGATTCTGGCCCTCCTCGCTGCCTGCGGTGATGACGGAGGCACGCGCAACGAACAGCCCGACGCGCCGCTCGAGCCAGACGGCATGATCGAGCCGGGCATGGCCCGGGTCACCGTGCTGGCCGGTGGCGTTCCGCGAGCCAACCACCCGGTGACGTTCCAGCGGTCCGACAGCACCGAGATCGCAACCGTGATGACCGACGCGTCCGGCGTGGCGGCGGCGATGGTCCCGGAGGGGAGCTACGTCACGGCGTTCGACATCTACCAGGTGTCCAGCCCGTTTCGCAGCATCGTGACGGTGATGGGAGTGAAGCCCGGCGACTCGATCGAGATCCGCGGGGACGCCAACGCGCCGGAGGAGAACATCGCGTTCACGTATCCCGCGTACGCCGGTGCGATCAGCTACGACGTGGCCTCCACCTGCGCGGCCGATGGCGTCGGAGGTTCGACGATGCCGTCGTTGAGCTCGCGTCCGTGCAGTCCGCGCATCGACACCCTCGTCGTCGCGAGAGACGACACCGGCAACGAGCTCGCGTATCTCGCCAAGCTCGACCAGCCCTTCGATCAGGTCATCGATCTGACGGGCGAGACGTGGGTCATGGCCACGCCCGTCGCCACGACGTATACGAACGTCCCGTCCTTCGCGCTGAACCGGGCCAGCCGCAGGTACACGACACCGCGCGGCACCTTTGGCGAGTGCCAGGCGATCGGGTACACGTCGGGAACCTTCACGTTCGCGTGTCCCGAGATCGCCGGCGTGACCGTCGTCGAGGAGACCTGGCTCTGGGAGGACGCGGTCGGTCGCTACGTCTACTCTCCCGCCCCCGCCGCGCCGATCGATCTGACCGGCGCCGCGATCGCTGCGCCCACGGACTACGCCTACTCGATCCCGGGGACCCGCGAGCTCCTGTGGACGGAGCGCGCGGGCGCGACCCCACAGTTCGTGATGGCGCAGGTGAGCGGAACCGGCGGGTCGGCGCCATACCGGTGGGAGATCGTGGCGCCCTATACGGGATCCACGCTCCCGCTGCCGACCCTGACCGGCGAAGGAGAGATCTACAACAACCTGGAAGACGCCGGCGCCTTTGTCTGGCTGGGCACGGCGGAGGGCGGCTACGACGCGATCCGGCAGCTCGGGCCGACCTACGTCGGTGGCATCCGGGTGAATGCCGCCACCGGCCGCGTGGTGCTGACGGCCTACGAAGAGGGGTAGGCCTGTCACATTCGCCGCGGGGCGCATCTACCCCGGGATGCCTCGCATGGCCCTGATTCTGGCCCTCCTCGCTGCCTGCGGCGACGACGGGGGCACGCGCAACGAACAGCCCGACGCGCCGCTCGAGTCCGACGGCCCCGTCCCGCCCGACAGCATGCTCGAGCCGGGCCTGGCCCGGGTGACGGTGCTCGCTGGCGGTGTGCCTCGCCCGGATCACCCCGTGACGTTTCAGAACCCGGATGGCAGCGAGATCGCGACGGTGCGGACCGACGCGAGCGGGGTAGCGGCGGCGGTGGTCCCGGAGGGGAGCTACGTCACGGCCTTCGACATCTACCGCGCGGGCAGCCAACGCAGCATCGTGAGCGTGCTGGGCGTGAAGCCCGGCGATTCGATCGAGATCCGCGGGGACGCCGACGTGCCCGAGCAGACCATCCGGTTCTCGTATCTCCCGTACCCTGGTGCGATCGGCTACGACCTGACCTCGACCTGCGCGGCCGACGGCGTCGGTGAATCGACGATGCCGTCGCTGAGCTCGCCTCCGTGCAGTCCCCGGATCGATACGCTGGTCGCCGCGGATGCCGAGACGGAGAGCAACGTGGCCTATCTCGCGAAGCTCGATCAGCCGTTCGGTTCGCTGATCGACCTGACGGGCGAGACCTGGATCACGCCCACGCTGACGTATTCGAACTACACCAACGCGCCGGTCCACACACAGAGCGGAGCCACGCGCCGATACACCACGGAGCGGGGCGTGTTCGGAGACTGCGAGAGCGGCGAGCCGGATGGTGAGGCCTACGCCTTCTCGTGCCCGACCGTGCCGGGCGCGACGATCGTCGAGGAGCTCTGGCTGTGGCAGGACTCGGTCGGCCAGCACGTGTATTCGCTCGAGACCAGCACTCCGATCGACCTGATGGGCACGGCGATCACCGGTCCCACGCAGGACGGGATCATCGATCAGGTGACCCGCGTCCTCTCCTGGCCGGAGCGGGCGGGCGCCGCGCCGCAGTTCGTGATCGCGCGGGTATTCGGGAGCGGAACGAGCCAGAACCCGTTCCAGTGGGAGATCGTGGCGCCGTACGGAGGCGCCTCGCTCACGCTCCCGACGTTGATCGGCGAAGGCGCGGTCTACACCGACCCTGGGGAAGCCGGCGGCGTGATCTGGCTGGGCACCGCCGAGGGCGGCTACGACGCGATCCGGCAGCTCGGACCGATGTCCGCCAATGGCGTGCGCGTGAACGCGGCGACCGGCCGCGTCGTGCTGACCGCCTACGAGAGCTAGGAACGAAACATCGGCACCGCGCCGTTCTCCTGCTCGGCTCCGCTTCCCTGTTCCCTCTTCGGTCGCTAAGGCGACCAGCGCAGCGCGAACAGCGCGGCGCGCTCGCGATAGTCCGTCTGCGGGCCGAGCAGGGACGCGAAGCCGACCTCGACTGTTGCTTCCCAGGCACGGGCGACCCGCGCGGTGAGCCGCAGCCCGACGGGGATGTGATAGCCATCGGAGGCGACCTCGAGGTCACTCTCGTACCCCGTGCGCAGCTCGACGGTGAGGCGACGAGTCTGCACCCCGAGCCAGAGGGGGACATTGAGCGCGGCGCGATTGCCGCGATCGCGATTGCCGAGGCCGAGCCGCAGATACGGATCCGTCGTGACGACGAACCGCCCCCACGCCCGGCGAGCCAGCGCGCCAAGCGTGATGGCGGGCTTGCCCGGATCGAAGTCCCGGGCGAGGAGACGCGCGCGCGGCGCGAAGCCCCGCGTCGCGAGGTAGCGGGCATCGAAGCCGAGGCCGCTGTAGCGATCGCAGTCGTCCCCGTGCACGCAGAGTCCCGATCCGGCGACGATCCGATCTACGCTCGCGTTGCCGTGAATGACGCCGAGCGTGAACCGATCGGTGATCCCGAACCACGCCGATGGCGCGAGGGTGATGGGATCGCCGAGCGCCCCGCGCGACAGGTCCACCTCGACCCCGAGCTCGAGCAAGACCCCATCCGCCGGCAGCACGAGCGAGACCGCGTTCGGATGAACGACGCGGTCCGCCTCGGCGCGCAGGGGCGCGAGAAGGAGCAGCAGCGCAAGCGCCCAGCGCACGGGCTGACGGTAGCCCTTCTCGCGCTGACCGGCTGCATCACCGAGATCGATTCGCAGGACGGCGCGTTCACCCGGCCGGGCGAGCGCGTGCACTGCGCCGTCAACCTCGATTCGTCCGCGCGCAACGGGCTCGCGAGTCTCGATGCGGCTCTCGATCGCGCCGCCGCGCGTGACGAGGTGCTCGACCTCTACGCGCACAAGCCGGGCGACACGGTGGAGCTCGCGACCATCGAGCACGTGCTCGCGGGCGCGGCCGCGCGCGGACTGCCGATCGGCACCTACGAGGAGCTGACCTCACGAGGCGGGCTCGCCCTGTCGTTCGACGACTCGGGAGTGGAGACCTGGCTCCTCGCCCGAGATCTCTTCCTCGCGTACGACGCCCACGTGACCTTCTTCGTGACGCGCTACGCGACACTTAATGAAGAGCGACGCGCGGGCCTCCGCACGCTGGCGTCCGATGGCCACGCCATTGCTGCGCATAGCGTGGGGCACCTGCGGGCACCCACCTACGTGCAGGAGCATGGCCTCGCTGCCTACCTCGCCGAGGAAGCCCTGCCCTCGATCGAGGCCCTGCGCGCCGACGGGTATGCCGTGCCGGCCTATGCCTGGCCGTTCGGGGCCACCACGGGGGAGCTGGACGGCGCACTTATGGAGCATGTGTCCTACGTCCGCTCCGTCACGTTCACGGTGGCCGGCGTCGCAGATCCGTGTCCCCGATAGCCGCGTCGGGTTATTCTGTACAACGTTGGGAGCCACAACGCAGAAGGCGCTTTGCGTCTCCACGCGCTGTACGTCAGTCGATCAATTCGTCGCGACGTTCTACCGCTTTTGTGAGGACGACACGTTCTTCATCGCGACGCTCTCGCAGCGTCCGGTGGGACTCGACACCGCGTTCTCGATCCAGCTCGCCGACAAGACACCAGTGCTGCGCGGTGATTGCACCGTCATCGAAGCGTGGTCGACGCCGATCAATCGCTTCGGTCGGCCTGGCGTTCGCCTCGCGATGAAGCGGCTCACCGCCGAGAGCCGCCTCGTGCTCCAGCGACTCCAGGATGCGGCCGCCGCGGCGCCCACGGGCTCGCTCGTCCCGACGGCCGAGATTCCGCCGACGCCGCCGCCCACGCCGCCCTCGCGCCCGATGATCCCGCGCGCACCGACGGTGCCACCGCGTCCC
>LNFM01010614.1_pt1 | contig 12895 bp, 10 predicted proteins | sample 596031 | NCBI WGS metagenome assembly LNFM01 (sample SAMN04254537, study PRJNA301005) | activated carbon metagenome | isolation source: dual media filters at the Ann Arbor, Michigan drinking water treatment plant | place: USA: Ann Arbor
CATCCGCCCTTCGGGCACCTTCTCCCCGCCTTCGCGGGGAGAAGGCAAAGACAGGAGACAACAACCATGAAATTCGGCCTGCTCTACGAGCATCAGCTCCCCCGCCCCTGGACCCATGGCGCGGAGCATCGGCTGTTCCATGAGGCGCTGGCGCAGGTCGAGCTCGCCGACCGGCTGGGCATCGACTACGTCTGGGAAGTCGAGCATCACTTCCTCGAGGAGTACGCGCATTCCTCGGCGCCCGAGGTGTTCCTCGCGGCCTGCGCCGCGCGCACCAAGAGCATCCGCATCGGCCACGGCGTGGTGCTGGCGCCGCCGGGATACAACCATCCGGCCCGCGTCGCCGAGCGCATCGGCACGCTGGACCTCATCGCCTCGGGCCGCGTCGATTGGGGCACCGGCGAGTCGGCCTCGCGCGTCGAGCTCGAAGGCTTCGGTATCTCGCCCGACGACAAGAAGGCGATGTGGCGCGAGGCGGTCGAGCAGACCGCCAACATGATGGTGATGGAGCCCTATCCCGGCTTCAACGGCCGCTACTTCTCGATGCCGCCGCGCAACATCGTGCCCAAGCCCTACCAGACGCCGCATCCGCCGATCTGGGTCGCTTGCTCACGCCGCGAGACTATCCACGCCGCCGCCCGAGCCGGCATCGGCGCGCTGACCTTCGCCTTCGTCGATCCTGATGAAGCCGGCAAATGGGCGAAGGAGTATTACGAGATCATCAAGTCCGAGGCGTGCGTGCCGATCGGTCACACGGTGAACGCCAATGTCGCCATGGTCACCGGCTTCTCCTGCCACGAGGACGCGGCGGAAGCCAAACGCCGCGGCGCCGAGGGCTTCCAGTTCTTCGGCTACTCGCTGGGCCACTTCTACGTCTACGGCGCGCACCAGCCCGGCGTCACCAATGTGTGGGATCGCTTCGAGATCGCGAAGTCGGGCCTGCCGGAAGTCGGCCACGGCAGCGGCATCGGTACGCCCGCGCAGCTCACCGAGCATCTCCAGCGCTACCAGGACGCCGGCGTCGACCAGGTGATCTTCATCCAGCAGGGCGGACGGAACAAACACGAGCACATCTGCGACTCGCTGAACCTGTTCGCTGAGAAGGTGATGCCGACCTTGAAGACGGGCGCGGCGGCGCGCGAGGCCAAGAAGCAAGCCGAGCTGGCGCCGTTCATATCAGCGGCGCTGAAGCGCAAGAAGAAGATGGCGCCGATCGCGCGCGAAGCGATCCCCGTGGTGTCGGCCTATGGCCGCACGGTGCTGAACACCGGACAGGCCACCGAAGGCCCGACGCATCACCTCAACGCCGACATCACCGTGATGATGAACGACCCGGCGGAGAAGAAAGCGCAGGCGGCCGCGGCGAGCGACGATTGAGCCTCACTCCGGCTTGAGGAACCCCAGCTTCTCCAGCTCGACGGTATCGCGCTCGTCCCTCTTCAGCCGCTCGGCGTATTCATCCGGCGTCGAGGGCATGATGGTGACGCCGAGCTCGCCGAGCCGCTTCTTCACCGCGTCGTCGCGCAGCGCCGCGACGATCGCCTTGTTCAGCGTGTCGATGATCGGCTTCGGCGTCTCGTTGCGCACGAAGACGCCCAGCGTCGTGCCACCATCGAAGGCCGGGCCGCCGAGCTGCTTGAGCGTCGACACGCCAGGCAGCTCGGCGATCGGCTCGAGGCTCATGGTCGCCAGCGGCCGCAGCTTACCCGAGCGGATATGCGGCAAGGAGCTGGAGAGCTGATCGACATAGAGATCGATCTGGTTGGCCAGCACGTCGTTCAGCCCTTGGCCTGAACCACGATACGGCACGATGTTGAACTTCACGTTCTCGGCGACCTGCACGCGCAGGATGCCGATGTGATTGGTGGTGCCGTTGCCGGCGTGGCCGATGGAGATCGTGCCCGGATTGGCCTTGGCATGCGCCATCACGGACGGCCAGTCCTTGAAGCGGCCATTGGGCGCCGCGACGACGACCATCGGCACGTAGGTGAGCAGGCTGACCGGCGCGAAGAGCGGCATCATCGACGGTTTGCCGGCCATCAGGGCGGCGACATAGAACGTGCCGAAGGCGCCGATGACGAAGGTGTAGCCGTCGGCGGGCGCCTGCACCGTGGCGTCGGCGCCGACCAGGCCACCGGCACCAGCGCGGTTCTCGACAATGACCGGTTGTCCCAGGGCACGCGTCATCGGATCGGCGATCAGGCGCGCGGTGACATCGACATTGCCGCCCGGCGCATAGGGCACGATGCAGCGGATCGGCTTGGTCGGATAGCCGGCCTGGGCGCGCGCGCCGGTCGCGGCGAACCCGGCCAGCGCTGTCGCACCCGCCAAAACATTGCGCCGATTGAGCGTCATCGCTTCCTCCCAGGCTTCGCCATCAAGCCTAGACGACGACCGCGCAGGGCGTCCTGCCACGACGCTGCAGGGCAGGTGCGCACAAGCGATGGTGATGCGTCAGACGATAAACGCCCTTACCGTCTCGACGAACGCATCCAGCCGGTCGTGGTGCACCCAGTGCCCGGCGTTGTCGAACGACACGACCTTGGCGCTGGGGAACTTGGCGATGCGGCCGTCGTCCTGCGGGTTCGAGGCCCAGCTCTCCTTGCCGTAGACCAGCAGGGTCGGACAGGTGATGCGCGACCACAGGTGCTCGACGTCGTCCTGGGTCATGTCGTAGGGCTGCCAGGCGCGCACGTAGTTGTCGAACTTCCAGCTATAGGTGCCGTCCTCGTTCTGGTTGACGCCGTGCTCGGTGAGGTGACGGGCCTGCGCGGGGGAGAGATGCTTGTTCTCCTCCTGCATGCGGCTGAAGGCTTCCTCGATGCTGCCGTAGCGCCGGGACAGGCGGCCCGAGAGCTTGCGCACTTCCTCGACCCAGCCCCGCATGCGCTCGTCGATGGTCTTCTTCTGGCGCTCCGCCAGCATGCGCGGCGAGGGGCCCAGGCCTTCGATCGCCACCAGCTTGCGCACGTTCTCGGGATAGACGCCGGCGTAGCGCAGCGAGATGTTGCCGCCCAGCGAGTGCGCCACGATGGTCACCGGCGCCAGGTGCTGCTGGTGGATCAGCTGGGCGAGGTCGTAGACATGGGCTGCCATGGCGTAGTTGCCGTCGGGCGACCACTGGCTGTCGCCGTGGCCGCGCAGATCGGGCGCGATGATGTGCCAGTCCTTGCGCAGGCGCTCGGCCACCCAGTCCCAGTTGCGGCAATGGTCCCGCCCGCCATGCACGAGCAGCAGCGGCGGCGCGCCCGGGTTGCCCCAGTCGACGTAATGCAGGCGCAGGCGCTGCGAGAAATAGACCCGCGAGGTCGGTCCAATGGTGGTGTCGGGCGTATTGGTCATGACGCCGTATTAGCGCAAGACGATCGCGCCGTCTCTTCCCTTCCCCCGGAGGGGGAAGGTGGCGCGGAGCGACGGAAGGGGGATGTTTCAACGCGTCAGGTGTCCGTCTTCGACATCCCCCTTCCGCCCTTCGGGCACCTTCCCCCTCCGGGGGAAGGGAATTTCCCTTCACCGGCTTTTCCCTCTAATTTCCCGCCCGACGACAAGGAAGCGGATCGATGGACCTCAGCAACGAATACCAGTGCCTGCATGAATTCGTGAAGGCGGCGCGCACGCGGCTCAATCCCAACATCTGGGATTACCTGATCGGCGCCACCGAGAGCGAGACGACGATGAAGCGCAACCGGCTGGCGCTGGACATGCTGGGCTTCAAGCCGCGCGTGCTGCGCGACGTGTCGAGCATCGAGGCCACCGGCACGTTCCTCGACCGCAAGCTCCGGCTGCCGGTGCTGCTGGCGCCGGTCGGCTCGCTGGAGTCCTTCGATCCCGGCGCCGGCGTCACGGTGGCCAAGGCTTGCGAGATGTTCGGCTGCGGCATGCTCTTGAGCTCGGTGACCACGGTCGAGATGGAGAAGGTCGCGAAGTCGTCACCGGCACTGAAGGTCTATCAGCTCTACGTGCGCGGCGACGACGCCTGGGTCGCCGACCGGGTGCGGCGCGCGGTCGATTGCGGCTTCGACGCCTTTTGCATCACCGTCGACACCGCAGTCTACAGCAGGCGCGAACGCGACATCGCCAAGCGCTTCGTCAAGTCATGGCGCACAGCCGCCACCGGCCAGGACTTCCAGGCCGCCTTCGCCTGGCGCAACGTCGAGGCCGTGCGCAGGAAATTCCCCGGCGTGAAGCTGATGCTCAAGGGCATCAACACCGCCGAGGACGCGGTGATGGCCTGCGACATGGGCGTGCACACGGTCTACGTGTCGAACCATGGCGGCCGCCAGCTCGACCACGGCCGCGGCTCGCTCGACGCGATGCGCGAGGTCGTGGCCGCGATCGGCGGCCGCGCGAAGATTGTGATGGACGGCGGCATCAGCCGCGGCACGGACCTCGTGAAGGCGATCGCGCTGGGCGCCGACGCCGTGGGCATCGGCCGGCTCTACTGCTACGGCCTCGCGGTGGCCGGCGCCGAGGGCGTGGTGCGCGTGCTCGAGCTGCTCGAGGAAGAGGTCAAGGAGTGCCTGGGCCTGCTCGGCCTCGACTCGCTGTCGAAGCTCGACGACTCCTATCTCTGCCCCGCCAGCCCCGTCGTTCTGCCGCACGTCCACAGCGCGTTTCCGCTGCTGAACCTGGCGGATGAGGGGTACTGAGGAAGAAGAAAAAGAATGAAACCACAGAGGCACAGAGGCACAGAGGAAGACAAAGACGAGAAGACCGGGGCTGCGCGCTGCGCGCGCGGTTTACCCTCTCTTGGTCTTCCTCTGTGCCTCTGTGCCTCTGTGGTGAATCTCTTCACGCCGTTTCCCACAACACCGAGCCCATGATGTCCCAGTTCGACTACATCGTCGTCGGCGCCGGTTCTTCCGGGGCCGCGCTCGCCGCGCGGCTGAGCGAAAGCGGCGCGCATCGGGTGTTGCTGCTCGAGGCCGGCACCGAGGGCTCCGGCTATTTCTGGTCGCGCATCCCGGTCGGCGTGTCGAAGATGATCGACCTGCCGGCGGTGAACTGGTGCTTCTCCTCGGAGCCGGACGAAGGCTCGGGCGGCCGCCGTATCGAGGTGCCGCGCGGCAAGATGCTGGGCGGCTCGAGCTCGATCAACGGCATGGTCTATATCCGCGGCCAGGCGCAGGACTACGACCACTGGGCGCAGCTCGGCAATCGCGGCTGGAGCTGGCAGGACATCCTGCCGGTCTACAAGCGCATGGAGAATTACGCCGGCGGCGCCGACGAGCTGCGCGGGCGCGACGGGCCGCTGCGCATCACCGATACGCCACGCCACAAGGTGCCGCTGCTCGAGAGGATGATCGAGGCGGCGGGCAAGATCGGCCTGCCGTTCAACGCCGACCTCAACGGCGCGACCCAGGAAGGCATCGGCATGTCGCAGGTGACCATCGCCAAGGGTCGCCGGCAGAGCACGGCCTATTGCTATCTCGACCCGGCGCGCGGGCGGAAGAACCTCACCATCGAGCAAGGCGCGATGGCGCAGACGCTGATCCTCGAGGGCAAAAGCTGCGTCGGCGTGCGCTACGCAGTGAACGGCCAGACGCGCGAGGCGCGGGCGGCGCGCGAGGTCATCGTCTGCTCGGGCTCGATCAACTCGCCCAAGCTGCTCGAGCTGTCGGGTATCGGCCAGTCGGCGCATCTCGCCTCGCTCGGCATCGCGCCGGTGCACGAGCTGAAGGGCGTCGGCGAGAATCTGCGCGACCATTACTCGCCGCGCGTGCGGTTCGCGATCACGGGACGCAACCTCACCTTCAACGAGAACGCGCGCGGCTGGCGCGGCGCCCGCGAGGCGATCAAGTACGCGCTGTGGGGCGAAGGCTTCCTCGCCTCGACCGCGGTGCCGATCCGCATGTATTTCCGCACGCGGCCGGGTCTCGAGACGCCCGACGCCACGATCTCGATCGCGCCCTTCCTCTACGAGCGTGTCGGCCACGAGCGGCGGATCGCCAAGCGCGCCGGCATCACCATGAATGTGAACGTCCTGCGCTCGGAGAGCACGGGCTCGATCCACATCAAGTCGGCCGATCCCGCCGAGCCGCCGGCCATCCGCTTCAACTTCCTGTCGGCGCGCGCCGACCGCGAGGGCGTGCTGGCGGCGATCCGCAAGGGCCGCGAGCTGATGGCGACCTCGCCGCTGAAGGAGATCACCGGCGAGGAGATCGCACCTGGTGCTGCGCGGCAGACCGACGAGGAGATCCTGGACTGGGTGCGACAGACGGCCGAGACGACCTACCACCCGGTCGGCACCTGCAAGATGGGCAACGACCCGATGGCCGTGGTCGATCCGGAGCTGCGGGTGCACGGCATCACGGGGCTGCGCGTCGCCGACGCCTCGATCATGCCGACCTTGACCTCAGGCAACACCAACGCGCCCTGCATCATGATCGGCGAGAAATGCGCGGCAATGGTGCTGGAAGCCGCCGAGCGCGCGCGCAAGGCGGCGTAGGATCTTTGGGACCGCCGGCATGTGTCTCCCTCTCCCCGCAGGCGGGGAGAGGGAGGAAGAGCTATTTCGGCTCCGGCCCCAACTTCACCAGCAGCTTGCCGAAATTCTCGCCGCGCAGCAGGCCGATGAAGGCGCGGGGCGCGCGCTCGATGCCTTCGACGACGTCCTCGCGGTACTTGAGCTTGCCCGCCTTGATCCACCCCGCCATGCGCTTGAGCGCCACCGGCCAGTGCTGTGCGAAATCGGTGACGATGAAGCCGCGCGCCGTCACGCGCTTGCCGACGAAGGTGCCGAGCAGGCGCGGCCCCATCGGCGCGGTCTCGTTGTATTGCGAGATCGAGCCGCACAGCGCCACGCGGGCGAAGAAGTTGAGGTTGCGCAGCACCGCGTCGCCCACCGCGCCGCCGACATTCTCGAAGTAGACATCGATGCCGTCGGGACACGCCGCGCGCAGCGCCGCGTCGAGATCGTTGGCGGCCTTGTAGTCGACGCAGGCGTCGAAGCCGAGCTCCTTGACCACGAAGTCGCACTTGGCCTTGCCGCCGGCGACGCCGACGACGCGGCAGCCCATGATCTTGCCGATCTGGCCCACCACCTGGCCGACCGCGCCCGACGCGGCGCTGACGACGATGGTCTCGCCCGGCTGCGGATTGCCGCACTCGAGCAGGCCGAAATACGCGGTCATGCCGGGCATGCCGAGGATGCCGTTGGCGGTCGAGATCGGCGCGATGGCCGGATCGATCTTGCGCAGCTCCGACGCGCGCGCCACGCCGTACTCCTGCCAGCCCAGCCGGCCCTCGACGATCTCGCCGACCTTGATCGTCGGATCGTTGGACTTCACCACCTCGCCGACCACGCCGCCGGTCATCACGGCGCCGATCGCCACCGGCGGCGAGTACGAGGCCACGTCGCGCATGCGCCCGCGCATGTAGGGATCGAGCGACATGTAGACCACACGCACCAGCACCTCGAGCGGGCCGGGCTCGGGCACGTCGTATGGCTCGACACGGAAGTCGCTCTCGGCCGGCTCGCCGGCGGGACGGTTCATCAGCACGACGCGGCGGGCTTTCATGGGATCAGGCTCCGGTGTTGGTCATGGACGGGCTCAAGACGCGAAGCCCAAGCGTAGCGTCTTGAGCCTTAGCATTCCCCACCCCCTTTAGGGGGTGGGGAATGCTGGGGGATCGGAAGGCATCGGAAGGGCATCGGAAGGGAGATTGGCAGGGGGATCGGAAGGGGGTTGGAACCCATAGGAAGGCATCGGAAGGGGGATCGGAAGTCATGGCGTCAGCGCTCACGCTCCGGCATTTCCGACGCTGACCTCACCCATTCACGCACGCGCGGGCGACGCTCGCGCGCGTGACACGGGACGGAGATCGATAGGCTGGGTACAAGGCATAGGCGCACACTCGTACGAAACGATGGCCTGCCTCCCACACGAGTACATTGCGTGAACACGCTCGCGGAGTCAATGTGCCGCCACCGATAAAGGAGTGGATCATGAGCGTCGCGCCGACCGACACCAAAGGGGCCAACACCATCACCGGCCGTAGCGCCTTCCTGGCGCTGCTCAAGGACGAGGGCGTGACGACCTTGTTCGGCAATCCCGGCACGACCGAGCTGCCGATCATGCACGCGCTCGCCGAGCATCCCGATCTCGGCTACGTGCTGGGCCTGCAGGAGTCGGTGGTGATCGGCATGGCCGACGGCTTCACTCGCGCCTCGGGCAAGCTCACCTCGTGCAACGTCCATGTCGCGCCCGGCCTGGGCAACGCCATTGGTGCGATCTACACGGCGATGATGTCGGGCACGCCGATGATCGTCACCGCCGGCCAGCAGGAGCAGGGCCACGGCCTGACCGAGCCGCTGCTCTACGCGCCCTTGGTGCCGATCGCCGCGCCCGTCGTGAAATGGGCCACCGAGGTGACGCGCATCGAGGACCTGCCGCGCATCATGCGCCGTGCCGCCAAGATCGCCACCACGGCGCCGACCGGCCCGGTGTTCATCTCCCTGCCCGGCGACATCCTCAACGACGAGGCACCGCTCGACCTCGGCGAGTCGACGCGCGTCGACACCGCGGTGCGCCCGTCCGACGCGGCGCTCGAAGCCTTCGCGCGCCGGCTGCTGGCGGCGAAGTCTGTGGTAATCGTGGCGGGGACCGAGATCGTCACGTCGGATGCGCTCAATGAGGCGGCGCGCTTCGCCGAATTGCTGGGCGCGCCGGTGTGGCAGCAGACGGTCAACACCGGGGCGCATTTCCTGTCGGAGCATCCCTGCTTCATGGGCTCGCTCAACCGCAACCAGCGCTTCGTGCGCGACATCCTCGCACCGCACGACGTGCTACTCTGCCTCGGCGCCGACGTGCTGCAGATGTCGGTCTACAGCGAAATCGAGCCGCTGCCGGTCGACACACGCGTGCTGCAGATCGGCCTGCGCGACTGGGAGATGGGCAAGAACTTCCCGGCCGAGATCGCCCTGCGCGCCGACGTGAAGGAGACCTTGAAGGCGCTGATCCCGGTGCTGGAACGTCTCGGTGGCGCGTCGCTCGCGTCGAAGGCGCGCACCTCGATCGCGGGTCTCACGTCCAAGAACTGGAGCGCCAAGCGCGAGGCCAAGCGTCAGCAGACGGCGTTGCGCGCCGAGGCCAGCCCGATGCATCCGGAGTGGCTGATGATGCGCCTGTCGGAGCGCCTGCCCCATGACGCGATCATCGTCGACGAGGGCCTGACCAGCGCCAACAGCCTGGTGAGCTACTGGCCGTTCCGCGATCGCTATTCGTATTTCGGCAATGTCAGCGGCGGCATCGGCTGGGGCATCGCCGCCGCGGTCGGCGTGCAGCTTGCGCAGCCCAAGCGGCGCGTCGTGGCGGTGATCGGCGACGGCAGCTCGATGTACAGCATCCAGGCGATCTGGAGCGCCGCGCACTACAAGCTGCCGGTGACCTTCCTGATCGCCAACAACGGCGGCTACCAGATCCTCAAGGACCGGCTGAAGCTGTTCCACGGCAACGACAAGCCGATCGGCATGGATTTCCGCGATCCGCCGATCGACTTCACCGGATTGGCTCGCGCCTTCGGCCTCACCGCCCGCCGCGCCACCACGGCGCTGGAATTCGACGCCGCCCTCGACGCGGCGATGGCCAAGACCGATGGGCCCACGCTGATCGAGGCGATGGTCGGCAAGGCGACGTAAGTTCCCTTCCCCCGGAGGGGGAAGGTGCCCGAAGGGCGGAAGGGGGATGTCGAAGACGGACTCCTGCGTTCGTCTTCAACATCCCCCTTCCGTCGCTGCGCGCCACCTTCCCCCTCCGGGGGAAGGTAAGACTCTAACCCCCCAGCAACGCCGGCGCGGCCTTGATCTCCAGGCGTTCGACCTTCTTGACGATCTCGGTCAGCTTCACATGCGCCGGCGCCTTCACGCCGATGAAGTCGCCGCGCTCGGCGATGTAGCCGTTCATGAACTCGATCTCGGTGCGGCGGCCCTTGCGGATGTCCTGGGCCATCGACGGACGTTGGATGTCGGCGCGCGGGTTGGGGTTGGTGTTCGAGCCCGGCCGCAGGATGGTCTCGATCTCGTCGAGCGCCGCTCTGTCGTTCTCCGACGCGCGCGCCAGCGTCTCGGGCTCCATCTTGCCGATCTTCTCGATGTGGTAGCCCAGCGCCTGGCCAACCCGCACCGCCTCGCCGCCGAGCTGGATCGAGAAGCGGCGGATGGTGTCGTTGCGATCGCAATCCGAACCGGTCAGCCCCGTCGCGGCCGAGACGCCGTTCTTCATGCCGTTCTGGCACAGCTTGGACCAGCGCTCGCCCCAGAGGTTGGTCGTCGTCTTGGCGCTGTCGATCATGCCGACCATCTCGCGCAATTCCTCGACGCGCTTGGTGATGCGGCCATGGACTTCACCCACCCGAAACACCGTGTGCTTGTCGCCCCCCTTGGCGACGGTGCGGCGGATGGTGGCCGGCTCGTACATGTCGACCGAGATCAGCGAGGCGACCATGCCCACGGTCTTGCCCCAGCCGACGATGCCGGCGATGCGTTCCTCATTGAGGCAGTTCTGCAGCGAGACGATATAGCCGTCGGGCGCCAGGTACTGGCGGATCAGCGCCGTGGCCCATTCGGTGTCGTAGGACTTCACGGCGACGAAGGCGATGTCGATCGGCTTCTGGCGGCTGAGATCCTGCAGCTCGGTGAGATGCATGGTCTTGGCCTTGGTGACCGTGAACTTCTCCTCCGGCGTCACACCGTCGAGCATCAGGCCACGCTTGCGGATGGTCTCGATGTTCTCCGGCCACATGTCGATCAGGGTCACGTCGTGGCCGGCATGGGCGAGATAGCCACCGACATAGCCACCCAACGCGCCGACGCCGACGACCGCGATCCGCTTGCCCATGATGTCCCTCCCAGTCTTTCGCGGCAGAGCCTAGCCCCGCCCGGCCGCCGCGCGGAAGGCATGTTCGTCGGGGCTGCCATGCCATAGGCCGGCGGCAGGGCCGTGGTAGTCTGACGGCGGACACAAAAGGAAACGCCAATGGGCTACGAGACGATCGAGGTGAAACCGCTGGCCGGCGCGCTGGGCGCCGAGGTGGCTGGTGTGAAGCTGACCAAGGTGCAGGACAACCGCACCTGGGACGAAATCAACCGCGCCTTCCTCGACCACAAGGTGCTGGTGTTCCGCGACCAGGGCCTGAGCCCCGACGACATCATGGCCGTGGGCGGCCGCTTCGGCGAGCCGACCTACTATCCGTTCGTCACCGGCATGGACGGCTATCCCTACATTTTCGAGGTCATCAAGGAGCCCAGCGAGACCCGTAATTTCGGCGGCGGCTGGCACTCCGACACGACCTATCTGCACAAGCCGCCGCTCGCCACCCTGCTCTACGCGGTCGAGACGCCGACCTCCGGCGGCGACACGGTCTTCGCCAACACCACGGCGGCCTACGACGCGCTCTCCGACGGCATGAAGACGCTCATCGCGCCACTGAAAGGCATCTACAGCGCCGGCCTGAAGCGCTCCGGCGGCCGCGCCGCGATTCACAAGCAGGTCGGCGCCATGAAGATCCAGAACGCCGAGCAGGCCGACACCTACGAGGCGATCCATCCCATCGCCCGCACCCATCCCGGCACGGGCCGAAAGGCGCTGTACGTCAGCAAGGGCCACACCATCCGCATCGAGGGCATGACCGAGGACGAGAGCCGGCCGCTGATCGACTATCTCGCCGAGCACTCGACACGGCTGGAGTTCACCTGCCGCGTGCGCTGGGAACCGGGCACGCTGACGGTGTGGGACAATCGCTGCACCCAGCACAACGCGATCAACGACTATCACGGCCAGCGCCGGCGCATGCAGCGACTGACCGTCGGCGCGCAGGTGCCGGCCTGAACAAGAAAAGATTCCACCACAGAGGCACAGAGACACAGAGAAAGACAAAGAAGAGAAGAATACGACTGCGCGCTTCGCGCGCGTTTTGCCCTCTCTTCGTTCTCCTCTGTGCCTCTGTGTCTCTGTGGTTTGTCTTTCTTCCTCTGGGAGTCTTCGACACATGAACTGGAGCGACCGGCGCAGGCGGTTCCGCGCCATCCTCAACGGTGATCGCTGCGTGCATCCCGGCTCGGTGGTCGACGCGATCTCCGCGCGTATCGCCGAGGATCTCGGCTTCGAGATCGGCATGTTCGCGGGCTCCACCGCCTCGCTCACCGTGCTGGGCGCGCCCGATCTGATCGTGCTGACCTTGAGCGAGTTCGCCGCCCAGGCCTATCGCATCAACCGCGCCGGCAATCTGCCGCTGCTGGTCGACGCCGATCACGGCTACGGCAACGCGCTCAACGTCAAGCGCACGGTCGAGGAGCTGGAGACCGCGGGCGTCGCAGCCCTCAGCATCGAGGACACGCTGCTGCCACGCGCCTATGGCGAGACGCAGCCGACCTTGATCTCGATCGAAGAAGGCGTCGGCAAGATGAAGGGCGCGCTCGCCGGGCGTCAGGATCCCGACCTGGTGATCTGCGGCCGCACCAGCGCCGTGCAGATCAGCTCGGTCGAGGACTGCGTCGCGCGCTGCAAGGCCTACGAGGCCGTCGGCGTCGATGTCCTCTTCCTCGTCGGCCTGCGCACGCGCGCGCAGCTCGAAGCGATTTCCTCCGCCACCACACTGCCGATCGTGCTGGGCGGCGGCGGGCCTGAGCTCAGCGATCGCGACTATCTCGCGTCCAAGCGCGTGCGCGTCGCCCTGCAGGGCCACCAGCCGATCATGGCCGCGATCCAGGCGACCTACGAGACGCTCAAGGCGCTGCGTGATGGCACGCCGCCTTCGAAGCTCGCCGGCCTCGCCTCGGCCGAGCTGATGAAACGCGTCACCCGCGACGCCGACTACGAGCGCTGGACGAAGGAGTTCTTGGGGTAAGGCTCTTCCCTTCCCCCGGAGGGGGAAGGTGGCGCGCAGCGACGGAAGG
>LNFM01010615.1_pt1 | contig 12895 bp, 9 predicted proteins | sample 596031 | NCBI WGS metagenome assembly LNFM01 (sample SAMN04254537, study PRJNA301005) | activated carbon metagenome | isolation source: dual media filters at the Ann Arbor, Michigan drinking water treatment plant | place: USA: Ann Arbor
CGACGAGCGCGGCGACCACCCATGCTGCGAGGCGGGCCTTCATATGCCCTCCACAGTATCTGCTGCAGTCACCCAGATCACGGTGGTGTGTCCGTCTTCGTCTTCGAGGTTGATCACGGTCGCCTCGCCGTCGGGGGTCTCCACATCTTCGATCTCCGGAGGTGCGCGCAGCGCGGCCGGCTGCACGTCGAGCGCCCCGTCGGATGCGCGCTCCACCACCGTGCGCGTCACGACGGTCGGCGCGGGCCGGATCATCATCGCGATCGCGGCGACAGCCCCGGCGGTGACGGCCCCGGTGATGAGGTTGCCGCGATGGCGATCGAGCCATGCGACGAATCGTCCCCATACCGATGCGGGAGCTTCCTCGTCGATCGCCTTGTCGATCTCGCGCCACATCGCGTGGAACTTGCGAGCGTCGACCTCGTCGGCGTCGATCTCGAGCCGCGCACGGACGATCTCGCCCAGCTCGGCGTAGGCGACGTCGTCCTCGGTGTCATCCGGGCGCGCCATCAGCTCGCCTTCCCTTCTTCAGCTTCCGGGGCGACGCCCAGCTCCTCGAGGAGCTCGCGCGACGGGTTGTCGATAAGGTCGAGCAGCCGGCGCTGCATATTTTTTCGGGCGTGGAAGAGCCGCGACATGATGGTGCCCTTGGAGCACCCCATCGCCTTGGCCATGTCCTCGTAGGACAGCCCCTCCAGCTCGCGCATGACAAGGACGGTCCGGTGATTCTCGGAGAGCTCGTCGAGGGCCTGGTCGATCCGGTGACGGATCTGCTTGTCGGCGAGGGCCCGTCCCGGATTTCCACCGAGGATCCGCGGCATTAGCGCCGACTCGGCCCCCTCGTCGGGGTGGATGCGCGTCTCGTCCAGCTCCGTGGGCTTGACCCGGCGGTGCTTGCGAAGATGGTCGATGGCGAGGTTCATCACGATGCGGTAGAGCCAGGTGTAGAAGCTGGAGTTGCCCTCGAACTTGTCTAGGTACCTGTGAGCCTTGATGAAAGCATCCTGAACGATGTCGAGCGCATCCTCGGGATGACGGACGACGCCAAACGCGAGGCCGTAGGCCCGACGGTGGTAGCGCTCGAACAGCGTCTTGAACGCCGCTCGATCGCCACGGCGAGCCGCAGCCACCAAGTCGGCGTCGTCAACGGGTGTTGCTCGCGCATCATCCGTCGGCGTGGACGCTCGGTGCCCCGCCTTATTCATCCACGTGCGGTTATAACGTATTAGCGGCTGTGGCGACCGTTTCGACGAAGGTGACCGCGATCCCGAGCTTCCTCGGGCGGGTACGCTTGCGTCTGTACCGCCACGAGGCCAGGCGGGCGTGGGGGTACGGCATCGCCTCCGTGGCCGGGCTCGCGCTGGTCCTGCCGCTCCTCGGGCAGCTCCTCGGTGAGAACCGCCGGATGGCGCTCACCATCCTCACCCTCGGTGGGCTCGCCGGTGCGCTGGCGATCATCGGTGCGATCATCCTCGGTGTCGTCGCTCCGCGCCGGCGCTACGGCAGTGACTCGCAGGTCGCGCGCTGGGTCGGCTCCCGTCGCCGCGACGTGGCGAGCGATCTCCTCTCCGCCGTCGAGCTGGCCAAGGCGCCCGCGCGCCCCGGCGCGCCGTCGAGCGATCTCGTCGCGGCCCTGCAGGCGGCGACCTCCGAACGCATCCAGGGCATCTCGCCCGACGGGCTCCTCGATCGCGGCGAGGTCACGCGGGCTCGGCGCTGGGCCCTCGCGGCCGTGTGTTCGGCGACGTTGCTCGCGGCGCTCGCCCCGGGTCTCGTCGGCGCAGGCTGGAAGCGACTCCTGTTCGCGCCGCCGGCGCCTTACAACGGCGCGACGCTGTCGGCGGTCCCGCTCGTCGGAGATCTGAACGCGCGCCTCGAGTTTCCGGCGTACACCAAGCGCGCGCCGGTCTCGCTCGAGAGCAGCTCGGGTGACGTCCGCGGCCTCGTCGGAACGACGGTGAAGCTCGCCGCGCGCGCGCTCGTGGCGGTGAAGTCGGCCGAGCTCGTGATCGAGACCGACGGTCAGCCCGAGCAGCGCGTCGACGTGAAGGTCGAGGTCGCACCGCGGCTCGGGCCCAATCTCGAGCCGGACTTCCGGCTGTCCGCGCAGTTCGTGATCCAGCGGGCCGCGCGCTACCGCTTCGCCATCACCGCGCCCGACGGCAAGCGCTCCATCGAGACCACGCCGCGCTTGATCGAGGCCGAGCCCGACCAGGCGCCGACGGTGCAGCTCATGGCGCCCGCCGAACCGCTCGACGTGACCAATCTGCGCCGCGTCGAGCTCGCATACGTGATCGAGGACGACTTCGGCATCACGTCGGCGGAGCTCGTGTGGGAAGGCGGCAAGGACCGCGGCAAGAAACCGATCAGCCTCGTCCCCGTACACGCCGACGCCAGCGGATCGCAGGACGTCGCGCCCGGCGGCCGCGCCCTCGGCAAGGTGCTGTGGGACATCGCCGAGGTGCAGGTGCCGAGTGGCGGCGAGGTTCGCTACTGGATCGAGGCCAAGGACAACGACTCGATCGCGGGTCCGAACATCGGACGCTCCCGCGAGCTGCACCTCAAGGTCGTCTCGCCGCGCGAGCGACACGAGGAGACGCTGGGCAAGCACGAGGCGCTCGCCGAGAAGCTCCTCGCGAACCTGGGGGGGCGACTCGTGCTGTCCCCGGACGCGCAGCCTACCGACCGCGAGGAGCTCGGCCGCCAGCTGCGAGAGGTCGTGATCGAGCTCGGTACCGTCGGTGCCGCCTACGAGAAGGATCCGCACGCCAGCGACGCTCTGCGCAAGTCCCTCGACGAGATGCGCGAGCGACTCGAGAAGCTCGCCAATCTCGAGGCGCGCGTGGTGCCGAAGGGCAAGCCGGCGGCGAAGGGCGCGTACGCGAGCGTCGACACGAAGATGATCGCCGAGCTCGAAGACGACGTGATCGAGCTGGCCGACTGGCTCGACCGCGAACGCATGGAGGGCGTGCTCGATATCTCCGACGAGATCGGGGCCCACCAGGAGCGCCTCGCCGATCTCTTGAAGCAGTACGGCAAGTCGAAGGATCCGCGCCTGCTCGCCGAGATCGAGCGCGAGATGAAGGCGCTCGAACGTGCGTACGCGGAGCTCGACAAGCACCGCCAGGGCATGACCGAGGACGTCCTCGACCAGTACGTGAACCGCGACGCGGTCGAGTCGGCGCAGGGCACGAACTGCCTCGAGGAAGTGCGCGCGCTCGTGAACGCCGGTGACGCGGCGGGCGCGGCGGCCAAGCTCGAGCAGTGCCGTGCGCAACACGATCGCGCCTCGAGTGCGCTCGAGGGCTCGCTCGCGGAGATGCGTGGCGATCGCTTCAGCGACGAGCAGCGCAAGCTCGACGAGGTCATGAACGAGCTCGCCGACGTCGCCCAGGATCAGGAAGAGATCGCGGCCGAGGCGAACCGCATCTTCGAGAGCTACGCGGACAAGGCCGACGAGATCGCCAAGGAGCACCGTCGCGAGGCGAGCAAGTCGGTCGGACAGCTCGTCGACAAGCTGCGCAAGCGGCTCGCAGACCTCGACGAGACCGGCCTGACGCCGTTCGCGAAGGAGGAGCTCGATATCGTGCAGCGGCGCCTCACCGACGTGGAGACGATGGTCGCCGACGGCGATCTGGCGGAGGCGCTCGGCATGGCGCAGCAGGCCAAGCAGAGCCTCGACACGATCGCCGGCGAGCTCGAAGCCGCGCTCGAGGATGATCCGACCAGCAAGTGGAGCGACGCGACCGAGGACGCGCTCGAGGACATCGGCAAGGCGCGCCCGATCGCGCAGGATCTCATCGAGGAGCTCCAGTCGCTGTCGCCGAGCCCCGATGAGATCATGTCCGACGAGGACAAGAAGTCACTCGACCGGCTGCGTCGGCGCGAAGCGATGACCAAGGGCCGGGCGCAGAAGCTGGCCGAGCGGGCGAAGCAGCTCCAGGGCGAGCTGCCCGGTGACACGGGCACGGAGCTCGGCAAGAAGCTCGGTAGCGCCGTCGGGCAGATGGGCCAGGCCGACGAGCGGATGAAGGCGAAGGACCCGTCGGGCACGCGGGAAGCGACCCGCGCCGCGGCCGATGCTCTCGCGAAGGCGCGTGACCGGGCTCGCTCGGCGGCGCGGCAGGCGCAGGAGGGGGGCTCGGTCGGAGACGAGCCGATTCGCATCCCGGGGGCCGACGAGTACCGCGCGCCCGAGCGCTTCCGCGAGGACCTGCTAGAAGCCATGAAGAAGAAGGGGCAGCAGGGACCCGATGGCTACGACGAGCAGATCCAGCGGTACTACGAGGAGTTGATCAAGTGAGGCCCCTGCTACTCGCGGGCTTGGTTGCCGTGGCGTTCGTTCCGTCGGCCGAAGCCAAGCGGGATCGCACGGTGATGGGGGATGTCATCAAGGCTGCTCGGTACCTGCAGTCGGCTCGGTTGGATGATGCGCGGCTGGTGCTGGCGGACCTGTCGAAGCGGGTGCCAGGCACGGCCGAGGTCGCGTGGCTCGAGGCCGAGCTGGCGTTCCAGACCGGGGACTACGCTCGCGCCGTGCAGCTCCTCGAGAAGCACCCGGCGAACGCGGTCGACGGGTACGTGGGCCAGACGAAGAAGCTCGCGGCATCGACGCTCGGGGTGACCGAGTCGTTCGTCGAGGTGAAGAGCAAGGGCGGCCACTTCATCATCGAGCACGCGCCCGGGCCCGATGCCGTCATCGCGGACCTCGCCGGCGAGGTGCTCGAGGCCACGTACACCGCCGTGGGAGATGACCTCGGCCTGAAGCCGACCGATCCGATTCGCGTCGAGCTGCTCGGATCGCCGTCGGACCTCGCAAAGATGTCGCCGCTCACCGAGACCGACATCGAGACAACAGGGACGATCGCGCTCTCCAAGTACAACAAGCTGATGGTCGTCTCGCCCCGCGCGACGATCTTCGGCTACCCGTGGATGGACACGCTCGCCCACGAGTACACGCACCTGATCGTGTCGCGGATCTCGCACGACAGCGTGCCGGTGTGGATGCAGGAGGGCATCGCGCGGTTCGAGCAGTCGCGCTGGCGGTCCCAGCCGCAGCTCGTGCTGTCGGCGAACGAGCACTCCCTGCTCGCGGCGGCCATGAAGAAGGGTCGCCTCATCACGTTCGAAGAGATGCACCCGTCGATGGCGAAGCTGCCGAGCCAGGAAGCGGCCGCGCTCGCCTACGCCGAGGTCTACACCCTCGTATCGTGGATGCACGGCAAGGTCGGCTACGAGGGTCTGCGCGCCGCGATCAGCGCGCAGAAGGACGGCAAGAGTGCGCGCCGCGCCGTGGCCGAGGCGACGGGGATGTCCTGGAGCGAGGTCGACAAGGCGTGGCGGGCGAGCCTGAAGGCCGGCGCGAAGGCGGCGCCCGGAGACAAGGCGACCGGCAAGGGCAAGATCCGCTTCACCCAGGGCGGCAAGACCAGCGAGAACATCGGGCTCGAGCAGGTGACCGCCAAGGCTCGCAAGCATGCTCGCATCGGCGGCATGCTCCGCGCCCGCGGCAACCTCGATGCGGCCGTCGTCGAGTACGAGAAGGCCCTGGCCGCATCCCCGACGGCATCGTTCGTGGCTGCCAAGCTGGCGCGCACCCTCGTCGAGCTGGGCAAGCACGACCGCGCCATCGAGCTCGTCACCCCCCTCGTGGCCGCCGACCCACACGACGCGGTGGCGGCCGTGACCCTCGGGATGGCCCGGACGGCCCGCCAGGAGTGGCTGGAGGCGGTCACGGCGTACGAAACGGCGCTGCAAGTGAGTCCGTTCGATCCGACCACCCGCTGCGGCCTCGCAGAGGCGTATTCTCACCTCTCCGATGTCCGCGCGTCGCGCGAGCAGTCGGCGTGCGACCTCCTGAAGTGAATCGTTAGCCTGAAGATGAAGCTCGTTACAGATACCGATGTGGTTCCTGTCGTCCCGTCGGAGCCGCCACCGCCAGCGGCGATCACGGAGAAGTCCGATCTCGACGCGGTGGCCGAGCTCGCCGAGGCGCACGGTCAGATCATCCGCGAGATCGAGAAGCGCATCATCGGTCAGCGCAGCGTCATCGAGCAGCTGCTCGTCGCGCTGTTCGCCCGCGGGCACACGCTCTTCGTCGGCGTGCCCGGCCTCGCGAAGACGCTGCTCATCTCGACCTTGTCGGAGACGCTGAACCTCTCGTTCCAGCGCATCCAGTTCACGCCGGACCTCATGCCGGCCGACATCACCGGCACCGAGGTCCTCGAAGAGGATCACTCCACCGGCAAGCGCCACTTCAAGTTCATCAAGGGTCCGGTATTCGCGAACCTCGTCCTCGCCGACGAGATCAACCGCACCCCGCCCAAGACGCAGGCGGCGTTGCTCCAGTCGATGCAGGAGTACCGCGTCACGGCCGGCGGGGTGACACACGAGCTCCCCCTGCCCTTCCTCGTCTTCGCGACCCAGAACCCCGTCGAGCAGGAGGGCACGTATCCGCTGCCCGAAGCCCAGCTCGACCGCTTCATGTTCCAGGTCGACGTGGACTACCCGTCGGAGTCCGAGGAAGAGGAGATCGTCCGTCAGCAGACGAGCGATCACCGTCCCGAGCTCGCGCGTGTCCTGTCGCCGCAGCGGATCATCTACCTGCAAGACCTCGTGCGCCGCGTGCCGGCCGCCGACCACGTCGTGAAGTACGCCGTGGCGCTCGCGCGGTCGACGCGTCCGACCTCGCCCGGCGCGCCGCAGTTCGTCCGCGATGCGGTGTCGTGGGGTGCGGGGCCGCGTGCGTCGCAGTTCCTGATCCTGGCCGGCAAGGCCCGCGCGATCCTGTCGGGCCGCTTCGCGGTGTCGATCGAAGATGTCGCGGCGCTCGCGCGCCCGACGCTGCAGCACCGCCTGATCCTCAACTATCGCGCCGAGGCCGAGGGCATCCGCGCCGGCGACATCGTCGATCGGCTGTTGTCCGTCGTTACGCCGTGAACCTCCCCGAGAAGATCGATCCGGTCCAGCTCGCACGCCTCGGGAGTTTGGCGATCAAGGCACGCGTGATCGTCGAGGGCGCGCTGTCGGGTCTGCACCGCGCGAGCGTGCACGGGTCCTCCGTCGAGTTCGCCGAGCACAAGGAGTACACGCCCGGTGACGAGCTCCGGCACGTCGACTGGAAGGCGTACGGCAAGCTCGACCGCTATTACGTGAAGCAGTTCGAGCAGGAATCGCAGCTCACCGTGTACCTGGTGCTGGATGCCTCCGCGTCGATGCGCTTCGCCGGCGGCGGGCTCGCGAAGATCGAGTACGGCGGTCTGGCGCTGGCCGCGCTCGCGTACCTGACGATCCAGCAGCAGGACAAGGTCGGACTGGTCGCGTGTGGCGACCGCGCCGTCGAGACCCTCGTGCCGCCCCGCGCACGCAGCACGCACCTCCACGACCTGCTCTCGGTGCTCGACTCGATCATGACGAAGGGCGGCATCGGCGACGAGTCGGCGGGCGATGCGCTGCAGCGGATCGCCGAGCTGTCCCGGCGCCGGCGCTCGCTCGTGATCCTCGCGTCAGACCTGTTCGATGGCGAGGGCGAGACGCTGAAGGCGGCGGCGCGACTGCGCGCGCAGCGTCACGACGTCTCGATCCTCCACATTCTCGATCCGCACGAGCTGACCTTCCCCTACGACGGGCTCACGCAGTTCGAGTCGCTCGAGAACGAGCACAAGATGCTCGTGAACCCCGCCGCCATCAAGGCGGACTACCTCGCGCGCATGGAGGCCTTCCTCGCGAAGTGCAAGACGTCCTGTACGCAGGCCGGCATCGACTATCACCAGGTCGCGACGGATCGGGCGCTCGAGCGGACGCTCCTCGATCTCATGATCACGCGCTCGCGGCTCGGGCCGGCGCGGAGGGCGTCGTGACCAAGGTGCGCCCCGCCGGGGCGTCATCGAACCCACCCCTTTCACCTGCCGACCGCAGGGCGGTCTCCTGATGGGGTTCCTCGCGCCGCTGATGCTCGTCGGGCTCATCGGGCTCGCGGTGCCGATCGCGATCCACCTGATCGGGCGCCGGCGCGCTCGCATCGTGAAGTTCGCGGCGCTGGACTTCTTGCTCGCCACCAAGCGGCGCACGGCCCGGCGCTTCCGCCTGCGCGAGCGCCTGCTGCTGCTCGTCCGGGCGATCGCCTGCGCGGCCATCGCCATGGCCCTCGCGAAGCCGTACACGTCGTGCGCCCGCAAGGGCCCCCAGGTCACGCGCGGCCCCCAGGCCGTCGCCCTCGTCATCGATGATTCGTTCGCGAGCGGATACACCGTCGACGGCCGGCCCTGGCTGCGGCGCGCCACCGACGAGGCCCGCAAGATCCTCACGCAGATCGGTCCCGCCGCCGAGGTCGCCATCGTGCGCGCCTCCGAAGGGGCCGATCATCCGAGCGAGCTCACGCGCGACCACCTGCGCCTGCGCGACCAGCTCCTCGCCATGGAGCCGACCTCGCGCCCCGCCGACACCACGCGCGCGCTCGCCCGCGCCGCGCAGCTCCTCGCCGCCTCGAGCCACGGCCGCAAGACGGTCTACTTGCTCTCGCTCGTCACGGCCACGGGCCTCCGCGCCAACGAGGCCCCCTGGGCGGCCGATGGCCCCGCGCTCGTCACGATCGATCTCCGCGATGGTGAGATGCCGAACCTCGCGGTGACGAGCCTCTCCGTCAACCCCGCCCCCGGTGGCGGCCCCCGCGGTGTGGCCTTCGATGCCGAGGTCGCGAACTTCTCGTCGGAGCCGGCGCGCGTCGAAGCCTCGCTCGGCATCGGCACCACCGTCGTCGCCCGCGGCACCGTCGAGCTCGCCCCGCGCGAGCGCCGCGCCAAGCGGTTCCTCGCCGCCCTGCCGCCTGGGGTCCGCGCCACCGATGCCTGGGTCCAGATCGCCCCGGACGCGCTGCCCGTCGACGACAAGCGGTGGGTCCGCGCGTCACTTCGTGATCAGGTGCGCGTGCTCCTCGTCGACGGCGATCCGCGCACCGTCCGTCACGACGACGAGCTCTTCTACCTCGAGGCGGCGCTTCGCCCCGGCGACCGCGAGGACAGCGGCGCATCCGTCCGCGCCATCACCGCCGAGGATCTCGCCGGCATCGAGCCCGGCGCCAAGGGCACGGCCAAGGCGATCGATCTCGAGGAGTACGACGTCGTCGTGCTCGCCAACGTCTCGGCCCTCCCCTCCGAGCGCGTCGCCGTCCTCGCCGGCTGGGTGAAGGCCGGCGGCGGCATCCTCATCGCCCCTGGCAGCAACTTCGACGCCGACGCCTACGACCGCACCATGCTTCCGCTCTTGCCCCAGAGCGTCCGCGATCCGATCGACACCACCTGGGGCGCGACCGTCCAGGATCGCGACAGCCGCGCGCTCCGCCTCGTGAAGTGGGAGGCCGATCACCCGATCTTCGCGCCCTTCTCCAAGACCGCGCCCGAGCTCGCCGACGCGAAGTTCTACAAGATCATCCTCCTCGGCCCGACGAACCGCGGCACCGGCGCCGACCGCCGCGTCCTCGCACGCTTCACCAACGGCGCTGCCGCTCTCGTCGAAGCCACCATCGGCACCGGCCGCACCATCCTCTACACCTCCACCCTCGACCGGGACTGGACCGACGTCGTCATCCACCCCGGCTTCCTCCCCCTGGCCCAGCAGACCGTCCGTCACCTCGCCCGCAAGCACGTCGCCGCCACGACCACCGACCATCTCGTCGGCGCGTCGGTCGTCCTCGCCAGCGGCGACCTCCAGAAGCTCGAGGTGCGTGGCCCCAGCAGCCTCGGCGCCGTCTTCGAGGGTGATCGCCTCTCCGGCCGCTCCAGCGTGCGCTTCACCCGCACCGATCGACCCGGCGTCTACAAGGTCCTCGGCACGGACGCGACCAAGGCCACCAACGCACGCGACGAGCTCGGCTTCGTCGTGAACCTCGACCCGCGCGGCTCCGATCTCCTCGAGGCCGCCGCCTCCGCCCTCCCCGCATCAGGCACCGGCGGCGGCGGCACCCCCGCGGACGCCGAGCGCCGCGTCGAGCTGTGGCACGCGCTGTCGATCGTCCTCCTCGCCTTGCTGCTCGCCGAAGGCATCCTCGTCCAGCGCTGATGGCGGCTCGACGGCTAGGTGTCGCAGGAGGCCGACCCCTGCGACACCTAGATATCGACGGTGACGTCCGCCGAGGTCGGGCGCGCCTGGCAGGCGAGGATGAGGCCGGCGGCCCGATCGGACTTCGAGAGCGCATCGTGCGCGGCCATCGCGACGGTGCCTGTGACGAGCTTGCACTTGCACTGGCCGCAGACGCCGGAGCGGCAGTCGCTGGGGATGTCGACGCCGGCATCCTCGGCGGCGTCGAGGATGGTGAGGCCGGCCGGAACCTGGATGGTCGTGCCGCTACTCTGGAAGGACAGCATGGCATCGACCGGAGCGGCGATGGCGGCTGCGGGCTCGGACGCGTCGGCCGGGGCGAGCGCGCGGGTGGTCGGCGAGGTGAACTCCTCCTCGAGGATCTCGGCGTTGGGGATGCCCCGGGCGACGAGGCCGGCGCGCAGCGCGGTCATCATGGCCAGCGGGCCACACATGAGGACCGGGCCGCGGGTGAAGTCGGGAACGAAGGCGGCGATGGCATCGGCGGTCAGGTGGCCGGACTCCGAGGAGTAGACGAGCTTCACGTGCAGGTTGGGGAAGCGGGCTTCGAGATCGGCGAGCTCCTTCGCGAAGATCACGTCGGCCTTCGTGCGGACGGAGAACAGGAGGTAGATGGCGCCGTCCCACGCGCGGTCGGTGAGGGAGCGGACCACGCTCATGGCGGGCGTGATCCCGACGCCACCGGCGACGAGGATGACGCGCTCGGCTTCGTCGCCGGCGAAGACGAACGTGCCGCCGGGGGCTCCGATGGAGACGAGATCACCCGGCTTCAGCGTGTCGTGCAGGTAGCCCGAGGCGACGCCGGCGCGCTTCACCGAGATCTCGCAGTAGGTGCGCTGGATGGGCGAGGACGCGATCGTGTAGCGGCGCCGTCCGACGGGCAACGTGATGGTGAGGTACTGGCCGGCCACGTGGGTGAACGGGAGCGGCGCGCCATCGGGCATCACGAGGCGAAAGGTCTTCACGTCGGCGGTCTCGGGGATGATCTGGTCGACGCGGAGCTGACCGGACCAGAAGCGGCGCGGTCGGGCGCGGCGCAGCGCGGTACGCCGGCGGTCGACGAGGGTGGCCCCGACGCGATAGGCCATGAGGCCGCCGAAGATGGCGCCGAAGACGAGCGGCTGCGTCGTGTCGGACTTCACGAGGAGGAAGTAGTGGATCACGCCGCCGAGGACGGCGAGGTACGCCGTGCGGTGGAGGAGCTTCCAGCGGCGCGGACCGAGGCGCGTGATCATCCCGTCCGTGGACGTGATCGCGAGCGGGATCATGATCACGAGCGCGGCGGTACCGAACCACAGGTACTGGCGCTCGATGATCTCCTCGAGGGTGCTGCCGATCGAGGCAGCGCGGTCGTAGAGGAAGAAGATGACGAAGTGACCCAGGATGTACCAGAAGCCGGCGAGGCCGAAGTTGCGGCGGGTGGCGACGAGCCAGCGAAGGCCGGTCAGGCGCACGAGCGGCGTGATCAGGAGCGACAGCGACAGGAAGACGAGGCCGACCATGCCCGTCGTGCGGATGAGGTAGTTCACCGCGTTGATGCCGAGCGTGCCGCGCCAGGCATCGAGGCCGAGCATCAGGAGCGGCGTCGCGGCGCAGGCCGTGACGAACTGCTTCGCGAAGCGGGCGTCTACCAGTGGAACGGGTTCCACCAGCGGTTCAGTAGTCGACATGGAGGTCCTGCCCCGCGTAGAGGTGGGCGACCTGATCGGCGTAGCCGTTGAACATGAGCGTGTCGCGACGCCCCGATTCCCCGAGGCGCTGCTCGGTGGCCTGCGACCAGCGCGGATGGTCGTGCGTCGGGTTCACGTTGGCGTAGAAGCCGTACTCGCCCGGCGCCTGGATGTTCCAGGTCGACGGAGGCTGTCGGTCGGTCAGCGTGATCTTCACGATCGACTTGATGCCCTTGAACCCGTACTTCCACGGGACCACGAGGCGGATCGGCGCGCCGTCCTGCGGCGGCAGATGCTGGCCGTACAGGCCCGTCGCCAGGATCGCGAGCGGGTTCATGGCCTCGTCCATGCGCAGGCCCTCGACGTAGGGCCACGGCAGGACGGCGCGCTTCTGGTTCGGCATGCGCGCCGGATCGTGGAGCGTCTCGAAGGCGACGTACTTCGCGGACGACAGCGGCTGGACCTCGGCGAGGAGCGAGGCGATCGGGAAGCCGGCCCACGGGATGACCATCGACCAGGCCTCGACGCAGCGCATGCGGTAGATGCGCTCCTCCGGGGGGAAGCGCCGGCGCAGGTCGTCGAGGTCGTAGGTGCGCGGCTTGGTCACCAGGCCGCCGACCTCGAGCTTCCACCCCGTGGTGTCGAAGTCCTTGGCGGCGGCGGCGACGCCGTCCTTGTCCGTGGAGAACTCGTAGAAGTTGTTGTAGTTCGTGATCGCGGCGAGCGAGTTCGTGGGCTCCGTGGTCGTGAAGCCGCGCGCGAGGCCATCGGGCGGCACGGGCACGAAGCCCTCGAGCGCGGGCTGCTCGCTGACGACGAGGTCGACGCCGTTGAGACGCTGGTACACGAGCGCCGTCGCGCCCATGCCGGCGGCGATCAGCCCCCCCCGCAGCCAGGTGCGGCGGTTGAGGTACAGCTCGCGCGGAGTAATGGGGTCGGCGGGCATCGGGCGTGGGTCCTACGCCCAAGCCTAGCGCCGGTTACGTCAGAACATCAGGGCGAGATTCATCTGGATCATGTGGGCCGTGGAGGCCTCGCCGACGTTCTGCACGCCCGTCGTGGCATCGTTACTGAAGCCGTAGTCGGTCGTGGCCGTCGATGCGGGGTGGGACAGGGCGGCGAACGGGAAC
>LNFM01010616.1_pt1 | contig 12895 bp, 12 predicted proteins | sample 596031 | NCBI WGS metagenome assembly LNFM01 (sample SAMN04254537, study PRJNA301005) | activated carbon metagenome | isolation source: dual media filters at the Ann Arbor, Michigan drinking water treatment plant | place: USA: Ann Arbor
CCCGCGATGCGCGTCCGGTCCCAGGGATTGCGTGTCTGGCCGTAGAGCGTCGATTCGGTCGTCAGGGTCAGCCCGAATTCCGGCGTGGTGGTGGACCCGAAGAAGACGAGCCCTGCTTCGCGGTAGCGTTTCACCAAAGTGGTATCGTCCGTGCTCACCACATTCCTGTAAGCGCGGCTGCCACCGGTCAAAGGCGCGCCCTTCACGCCTACGGCGAGATCCTTGGTGACAAAGGGCACGCCCGTGTAGGGTCCCTCAGACAAGCCCCTGGCAATCTGCTCGCGAGCGAGGTCTGGAAACAAAGCCGCAAAGCAATTGATGCTCTTCTGCGCTTTTTCCGCGCGACTGACCGCCGCTTCGAGCAGTTCGGAAGCAGATACCTGCCTGTCCCGAACCATCTGTGCCTGGCCGAGGCCATCCAATTCCGTCATCGCACGTCCTCCCGGTTCGTTTCTTGTGTTCTATCCCCGGCGCTGCCAGATCAAGCGGCCCATATCGGATTGGGTCACGAGGTACTCGCCGGAAAAGCTGTAGGTTGCGGCCGGCGTGAAATCCGGCAGCGGGGCTGCATAGACGAACAGCGTCTTGCCATCTGCGCGCCACTGGCCATCGAAATCAATCGTGCGGCCGCCATCATAAGACCAGTCCCCGCCGCCGCCGATAGATTCCGTATACTGAATAACCCGGCCATCCGGGTGCAGCTCCATGGTCATCACGGTCGTGTAGGAGGCAAAATTGCCGCCGCCGCTGTTGATGATGTCTTCGTTCACCCAGATGCCGACCATGCGCGCATCGCGCTGTGCCGCTGCGGGCTGCTGAACCGGCTGGCTCGGGGCTGGGCTCGCTGGCGCCTGCGGAGCGGGTGCAAGCGCGATTTCGACCGGCGCGGCGGGCGATGCGGGCAATGTCTCGGTGGCCGGGCTCACAGTTTCCGATGGTGCGGGCGTGTCTACCACCGCTGGAACGACAGGCTCCGCCGGCGCAGCAGTCTCCTGCGAACAGGCGCCAAGCAGCATCGCGGCAGCGATCATTAGATACGGTCTCATCAAGCGTCCCCTCAAGCATCTGGCGAAGTAGGGGTCGCACAATTCGGCGGGCCTGAAAACAGCCGATCAGCCCTCGTCGTCTTCTTCCAGCTTGGCGTCTATTTCCTCGTCCGACCAGCCGAAATGGTGGCCCAGTTCGTGGATGAAGACGTGGGTGACAAGTTCTTCGATGGTCGTGTCGCCGCGCTGTGCCCATTCGAACAGGATCGGCATGCGGTAGAGGTAGATCAGCGGCCGGTCCATTGCCGGCTGGGTAATGCTCTCGATCGTCAGTGGCACGCCGGAATAGAGCCCGGTCAGGTCCAGCGCGTAATCTATTTCCATGTCGTCGAGAATCTCGTCCTCGGCATAATCCATCACCAGGATGCGCACATCGCCGGCGGCCTTGCGCATGAACTCCGGCAGCTCGGCAAAACACTTTTCCGCGCAGGCGAGGAATTCCTCGACGCCCGGCGCCGTCAGCGCAAACGCGCTCACTCGAGCACGACCGCCGTGCCGGACACGGCGACCATCATCATCGAGCCCTGCTGGCCGACCACACCATAGTCGAACTTCACGCCTACGACCGCATTCGCGCCGAGCCGCCGCGCTTCTTCCATCATCTCGCTGATCGCCCCGTCGCGCGTCTCGCGCAGCGAGCTCTCATAGGACTCCGACCGCCCACCCACGAGGTTGGTAAAGCTCGCAAGGATGTCCTTCCCGAGATGCGCCCCGAACACGACTTCGCCGCAGGCAATGCCTTTGTAAGCGACGATCTTGCGGCCATCGATGGAGGAGGTGGTGGTGATGATCATGTGTTCGTCCTATTCCGCTGCCGTCAGGGCCGGATCCGTTTTGCCGTCCAGCAATTCGAGCATTCGAATCGCGCTGTCCGCAATCACGGTGCCCGGAGGAAAGATGGCGGCGGCGCCGGCGGTGCGCAAGGCGTCGAAGTCCTGCGGCGGGATCACGCCGCCCACGATGATCCGTGCATTCGCCGCGCCTTCGTTGCCCAGAGCGCGCTTTAGTTCCGGCACCAGCGTCAGGTGGCCCGCCGCCAGCGACGACGCCGCGACGATATCCACGTCCGCCTTGCGCGCATCGGCGGCGGCCTCTTCCGGCGTCTGGAACAGCGGCCCGATCTCGACATCCCAGCCGAGGTCCATCAGCGCGGAGGCGACAACCTTCTGCCCCCGGTCGTGCCCGTCCTGGCCCATCTTGGCGATGTAGATCTTCGGCTTGCGTCCGTGTGCTTTCACGTATTTCGCGGCGAGTTCCTTGGCATGTTCTGCCTTGTCATTGCCCTTCACACCGCCGCCGTACACGCCCTTAATCGAGCGGATGACCGCGCTGTGGCGGCCCTGGCTGCGCTCGACCGCTTCCGAAATCTCGCCCACGGTCGCCTTGGCGCGCGCGGCGACCACGGCCAGCTCCAGCAGGTTGCCCTTTCCGCTCGCCGCCGCGTCCGCAATCGCGTCCAGCTTTACGGTCACTTCGGCCTGATTGCGCTCCGCCTTCAGGCGCGCCAGCTTCTCCAGCTGCATCCGGCGCACGGCCGCGTTGTCGACCTTCAGTACAGGGACGTCTTCGTCCTCATCCAGCAGGAACTTGTTGACGCCGACGACGGTCTGCGTGCCAGAATCGATGCGCGCCTGCGTGTTGGCGGCGGCTTCCTCGATGCGCAGCTTCGGCAGGCCTTCCTCGATGGCCTTCGCCATGCCGCCCATCGCCTCGACTTCGGCGATATGCTTCAGCGCTTTTTCGGCCAGGTCATGCGTCAGGCGCTCGACATAGTAGCTGCCGCCGAACAGGTCGATGGACTGGCAGGCGCCCGCTTCCTGTTGCAGCAGGATCTGCGTGTTGCGGGCGATGCGGGCGGAGAAGTCCGTCGGCAGGGCGAGCGCTTCGTCGAAGCTGTTGGTGTGCAGGCTCTGCGTCTGACCGCCCGCCGCCGCGATGGCTTCGAGGCAGGTGCGGATGACGTTGTTGTACACGTCCTGCGCCGTCAGGCTCCAGCCTGAAGTCTGCGAATGCGTCCGCAGGCTGAGCGATTTTTCGGACTTCGGATTGAAGTTCTCCTTCACGAGCTTCGCCCAGATCAGGCGCGCGGCGCGCATCTTGGCGACTTCCATGAACGTGTTCATGCCGATCGCCCAGAAGAAGGACAGGCGCGGCGCAAACGCGTCGACATCCAGACCGGCGGCCACGCCCGCGCGGATGTATTCGATACCGTCCGCCAGCGTATAGGCGAGCTCCAGGTCTGCCGTCGCCCCAGCTTCCTGCATGTGATAGCCGGAGATCGAGATCGAGTTGTACTTCGGCATCTTCTGCGAGGTGTAGGCGAAGATGTCCGAAATGATCCGCATGCTGGGTTTCGGCGGATAGATATAGGTGTTGCGCACCATGAACTCTTTCAGAATGTCGTTCTGAATGGTCCCGGCCAGCTTCTCCGGCGGCACGCCCTGTTCCTCGGCCGCCGCGATATACAGCGCAAGGATCGGCAACACCGCGCCATTCATCGTCATCGAGACCGACATCTGGTCCAGCGGAATGCCGGAGAAAAGCGTGCGCATGTCATAGATGGAATCGATTGCCACGCCCGCCATGCCGACATCGCCGGAGACGCGCACGTGATCGGAATCGTATCCCCGGTGCGTGGCGAGATCGAACGCAACCGACAGGCCCTTCTGCCCGGCCGCCAGGTTGCGCCGGTAGAAGGCGTTGGAATCTTCTGCCGTCGAAAAGCCCGCATACTGACGAACGGTCCAGGGCTGGTTGGTATACATTGTTGGGTAGGGGCCGCGACCGAATGGCGCCAGGCCTGGATAGTCATCGACGAAGTCAAGACCCGCCCGGTCCGACGCGGTGTACGCGGTCTTCACCGCGATGCCTTCCGGCGTCTCCCAGGCTTCGCCCAGCTTCGGCTTGACCGCCTTCACGGCAGGGGTCTCGAGCGCGAGTTTCGTGAAGTCAGGAAACTTGGTCATTGGGCCACTCCCAGTTCAGCCTGCGCCAGTTTGAGCAGATGCACCACATCCGCGCCCGCAAAGATGTTGGCGTCGATGCCTACGCCCTCATGCTTTCCGGCGAGCCAGACGCGCTGCGCCCCGGCCTTCTTCAGCGCTTCCGCGGCGCCTGCTGCTTCGGCCTCGTACATCTTGTCCGTGCTGCACAGCACGGCGATCCGGCAACCGGACGCCTTGAACGCCGCCGCCAGTTCAGGCACCGTCTTCGGCGGAATGGGCGGCTCCTTCGAGACGATCCCGCCCGCCGCAAAGAAGTTGCGCGCAAAGTCGGCGCGCGCGGTGAATTCCGCGAGGCTGCCCAGCGTCGCCAGAAACACCGCAGGCGGACGATTGGCCTTTGCGGCTGCATCGCGCAGCGCCTCGAATGGCGCGGCGAGGCGGATCGGCGCGAGCGCCGTCGCAACAGCATCCGCTCTCTTTGGCGGCAGCGTTTTCACGAAATGCTTCAAGCCGGACTCCGAAACGAGCTTCGCGCTCGCGGGTGGAACCTCGGCAACCGGCGCGCCGATCTCCTCCAGCAGCGGATATTCCGAAACGCCCGTCAGCGGAATTTTCCGCCGCGCAACGTCTTTGGCGCGAGCCTCGCGCACGGCAGCGACCCGTACCTGAAACACGCCCGCCATCAAGGAAGCCGCAAAGCCGCCTTCGTTTTCGATCTTTTGAAACTCGGCCCAGGCCGTTTTCGCAAGATCGTCCGCCAGCGTCTCGGTGAACCAGGCTCCACCGGTCGCATCTGCCACCCGGCCAAGCTGGCTTTCTTCCATCGCTATGATCTGGGTATTGCGCGCAATCCGGCGGCCGAGTTCTTCCGGCAGTCCGAGCGCTTCGTTGAAGGCGCGAACCGTCAGAATGTCAGCGCCGCCCACCGCGCCTGCGAACGCTGCAGACGTATTGCGCAGCATGTTTGTCCACGGATCATATTTCGTCAGCATCCGCGCAGACGTGATGGCCTGCAGCTTCATCGGCGCTGCCGGCAGGCCCAGCGCCTCAAGGCAGCGCGCCCAGAGCCGCCGCGCCGCGCGCAGCTTCGCGATGCCGACGCCATAATTTGTATCGATCGCCACGAGGAACAGCATGCCGCTCGAAACAGTCTGCCTGTCCAGCGTGTCGCCAAGGCGCCGCAAGGTATCGATCGCCGACGCGATCAGTGCAGCCAGTTCCTGGGCTTCCGATCCGCCTGCCTCGTGCACGAGCGCGCCGTCCATCCGGAACAGGTTTGCTGCGGGGAACTTTGCGGACAGCGCCGCCGCCAGGGCGCCGGACTTGGCAATGGCTGCGTCCAGTCCGCTTTCGATACGTCCCGTTTTTGCCAGTGCGCCGAGAGGGTTGATGTTGAAGTCGAGCTTCAGCTTCGCCGCATTGCCCTGTCCCTCGGCCCATTGGCCCAGCAGCCCGGCGGTGCGTGTGCCCATGCCCCGTCCCGAATCGAGCGCGATGGTTGCAATCGACGCATCGACGCCTTTCAGCGCGGTGTTGAAATCCTCGGCCGAGCAGAGCAGCACGCCGCTTAGGCCTTCGCCATCCACGCGCACTTCGATCGAAGACACCCCGCGCTCCAGGTCGCGCAGGATTTCAGTATTCGTCTGCTCCGCAGACGGATGAGCGAAAGTCTGGCGGATATCCCAGGGCAGCCACTTGTCTGGCGCTGCCGTCTTGCCGCGCAGGAAGGGCGCCGCGCCGGGAATGCCGAGCGGATCGCCCGCGCCGGCAAAGTCGCTCTCGCGGTACAGCGCCTTGATGCCGATGCCGTCCGCCGTTTTGCGGGTCAGCGTGTCGGCGCCTTTGCCTTTCAAGGCCTTTTCGACCTCGCGCAGCCAGTCGGCTTCGGTGGCTTCGGGAAATGCGGAACTGAAGGGGAGGATGTCATCGGCCATGGCGCGGGATTTAGGGCAATCCGGTGGGCCTTGGGAACCATTTCCTTTGGGACACCGCGACACAACGGCAGGGGCTTGACCCCGCTCCACCTATATGCGATTGAGAATTAATCGCAAACTGGAGGCCAAGCCATGCGCCCGTCCCGTCATTTCGATGCCGATAACTTCCGGACACCCTCGCCGGAAGCCCAGGACGCTACCGAAATGCCGGGCATTTGCCGAACCTGTCCCGTGAACATGACCGACCCTGCCGGCCCCGTTTCCTCCCCGATGCCGGTCAGCGGGCCCCTGTGTGACTGGATCGATTCGCAGGCGAATGTGCTTGGTCTCTGGCTCGACCGCCTGATTGCGGAGGGCGATCCGGGCGACCTGATCAGCGTGGTTCACCGCCAGCAGGCCTGGCTGGAACTGCTCCGCGCCCACATGGGCCGCGGCTGAAACCCGTCCGCGCCGGGTCCATTAAGGGTTCTCCGCCTGCGTGAATCAGGTGGCAAACGCAATTTGAACCATGTTTTACACTGTCACTTCAGTGTTCTCCCTTAAGGGAACACCTCAGCCTTGTGATACCTTTGCGCCTCCCGCCGGTATTCATCGCAAACCCACAGGTGACCCAAATGTCCGACACATCTTCGAATGCCTCCAAACGCGGCAAGGCCGCGGCAGACAAAGCGACCCAGGAGCTGGAGGCTCGCCTTGAAGCGCTGCGCGCAGAGATGGAAGAGATCAAAGCTTCCCTTGGCAAGACAGCCGAGAAGAAGTTCGATGCGCTGGCGGACGTATTCTCCGGCGACGCCGTCGAAGATGTGATGGACGAGCTTCGCGAGATGGTGAGCCAGATCAAGGAGAAGGCCGGCGCGGCAGAAAAGAAGGTTGTCCAGACCGCCCGCGACAACCCGGTCCAGACCCTGCTCGTCGCGTTCGGTGTCGGCTTCCTCGCCTCGCTGCTGATGCGCCGCTGATCCTGCGCAATGCGCTTCCTGCCGCTTCTTTCGTCCCTGATGTCGCTCGCCAGTCTTGATCTGGGCGGCGCCGTCTCGCGGCAAGCTAAGGGGCTGGGCTATACACTTGTCGCCATCCTTTTCCTGCTGACGGCCTATGTCCTGGCCGTCGGCGCCCTGGCCTTCTACCTGTCCCAGCATATGAGTACCTGGGGCGCACTCGGCGCCATTGCGCTCGGATTCGCGGGCGCGGCAGGCCTCGTCTTCTGGTTCGGCACTTTATCGGCCCGCGCCGAGGCGGAACGCGCCAAGGAAGTCACCGCCGCCCGCCAGAAAGCCACCCTCGGTACGCTGACCGGCCTCGCCGTCGGCGGCGGCTCCACCAGGACGCTGATCATCGCCGCGCTCGCCGGTATGATCGCTGGCGGCCTGCTGGACCCCCGAAGCAAGTCCGGCACCGACGACTGACGCTCCGGCACGAGTTCACTCAAAGTCATATTTCCGACTCAGATCAGGCTATAGCTTACGTGCAGCGCGTGGCACAAACGCACCATGCCGGGAGGGCGGGATATGGCTAAGATTGTAACCATCAACGGTGTCGGCGACATTGATCTCGACAAGATCGCGAAGCTGCTGCCCGGCCGCAACGGCTGGGACATCCTGCAGCTCGGCACGCAAGGCCGCTACATCAAGGCGATCATCGAATCCTGGCCGACCCTGGAGCGCTACGACATCTACACGCCGCTCCGCCTCGGCCACTTCTTCGGGCAGGGCCTCGTCGAAACAGGCTGGCTCAAATATACCGAGGAGGGTTTCAACTATTCCTCCGAGGGCCTGGTCAAGACGTTCCGCCTTTACCGCCGCAATCCGGACCTCGCCAAGCAACACGCCCGCAAGCCGGAACTGATCGCCAACACCGTTTATGGTGGCCGCGCCGATCTCGGCAACACCGAGCCCGGCGACGGCTGGAAATTCCGCGGCCGCGGATTCATCCAGCTGACCGGCCGATACAACTATACGAAGTATGGCGAGGCAGCCGGCATTGATCTCGCGAACGATCCGGACATTATCAAGCGCGACCTCACCAAATCGGTCGAAGTCGCCGCCGCGTTCTGGAAAACCAATGGACTCAATGCCTACGCAGACCAGAACGATGCAGTGAAAGTTTCGCGCGGTGTCAACCGCGGCAATCCCAACGATGCCGCCGCCGCCAACCACGAGGACCTGCGCATCCTCTGGACCAACACCGCGCTCTCGGTCACGCAGGCACCGCAGAACGTCGCGCCCGAACCGGTGCCCACAACCCCCTCACTCAAACCGCTGCAAGCCGGCAGCCGGGGCGAGCGCGTGCGCGAACTGCAGCTCGATCTGGAAGCTCTTGGCATCTCGACCGGCGGCGTCGACGGCATCTTCGGGCAGGGCACAAAGCGCGCGGTCGTTGCTTTTCAGCAGGAGAACGGCTTGCCTGTCACCGGCATTGCCGACGCGGCCACGATCACGGCCATCGACCAAGCGGCGGCCGATCCCGCGCGCACCCGCGCCGCAACACTCGACCGAGACAACACGCCGATCTTCGGCCCGCCCACGACCTGATTCTGCCGGGTCTTGCTGCCGGCGCCGGACCGGCCTTTAATCCTCCGCAACAGAAAAACCGGAGGAAACAGGAAGATGCGGCTCAAGGCCCCCAGGATTGCCCCGCTCGCGGACTCGGACATGAGCGCGGAGCAGAAGGAGGCGCTCGCCGCGCAGTTCGGGCGCGGCCCGGTCTTCAACATCTTCCGGACGCTCGGCCGCGCGCCGAAGGCCTACAAGTCCTTCATGCGTTGGGGCGGCTACATCCTGTCGGACTATAACAGCCTCCCGCCGCGCGAACGCGAACTCGTCATCCTGCGCGCCGGTTTCAACTGGAAATCCGGCTACGAATGGGCTCAGCATGTGCGCATCGGCAAACAGTGCGGCCTCACGGACGAAGAGATCACCCGCATCAAGGCCGGCCCGGACGCCCCCGGCTGGAGCGCCATCGACGCCGCCCTCCTGCGCGCGACGGATGAGCTGACCTCCGACGCCTTCATCACCGACAAGACCTGGGCGCAGCTCGCCTCGCTGACCGAGAAACAGCGCATGGACCTCGTGATGACCGTCGGCCAGTACACGCAGGTCTCGATGATGCTGAACTCCTTCGGCGTGCAGCTCGACAACGACCTGACCCTCGACCCGGACCTCGCCAAGTGATTGCACTTCTCCCTGCGTAAGGCTTGCTCCGCCGCGCCCCAAAGCTAAGTTCCGGCCAGCTACTTTCCCCTTGGAGACTGACCCTCATGTCGCTGCCGCCCATCCTGCAGAACCTGCGCATCCCGGTGATCGCCTCGCCGCTGTTCCTCATCTCGACGCCGGACCTCGTGATTGCCCAGTGCAAGGCCGGCGTCGTCGGCAGCTTCCCGGCGCTCAACGCGCGCCCCGGCCCGGTGCTGCACGAATGGCTGGAGCGGATCACGACCGAACTCGCCGAGTACAACCGCCAGAACCCGGACCGCCCCGCCGCGCCCTTCGCGGTCAACCAGATCGTCCACAAGACCAACAACCGCCTCCAGCATGACATCGACGCCTGCGTGAAATTCAAGGTGCCGATCATCATCACCTCGCTCGGCGCGCAGAAGGACCTGAACGACGCGATCCATTCCTATGGCGGCGTCGTGCTGCATGACGTGATCGACACGCGCTTCGCGAAGAAGGCCCTCGAGAAAGGCGCCGACGGCCTGATCGCCGTCTGCACCGGCGCCGGCGGCCATGCCGGCGTGCTCTCGCCCTTCGCGCTGATCCAGGAGATCCGCGAGTTCTTCGACGGCCCGCTCGCGCTCTCCGGCTCCATCGCCAATGGCGGCGCGGTCGCGGCGTCCCTCGCGATGGGCGCAGACCTCGCCTATATCGGTTCGGCCTTCATCTCCTGTGACGAGGCCAATGCGCCGGATGGCTACAAGGACGCGATCGCGGCTTACGGCGCCGAGGACATCGTCTACACGAACCTATTCACCGGCGTGCACGGCAATTATCTCAAGCCGTCGATCATCGCCGCCGGTCTCGACCCCGACAACCTTCCCGAAAGCGACCCGTCCAAGATGAACTTCGGCTCCGGCGGCAACACCGAAGCCAAAGCCTGGAAAGACATCTGGGGCTGCGGGCAGGGCATCGGCGCCGTCAAGGCACGCGTGCCGGTGAAGGTCTTCGTCGACCAGCTCGTCCGCGAATACGACGACGCTCGCGCAGCTCTCGCCAAGGGCCTCGGCTTCGTCCGTAAGGCGCCTGAGGCGGTAGTTTGAACTAGATGGAACTCGGTGAGACCCGGATTGCGGGCACCCGTTTTGGGCAACTTTGATCGCGCCTCGTGTCACCTCCATGCAGGGCGCAGCACCATCGGCAGGCCCTCAATTGGCGTTGGAGCAATGTGACGGGCAGATCGAAGACAGACCACGCGCCGATCCGAAGCGCGCGTGCACACTCGGCCCTGCAAGTTGCGGCTCGGCAAAACGGGCTAGCGGCGTTGCTTGCCAGTCAACAGACAAGCGGTGCAACCATTCGTCGGCTGATCGTTCCTTTGAAAGGGTACTTGACTTATTGTTTTTCAATCAACATTAGTTGAAAAACGAAAAGGAAAGGTTCTCACATGCGTTTTTTAGTTGCGGCCAGCGCTATGGCGCTTTGCGCGATTTCAGCCTCGGCTACTCCAGTTGAAGGCTCCGGTGCTGCTGATAAGAAGGCTGCAAACTGGGAGCTGCGTCCCTTCACCGTCTACGATCGCAACGACATTGGCAAACCGGTCCAAGAGCGGCGGATAAGCTATTCCGGCGTCATAGTTCATACCGCGGACATCAGCCAGCCCGGAGCTCTTCTAACCTGCAGCGAAAAGTTTGGACTCTCAGTGATGTTCTCGCTGAAGCCTGTCGACTTTTCCGATGAGGACTATTTTGCCTCCAGCCGGCAGGCCCGTACTTTCAATGGTAGCCTCAGTGTAGAGGGCGAACGTCCGCAACTGCCCAGCCGCTTTGTTGTGCGGCGAAAGCTGGGTGTAGTGCAGTCTGTCGGCTCCGAAGAAGCTTATACGGCCGTTGACGCACTCTATGCAGGTCAAAGCATGACTTTAGAGGTGCCCGGGTTCGATCCGGTCAATATCTACCTTCCTCCTCCAGATAGTTCACTCAGGGCTTTCGTTGCCGATTGCCCGGCTTTCGCGAAGCCCTGATAGCAGCCGGACAACCAGGTTAAAAAAGAGGCGGCCATTTTCATGGCCGCCTCATTTCATTTGGGTCAGACCTTTAGTCTCAAAGGCCGCACGTGGATGTCAGGAAGGTTTCAATCGCGGAAAGCGTTTCCCGATGATGCTCTGGGTACCAGGGCAAACTATGGGGCATGTCATCTACGATCAGGAGTTGTGATTCAGGCTGCACCTTTTTCACGGCATTGTAGAAATCAACGCCATGGAAAAGCGGTACGCGGACATCGCGATTGCCATGATAGACGAGGATAGGAATGTTGGCGAGCGCGACATTCTTCATCGGATCCATGCCCTTTACCGTATCGCCCTGGAACGCTCTCTGGAGACGATTGTCACTCCAGTTGTTGCCCAGGCGCGTAAGGTTTGAAACGCCTGCACCCGCAATAGCGCATTGATAGGGGCTGTTCGGCCTGACGGTTGCGGCCATCGCAGCGAAGCCCCCGTAGGAATAGCCGAAGATCGCAAGCTTGTCCTCGGCAACATAACCTTGGCTCACCAACCAGGCTGCGCCATCGTCTTTGTCGTCCTGCATGCGCTCGCCCCACTGGGCATCGCCTGCCAGCCAGAGCTCACGCCCCCAACCTGTGCTTCCCCGGTACTGAGGCTGCATGACGATGAACCCGCGGGTTGCCAAAAACTGCGGCCAGCCCGACCCGTCCCAGTTCGCCGAATCGCGCGACCAGGGGCCGCCATGCGGAAGGATCACCGCGCCGCGTGCTTTCTGACCCGGGGCCAGAGACTTTGGCATTGTTATCAGGGCGGGAATCTGAAGGCCGTCGCGCGCCGGATAGTAGACTAGTTCGGTTTCTTTCATCGAGTCCGTCTTGATCCATGGGCGCGACGATCCGATCACGGCTACGCGCTGCTTGTCGACCAACAGGAAGTAAGCTGGCGGCATGGCTGAACTCGAGACCGTGAACAGAACCCGGCTCAGGTCGTCATTGTAGCTGTTGAGGCTGACATTGCGACCGGGATAGGCGACTTCGAGGCCCTGCTGGATAGAGTTGAGTTCACTGTCGAGCCAGTAAACTTCACTCTTTGCGCCGAGATAAGTGAACCCGACTATGTCGCCGAAATCTCGTTTACGGCTCGATGCGACGATGCCGGATGCATTGAAATCCGGATGTGCAAAAACCGGCTCGGCATCAAATGAGTCCGTAGACGGATCATACAGATAGATAGCCTGCTTGTCTGAGAACTTATCGGTGAGGATGTAGTACTTGCCTGTGCTGGCGTCGCGCCGGAGAACTTCAACCTGGAAGCGCTCTGCTGCTTTTGTTGTCAGCGGCTCCTCGCGATTGAAGCTGCCATTCCGCTTGTCGATCAGATGAATATGGAATTTGTATTCACCGCCTGCCGTTTCGAGTTCGGTCTTGCTGATCGGCATGCCGTCCACACCGGAAATCTGATCAACTGTCACCGCTCCGGCGTCGGAATAAAGGAGCTCTTCCTTGCCTGTCCGCAGGTTGTGTTTGAAGTAGCGCTCTCCGTCACGCAGCGTGACGCGGTTGATGATAACGTTCTCAGGGTCGCCCGCCATGATCGACACGAGGCCCGTGGTGTTTGACATATCGAGGCAGCGCTGCAGGTCTTCTGATAACCGTTCCTTCGTTCCGCCAGGAAGGTCACCGACCTTGAGGTCAGCGTCCGCCATGTAAACTTTCGTCACGAATGTTTCAGTTGCGCCAGTTGTGCGTCCTTCGCCGCATCCGGCAAGCCGGCCCGTCCATTCCTGGCGCGCGAACCCAAGCGACTTGCCCTG
>LNFM01011852.1_pt1 | contig 12892 bp, 10 predicted proteins | sample 596031 | NCBI WGS metagenome assembly LNFM01 (sample SAMN04254537, study PRJNA301005) | activated carbon metagenome | isolation source: dual media filters at the Ann Arbor, Michigan drinking water treatment plant | place: USA: Ann Arbor
TGATCAAATCATGTGCTTCGCAGCGGCGGCCGCTGGCATGATCCGCCGGCATGCCAAACCCAGAACAACAAGCACGCGGCGAGATAGACCGGCTCCCCGCGAAGCAAGCGATATCGCCAGTCCTTAGATTGCCACAATGCCCGACCACAACTACTTCTCAAATTTGATCTGGACCATCGCCGACCTGCTGCGTGGCCCCTACCGCCCTCCACAGTACGAGCGCGTCATGCTTCCGATGACGGTTCTGCGGCGGTTCGATTGCGTGCTCGCTGAGTCAAAGGCCAAGGTCTTAGCCGAGCACGCACGGCTCAAGGGCAGCAAGGTCCAAGGTGAGGCCTTGGACCAGCGGTTGAACAAGGCCGCCCGTCAGCGCTTCCACAACCACTCAGCGCTCAATTTCAAGAAGTTGAAGGGCGATCCTGACAATATCGATAAGCACTTAGTCAGCTACATCAAGGGCTTCTCGAAGAACGTGCGCGACATTTTCGACTTTTTCGAGTTCGAAGCCGAGATCGAGCGGATGCGCGAGGCGAACATCCTTTACCTCGTCGTCTCTAAGTTCTGCGACGTGGACCTGCACCCGAACACGGTGCCCAACGAGCAGATGGGGCTCATTTTCGAGAATCTCATCCGGCGCTTCAACGAATTGGCCAACGAGACGGCGGGCGACCACTTCACGCCGCGAGAAGTCATCCGGTTGATGGTGAACATTCTTTTCATCCACGATGACAAGTTGCTCGCGACCCCCGGCACTGTGCGCAAGCTGCTCGACCCGGCTTGCGGTACCGGCGGCATGTTGGCCGAGGCGCAAAACTACCTGCGCGAGCACCACGGCGCCGCCAACCTCTATGTCTATGGGCAGGACTACAACAAGCGCGCTTTTGCGACCGCGGCGTCCGACATGCTGATGAAGGAAGTTAGCCAGAACGGCGGCAGCGACAATGTTCGCTTCGGCGACAGTTTCACAGAGGACCGCTTCACGGAGCCTCCACTGGATAGGTTCGACTACTTTCTTACCAATCCGCCTTTTGGCGTTGATTGGAAGAAGCAGCAAAAGGAGATCGTCCGCGAGAGCAACCGGACCGAAGGCTTCAACCGCTTCCACGCCGGCCTGCCGCGCGTGAATGACGGCTCGCTGCTCTTTTTGCAGCACATGGTCGCGAAGTTCGAACCCGTGCTCCCAGCGGAGCACAAGCATGGCTCGCGGCTGGCCATTGTCTTCAGCGGCTCTCCGCTCTTCACCGGGGGAGCGGGCTCGGGCGAGAGCGACATCCGCAAGTGGATCATCGAAAGCGACTGGCTCGAAGCCATCATCGCTTTGCCGGAGCAGATGTTCTACAACACGGGCATCGGCACTTACGTCTGGATCGTCACCAACCGCAAAGAGAAGCGGCGCAAGGGCAAGATCCAGCTCCTCGACGCGCGCGACGTGTGGACTGCGGGCGGCAGCGAGGACAACAAGCGCAGCCTCGGCGACAAACGCCGGCACATCACCGCCAGCCAGATCGCCGAGATCGTCAAGCTCTACGGCCGACAGACCGACGGCGAGACCTCCAAGACCTTCGACAACCCCGACTTCGGCTACACCCGCGTCACGGTCGAGCGGCCCCTGCGCCTGCGTTACCAGATGACGCTGGACGACAAGGCCCGCTTCCTCGACGCCTGCCCGCAGCTGCTGGACGACGTGCAGGCCATCGACAAGGCCCTGGGCCGCGAGCCGCAGCGCGACTGGAATGCGGTGTGGCGCCGCATCGAGGATCTGCTCAACGCGCGCAAGTCGCGCTGGAAGGCGACGGAGCAGAAGCTCTTTCGCAGCGTCTTCACGCAGAAGGATCCCGAGGCCGAGCCGGTCGTTAAAGGCGGACACGATGAAGGCTTTGAGCCGGACGCCGACCTGCGCGACTTCGAGAACGTGCCGCTCAAGGACCACATTGACACCTACTTCGAGCGCGAGGTGCGCCCGCACCTGCCCGACGCTTGGATGGACCGAGCCAAGGACAAGGTGGGCTACGAGATCAACTTCAACCGCCACTTCTACAAGTACACGCCGCCGCGACCGCTGGACGTAATAGACGCGGAGCTGAAGCAGGCAGAGGAAGAGATCATGCGGTTACTGCGAGCGGTGACGGAGTGATGGCGCCAGACCGCCAAGCAGGCACAAGCATTGGCCCCGCTTGGGTTGGGCCTGTCCCTGCCGCGTGGAGTGTGGTCAGACTGAAGCATCTCTCGACCATCTACTCTGGAGGGACGCCAGATCGCGAGAACGGGGATTACTGGGACGGCGGGACGGTCCCGTGGCTGAACTCGGGAGAAGTCAATCAGTGGCTCATCGGGGAACCGTCTACCTTTATTACCGAAGAGGGTTTTCGACGTAGCAGCGCGAAGTGGATACCAGCAGGCGCATTGGTCATGGCGCTAGCAGGCCAAGGCAAGACGAAAGGTATGGTCGCACAACTCGCCATCGCATCGACCTGCAATCAATCGATGGCCGCGATTGTCACGTCCGCGCCTGCCCACCCACGATTTGTCCAGTGGTGGTTGCACGCCAATTACGAGACGGTCCGCAATCTCGCCGGAGGAGAGCAGCGCGACGGGCTGAATCTTGAGATTGTCAGTAATTTGCCCTGTCCGCAGCCGTCAGCTCCTTCACAACGTGCCATCGCAGATTACCTTGACCGTGAAACGGCGCGGCTGGACGAATTGGTGGCGGCAAAGGAGCGGGTGCTCGGGCTGTTGGCAGAGAAGCGCCGCGCGCTAATCACCCGCGCCGTCACGCGGGGCCTCGACGCCCACGCCCCCCTCCGCGACTCCGGCATCCCCTGGCTGGGCGCGATTCCGGCGCATTGGGAGCGAGCGCAACTTCGTCGGTTCACCCAGTTCGTAACCAGCGGGTCCCGTGGCTGGGCCGAGCACTACTCAGACTCTGGATCGCTCTTTGTTCGGATCGGCAATCTGACCCGGGACTCGACGCGTTTGGACTTGACCGACGTTCAATATGTTGACCCACCGCTGGGCGCTGAAGGCGAACGTACGCGAATCCAGCCCGGAGACCTTCTGTTTTCGATAACCGCCTACCTCGGATCAATCGCGCTGGCGCCTGCGAGCATCGAGACGGCCTATGTCAATCAGCACATAGCCTTGGTACGGTTGGACCGAACGAGAGGGTTGCTTCCCGAGTTCGCCGGCTATTCCGCGCTAAGTGACGTTGGACAATCTCAGCTCTTGGGGCAGGGATACGGAGGCACGAAGACGCAGCTGGCGCTCGACGACATTAGAGAGCTCTGGTTTCCCATTCCACCGATTAACGAGCAGCGGGCCATAGTGAACCGCATCCAGCGCGACACCGACCAAATCGAACGGCTTTGCGCAGCGACGACCCGCACAATCGCGTTGCTGAGTGAACGCCGCGCTGCACTCATCGCTGCTGCAGTAACGGGCCAGATCGACGTGGAGAGAGCGGCATGAGAGTCACGTCGCTCAAGCTCGCCAACCTGCGCGCGATTGAAGCTGCCGAGTTCCGCTTTCAGCCGGGATTCAATCTGATCGTCGGGGTTAACGGCGTCGGCAAGACCAGCATGCTGGATGCGCTTCGCGTGTGTCTCTCGGCCTTCGCGAAGCAGGCAAACAAGTTCCGCGCGCCAGTCGAGTCGTTCACCCTTGACGACATCCGGGTTGGCGCCGACGCGCTGAGCGTCGAGTGCGCCGTGCAGCTCGGCGCATCCGAGCATCGCTACCTGATTCACAAGCCGCGTGAGTCCAGTGTGCCGCAGGAGAAGAAGGCGGGCATGCCGCGCGAACAAGTTCACGACACGCCCGAGCGGGCCTCTTTCCTGGGCGAGGCTCCCGTGCCGGTGACAGGAAAAGAACCCGGAGGGCGGCCGTTGGCGGTGCTGTTCTCGACCAATCGGGCGGTGCCGTCCGAGCGCGCGCCTGGGAAGAACGTGGCTGCCGGCGGAATCGCCGCCGCTTTCGCGGATGCTTTCGCGAATCGCGAGCTTCGGCTTGGCGAGTTCGCGGCCTGGATGCGGGTCCAGGAAGCGCTGAAGTCGGAACGGGCCTCGGCGCGTCGCGCGCTAGCTGCCTTCGAGGATGCGGTGACGCGGTTCCTCCCGGGGTACGCCCATCTGCGGGTGGACGGCGACGAGCGCCTGAGGTTGCTGATCGATCGCGGCAGCACCACCATTGCCGTGCGGCAATTATCGGACGGTGAGCGAGGCACCCTGGCGCTGGTCCTCGACCTGACGCGACGTCTAGCCCAGGCCAACCCCGAGATGACGGACCCGGCCGCCGAGGCGGAAGCGGTCGTGTTGATCGACGAGATCGATCTGCACCTGCATCCAAAGTGGCAGCGCCAGATTGTTCGCAACCTCACGGCGGCATTTCCGCGCTGCCAGTTCATCGCAACGACGCATTCGCCGCAGGTCATCGGCGAGGTCGAGCACGACCGGATACAGATCATTGCGAACGGTCAGGTCTACTCACCGACCCATTCGTTTGGCGTGGACTCGAGCCGGGTACTCGAAGAAATCATGGACGCCGACCCGCGCGCCCAGGAGGTAAACGCCCTTCTCTCGCAAATCTCGCAGGAGGTTGGAAAGCAGCGGTACGAGAGTGCCCGTGGCCTGCTGGTTCACCTCGTCGCAAAGCTGGGTGAGGATGATCCCGAGGTCACCCGGATCAGAACCCTCCTGGACTTCATGGAGGGTGAGCAGTGAGGCAGATCGCCAAGGGTGCTGAACCGGCGAGCCTGACGGCGCATCGGCAAACGCCGCCCTGCGACTATGACAACTACGGCCCAAAGGACGACCTTCGGCACGCGCTTGTTACCGAACAGCGCGGCCTGTGCTGCTACTGCATGGGCCGAGTCCACAACGGACCGACGACCATGAAGATCGAGCATTGGCGGTGCCAGTCACGTCACCCCGCTGAGCAGCTCATCTACCGGAATCTGCTTGGCGCCTGCCTCGGCGGGAACAGGCAGCCGGCTCACCTGCAACACTGCGACACGCGGAAGGGCGACAGCGATCTTCAGTGGAACCCCGCCGAAGCGGCGCACCACATCGAGACCCGCGTGCGGTATGAATTGGACGGCTCGATCCACGCGGATGACGCTGTGTTCGATGGCCAGCTACACGAAGTGCTGAACCTCAATCTTCCGCTTCTGAAGAACAACAGGAAAGGCGTCCTCGATGCCGTTCTCGAGTGGTGGAAGGGTGAGAGGGCGCGGATCGGCGGCGCCGTGCCTCGCGAGCGATTTGTGCGGCAACGCGACAAGTACATCGCTGGGAACGGTCAGATCGCACCCTATTGCCCGGTTGCCGTGTGGTGGCTGGGGCAGAGCCTCGCGAGGCTGGCGGCATGAGTCAGGGTCGTCACTCGGAAGCCGCCTTCGAGACCGTCATCGAAGCGCACCTCCTCCAGAACGGCTACACGCCGGTCGCCCGCGAGGGCTTCGACCGCGAGCGCGCCATCTTCCCCGAGACTGTGCTCGACTTCATCCGCGAGACGCAGCCCAAGGAGTGGAACAAGCTAGAGACACTGCATGGGGACCGGACCGGCGAGCAGATTCTCGGCGACCTGTGCAAGTGGATGGACCAGAACGGCGCGCTCGCGACGCTGCGCCATGGCTTCAAGTGCTACGGGCGGACACTCCACGCGGCGTTCTTCAAGGCCGCCCATGAACTGAATCCAGAGCTGGAGGCCCGCTACGCTGCGAACCGCCTGGGGCTGACCCGGCAGCTGCACTTCTCGCCGCGCTCCGAGAAGTCCCTCGATGTGACGCTGAGCCTGAACGGCATCCCCTTGGCCACGGTGGAGCTGAAGAACCCGCTCACGGGCCAGCGGGTGGAGGATGCGCGCCGGCAGTACAAACAGGACCGCGACCCGCGCGAGACGATCTTCGAGTTCAAGCGTCGCACGCTGGTGCACTTTGCAGCGGACACGGAGTCGGTGCTGATGACCACCCGCTTGGCGGGTACGGCCACGCACTTCCTCCCCTTCAACAAGGGCTGCGACGGCGGCGCCGGCAACCCGCCCGATCCGGCGGGGCGCACCTATCGCACGGCCTACCTGTGGGAAGAAGTGCTGCAGCGGGACAGCCTGCTCGATCTGCTTGCGCGCTTCATCCACCTGCAGGTCGACGAGAAGCGCGACGACCAGGGCCGCAAGGTCAAGACTGAGTCGATGATCTTCCCGCGCTACCACCAGTTGCAGGCGGTGCGCCAACTGGTGGAGGCCGCGCGCCGCGAGGGTGTGGGGCGCAACTACCTCGTCGAGCATTCGGCCGGCAGCGGCAAGAGCAACACCATCGGCTGGCTGACGCACCGGCTGGCGTCGCTGCACGACTCGGCCAACCAGCGCGTCTTCGACAGCGTGATCGTGGTGACCGACCGCGTCGTGCTCGACCAGCAGCTTCAGGACACGATCTACCAGTTCGAGCACAAGCGCGGTGTCGTGCAGCGCATCGACGAAAGCTCGCGGCAGCTCGCCGAGGCGCTCGAGAACGCCGTGCCGGTGATCATCACGACGCTGCAGAAGTTTCCTTTCGTGTCACGCCAGTTGCTCAAGATGGCCGAGGAACGCGGCGAGAGCGGCACGGGCATGCTGGCTACCCGACGCTGTGCCGTGATCATCGACGAGGCCCACAGCTCTCAGGGTGGAGAGACAGCGGCCGATCTCAAGGAAGTGCTCGGCGGCGAAGGGCTGCGTGAAGAAGCGCAGAAGCGCGCGCTGGAGGAAGGTCGTCATGACATGGAGGAGCTGTTTCGCAGCATGGCCAAGCGCGGCCGGCAGTCGAACCTCAGTTTCTTTGCCTTCACCGCTACGCCCAAGCACAAGACGCTCGCCGTGTTTGGCCGCGATGGCCAAGCCGCGCACCGCTACACCATGCGCCAAGCGATCGAAGAGGGCTTCATCCTCGATGTGCTGAAGAACTACACGACCTACGCCACCTACTACAAGCTGCTAAAAGCCTGCGAAGACGATCCGAACGTTGAGCGCAGGAAGGCTGCGCAGGCCCTGGCACGCTTCATGAAGCTGCACCCGCACAACATCTCGCAGAAGACCGAGGTGATGGTCGAGCACTTCCAGACCGTTACCCGACACAAGATCGGCGGGAGAGCGAAGGCGATGGTGGTCACCGGATCGCGCTTGGAGGCCGTGCGCTACAAGCAGAGCTTCGACCGCTATATCCGCGAAAAGGGTTACCCCATCAAGTCGCTAGTGGCGTTCTCGGGGACGGTGCAAGACGACAAGCTACCCGGCGTCACGTATACCGAGCCGGGCATGAATGACGGCATCACTGAGAAAGAGCTGCCGGGGAAATTCGCGAGTGCGGATTACCAAGTGCTGCTCGTGGCGGAGAAGTACCAGACCGGTTTCGATCAACCGCTGCTGCACACGATGTTCGTGGACAAGCGTCTCGCCGGTATTCAGGCTGTGCAGACGCTCTCACGCCTGAATCGTATTCACCCGCTCAAGGAGGACACGTTCGTCCTCGACTTCGTAAATGACCGCGAGGAGATTAGAGAGGCGTTCGCGACGTACTTCGAAGGCGCAGAAATGGGTGAAGAAGTCGACCCTGCGCGGATGTACGTCATCAAGGGCGAGCTAGACGCTGCCGGGAACTACTTGGCCGACGAGATGGAGCGATTCTGCGCTGTCTACTTCAAGTGCAAGGAACGCCAAAGCGCACTTGATCATGAAGCGATGAACGCGGCGCTTGATCCAGCGGTATCGCGATTCGGTGTGCGGCTGAAGGAGGCAGAGGCCGACGCAGAACTCTGGCGCGGCAAGCTCGTAGCGTTTCTCAACCTATATGCGTTTCTGAGCCAAGTCATTCCTTACCAGGACTCTGATCTTGAACGTCTGTATGTGTTCCTGCGGCACCTGTCGTCGAAGCTACCAAGAAGGAGAAGCGGCCCGGCGTATCAGTTCGACGACGAAGTGCGTTTGGATTACTACCGACTGCAGAAGATCAGCGAAGGATCGATCAGCCTAAGCAAGGAGTACGCGCGGCCGCTTGACGGGCCGACGGAGGTCGGCAGCGGGCTGCCTGCGCGCGAATCAGTACCTCTTTCGCGGTTGGTCGATCTCGTCAACGAACGCTTCGGCACGGACTTCAATCAGGCCGATCAGCTGTTCTTCGACCAGATTGTCGAGGCTGCCATCCTCGACGACGGCATGCGCCAGGCTGCTGCCGTGAACCCGGAAGATAAGTTCGAGTTGGTGTTTAAGAACCTTCTGCAAACGCTCTTCGTGGAGCGCATGGATCAGAACGAGGACATCTTTGTGCGGTTCATGAATGACCCGGGCTTCCAGAAGACCGTTACGGCTTGGATGGCGGCGGAGGCGTACCGCAGGTTGCGGGGCGCCACTAAGTAGTTCACGGCCACGGCTGAAACAAAGCCAATTAGGACATCAGCGTGCTGGAGAGTGAGAGTTGAGTGACTTGCTGCTTGCGATGAGAGTCATGGCTACATGGGCCGTGCCGCTTGCCGCATTGCTGGGAACGATGCTTCTCGCTCGCCGCATCTACCACCGACGCGACCGCCGCAACCCGCTGACCAAGGACCTCCTGCGCGGCCCCGGTCATTCGCTGCGCATGAAGCGTGATGACCTTTTTCACGACGTCATGTCGTACCTCGCCGTCGGTCCGGTCATGCCATTGCTCATGCTGGCCGTGTATCAAGCGCAGCAGTTGAATGGGCGGGTGGCGCCCGCGTGGCTGTATGTGGTGGCCGGTATCGGCGTGCTTGGTTACTGCGCTTACAAGATCGCGGGCACGATCCGGCAACTGCGACGAGTTGGACTGGGACTGGAAGCGGAAACCGCGGTTGGGCAGGGACTGAACTGGCTGATGCGCGATGGATTCGTCGTGTTTCACGACGTGCCAGGTGAGGGCCTGTTCAATGTCGATCACGTGGTAGTCGGCGCGCCAGGCGTGTTCGCGGTCGAAACCAAGGGGCGCTCCAAGCCGCTCGGCAAAGACGGCCACGTAGTGAAGCAGGACGGCGACGTGCTTCGCTTCCCCGGCTGGTCCGAGACCGAGCCCTTGGCGCAGGCAACCCGCAACGCTGCTTGGCTTAGTCGCTGGCTAGGCTCGGCTGTTGGACAGAAAGTTGATGTGACCCCGATCCTCTGCTTGCCGGGCTGGATGGTGGAGCGCACCAGCAAGCCGTCGATGATCGTCATCAACGGCAAGAACTGTGGCGGCTTCTTCAAGAAGAGTCGCGGTGCGGGGCTCTCGGAGCAACTGATCGCGCAGATCGTTCACCAGCTCGACGCGCGTTGTCGAGACGTTGAGCCGCGGGCTTACAAGCCGATGAAGGACTGACGCGGCAGTCACCGGAACAACGCGAAGGGGAGAGAGGGATGTCCAACGTCACAAGGCGTCGCACTGGCGAGCTGGTGCGCAAGTTGTTCGAGATCTACTTTCTCTCGCCAGGCACATAGACCCAGCAGCCGCACCTCACGCGCGAGGCGTGTCATGCGATTCGACGGCAAGCTAGACAAGTGGAACGACGAACGCGGCTTTGGCTTCATCACGCCGCTCAAGGGCGGCGAGCCAGTGTTCGTGCACATCTCGGCGTTCGAAGGCGGTGCGTGCCCGCAGGTGGGTGAAGCGCTGACCTTCGAGGTCGAGCCGGCGGGCGATGGCAAGAAGCGCGCGGTGCACGTGCAGCGGCCGGGGTCTCGCCGGCCCGCGCCGCCGCTGCGGACGCGGGAGCCGCGCCGGGCATCGGCGCCCAGGCGCGGTAGCGCGCTGGTGCCTGCGGTGATGGCCGCCATGCTGATCGGTGGCGGTGGCTACGGCGTCATGCAGTTCACCCGCAGCCGTGCCCCCGCCGCGCCGCAGACCGACACGGCGCCGACCCAGTTACCCGCTCGTGTGACATCGCCCGCGTACAGCTGTGACGGCCGCACGCACTGCAGCCAGATGACCTCGTGCGCCGAGGCCACGTTCTTCCTGCGGAACTGTCCCGGCACGCAGATGGACGGCGATGGTGACGGCATTCCCTGCGAGAGGCAGTGGTGTCAGTGAAGTTGCTGCCGCTGGCGCGCCGCGCTGCCCCGGCCTGCACAAACGACCGCGGCACTGCGGCGCCGAGGCGTTCAACCCCAATTTGGGCATAATCGACCCCAATATGGGCATGACGAAACGCCTCGCCAGACCGCAACCGCCGGCGCGCGCTGCAACGCGCACGAGCCTGGCTGACGCGCTCTTCAGCACCACCCAGCAGCGCGTCCTTGGCCTGCTGTTCGGGCAACCGGGGCGCAGTTTCTACGCCAATGAGCTGATGGCGCTGACCGGTGGGGGATCGGGCGCGGTGCAGCGCGAGCTGGCGCGGCTGGCGCAAAGTGGGCTGGTGACGTTGCAGGTGATCGGCCGGCAAAAGCACTACCAGGCCAATCCGCAAGCGCCGGTTTTCGAGGAGCTGTGCCAGATCGCGAGCAAGACGATGGGTCTGGCGGAGCCGCTGCGGCAGGCGCTGGCGCCTCTGGCGTCGCAGATCCACGCGGCCTTTGTCTACGGCTCGGTGGCCAAGCGCCAGGACACGGCAAGCAGCGACATCGACCTCATGATCGTGAGCGACGAGCTGACCTACCCCGACGTCTTCACGACGCTTGAAGCGGTAACGCAGCAGCTCGGCCGGGAGGTCAAGCCCACAATCTACTCGCGCAAGCAGTGGACGCAACGTGCAATGCGCGGTGACAGTTTCGTCAAGCGCGTACTGGCGCAGCCGCGCATCTGGCTGATCGGAGACGACGATGCCCTCACCGAATCTTGAGCGGCTGTGCAACACGGGTCTGCTGCATGCCAGCGCGCGGTTACTGCCGCGCTGGCTCGTAGAATCAAGTCCGATGACCCTTCTGGAGGTCCAAGTGAGCGAGATCATTTTCGTCGTTGAGCAAGCGCCCGAAGGCGGGTTTACGGCGCGCGCGCTTGGAGAATCGATCGTCACGCAGGCCGACACGACATCGGAGCTGCACGCGCGCCTGCGCGATGCCGTGCACTGCCACTTCGATGAAGGCAAGGCGCCGAAAATGATCCGTCTGCACTTCGTTAGGGATGAAGTCATCGCGGCATGAAGCTGCCGCGCGACCTGTCCGGCTCTGAACTTGCCAAGGCGCTCGGCCGAGTCGGCTATCGCGCGACGCGCCAGACCGGGAGCCACATTCGGCTGTCGACCGATTCGCCCGCTGTGCACCACGTGACCATCCCGGCGCACGACCCGCTCAAGGTTGGAACGTTGGCGATCATTCTCGGCGACGTTGCCGGGCACTTGAAGATCGAGCGAGACGAACTGCTCCAGCGCCTGTTCGGTTGATCTGCGGCGGTCGTCTTGGCCCATCTGATCCCCACCCTCGGCGCCGCCGCCTTTGACAGTCGCGGCGAGCTGCGTCTGGCCGAGCGCCTGAAAGACTTTCTCGAAGACAACGCCTGGGTCTGGCACAACCTGCCGGTGGGCGTGCGCGGGCGGCATCCTGACTTTGTGGTGCTGCATCCGGCCAACGGCATCCTGGTGCTTGAGGCCAAGGACTGGCGGCTCGACAACCTGCTCCATGCCACAAAGGCGCAGGTGGAGCTGCTCACCGAGCGCGGGCCGGTCATGTGCCAGAGCCCGTTCGAGCAGGTGCGCGGCTACATGTTCAGCGTGATGGATGCGGTCAAGCGCGATCCGCAGCCGGGCACGCCGTTCGCGGGCCACCCGATCGTGCCGTTTGGCTTTGGCGTGGTGTTCACGAACATCACGCGCCGGCAGGCCGAGCAGACCGATCTCGCCGAGGTGTTCCCGCCGGAGCGTTGCGTGTTCAAGGATGAGATGACCGAGAGCGCGGATCCGGAGGCGTTCCGCACGCGGCTGTGGTCGATGGTCACGCGGCGCGCCGGCCCGCCGCTGGCGCTGCCGCAGTTCGATCGGCTGCGTGCGCTGCTGTTTCCGGAGGTGCGCATCCGCCAGATTGCGCTGCCGTTCGATGAACCGGCGCCCGCCACCCATGCCGCCAACGATGACCGCGTGCTGGCGGTGATGGACCTGCAGCAGGAGCAGCTGGCGCGCAGCCTGGGTGAGGGGCACCGGATCATTCGCGGCGTGGCGGGCTCGGGCAAGACGCTGATCCTCGCGTTCCGTGCGGAGCACCTGGCGCGCGGCGCGGCGCGGCCGGTGCTGGTGCTGTGCTACGCCAACGGCATTGCCGGCCGGCTGGAAAGCGCGATGCAGGAGCGCGGCGTGGAAGACCGGGTGCAGGTGAGCACGTTTCACTCATGGTGCTACCGCATGCTGCGCACGTTCGACATTCCGGCGCCCAGCCCCAAGGAGATCCCGGACTACGAGGCGCGCCTGGCCGCGAGCGTGAACGCGGTGGCGGCGGCGGTGGAGAAAGGCCAGATCCCCGGCGGCCAGTACGAGGCGGTGCTGATCGACGAGGCGCATGACTTCGAGCCGCAGTGGCTGGCGCTGGCGGCCAAGATGGTGAGCCCCGACAAGCGCTCGCTGATGATCGTGTACGACAACGCGCAGGCGATCTTCAAGGGCCGCGAGATGCCGGTATGGAAGAAGCTGGGCATCGAGGCGCAGGGCCGCACCACGGTGCTGAAGATCAACTACCGCAACACCACGCAGATCCTGGGCTTTGCCAAGCGCTTTGCGGCCGATGTGATTGGCCTGCCCGGCGTGCAGGCCGATGACGAGAACGCCATCCTGCTGCCCGAAGACGCCGGCCGCCAGGGCATGGAGCCGCAGGTGCGCCAGTGCGTGAGCTACGAGGCGGAGGCGCATGCGATCGCCGAGTGGCTGCTGGCGCGCCACGCGGCCGGCTACGCGTGGCCGCACATGGCGGTGCTGTACCCGGAACACCATATCGGCGAGACCTTCACCCAGGTGTTCGC
>LNFM01024610.1_pt1 | contig 12891 bp, 16 predicted proteins | sample 596031 | NCBI WGS metagenome assembly LNFM01 (sample SAMN04254537, study PRJNA301005) | activated carbon metagenome | isolation source: dual media filters at the Ann Arbor, Michigan drinking water treatment plant | place: USA: Ann Arbor
ACGCGCGACAAAATCGCTGGCGCGGGTCCGGCGGCGCAGCACCTGGGCCAGCATCTGCAGCACGACGTCGCCGGCGGGATGCCCCCAGGTATCGTTGTACTGCTTGAAATGATCCGCATCGGCCAGCATCAGCGACAGCGCAGCACCATGACGCTGCGCACGGGCGATCTCCTCATCCAGGCGCTGGTCCAGCGCGGCACGGTTGCCGACCCGGGTCAGCGCATCGGTCAGGCTCGCCCGCTGCAATTCGCTGTTTTCCTGCGCCAGCTGTTTCTGGTAATCCTCCAGCTGTGACAGGTAAACCTCGTGGTTGGCCAGCTCTTCGCGCAGTTCCCGCGCCGTCCGGTGCAATTCAAGCTGGGCCACGACCTGGCGCGACAGGGCTTCGAGGGCGGCAACACGTTCCTCGTCCATTTGACGGGGTTGCGAATCGATCACGCACAGCGTGCCCAGGGCCTGCCCTTCAGGTGTCACCAGCGGCGCGCCCGCATAGAACCGTATGGCGGGACCCCCGGTCACCAGGGGATTGTCTGCAAAACGCCGGTCCAGCGTGGCATCGGGCACGACCAGTGTGTCGCCGGGATGCAGGATGGCATGGGCGCAGAAGGCGGCATCCCTCGGGGTTTCGGTGGCTTCCAGGCCGACTTTGGACTTGAACCACTGGCGGTCACTGTCGATCAGGCTGATCAGCGCGATCGGTGTACCTGCAATGTAAGCGGCGAGCCGGGTCAGGTCATCGTAGGCCTGCTCGGCCCCGGTGTCGAGGATGCCATAGCGCTGCAGCGCCGCGAGGCGTTCCGCCTCGTTCGCAGGAAGGTCGGCCTTCACCGGAAACCTGTGCGCAGTCTGTTCATGCGGTTTACCCTATCAAACCCGGGCGCAACTGTCATGACCGCAGCAGGATCTCCAGGATGCGCCGGTAGATTTTTTCCAGCGGCTCGATTTCCGCGACCGGCAGGCATTCGTTGACCTTGTGGATGGTGGCATTGGTCGGGCCGAACTCGACCACCTGCGGGCAGATGTCGGCGATGAAACGGCCGTCGGAAGTGCCGCCGGTGGTCGACAGCTCGGTATCGACACCGGTGACTTCCCGGATCGCCTGCGCCACCGCGGCCACCAGGTCGCCCTTCGGCGTCAGGAAGGGCCGGCCGTCGAGCCGCCATTCGAGGTCGTATTTCAGGTCATGCTTGTCGAGTATGCCGTGGACCCGGGTCTGCAGCGACTCAACGGTGCTGGCGGTGGAAAAACGGAAATTGAACTGCACCCGCGCGGTGCCGGGAATGACGTTGTTGGCGCCGGTGCCGGCGTTGAAATTGGAAATCTGCCAGGTGGTCGGCGGGAAGTATTCGTTGCCGCGATCCCATTCGGCGGCGGCCAGTTCGGCGATCGCCGGCGCGACCTCGTGGATAGGGTTGCGCGCCATCTGCGGATAGGCGACATGGCCCTGCACGCCCTCGACGGTGAGGGTGCCGGTCAGCGAACCGCGGCGGCCGTTCTTGATGGTGTCGCCGAGCTGCTTGACCGAGGTCGGTTCACCGACGATGCAGTAATCGAGTTTTTCGCCGCGCCTTGCCAGCGCCTCGACCACCTTCACGGTACCGTCGGTGGCCGGACCCTCCTCGTCGGAAGTGAACATCACCGCAATCGAGCCCGGGTGGTCGGGATTGGCGCGCACGAATTCGCGGATCGCGACGACAAAGGCGGCGATCGAGGTTTTCATGTCGGAGGCGCCGCGGCCGTACAACACGCCGTCGCGGATGGTCGGCGTGAAGGGATCAATGCCACGACATCGGTGTGTCCCGCGAAGCAGACCAGCGGCGCGGCGCGGCCGCGGCGTGCCCACAGGTTGGTGGTGCCGTTGCTGGCGATGATTTCGCAGTCGAAGCCCAGCGGCTTCAACTGCGCCATCACCAGATCAAGGCAGCCGGCGTCTTCGGGCGACACGGAATGGCGCGTGATCAGCTGCTGCGTGAGTTCCAGGGTATTGATTTCCATCGAATGGACTTCCAAGGGTGGATGTTGCACTGCAGTCATGCCCTGCATGTTAACAAAGAGCGGTTAAAATCTCCCTTCTCACGTAGCCGCGTCCTGCACGTCCCTCGCAATGACAACCCTGCTGGTTTCACACCCACTGCATGCCGCACGCGGCGCCGATCTGGACCGGCGCGCGCAACAGCTCGGCATCGCGCTGGAGCAGATCGTGCTGCCGGCCGACCCCGAGGGCCGGCTGGCTGACGCCGACCTCGCGCGGCTGGAGCTGGCCTTTTTTTCGTCCGACATTTTCCCGGTGAATTCGCGGCAGTTTTTTTCGACCGTGCGCAAGGCGCCCGCGCTGAAATGGCTGCATGTGTTCAATGCCGGCGTCGATCATCCGGTATTCACCGAGCTGCTCCAGCGCGGCGTGCGCCTGAGCACTTCCGCAGGCTCCACCGCGGTGCCGATTGCCCAGACCGCCATCACCGGGCTGCTGATGCTCGCGCGCAATGTCCCGCGCTGGCTGCACGGCCAGCAGGAGCGCCGCTGGGATCCGATGCGGCCGCCGGATTTCCCGCGTGATCTCGTCGGCCAGACCGTGCTGATCTACGGACTGGGCAGCATCGGACGCGAAATTGCCCGGCTGGCGCGGGTGCTGGGCCTCAGGGTCATCGGCATTCGCCGCAGCCCGGCGCAGCCCGGTGATCCGGTTGACGAGCTGCATCCGCCCGGGCAACTGGCGGCCCTGCTGCCGCGCGCCGACTGGCTGGTCCTCGCCGCGCCACTGACCGCGGACACGCGCGGCCTGATCGACGCGGCCATGCTCGCGCGCCTGCCCGCAGGGGCGCACATCATCAATGTTGCGCGCGGCGAGATCATCGACGAAACTGCGCTGGTCGCGGCACTGCGCGACGGCCGGCTCGGCGGCGCCTATCTCGATGTATTCGCGAAAGAGCCGCTGGCTGCGGAATCACCGCTGTGGGCGCTGCCCAACGTGCTGGTTTCACCGCACAATTCGGCGGCAGCGCAGGGCAATGACGGACGGGTGTACGGAATGTTCCTGGCCAACCTCGAACGCTGGCATCTGGGCAAACCGCTCGACAACGAGGTGCGCGCAGTCGCACCCTGAACAAGGAGGAGAAAAGTGAAAAAAATCAGCGCTTTATCCGCGGGGCTCGGCCTCTTGCTGGCCACTGCGCCGCTTTATGCCCAGAACTGGCCGGCACGCACGGTGCGCATCATCGTGCCCTATGCCGCCGGCGGCAACACCGATTACACGGCGCGCACCGTGGCCGCCAAGGTTTCCGAAATGTGGGGCCAGCAGGTGGTCGTCGACAACCGGCCCGGCGGCGGCACCAACATCGGTTCGGAACTCGCGGCGACCGCCGTACCCGACGGTTATACGCTGTTCATGGGCGGCGCTTCCAATGCGATCAACATGACGCTGTACGCCAAGCCGCCGTACAACACGGCGCGCGATTTCGCGCCGGTGGTGTGGTGCGTGCAGGGCGCGGCACTGCTCGCCGCGCATCCCTCGCTGCCGGCAAAAAACGCGAAGGAACTGATTGCGCTGGCCAAGGCGCGTCCCGGACAGCTCAATTACGGCCACGCCGGGCTCGGCAGCTCCAACCACATGGCCGGCGAGCTGCTCAACTTCATGGCCGGAATCAAGATCGTGCACGTGCCCTACAAAGGCAATGCGCCGTCGATCACCGACGCCATTTCCGGCAACGTCGAAATGGTGTTCAGCGGCGTGCCGGCGCTGGTGCCGCACGTCAAGTCAGGCCGCCTGCGCGCCATTGCCATCAGCAGCCTGGAGCGTTTCCCCGCCGTGCCCGAGGTTCCGACCTTCAACGAATCCGGCGTCAAGGGTTACGAGGCCAGCAACTGGTTCGGCCTGATGGCGCCGATCAAGGTGTCCAAAGACATCATCAACAAGGTGAACACCGACGTGAACAAGGCATTGGCAATGAAGGACGTCCGCGAGAAATTCGATCGTGACGGCCTGATCACCAAGGGCGGCAGCACCGAGGACTTCGGCAGGTTCATCCGCGCCGAAACCGAAAAGTACGCCAACGTCATCAAGAAAGCCGGCATCAAGCCGCTGTAATCCGCACCCACAAACCGAGGAGAATCACACCGTGAAATCTTTCATCGCAATCTTTGCCGCAGCCGTCATCGCGGTGCCCGCAGCCCAGGCCCAGCAGAGCTGGTCGCCCAGCCGCAATGTCGAAATCGTCGTCGGCTCCGCTCCCGGCGGCAGCAACGACAAGACCGCGCGCACGGTCGAGAAGGCCATTGTCGAAGGCAAGCTGATCCCGACCTCGCTGACCGTGGTCAACCGTCCCGGCGGCGGCAGCTCGATCGCCTTCAACTACGTCAACCAGAAAAAGGGCGATCCGCACACCCTGCTGATCGGCACTACCGCGCTGCTGACCAACCATATCGTCGGCACCAGCCCGCTGAGCTACATGGATTTCACGCCGGTGGCCTCGCTGTTCAATGATTACGTGGTGTTCGCGGTCAACGCCAATTCGCCGATCAAGACCGGCAAGGACCTGATCGCGAAGCTGAAGGAAAATCCGCAGTCGGTGTCGATCGGTTTCGCCACCACGCTGGGCAGCCACAACCACATCGCCGCCGGCCTGCTCGCGAAAAGCATCGGCGTCAATGCGCGCAACCTGAAGGCCATCGCCTTCAAGGGTTCGGCGGAAGCCATCACCCAGGTGCTGGGCGGCCACATCGACATGGTGACCACGGCTGCAGGCAACGTCGCGGGTCATGTCGCCGAAGGCCGGCTGCGCGTGATCGGCGTGTCCGCCGAAAAACGCTTCCCCGGCGCCTTCGCCCAGGTGCCGACCTGGAAGGAGCAGGGTGCCAACCTGGTTTATGGCGGATGGCGCGCGATCATGGCGCCGAAGGACATCACCCCGGCCCAGATCGCCTATTGGGAGGGCGTATTGCGCAAGGTGGCGTCGAACCCCGACTGGAAAGCCGATCTGGAGAAAAACTACAGCAAGGACATCGCCAAGGACTACAACGACATCAAGGCGGTGCTGGTCGATATCGGCCTCGCCAAGCAGTAAATGGTGAACCGGTGAAAACGGGCTCCATGCGGAGCCCGTTTTTTCTTGTTTTGTTGATTTGACTGTACTGTTACCGAAAAGCAACCAGGAGTCCGCTTATGAATGCACCCGTCGTCATCACCGAACGCCCCGCCGAGGGCGTGGGCCTGATCCGCATCAACCGGCCCGAGGCGCGCAACGCGCTCAACCTGGAGGTGCGGCGGCTGATCGGCCGGCACCTGACCGAGATGGGCGATGACGAGTCCGTGCGCTGCATCGTGCTCACCGGCAACGAGAAGGCCTTTGCCGCCGGCGCCGACATCAAGGAGATGGCGGACGCATCGACCATCGACATGCTGTTGCGCGGCACGCAGAAAATGTGGCGCACGATTTACGCCTGCCCGAAACCGGTGATCGCCGCGGTCAGCGGCTTCGCACTGGGCGGCGGCTGCGAGCTGGCGATGACCTGCGACATCATCATCGCCGGCGAGTCGGCGAAGTTCGGCCAGCCGGAAGTGAAGATCGGCATCATCCCCGGCGGCGGCGGCACCCAGCGTTTTCCGCGCACCGTCGGCAAGTACAAGGCCATGCGTTATGTGCTGACCGGCGATCTCTTCGGCGCGAAGGAAGCGAACGAGATGGGCCTGGTCAGCGAGATCGTGCCCGACGCCGAAGTCGAGAAACGCGCGGTGGCGATGGCTGCGCAGATCGCCGAGCTGCCGCCGCTGGCGATCCAGCAGACCAAGGAATCCGTGATCCGCGGCATGGACGCATCGCTGGAAACCGGACTGACGCTGGAGACACGCACGCTGCAGATGCTGTTCGCGTCGCAGGACCAGAAGGAAGGCATGGCGGCTTTCATTGAAAAGCGAAAACCCAGGTTCCAGGGGCGCTAGCCCGGACCAGACCCCGGCCGGAACCCGCCCGCCTGCGCGGGGGGTTCCCCTCGTCCTGGCCCTTGCCGGGGGCGCCATGTTCATGGCCATGGGCCTCCTTGTCATGGCGGCCGCATCGGGCCGCCTTCCCGCCGGATCCGGTCCGCAGATGCCGCTAGCGATCCTGTGGCTGGCCGGCACCGTGTTTTTCGCGGCTGGCTGCGGCATGTTCCTGTTCCGCTTTCTGCCCCGGCTTGCAGCAGCGTCCGCCCTGATCGCGCTGTGCGCTTTCATTGCCATATTCAACTGGATTGCCTTCGGCCCCGGCGAACGTCATTTCACCCGCACCACCGGCACGACCAGCGGGGCTGTCTCTTCCGGCAAGAAAGCGCCTGCTTCCGAACTGGAAGGGCGGCTCGCTTTCGGCGTGGTGGCGGGACTGCTTGATCTGATGATCATTGCCGGGCTCTACCATGCGCTGCGGCATCGTGGCCGCCGCGACAAGCCTGACGGAAGGCGACGGTCCTGAGCGGGCCACCGGCAGCATGGTTGCCGCTCGTCGCGCTTTTGGCAGGTGCCACCGCGATCGCCAGCGCGCCGCTGTTCGTCAAGGTCAGCGAAACCGGGCCGGTGGCCACCGCCTTCTGGCGCGTCTTCCTCGCGCTGCCGCTGCTGTGGCTGTGGACCCTGGCCAGCGAGGGCCTGGCGCGGCAGGCGAAACATTTCCGCATGCATCGCGGCGGGATTTTCGCTGTCGGCATATTTTTTGCCGGCGACCTTGCCGTGTGGCACTGGTCGATCCTGCTGACCTCGATCGCCAACACCACGCTGCTGGCCAACCTGGCGCCGATATTTGTCACCGCCGCGGCCTGGCTGCTCTACCGCCAGGTTCCGCGCAGACTCTTCGTCACCGGACTGGCCGCCGCAATGACCGGTACGCTGTTGCTGGTCGGTGCCAGTTTCGGTCAGGGCGGCACGGCGCTGCTCGGCGATGGTCTCGGCGTGATCACCGCGATGTTTTACGCGGCCTACCAGATTGCCGTGACGCGGCTGCGCGCGCACATGCCGACCGCGAGCCTGATGGCCTGGAGCAGCACGGTGATGGCGCTGTTGCTGCTGCCGGTCGCCTGGCTGTCCGGTGAACAGCTGCTGCCCGGCAGCAGCGCGGGCTGGCTGAAACTGATCGGCATCGCGCTGTTCGCGCAGGTCATCGGGCAGAGCCTGATTGCCTGGGCGATGGCGCATCTGCCCGCGACATTTTCTTCAGTGGGTTTGCTGCTGCAGCCGGTGATGGCCACGCTGTTCGCCTGGCTGCTGCTGGGTGAAACCCTGGGCCTGTTGCAGTTCGCCGGTGCGGCGCTGGTGCTGACCGGCATTGCCCTCGCGCGCCGCAGCGCACAAAAACATCAATAAAATCAAATACTTATATTCCGCATCAGCCGTCTATTTTCTGTTTCAGCTTGGCTTGGTATTTGTCGAGATCGACAACAAAACGTTCGTGATCACATTCACCAACCTGCTCGACGTCATCGAACACCCTGATCTTGAAACTCAGGCGCCGCCGGTCAACGCCGGTCAGTTCCACTTCGGCGCGCACGCGTTTGCCCATCGGGGTCGGGCCCATGTGGCGGATGGTCACCACCGTGCCGACCTGCCCCTGACCCGGTTTCAGATGCGGCGCGACCAGCTGTCCGGCCGAACTCTCGCAGAACTGCACCATGTTCGGCGTGGAAAAAACCCTGTATTCGCCGCGCTGCGTGGTCATCGCTTCGGTGACCTCGCGTTCGACGGTGAGTTTCATGCCGGTCTGCAAGGTATCCATGGCGCCTGTATCTCCGTGATTGAACCGCAGGCATTGTAGCCGAGGCTTTTGACACAAAAAACCGCCCCTCGCGGAGCGGTTGCGGGCAGGCCGGCTGCAGCGGTTATTTGGCCCGCTGGCGGTCGTGTTTCTGGCGATGGATGCGCTGGCTCTCCTGGTTCTGCGCATGATGGATGCGCGCGCGCTCCTTCTTGGTGACGGTGCCATCGGCCCTGGCCTTGTCTTCCATCTTGCCGATGCGCTCCTGGCGGCGCTCCAGCCTTGCAGCTTCGCGCTTGTTGAGTTCGCCCGACTGGACGCCCTGATCGATGCGCTTCTGCTGAATTTCCTGGCGCTTGTCGATGCCGGGGGTCGCGGCCGGATCCTGCGCGAAACCGGAAAGCGGCATTGCGGCAAGTACAGCCGCAATGACTTTGGACTTGATGTTCATCTGCGTTCTCCCTGTCTGGATGAATGGGGTAATTCCCACTTCCAGACTAACGCGCATGCCGCTGCCGGATCGACAGCGAAAGGTAAGCATTTGTAAACAGTTGTAAACCGCCGGCAGGATCACCAGCGGCCGATCGATGCCGCAAGAAGCAGGATCATCTGCAAGCCCGGCAGTATCAGGCCGAGCAGGAAAGACCGGTTGAAATGCGCCTCGATGTTCTGTCGGGGGCAGGAACGGATCAGCGCGAAATTCAGGATCAGTGTCAGCGGGATGTCCACCAGCGCCATCAGCATCGCCCCCGAGTCAGGCGAGGTAGGTCATCCCCGGGAGGCGGTCATTTCTCGGGATAGGCGTCGAAGGCGATGGCATCGGCATCGCAGCCCAGCGCCCTGGCCATGCCGGCCAGCGCGTCTTCGGTGAGGGCCACCACCGAATAGTCGGCCTCAATGCCTTTCGCGGCGAGGAAGGCCTTTGCCCTGTCCCCGGAAGTCCAGGTCACCACCAGATCAGGCTGGCCGCCGCCGACACTGCGGCTGACCGGATAACCATCGGATTTGCTGACAATTGCAAACATGACTGGATCCCCCTGCTGATTGTCGACCGCTGCCCGGCTGTCGCGGACCTTTGCGGCTTATTGCTCCGGCACATAAGCCCTGAAGTCAATTTTCCCATAGTCTTTGGGCGGCCGGCGCACGCTGCGTTTCTCGCGTTGCTGCGGGTCATGGATATCGAGGCTGCCGTCCTCGACCTGCACCAGCTGCCAGGCGGAATCACGGCGCGACCAGGCAAAGCTGAAGGCACGCGACCAGCGGTAGCGGCTGCCGCCGGCATTGGTCACGGTAAACCGGCCGGCGGCGGCGGCCAGTCCCTGGAAGGGATCACCCATCATGCCGCCGCAGCCGCGGCAATAGACCACGCGGTCGTTGCGCGCTGCCATCACCAGCCTGCCGTCGGCCCCGCGCCTGAGCAGCAGCAGGGCGCGCGGCCCCTCTTCCTCGAACCGGTCGCGGGGATCGATTCTCGGCTTCCCGTATTCCAGTACCAGCAGCCAGTCGGCACGACCATCGCGGTCGAGATCGGCCTTTTCCAGGGCTATCGGGATGCTGTCCGCCTCGACAAAGGGCACGACTTCGGCCGGCAACGCCACAGCCTCGGTCGCAGGCCGGGCCAGTGCCGGGCAGGCCGCCAGCGCCATCAGCAGTACAAACCGCAGCCCGCTCACCGGCGGTAGATTTTCTCGAAGCCGCTGACGCTGAATCCGTTCATCCGGCGCTTGTCGACGAATATGACCGGGATGCCCCTGCCGCCAAAGGCCTTGTAGTCGCGGCGGGCGGCGGCGTCTTTCTCGATGTCATGCTCGACGTAAGGGATGCCCTGCTGGCGGAAATAATTGCGGGCCTGCTGGCAGTACGGGCACCAGCTGGTGGCGTACATCACGACCCGCCGTTCGTTGTAATCGGCCAGTCCTGCCGCCCCGGCCCGGAGCGGCGTCAGAGCGGCCACCGCCCACAGCAGCAGGGCGCAGAACATCAGGCGTTTTGCGCGGTCGGGCATGGCAGTGCGGTCCCCGTGGTCGAAACCGCACTTTACTCCGTGCCGGCCGGGAAAGCACGGCGACAGCCCTGTCAGCCGTCGCGTTTGAGCACCGCCTCGATCTCCTCGACCGGCACCTTGATGCTGACGCCGGCGCGCTCCTGCTGCAGGATCAGATAGGAGCGGGAATCCCGATGGGCCCAGCCGCGGTTCAGTCCCTCGGTCATTTCGGCATAGGTCAGGTTCGCCAGCCGCATCGGCACGCCGATCTCGCGCGCCAGTTCGGTGGCCAGCGTGACGTCCTTGTGCGCCAGCGCCAATGCGAAGTTCGGCGGATCGAATTTGCCCTGCAGGAACTGGTCACCCAGGCGATCGAAGGAGCGCTTGCGGCCGAGCGCGCCCTGGCGGATCGCCGCCCACAGCGGCAGCGGTTCGACGCCGGCCTTGACGCCCATCGTGAACAGTTCGGCCAGTGCCAGCTGCATCGAGTAACCGGCGCAGTTGTGCACCAGCTTCGCCACCGAGCCGGCACCGACGGCGCCGATGTAGATCACCTGGTCGCCGACGGCGTCGAGCACCTTGCGGCAACGGTCGAACTCGGCCTTGTCGCCGCCGACCCACAAGGCCATTTTCCCCGACTTCGCACCCGAGGGTCCGCCGCTGACCGGTGCATCGAGCAGGGCGATTTTTTTTGCGGCGAAACGTGCGTGCAGATCGCGTATCACCGTCGGCGAGTTGGTCGACAGGTCGAACCACACCGTGCCGGGGCGCATGACCTTGATCAGCCCCTCGGCCACGGCTTTCACTTCCTTCGGTCCCGGCAGCGAGGTCAGCACCACGTCGGCGTCACGGCCGGCATCCTCGGCGCTGTCCGCCCACACCGCGCCCGCCTTGAGGTGGGGGGCCGCGGCTTCCTTGCGCACATCGTGCACCGTCAGTGCAAAACCGCCCTTCATTGCATTGAGCGCAATCGAGGCGCCCATCGTGCCCAGCCCTATGAATCCCACTCGCATCTTCTGCTCCTTTGCCGATCCGGCATTGTCGTTGTCAATCAACCTGGATTTTCACGATTTCGGCGGAAATGTGTTTCTGGTACTCCGCGGGCGTCGACCCCACCAGTTCCACGCCGTCAGCCTTGAAACGCTCCTGCATTTCCGCTGTGCCCAGGACCCCGGTAATCCCGCGATTCAGGATGCTGATGATCGCAGCGGGTGTCGCCGCCGGAGCCAGCACGCCGTACCAGTTGGTCACCTCGTATCCGGCAACGCCGGTTTCCGCGATCGACGGCAGCTCCGGCAATGCGGTTGATCGTTTGGGGCTGGTGACTGCGAGGGCACGAAGGCGCCCGGTCTTGATATGGGGCACCGATTCGAGGGGTGTCGCAAACACCATGCTGATCTGTCCCGCCAGCACGTCGGCGAGCGCGGGGCCGCCACCCTTGTACGCCACATGCAGCAGGTTGGTGTTCGTCAGCGACCCCAGCAGCGCACCGGACAGGTGCTGCAGGCTGCCCTGTCCGGCAGAGCCGTAGGTCAGCCCGCCGGGTTTGGCTTTGGCCAGCGCCAGCAACTCCGGTATCGATTTCGCCGCAACGCCGGGATGCAGGACCAGCACATACGATTGCCGGGTCATCTGGGTGACCGCCCTGAAATCCCTCAGCAGGTCATACGGCAGGCGTCCGTGATGCGTGGCACGGCGCGCGGTATGGGTTCCCGTGATCATCACGATGGTGTGCCCGTCCGGCTGGGCGCGGGCCGCCGTTTCCAGGCCGATGGCCCCGGTGCCGCCGGGCCGGTTGTCGACGACCACGGTCTGGCCCCACAGCGCGCCAAGTCGCGGCGCCACGGTGCGCGCGGTGATGTCGACGCCGCCGCCCGGCGCGAGCGGAATGATGAAGCGGATCGGGCGCTGGGGAAACGGCTGCGCCAAGGCGTCCGGCATCGCGCTGGCAAACAGTGCGCAGGCGAAGCAGGACAGCGATGCAAGTCCGGACCGGCCGGCAAAACGCGGAGCATTCATGAATACCTCCTCGTGGTGGACAGGTATTGCCGTGCCCGCGGCTGAAGCCGCTGTTATTCTCGACTGAAAACCATTTTTTGCCGTGCCGAATCCAGCGTCAAGCTGCCGACCGCACTATGGAGCCCGCTTCACCAGGCAGCCTCCAGAACGGCCATCAATACATCACGCTCGCGCAGGAACTCCCGCTTCGGATCGGCATTGAAATTTTTCAGTGAAGCCTCCAGCACATCACCCAGGCTGTCACGCGGGATGCCGAGTTCGCGCAGCCGCACCGGCATGCCGGCCCCGGTGAAGGCCTGCTCGACGGCGGCGGCAGCACGTTCCTGCGGCGGGCGTCCGTCGATCACGCCGAAGGCCGCGGCGATCAGCGCCATCGCCTCCGGGTCACGCGCGCCGAAATGGCGGATCACGGTGGCGGTCAGCGCCGAGTTGGCTTCGCCCTGGCCGACATGGGCATGGCGGTTGAACAGGGCGGTTGCCAGCGCATAGGTCACCCGCGCCGGCCAGTGTTTTTCGGTCAGCGCGCCGCCATCGTCGGCATCGCGGTTCTGCAGGAAAGCCGCGGTGCACATCTCGATGCGCGCAGCGGCATCCGCAGGATCAGCCATGCGCGGATAGGCGCCTCGTGCGAGGCGAAAGGCCTGCAGGCGGTCGCCCTCGGACAGCGGCGCCATGGATGGCGCGCCGAGATTCATGATGGCGCGCCAGAACACCGAGGTGCCCGTGGTGCGCGCCAGTGACACCGGCGCAGTCAGCAGGGCCTCTTCATCCCAGAACAACGCGGCGGGCCGGGTCTTCGGATCGAAGAATTCCATCCGGTTCGGCCGCGCCGGATCCTTCACCGCGGAACCGGCGCGGTTCTGCGCGGTGGTCGCCGCGGTCAGCACATTGATGATCGGCAGCTTGGGCGCCAGCAGTTTCGGGCTGATCGCCGGCGCATTGTCCGGATACTGCGTGATCAGTTGATCGACAGGCGCCTGCTCGGCTAGCAGGATCGCCACCACGCGCGTACCCTGGATCACGCTGCCGGCGCCGACGCCGATCAGCAGGTCGGCACCCTCCGCGCGTGCCGCAGCCGTCGCCGCCTGCACAGACGCGAGCGTGGTGTCCTTTTCGATTTCGTCATAACGGCCGGCATAAGCCGGGCCGAGGATGGCCGCGATGCGGTCGACA
>LNFM01010618.1_pt1 | contig 12890 bp, 10 predicted proteins | sample 596031 | NCBI WGS metagenome assembly LNFM01 (sample SAMN04254537, study PRJNA301005) | activated carbon metagenome | isolation source: dual media filters at the Ann Arbor, Michigan drinking water treatment plant | place: USA: Ann Arbor
GCCCGAGGCGAGGATCATCGACACCGAGATGAGGCCGGTCGCATAGACGAAGATGGGGCCGAGCACGTTGCCGAGCACGTGGACGCGGATGATGGTGAGCGCATTGGCGCCCGAGGCGCGCGCGGCCTCGACATAGTCGCGGTTGCGCACCTGCGTCGTCACGGCCTCCGCCACGCGGGCGATGGGCGGGATGAAGACGACGGTGAGCGACACCAGCGCGTTCTGGATGCCGGCGCCGAGCGCGCCCGAGAGGGCTACCGCCAGCAGCACCGAGGGAAAGGCGTAGAACACGTCGATGGTGCGCATCATCACGGTGTTGGTCTTGCCGCCGACATAGCCAGCGACGATGCCGATGAGGCTGCCGACGCCGAAGGCCATGAGGACGGGCGTGACGCCCATCATCAGGGAGTAGCGGGCGCCGTAGATGAGGCGCGAGAGCATGTCGCGGCCGAGTTCGTCGGTGCCGAGCGGGAAGCCCGTGGTGCCGACCGGCCGCAGGCGGCGGATGGTGCGACCGAGATAGGGGTCCATCGGGGCGATCAGCGGCGCGAAGACCGCCACCAGCACGAGGGTGAGGACCAGAAGGCCTGCGAAGATGGCCAGTTTGTCCTTCTTGAAGCGCTTGCCGACGCCGGACCAGTAGCCGGGCGAGCGCTCGATCGGTGCGACGGTCTTGGCGGGGTCCTGCGGCAGGAGCGAGGCGACGGAGGTCATCGGGTCAGCTCCTCTGGATGCGCGGATCGATGGCCGTCTGGATGACGTCCACGATGAGGTTGAGGAGGACGAAGAAGAGCGCGAGCACGAGGATCGTGCCCTGCAGCAGCGGCAGGTCGCGCTGGAAGATCGCGGCGTTGAGAAGGAAGCCGGTGCCGGGCCAGGAGAAGACCGTCTCGATGAGGATCGAGCCGCCGAGGAGATAGCCGAGCTGCAGGCCCATGACCGCGAGGGCGGTGGGGGCGGCGTTCTTCACTACGTGGCCGAAGATGCCGAACTCCGAGAGGCCCTTGGCGCGCAGGGCCGGCACGAAGTCCTGGCTCAGGATGTCGGCGACGAGGGCGCGGATGGTGCGCGCCACGATGCCCATGGGAATGACGCTCATGGTGACGGCGGGCAGGATCAGGTGGCGGAAATGAGCCCAGTCGGGCTGCCAGTCGGAGGAACCGCCGGGTCCCGCGCCGGTCGGCGGCAGCCAGTTGAGCTGCACCGAGAAGATGATGACCAGCACCATGCCGAGCCAGTAGTGCGGCACGGAGACGCCGATGACCGAGAGGATGGAGGCGATCTTGTCGATGGGGCTGTTGCGGAAATAGCCGGCGACGAAGCCGAACAGGAGCCCGAAGAAGAAGCCGAGGAGGGTGGCGACGAAGGAGAGCAGCAGGGTGTTCTTCACCGCCCGCAGCACCTCGCTGGACACGGCGCGGCCGGTGGCGATGGAGGTGCCGAGGTCGCCCTGCAGGGCGCGCCAGCACCACAGCAGGAACTGCTCGTAGTAGGGCCGGTCGAACCCGTAGGCCTTCATCATCTGCTGCTTCAGCTGTTCCGAGGCATCCGGCGGCAGCACCGACACCAGGGGGTCGCCGGGGGCGATGTGCACGAGGCCGAAACAGACGATCGACACGCCGATGACGATCGGGATCGTGTAGACGAGGCGTTTGCCCAGATAGGTCAGCATGCGGTGCGTCCTGCGGCCGGCGTCATGCGACGGTGACCGGGGTGATGTCCTGGTACCAGTTCTGGGCCTGGACGAACCCCTTCACCCGCGGCGAGAGGGCACGCGGCGCGACGTCGTGGGCGACGAACAGGAACAGCGCCTCGTCGACGAATTTCTCATGGGCGCGCTGGATGGCGGCGAGCTGTTCGCCGGCGTCGAAGGACGACCGGATCTTCGCCAGGCGGGCATCCATGTCGGGATCGACGTAGTAGCCCCAGTTGGTGCCCGCGGGGGGCAGGAGGCCCCCGTCGAGATGGCGGATGAGGGCGGTGAACGGGTCCTGGCTGAAATAGGACGAGTTGGTGGAATGGGCGCCGCGGGAGGAGGGGTGCTTGGCGCCGGCGCGCCAGGAGCTCACCAGCGCGTTCCAGTCCATGACCTCGAACTCGACCTTGATGCCGATCTCGCCGAGGTTCTGCTGGATGAGCTCGTTCATCACCAGCGGCTGCATCTGGCCCGACCCGGAGGGCGAGATGATCGCCTTGACGGAGAGCGGCTTCGACGGGCCGTAACCTGCCTCGGCCATCAGCTTCAGGGCGGCGGGAACGTCGGTCTTCACGTCGAAGGAGGGCTTGCCGAACCAGGGGCTCGATGGCGGCACCATGCCCTTGGCGGGCAGCATCATGCCGCCGAGAAGTTCCACCATGCCGGCGCGGTCGACGGCGAGGTTGGCGGCCTTGCGGATGCGGACGTCGTTCCAGGGCGAGCCCTCGACCCGGCTGAAGTGCCAGGTCCAGTTGTGCGGATAGACGTTGGAGGTGATCTGCATGCCGCGGGAGCGCAACTGCGCGAGGGCGTCGGTGGCGGGCGCCTCGATCCAGTCCACCTGGCCGGAGAGGAGCGCGGCGGTGCGCGCGTTCGGCTCGGGCATCGGCACCAGGACGACGCGCTCGAGCTTCGGGCGCCGCGCGGGGTTCCAGTAGGCGGCGTTGGGGATCAGCTCCAGCCGCTCGCGCGGCGTGTAGCGGTCGACCTTCCAGGGACCGGTGCCCGAGGGCGCGCGCAGGAAGGCGTCCCAGTTGCGCCCGACCTTCTCCCACTGCGCCGGGGAGGACATCAGGATCCAGGAGATCTCGTAGGGAAAGAGCGCGTTCGGTGAGGACGACACGAACTCGACCGTCATCGGGTCGAGCGCGCGGTAGCTCTTCACCGAGGGGATGCGCGTGCGGCCCTGGCCGGACTGGCGGGGGTCGTGCTGAGCAGAGTCGGCCTTCAGGATCTTGTCGAAGTTCCAGATGACGGCGGCGGCGTCGAAGGCGGAACCGTCGTGGAAGGTCACGCCGGGGCGCAGGACGAAGGTCCAGCGGGTCGGATCGGCCGGATCGACCTTCCAGGACGTGGCGAGGCCCGGAATGAGACCGCCCGGCGCGTCGGCCTTGGTCAGGTCCCAGAGGATCAGGGAATCGAAGACGTTGTAGCCGACGAAGCGCATGCCCTCGGCGCCCTGGTCGGTCTGCCCGTTGGGAAGCGGAATGTCCGAGGCGGTCATGGCGATGCGCAGGACGTTCGCGCCCTGGGCACTGACCTGCGACAGGTCGAAGACGGAAGCACCAGCCGCAGCCGCGGCGCCGGCAAGGATCTGCCGCCTGTCGAACGAAGGCATCGGGACCTCGGGACCTGTCGGGGGAGAAACCGGGCGGCCCTCGTGAGGCCGCCCGGCGTGAGGCTGGAGGCTCAGGAGCCCGGACGGATGTCCATCGGCGCGATGTCGATGAACCACGAGCGCGGCTGCACGACGCCGGTGACGCGGGGCGACATGGCGCGCGGGCCGACGTCGTGGGCGACCCACAGGAACGGCGCTTCCTCGACGATCCGCTTGTGGAGGGCGGCCAGGGCATTGTCGCGGCCGGTATCGTCGAAGGTCGAGCGGGCGGTGGCGGCGAGCTGGTCGAACTCGTCGGAGTTGAAGAAGCCCCAGTTGTTGGAGGCCGGCGGGTTGGTCTGCCGCGTCACGAAGCGGATCATGGCGAAGAACGGATCCATGGCCGCGAAGGTGACGTTGGTGGCGTTGGCGCCGCGGGCATTGGCGTGGCCCGCGCCCTCACGCCAGTTGGTGAAGACCGCGTTCCACTCCGCGACCTCCAGCTCGACGTTGAAGAAGCACTCCTTCAGCGCCTGCTGCAGCCACTCGTTCATGACGATCGGCTGCATCTGGCCGGAGCCGGAGGCCGAGGTCAGCACCTTGACGCTGAGCGGGCGGGCGGCGGAGAAGCCGGCCTCCTGCATCAGCTTCTGGGCAGCGGGCAGGTCGTACTTGATCTGGAAGGACGGGTTGCCCCACCAGGGATGGCCCGGCGGAACGGTGCCGACCGGCACCTCCATCAGGCCGCCCAGCAGCTCCTTCAGCTCGGCGCGGTTGATGCAGAGGTTGGCGGCGTGGCGGACGCGGCGGTCGAGCCAGGGCGAGCCTTCGCGGAACGAGAACTGCCAGGGCCAGACGTGCGGCTGGGCGTTGGTGTAGAGCGTGAAGCCGCGCTGCTTGATCTGCGGCACGGAGTCAGGCGCCGGCGCCTCGATCCAGTCGACCTGGCCCGAAAGCAGGGCGGCGGTGCGGGCGTTCGGCTCGGGCAGCGGAAGCAGGACGACGCGGTCCACCTTCGGCCGGCGGGCGGCGTCCCAGTAGTCCTTGTTGGCGACCATCTCGAAACGCTCGCGCGGCACGAGGCGCACGCCGCGGAACGGGCCGGTTCCCGAGGGAGCGGCGGCGAAGGCGGTCCAGGCGGCCGCGGCGCGGGCCTTCGGATCGGCGACGGAGGCCGGAACCTCGCCCAGCAGCTTCTGCCAGTGCGTCGGCGACGCCATGAACAGGTTGGTGAGGTTGATCGGCAGGAACGAGTCCGGGTTGCGGGTCGTCAGCTCGACGGTGAGGTCGTCGATGGCGCGGGCCGAGGCGAGGTTCGGCATGCGCGAGACGGTGACGCCGACCTGGCTCTGGTCGAAGTGCGGGGCGTTCTGGTCCAGCACCTTCTGGACGTTCCAGACCACCGCCGCGGCGTTGAAGGGCGAGCCGTCGTGGAACTTCACGCCCGGGCGCAGGCGGAAGACCCACTTGTTCTTGTCGGTCGCGTCGACCGCCCAGGACAGGGCGAGGCCCGGCATGATGACGGAGGCGGCGTCGGCCTTCGACAGGTCCCAGTGGACCAGCGCGTCATACATCGGGATGCCGGTGAAGCGGTTGCCCTCGAAGCCCTGGTCGGGCTGGCCGTGGGTCCGCGGAATGTCCGCCGCCGTCATGCCGATGCGCAGGACCTTTTCCTGGGCCATGGCGGAGGCCGAGGTCAGCAGCGCACCCGCAAGGGCGAAGGCGCCGGCTATGAACGCCGGACGAAATATGGATCGCATACGAAGTCTCCCTGATACTTCCTCGTCCGGACTGGCAAGGCACATGCCAGCCATTCCAAAGAGCCGGTTGATCCGGCTTCCTGGCGCCTGACCTTCGGTCACCGGCGAAGGATTGCCGGGCCGTGGTGCAGGCTGCACAAGAATTGAGCAGCTTGGTTCAGGGAGATCAAGGTGCGCGCGGTCGGCCCGCCCGGTAATTGTTCATTCTCCGCGGCTGGCGGATCGCAGAGGCTTCCGCCTTCAGGCCGGCAGAGGCAGGGGGCCACCGACGGCCTGCTCGACGCTGCGGGCGATGCGGAGCGCCAGCGCGTCGCGGAAGCGCGGGGTGACCACCTGGAAGCCGACGGGCAGGCCGGCGGGAGTCGGCGCGACCGGAACGGAGACGCCGCACCATTCGAGATAGTTGACGAAGCGGGTGAAAATGCCCGGCGCGCCGGCCTCGTCCACCTGCGCCACGGGCACGGCGGGCGCCGGCGTGGTCGGCAGGATCAGAGCGTCGATGCCGTTGTCGGCGAGGAAGGCGTCGGCCGCCGCCATGCGCCGCCGGCGCGTCTCGACGCCGGCGAAATAGCGCGTCGCGGGAATGTCGAAGCCGCCGCCGATGCGTCGCGCCGCCCAGCCGCCGAGGCGGCAGGGGGTTTCGCGGGCAAGGGCCCCGTGGTGATGGGCGCCCTCGACCATCATCAGCTCGCCGCAGGACTGGGTGTAGGTGGCAAGGCTCTCCGGCAGCGAGACCGGCACGAGGCGCGCGCCTGCCTTCTCGAGGGCCGCGACGGCGGCGCTGAAGCCTGCCGCGACGCCGGCGTCCACCGCGATGTCCGGGTCGATAGCCAGCACGCCGAGGGTCAGGCCGCGTACGCCCGCCTCGAGGCCGGAGACGAGGTCGAGCCCCGGCGCGCCCTCGGTGGAGGGGTCGGCCGGGTCGGATCCGAGCAGGACCTGGCTCATCACCGCCGCGTCGCGCACGGTGCGCGCCAGCGGGCCGATGGTGTCGAAGTGGAGCGCCAGTGGCACCACGCCGGCACGGCTGACGAGGCCGATGGAGGTCTTGTGGCCGACGGTGCCGCACCAGGCGGCGGGCAGGCGAACCGAGCCGCCGGTGTCGGTGCCGAAGCCGATCGGCACGAGCCCCGCGCCGACCGCGACGCCGGTGCCGGAGGAGGAGCCGCCGGGCACGCGATGCGTCACGGGGTCGTGCGGATTCACCGGCGTGCCGGCGACCGGGTTCGTGCCCCATCCGCCGAAGGCATATTCCACCGTGTGCGTCTTGCCGACGACGATGGCCCCGGCCGCCCTCAGGCGCGCCACGCACCAGGCGTCCGACCCCGCGGCCGGCAGATGGTCGCGGGTGAGCGAGCCGGCGCGGGTGCGCTGGCCGGCGACGTCGATGATGTCCTTCACCGCGACGGGGACCCCATGCAGCGGGCCGCGGCGCTGGCCGAAGGCCTGCACGGCGTCGAGCATGTCCGCCTCGGCGCGCGCCTCGTCGGCCATCACCGCGATGAAGGCATGGAGGCGGTCGTTGGCGGCGGCGATGCGCGCCAGCGTCATCTCGACCACGGCCCGGGCGCTGGTCTGCCCCTCGGCGATGGCTTCGGCCGTGGCGACGGCGCCGGCGGCGAGGACGGTGGCTGCATCGGTCATGGCACGGTCTCCAGGGCGGGCAGGCCGAGGCTGGCCGCCACGATGTCGGCGAGGGCGAGGGAGGCGGTCAGGCCCGGGCTTTCGATGCCGAGCAGGTTGACGAGGCCGGAGACGCCGTGGGCCTCCGGACCGTCGATGCGGAAGTCGGGCATGGGCATGCCCGGCCCGTGCAGCTTCGGACGGATGCCGGAATAGTCGGGTTGCAGCGCGCCGTCGGGCAGACCCGGCCAATAGGCGCGGATGGCGGCGTAGAAGCCGTCGGAGCGACGGGGATCGACGACGAGGTCGTTCTCGCTCTCCACCCATTCGACGTCCGGCCCGAAACGGCAGCGGCCCTGGAGGTCGACGGTGGCGTGGACGCCGAGGCCGGCGGCGTCCGGCATGGGATAGACGAGGCGGGAGAAGGGCTGGCGGCCGACGAGGGAGAAGTAGTTGCCCTTGGCGTACCACTGCCGGGGTGCGTGCTCCCCAGGGAAACCCGCCAGGCCCGCGAGGAACTTCGGTGCGAAGTGGCCGGCCGCGTTGACGACGATGCGCGCGGCGATCTCGGCGGCCTCGGTGCCGCCGGTGCGCAGCACGATGCCCCCGTCCGTCACGGTCGCCCCGAGGATCGGCGTTTCGAAGGCCACCATGCCGCCGGCGTTCTCGAGGTCGCCCTGGAGGGCCAGCATGAAGCCGTGGCTGTCGACGATGCCGGTGGAGGCCGAGAAGAAGGCGCGGATGCAGGAGACTTCCGGCTCCATGGCGCGCACCTCGTCGGGTGTCTTCCAGGTGAGGCCGTCGACGCCGTTGGCGTGGGCCTGGTCCCAGATCGCCTGGAGCTTCGGCAACTGGTCCTCGGAGGTCGCCACCATCAGCTTGCCACAGGCCTTGGCCTTGACCCCCCGGTCGGCACAATAGCGGTAGAGGAGGCGCTTGCCGCGCAGGCAGGCGACAGCCTTGATCGAGCCGGTGGGATAGTAGAGCGCGGCGTGGATGACCTCGCTGTTGCGCGAGGACGTGCCCGTGCCGATGGCGTCGGCGGCCTCGATGACGAGGGTGTCGAGCCCGGCGAGCGCCAGGCGGCGGGCCGTGGCGAGGCCGACGACGCCGGCGCCGATCACCACGGCATCGATGGACCAGTCTGTCATGGGACGCGGGCAGGGCAGGTGATGCGGGCGGTCATGCCCACCTTCTTAGGGCGCGCTTGTCCCGGGGGAAAGCGCTCCGCCCGCGCGTCTGGTCTTCGGCCGATGCCGGGCGGGGCGCGATCGCGTCATCGTGGCCCGAGACCGGGCGACCGGAGGGCGAACGTCGGCCGGTGGGAGGCGGACCGATGCCGCCTCGACCGTCCGACGTCACCGGCGAAAACCGCCGCCCTGGTCCGAGAGGATGTTGCTGCGGGCGCGCATGCTCGCACCGTCATTGGCGATGAGCCCGGGATTGCGGTTGCCAGGGCTGATGAGCCCGGCACCGTTGTCGGTGATCAGGCGGTTGTGGCCGGTGGGTGTCACGACCGGACGCTGCTGAACAGGTGGCTGCTGGATGCGGCCGACCAGCGTCGGCTGCGTCGTGGGGCGCGGCGCCTGGTAGCCGGGGGCGCCCGGCATGCGGCGGGCATTGTTGTCCCAGGGAGCACAGCCCGAGACGAAGACGTTCACGTAGCCGCCGCACCCCGCCGCCGCGGCAGGCTGGGCGGATGACAGAGACGCGACGGCGATGACGGCCAGCGCGCCGGCGAAAGACGAGACCGGCGCCCTGAGGACGTTTGCACGAGACATGGAGATATCCTTCCTGAAACTCAAAATGGCGGAATCCGGGTCCTCAGCGACGCATGCTTGCGCCGTCGTTGCCGACGAGGCTGCTGCCGGTGCGGTTTCCGGGGCTGATCAGGCCGGCGCTGTCATTGCCGATGAGGCTGCTGCCGGTCCGGTTGCCGGGGCTGATGAGGCTGCCGCCGGTGCGGTTGCCGGGGCTGATCAAGCCGGCGCCGGTGTTGCCGGTGATGACCGGGCGCGTCGGCTGATTGCGCGAGACGATGCCGGCGCGGGTGTTCTGGTTGATGACCGGCTGCGCCGTCGGGCGCGGCGCCTGGTAGCCCGGGGCGCCGGGCATGCGGCGCGGATTGTTGTCCCAGGGCGCGCAGCCGGAAACGAAGACATTGACGTAGCCGCCGCAACCAGCGGCCTGGGAGGGGACCGAGGTGGCGCCGACGCCCAGGGTGAGGACCGTGGCGGCGAGCAGGGCGTGGCGGACTGTTGTGCGCATGGCAGTGTCTCCGAAGTGACGTTGGGGCATGTCATTCTTATAATAGCTCACTGAGCTTTTCAAGATACCTACGGATGACATGACGTTTGCGGCAAGGCATGTTTCGCGCGGGGGCGGTGGATGAGTCGCGAAGGCGGCAGACAGGAACTCTTCGCCGATGGCGCGAAATTCGATCCGAGCCGATGCGCTGGCGCGGCTCTTCGAACAGTCGACCCGGATGGTTCATTCGGCCGGGCATAGCCAGGGGCTGTTTCCGGCCCAGTGGACGGCGCTTCGCTATTTCGCCGCGGCCGACCAGCGTCAGCGCACCGCGATCAGCCTGGCCCGGTTCCAGGGCATGGCTTTCGGACCCGTGTCCCGCACCGTCCGCACGCTGATCACCAAGGGCTTGCTGCGCAAGGCGGGTTCGGCCGGCAAGGGCAGGGCGGAGCTTCTGGAACTGACCGACCAAGGCCGCGCCATCCTGGCGAGTGATCCGCTTCTCGCCGTGGTGTCGGCGCTGGAAGGGCTCGACGATCCGCAGCGGCTGGCGCTGGCGCTGGCCCTGGAGCAGATCCTGGTGTCGATGCAGCCGCTCGAGACGGCGGACGCGTCCGAGGACTAGGCCGGACGCGCGTCGGGGCGCGCGACGATCGCATCGATGGCCCTGACGAGAAGGTCTTCATCGAAGGGTTTGACGAAGACCCGCTCGGCGCCCCAGACCTCGGCGAGCGCACCGGCCGTCTCGATCGTCAGGCGCGGACCGCCGCCGGTCATGGCGAGGATCGGCAGGTCGCGGTTGCTCTCGCGGATGAGCTTGATGAGCTTCAGCCCGTCGATGCCCGCCATCCAGATGTCGGTGACCGCCACTGCGAAGGGGCGGCTCGACAGTTCGGCCAGCGCCTCGTGGGCGGAGGCGACGCAGACCGGGTTGTAGCCGGCCTCGCACAGGGCCTCGGCCAGCGAGACGCGTACCGCCTCCACGTCGTCGACGACCAGGACATCAGGTGATGGCGGCATGGGTCGGCTCCGTTCGAGAGGCTGCCTGGGCCGGCACGGCGATGGTCACGCGCGTTCCGACCCCGGGCTGGGATTCGATGTCGATCGTGGCCTTCCAGGCGTGGATGATGCCATAGACGATGGGAAGGCCAAGCCCCGTGCCATGACCCGGCTGCTTGGTGGTGAAGAAGGGCTCCATGGCGCGCAGGCGCGTCTCATGGTCCATCCCTTCGCCGTTGTCCTCCACCGACAGGACATAGCCGGTCGTGTCCGATCCCTTGAAGCGGACGTCGACATGGCCTTCGCCGCGCGTCGCATAGACGGCGTTGGCGACCAGGTTGGTCAGCACCTGGAAGGCCTCGTTGGTATCGACCATCGGGCCCGGGTCGCCATAGTTCTCGAAGCTGAGGGCGATCTTGGCGGGCAGCATGCTGCGCAGGCTGCGGACGGCGTCGCCCAGGGCCTGACCGAGGGGGGCGTGACTGTCGGTCCGCGGCGTCGGGCGGACACTGGTCAGGAGGCCGGCGACGATGGTGGCGGCGCGGGTGCCGGATTCGGCGACGATCTCGAGCAGGCGCCGGCGGTCGTCGCCGGCCTGGATGCCGCGGGCGACCCGCCGCGACAGGTTCACGATCGGGTGCAGGAGGTTGTTGATCTCGTGGGCGACGCCGCCGGTCAACTGGCCGATGGCCGCCATCTTGCGCTGCTGGGCGAGCCGCTCCTCGGCCGCGGCCTCGGCGGTGTTGTCGCTGACGATGCCGCGCAGGCCTCCGTCGGGGCCCGCCGGCCGGGCCCGGAAGACGATCAGCCGGTGGTCCAGCCCACCGGCGGTCACCGGCAGGCTGACGGTGGCGCGGAACTCCGTTCCCGTCGTCAGGCTGGCGGCGAGATCGACGCGTGGATCCGCCTCGCCGCCCTTTTGCGCGCCGGCCAGGAGGTCGTCCAGCCTCCTCCCCGGCGTCAGGCCGATGGCCTGCGAGGTCGGGCCCGAGGCGAAGATGATCGTGCCGTGCCGGTCGCATTCCCAGAAGCTGTCGGAGGCGCTCTCGGCGAAGGCGCGCAGGCGCAGCGCACTGTCCTCGGCCGACCGGTAGGCCTGGCGCTCGCGGCTCTGAAGATCGATCGCGTTGGCGAAACCGGACAGCAGGAGGGACAGGGAGGTGGCGAGGTAGTTGACGTTGACGGCGAAGGGGTTGGCACCGATGGCCGGGACGGCGTCATGCAGCATGCGCAGGATGCCGCCGGCGAACATTGGACCCCAGCAGACGATGAAGACGAGCGCCCGGCGTCGCTCCGACCGCCAGGAGAGCGCGACGAGCACCACGCAGAACAGGATCGTGGTGATCCCGATCGGCGCGACGAACCGTCGGAGCGTCAGGTCGTTCACCAGCACGGAGGCGACGGCCACCAGCGTCAGACCCAGCATCGCGAAAGCCAGCCCGCGCACCACCGCCGAGACGCGGGGGGCATGGGCCGAGATCCTGAGGAAGTGACGGCTGTAGAACAGCGTCATCGCGAAGATGAGAAAGGTGCCGCCGAACGACATGATCCGGGAGGCGACGATGCCCCCCGGCCAGATGATGCTGCCGATGAAGCCCTGGTCGCCGAGGACGTAGCCGAGATAGGCCAATACGAGGCCCGACAGCAGGGCCGATGTCGCATCGCGCGCGACCAGCGCTGCGGCGGCCAGATACATGGCCAGCGCGGCGAGGATTCCGAAGACGACGCCGAACACCAGGTTCTCGACGCCGCTGGCGCCGAGGAAATCGAGGTCGGTGTGCAGCCACAGCGAGGCGCGCATCGAGGAGGGCGTCTCGATGCGCAGATAGACCGTGCGGCCGGTGACCTCTGCCGTCGGCACGGTCAGCACGGGATAGCGGGTCGGAAAGGCCGCACCCACCTGCGGCCTGCCGATGGTCCAGCGCAGTTCCTTCCAGCCGCTCCCGTCGGCGATGAAGAGCGACACGTTGCGGATGCGCGGTTCCCGCAACACCAGCACCCTCTCGTCGCCGGCCTGGGCGGCGATGGCAGGGGCGACGACCCTGAGCCACAGCGCCGCCGCGGGGGAGGGGCTCGGGCCGTAGTTGGCGGCCCGTCGCCCGTCGTGGGGTTGAAACGCGACGCGGGCGCCGGGCGCCGCGATCTCGGTGATGGTCAGGCGGCCTGACCGGTCCAGCAGGTGATCGGCGAGCGGACCGATGAAGCGGGCCGAGGTCTCTGCCGTGGCCTGGGTGGGTCCCCCCAGTGCGAGAACCATGAGGCACAGCACCAGGCGCGCGCCCCACGACAGGGGTATCCGCCAGGCCTCGAAGGCACGGCTCGGCCGGCGGCGACGCGCGATGCGGGGGGATGCGTTGGTCAAGACAAGGCCGGACATCGCCGCAACTCGTCCCATACGAGCGGCTGGGTTCCCTAAAGGAACATCAAAGTGCCGGATTGCCAATAGGCCGGATGCTCACTGAGCTTTTTGTCCGGTGCCCGTCCCGCTCACCGCCACCTGCGGTGCAGCCAGAGCCATTGTTCGGGATGCTCGCGCACCCAGCCCTCGACGATGGAGGTGAGCAGCTGCATGGTCGCCTTCACGTCGACCCGGCCGTCCGCCTCGCGCGGCAGCACGATCTCCTCCGTCGCCTCCAGGCGGAAGCGGTTGCCGGGAAGGCGGATGACGCGGACGCCGTGGACCGGGCAGTCGAACTCGCGGGCGAGGCGCGCCGCGGTCGGATTGGCCTTGGCGGGCCGGCCGAAGAAGGTCACGTCGACGCCGCGGTGAAGGTGCTGGTCGATCAGCATGCCGACGTGGTTGTTCGCCTCGAGCTCTCGGGCGAGCTGGAGGACGCCGCCGCCGCCGGAGGCCACCAGCTTGCCCATGGTCTTGCCGCGGATCCGCTGGATGGCGCGGGCGACGAAGCGGTTGTTGGGCATGCGGTAGAGAGCGGTGGTGTCGAGCCCGTGGGCGGCGGCGGCCACA
>LNFM01010619.1_pt1 | contig 12889 bp, 15 predicted proteins | sample 596031 | NCBI WGS metagenome assembly LNFM01 (sample SAMN04254537, study PRJNA301005) | activated carbon metagenome | isolation source: dual media filters at the Ann Arbor, Michigan drinking water treatment plant | place: USA: Ann Arbor
CGACTTCGTCGACGATGGCGTAGGCATGGCCGCGCTGGACCATGTCTTCCATCCGGTACTTCATGTTGTCGCGCAGATAGTCGAAGCCGAGTTCGTTATTGGTGGCGTAGGTGACGTCGCAATCGTAAGCAACTTTGCGCTGGGCGTCGTCGAGGCCGTGGACGATGTTGCCGGTGGTCAGGCCGAGGAAGCCGTAGATCTGGCTCATCCATTCGGCGTCGCGCTTGGCGAGATAGTCGTTGACGGTGACGACATGCACGCCCCTGCCGGCGAGCGCATTGAGATAGACGGCAAGCGTGGCGACCAAAGTCTTGCCTTCGCCGGTCTTCATTTCGGCGATCTTGCCTTCATGCAGGATCATGCCGCCGATGAGCTGAACGTCGAAGTGGCGCTGCCCGATGGTGCGCTTGGCGGCTTCGCGCACGGTGGCGAAAGCCGGCACCAGGATGTCGTCGAGGGTGACATCGCCTTCGAGCTGCTTCTTGAAGTCGGCGGTGCGCGCCTTGAGGGCCTCGTCGGACAGCGCGGAAACCTCGGCTTCCAGCGCATTGATCGCGTCCACCCGCGGCTGATAGCTGCGAATCCGCCTTTCGTTGGCAGAACCGAACAGCTTGCGGGCAACAGCGCCGATCATCGGTCGAACTCCTGAATATGGGCCGGACGCTTCTAACACGCCGCCGCGGCCGGATTTGGCTTCCGGCGCTCCGGAAAAGGCACTTTTCGGGCAAATTTAAGCGCGAACCGCGCCACCGAGCATGGTTATCGGAGAGATAGGAGGGGGTCGGTTTATTGTCAATTGGCGGCCCCAAACGGCCTTAACCACCCCGCACGCCCTTTCGAGGCTATCCGCAGCCCCGGTTCGTAACGGTCACGCGGACGTTAGGTTCCCCGAGCCGGTCCGCCATTGCAAAGCCGCGATTGTTGGGTGACAAGGACGCCGTCCCCTCAAGGAGCGGACCATACCCTTTCCAAGGACAGCATGATGTCGATGCCCCGCCTGTTTTCCGGCCTTCTGGCCGTCCTCGCCCTGCTGACCGTTTCGGTCCCCGCCGTCCGCGCTCAGGACAATCCCGTCGTGGCCACCGTCAACGGCACCGAAATCCGCCAGAACGACCTGGTCATCGCTGAAGAGGAAGCCGGCCAGTTGCCGCCGATGTCGCCGGACGCCAAGAAGGATTATCTGGTCCAGTTCATGGCCGACATGATCCTGATCACCAAGGCGGCCGAGGAGAAGAAAATCGGCGACGACGCCGCCTTCAAGAAGAAGCTCGAATTCGCCCGCAACAAACTGCTGATGGAAGGCCTGCTGGCATCGGTCGCCACCACCGCTTTGACCGAGCCCGCCATGCGCGCCGTCTATGACGATGCCGTCTCCAAGCTGCCGGCCGAAGAAGAAGCGCATGCCCGCCATATCCTGTTCCGCGCCGCCGCCGGCGACGAGAAGGCGGACAAGGAAGCCGAAGCCAAGGCCAAGGCCGTGGTGGCGCGGCTCGGCAAAGGCGAAGACTTTCAGAAAATCGCCAATGAATTGACCGAAGACCCGTCCGGCAAGTCCAATGGCGGCGATCTCGGCTATTTCACCAAAGAGCAGATGGTGCCGGAATTCGCCACCGTCGCCTTCGCCCAGGACAAGGGCAAGGTCTCCGCCCCGGTGAAGACCCAGTTCGGCTGGCACGTCATCAAGACCGAGGACAAGCGCTCCAAGCCGAAGCCGAGCTTCGAGGACGTCAAGCCGCAGATCGAGCAGTTCGTCGCCCGCAAGGCGCAGGCCGAGCTGGTCCAGAAACTGCGCGCCGACGCCAAGATCGTGAAGAACTACACGGTCGAAGCGCCGAAAGCTGATGCCCCGGCGGCGCCGGCCCCAGCGAAGTAAGCTTCGCAGACCGACGACGACTTCTACAAATGCCCGGCCTTGTGCCGGGCATTTTGCTTAGGTACGCAGGTCACACCCTCACTTCATTGGATGCCGCCCCGATGAGCACCGCCGTCTCCCCCCTCGCCCCAACCAACGTGCCCGACATGCCGGAGATTGCCGGCGTGCGCCTGGCGACCGCCGAGGCTGGCATCCGCTACAAGAATCGCACCGACGTGCTGCTGGTGCTGTTCGAACCCGGCACGACCGTCGCCGGCGTGTTCACTAAATCGAAGTGCCCGTCGGCGCCGGTCGAATGGTGCCGCGCCAATCTCAAGTCGGGAAAGGCGCGCGCGCTGGTGGTCAATTCCGGCAATGCCAATGCCTTCACCGGCAAGAACGGCCGCGCCTCAACCAAATTGACCGCCGACATCACGTCGAAAGCCGTGGGCTGCAAGGCCAATGAGATATTCCTTGCCTCGACCGGCGTCATCGGCGAACCGCTCGACGCCTCAAAATTCGCGCCGGTGATGGCGGGCCTGAACGAACGCGCGCAAGCCGGCGACTTCGCCGCCGCCGCCAAGGCCATCATGACCACCGATACCTTCCCCAAGGTCGCCACCGCGACCGCGAAAATCGGCAAGGCCAAAGTCACCATCAACGGCATCGCCAAGGGCGCCGGCATGATCGCGCCGGACATGGCGACGATGCTATCCTTCATCTTTACCGACGCCGCGATCTCGGCGCCCGCCTTACAGGCGCTGCTCAAGGACGGCGTCACCGACACATTCAACGCCGTCACCATCGATGGCGACACATCGACCTCCGACACCTTGATGATGTTCGCCACCGGCAAAGCCAAAGATTGTCCGAAGATCGCGCGTGCCGGCGACCCGCGCCTCAAGGCCTACAAGAAAGCCTTGCAGGCCGTGCTGGCCGATCTGTCCGAGCAGGTGGCGCGCGACGGCGAAGGCGCCCGCAAGCTGGTCGAAATCGTCGTCGAAGGCGCGGTGTCGAAAGCCTCGGCGCGGAGAATCGCCATGTCGATCGCCAATTCGCCTCTGGTGAAAACCGCGATTGCCGGCGAGGACGCCAACTGGGGCCGCGTCGTCATGGCCGTAGGCAAGGCCGGCGAGCCGGCAGACCGCGACAAGCTTTCGATCTGGTTTGCCGGCATCCGCGTCGCGCACAAGGGCATGCGCGATCCGTCCTATGACGAGGCCAAAGTCAGCGCCGAGATGAAGAAGCCGGAGATTTTTCTGAAAGTCGCGCTCGGCATGGGCAAAGGCCGCGACCGCGTGCTGACCTGCGACCTGACCAAGGAATACATCGCCATCAACGGCGACTACCGTTCTTAAGGTTTTGTTGACCATCGCCTCAGCTGGAACTTGCCGCACGTCAGCGTTGAATCGGCATTAACCTCGCTTTCCTATCGTCGAAAGGCCAAAGGCGTGAGCGTCAGAATCGTCCTCGTTGCCGCCTGCGCTTTGGTCGATGCCGACGGCCGCGTGCTGCTGGCGCAGCGCCCACAAGGCAAGCCGATGGCGGGTCTGTGGGAGTTTCCCGGCGGCAAGATCGAGGGCGGCGAGAAACCCGAACAGAGTTTGATCCGCGAACTGAAGGAAGAACTCGGTATCGACGTCAAAGAGGATTGTCTAGCGCCGCTGACTTTCGCCAGCCACAGCTATCCGGACTTTCACCTGCTGATGCCGCTGTTTGTCTGCCGCCGCTGGGAAGGCACCGTCACTGCGCTTGAAGGACAAAAACTCGCCTGGGCGAAGCCGAACCGTTTGCGCGACTACGACATGCCGCCGGCCGATGTGCCGCTGGTGTCGCATCTGATGGCGCTGCTGTGAGGCGCCGCAGGAGGAGAATACGCCGATGCGCCGTGACCCGCTGATCCGCCAGTTGCGCCGGTTCGTGCGCAACGAAAGCGGCGCAACCGCCATCGAATACGCGATCATCGCAACCGGCATCGCCGCCGTTCTGGTCGCCGCCATCGCCACGCTCGGCGGCAAGGTAACGGACCTGTTTACCGCGGTCAAAACCGCGTTCAATTAGCGTTTGACCGGAATTTCCCTGGCGCCCAGCGCATCGGCAAGGCGCTGCGTCGCCGAACCGGGCTTGAGCGGCTTCTGCTGACTTTCATGCGGCGCCCAGCCGGTCAGCCAGACAATCTCGAATGTCGCGCGCAAGCGGCCATCGGCATCGGCGAAGCGCCGCGCATAAATCTCCAGCATCTTGCGCAAGGTCGCGCGCTTGAGCGGCGTGCGCCGCCGCTCGGTCATGATGTTGGTCGCGCCCATCGCGCGCAGATCGCGCATCAAAGCCAGCGGGTTGTCGTAGCGCACGATTAGCCGGTCGCTGTCGATGACCGGCAGCGCAAAGCCGGCGCGCTGCAACAGCGAACCGAGATCGCGAATGTCGGCGAAAGGCGAGACACGCGGCGAGAGGCCGCCCTCGATCTCGCTTTCCGCCTCGGCGAAAGCTTCGCGCAATTCGCTTAACGAGTCGCCGCCGATCATCGCCGCCAGCAGCAGGCCATCGGCTTTAAGCGCGCGCCGGATTTGGATCAGCGTGCCGGGCAGGTCGTTGACGAATTGCAGCGCCAAAGCCGACACCACCAGATCGAGCGAGGCATCGGCAAATGGCAGCGCCTCCTCGTCGGCGACTACCGCCAGCGGCGATGCGTCGTGCGCGGCCGCCGGCGAGGCCGCGACAAGAGTCGTTATTTTGCCGCTTGCCGCCAGCACCCGGCGCAGCGCATCGGTCGGCGTGCCGAGATCGACGGCGCGGTCGAATTGCCGCAGCACCACAGAAAGCCGCTCGCCCATTTCCTCGGCAACCCGGTCGAGCAGAAAGGTCGCGGGCGCAAACAAGCGGGCGCGGCGCTGGCGTTGCCTCAAAAGTTGCCGATCAAAGATCGTCGAAACAGACACAGCATCACCGTTGTCGTCCCCTCCCCCCTTGTGGGGGAGGGACAGGGAGGGGGGTATCATACAAGCGGTGCCAAGCACCCCCCTCCCCAACCCTCCCCCACAAGGGGGGAGGGAGCAGAAGGAGTTCGCCGTTCGTATTGTGGCATCTTAGCCTCAGAGATAGCCTCAGATTTATGCGGAGCAATGAAGCAGCTTCGAATGATCTCTCGCGCGTCGCGCGGCTGGGCGGCGGCGTCCGCGCTCTGTGGCGCGCCGTGCTCGATGCCGCCCTGCCGCCGCTTTGTCCGTCCTGCCGCGAGCCTTTGGGCGACGGCGGAGGGCTTTGCGCCTCGTGCTGGTCGAAATTGTCGCTGATCGAGCCGCCTTACTGCGCCCGACTCGGCATTCCCTTCACTTACGATCCCGGCCCCGGCCTGTTGTCGATGGAGGCGATGGCGCATCCGCCGGCCTATGACCGGGCGCGCGCCGCGGTGCGCTACGACGAAGTGGCGCGCAAGCTAGTGCTGGCTTTCAAGTTTGCCGACCGGCTGGATTTCGCGCCGATGATGGGCCGCTGGATGGCGCGCGCCGGTCGTGAACTCCTGACCGACGCCGATGCCCTGATGCCGGTGCCGCTGCACTGGCGGCGATTATGGGCGCGGCGCTTCAACCAGGCGGCGGCATTATCCGGCGCGATTTCGGACATCAGCGGCGTGCCGGTGCTCTATGACGTGCTCAAGCGCGTGCGCGCCACGCCGCAGCAAGTGGGCCTGTCCAAGGCGCAACGCGCCGACAATGTACAGGGCGCGTTCCGGGTTCCGGATAGCGACAAGGCCGCGGTTGCCGGCCGCCGCATCGTCCTGGTCGATGACGTGCTGACCTCGGGCGCCACCGTCGATACCTGCGCCCGCGCTCTGCTTCGTGCGGGGGCCTCCCATGTCGATGTACTGGTTTTCGCCCGGGTTGTCGCGCCAGCGCGCGCCACCATATAAAGTAGCCCGACAACCGCGAGCCCGACAGCAATGCCCCCCGTTGAAATCTACACCACCCAGTGGTGCTCCTACTGCCGCATGGCCAAAGCGTTGCTGACGCGCAAGGGCGTGCCGTTCAAGGAAATAGACGTCTCGTCGGGCGAGATACGCCAGGCGATGATCGAGCGTGCCAATGGCCGCATGACCGTGCCGCAGATTTTCATCGGAAAGGTCCATGTCGGCGGCAGCGACGATCTGCACGACCTGGAACACGAGGGCCGGCTCGATCCCCTGCTCGCCAGTGAAAGCGATAACGCAGGAATGGATAAATGAGTCAAACGCCGGCGACCTTCAAGGCCGCGCTGATCCAGATGCGCACCGGGCTTGACCCGGCGGCAAATCTCGACGCCGCGACCCGCATGATCGCCGAGGCCAAATCCGCCGGCGCCGATTACGTGCAGACGCCGGAAATGACCAACATCATGGATGTGCAGCGCGACCGCTTCTTCGCCACGATCCAGGAAGAAGATGCCGACGTCTCTCTTGCCGCATTCCGCGACTTGGCGCGCAAGCACAAGATCTTCGTTCACGTCGGCTCGCTGGCCATCAAGGTCGCGCCGGAAAAGGCCGCCAACCGTGGCTTCGTCATTACGCCGAAAGGAGACATCGTCGCGCGCTACGACAAGATTCATATGTTCGACGTCGATCTCGCTGGCGGCGAGAGCTATCGCGAGTCCCGCAACTACCGCGCCGGAGACATCGCCATCAATGCCGACCTGCCGTGGGGCGTGCTCGGCGTGACCATTTGCTACGACCTGCGGTTTCCAGCTTTGTATCGCGCGCTGGCGGAAGCCGGCGCGACCATGCTGGCGATTCCGTCGGCTTTCACACGGCAGACCGGCGAAGCGCACTGGAACGTGCTGATGCGCGCCCGCGCCATCGAGAATGGCTGCTTCGTGCTGGCCGCCGCGCAAGGCGGCAAGCATGAGAACGGCCGCGAAACCTTCGGCCATTCGATTATCGTCGATCCATGGGGCCGCGTCTTGGCCGAAGGCGGGAGTGAGCCCGGCGTGGTGATGGCCGAGATCGATCCGGCGCAGGTCGCGGAAGCGCGTTCGCGCATGCCGTCATTGCAACACGGCCGCCGTTTCGAGATGGCCGAACCGATGGCGGAATCGACGCACTTGCATCTTGTGCAGGACGCCGAATGATCCGTTACGCGCTGAGCTGCCACAAGGGCCACGGCTTCGACAGCTGGTTTCCCGATTCGAGCGCCTACGACAAGCAGGCCAAGCGCGGGCTTGTGACCTGCCCGCATTGCGGCTCGGCCAAGGTCGAGAAGGCGATCATGGCGCCAAGGCTCGCGGGCAAGCGCGGCAAGGCCGAGGCGCCGACCGCATCGCCTGCAGTGCAAGCCAACCAGCCCGTCGCGATGATGTCGCCGCAGGAGCAGGAATTCCGCGCCAAGCTCAAGGAGCTTCGCGAGCACATTGTCAAGAACGCCGACGATGTCGGCCAGAAGTTTCCCGAAGAGGCGCGCAAGATGCATTACGGCGAGAGCGAGCACCGCCCGATCTACGGCGTCGCCTCGCCCGACGACGCCAAATCGCTGGCCGAGGAAGGCATCGAATTCATGCCCGTGCCGATTTTACCGGACGACCGCAATTAGCGAACGTGACGGCCCGCAAAGGCGGCTGGACAACCATGCATTGCCCCGTCAGAGTATTGCTGAATGCAGCAAGATAATCTCAAAAACGTCGAATCGCATTTCGAATTCGGCAAGAACTGGGCCTCGTACGCCGCTCTGATCGAAGAACCGCAAATCGAGCGTGCCCAGGACGGCCTGTTAAAAGCTGATCCCGGCGGAGGAGTTCCGCGGCCGCACCTTCCTTGATATCGGCTGCGGATCGGGTCTTCATACCCTCGCCGCGACCAGGTTAGGCGCCAGCCAAGTCGTGGCTGTCGATATCGATCCCGATAGTGTTGCCACCAGCAAGGCTGTGCTGTCCTCGCGCGTCGCCGGCACGCCCTGGCGCGCCGAACAGGTCAGCGTTTTCGATCTCGACCCGGCGCGGCTCGGCACTTTCGATATCGTTTATTCCTGGGGCGTTCTGCACCACACCGGCAATATGTGGGAAGCCGTCGAAAAAGCCGCCGCGATGGCCGCGCCGAACGGGCTTTTTGTCATCGCGCTGTATCGCAAGACGTATATCGATGCATTCTGGAAATGGGAAAAGCGCCTTTATGCGCACGCCAGTCCGGGAGTCCAGAAGTTCATTCAATCCTTGTACATCGGCGCCTTTCGGCTGGCGATGATCGCCAAGCGCAAGAACTTCCGCGATCACGTTGCCAATTACAGATCGATCCGCGGCATGGATTTCCATCACGACATTCACGACTGGCTCGGCGGTTACCCTTACGAGACCGCGTCGGCGCCCGAAGTCGATGCCAGGCTCACCGCACTCGGATTGAAAGCCGAGCGTGTTTTTGCCCGCCCGATCGGCGTCGGCATTTTCGGCTCGGGATGCGATGAATTCGTCTACCGGCGGGCGCGATAGCGTCGCGCTTAATGCGCCCAGATCAGCAGCACGACGATCACGAGGAAAAACGCCGCCGCGCAGCTACGCACGGCAGCGTTTTTCTTGGGTAACGAGTATCAGGAGCCGCAGCGGCCGATCTTGAGCACCTTGCACTCGTCCTTGACCTGCTTGGTGGTGGCGAGCACCTTAACGCCAAGCTTGCCGTCCGGTTTACGGATGACTTCAAAAGCGTTTTCGTCCTGGATGACATCGCGTGTCTCCGGGTCGATCGACACGCTGCCGCGCGGCCCGAGGCCCGACCAGCCCTTCATCGCCTCGATCACCTTAGCGCCGTCCGACAAATCGCCATTGAGCTTTTTGATCGTGTCGAAGATGGCGTGCATGCTGTCCCACGCCGCCGCCGATTGTGAATCCGGCGGATCGGCGGTTTTGCCATAAGCCTCGAACCAGGCCTTCAGGAACGCGGTATTCTGGGCGTTGACCAGATCGGCCGAGTAGTGGCCCATCACGACGGTGCCGATGGCGGCATCGCCCATTTCCTGCAACTTGTTGTCGGGGATGATGTCCGCCGTACCGATGAGTTTGATGCCGGCCTTGCGCATGCCGAGTTCGCCATAGGCCTTCACCATGCCGGCGGCGTGCGCGCCGCCTGGGACGAAGACATACAGGCAGTCCGGCTTGGCATCCTTGATACGCTGGAAATACGGCGTGAAGTCGGGCACCTGAACCGGGCTGCCGAGCGGCACCGAAAGCGTGACCTTGCCGCCGGCCTTTTCATATCCGGTCTGGAAGGCCTCGGAAGAATCCTTGCCAGGCGGGAAATCCGTGTACGCGATCGCGGCGGTCTTGCAGCCATGCTTGACGGCGAAAGCGCCCATCGGATGCGCCGCATGCCACATGCTATGCGACAGGCGCACGATATAGGGCGACAGGTTCGTAATCCAGGCGGTGCCCGCATTGGCGATCACCATCGGCACCTTCGCCTGGGTGACCACCGGCGCCAACACGATCGCCGACGGCGAAAACGTCACGCCGGTCAGGATCTTCACTTTGTCGTTGACCAGCAATTCGGTGCCGACGGCCTTGGCATTCGCACCGCTCGGCGGGCCTTCGTCGCGCTTGATGATCTCGATCTTGTGCGGCGCGATATCTTTCGCGTGCAGCTTGACGTAAAGCTCGAACGCCTTGTCGGCTTGATGGCCGAGATCGGAGTTGGGACCGCTGAACGGTAGCATCACGCCAATTTTGATCGTTTCCGCTTGCGCAGAGCCGCCAATGGCAAAGGCCAAGGCCAAGGCGGCGAGCCCCAGCCGCTTGAGCATCTTCATTTCCATTCTCCCTTACGGCTTTTTTGTTTTTTAATCCCAATGCGAAGCCGTTCGCAGGTATGATTATAGTGCCAAGGACGCGGCCAGCAACCGGCGTCAATGCGCCCAGATCAGCAGCACGACGCCGATCACGATCATCACAATCCCCAAGCCTTCGCGCGCCGTGGTCGGCTGCTTGAAGATGAACTTGGAAATGCCCTGCGCGAATAATACTTCCACCAGCGCCAGAGTGCGCACGCTGGCCGCCGTTGTCAGCGCGAAAGCAAGAAACCAGAACTGCGAGGCGAAGGCACCCATGAAGCCGGCCATGATCGATGGCTTCCAGGCGCGGAAGATCGCCTTCAGCACCGCCATGTCGCGCCAGGCGAGCCAGGCAGTCAACCACGCCGCTTGCAGGATGAGCCCGACCGCCAATGTAAAGGTCGCCGCCAGCACATAGTTGTCGCCGAGGTCGAGGCTGAGAATGGCACCGCGATAGCCGATCGCCGACAGGCCGAACATGCCGCCGGCGACGAGACCCATCACGGTCGGCTTGTAACCGCCGGCCTGCGCGACGCCCGGCTTGTAGGACATGACCACGACACCGGCGGTAGCGATCAGGATGGCGGCGGCCAGCAGCGGCGTCACCCGGTCGCCCAGCAGGATTAGGCCGAACAAAGCCGTCTGCACCGGCTCGGTCTTGATATAGGCGATGGTGACGACGAAGGAGCGGTCGCTCATCGCCGCCAGCATCAGCGCGGTGGCGATGACCTGCGCGATGAAGCCGAGGAAAATCCACGGCCAGAAGATCAGCGTCGGCCGCGGCAGCGCCGAGCCGGTCGCCAGCAGCACGCCGGTCAGAAAGATGATCGCAAACGGAAAGCCGAACAGGAAGCGCACATGCGTGGCGCCGACGGTGCCGAGCGTCGCCGTCAATTCGCGCTGCATGGCGTTGCGCGCGGTCTGCGCGGCGGCGGCGATGATCGTGAAGGGTATCCAGAGCATCAGTTGCGCTTACCGACCAACATGTAGTTCACATCCATGTCGGACGACAATTGCCAACGGTCGGCCAGCGGATTGTAGATGACGCCGCGCTCGCCGGTGACGTCGAGGCCGGCATCTTCAAACGCGCGCTCGAGTTCCTCCGGCTTGACGAACTTGTCCCACTGATGCGTGCCGCGCGGCACCCAGCGCAGCACATATTCGGCGCCGACAATGGCCAGCGCGAAACTCTTCAGCGTGCGGTTCAACGTCGCCGCGAACATCAGGCCGCCGGGCTTGACCATCGCCGCGCAGGTGGCGACGAAAGCCGGCACGTCGACGACATGCTCGACGACTTCCATCGCCAGCACGATGTCGAATTTTTCACCCGCTTCGGCCAGAGCCTCCGCCGTGGTGGCGCGGTAATCGACGGCAACGCCTGTCGCTTCCGCATGGGTGCGGGCCGCTTCGATATTTTCCTCGGCCGGATCGGCCCCGACCACTGAGCCCCCCAGCCGCGCCAAAGGCTCGGACAAAATGCCGGCGCCACAACCGATATCGAGGATGCGCAAACCTTTCAGGCTGTCGAGCGTCTTCGGGTCGCGGGAAAAATGCGCCGCCGCCTGGTCGCGGATATAGGCCACCCGCACCGGGTTGAACTTGTGCAATGTCGCCATCGGGCCGCGCGGGTCCCACCAGGTGGCGGCCATGCGCGAAAACCGCTCGACTTCGGCGTTATCGATGCTGGAAGCGCGGGATTTGGCGTTCACCATTCGGGCTTTTCTCTTGAAAACAGAACATTGCAGGGGGGCACCCCCATGGGTATGTATAGCCCCCTTTTGCCGTCTCCGGGAACGTCCAATCTTATGCCTCGCCTCGTCATGAAATTCGGCGGAACGTCGGTCGCCGATATCGACCGCATCCGCAATGTCGCCCGCCACGTCAAGCGCGAGGTCGATGCCGGCTACGATGTCGCCGTCGTTGTCTCCGCCATGTCCGGCGTCACCAACCAGCTTGTCGCCTGGTGCAAGGACGCCGCCACGATGCACGACACGCGCGAATACGACGCCGTGGTCGCGACCGGCGAGCAGGTCACCTCCGGCCTCTTGGCCATCGTACTGCAAGGCATGGGCATCAATGCGCGCTCCTGGCAGGGCTGGCAGTTGCCGATCCTGACCGACGGCGCGCACGCCTCCGCGCGCATCAAGGAGGTCAACGGCGCCGAGCTGATCAAGCGCTTCGACGAACACAAGCAGGTCGCGGTGATCGCCGGCTTCCAGGGCAAGCATGAGGCGACCGGGCGTATCACCACGCTCGGCCGCGGCGGCTCCGATACGTCCGCCGTGGCGATCGCCGCCGCGATCGGCGCCGAGCGCTGCGACATCTATACCGACGTCGATGGCGTCTACACCACCGACCCGCGCGTGGTGCCGAATGCACGCCGGCTCGACAAGATCGCCTACGAGGAAATGCTGGAACTGGCCTCGCTCGGCGCCAAGGTCATGCAGGTGCGCTCGGTCGAACTCGGCATGCTGCGCAATGTGCGCATCTTCGTGCGCTCGAGTTTCGTCAAGCCGGAAGACATCGATCCGAAGGCCAACTTCATCGGCACCCTTATCTGCGACGAGAGTGAGATCATGGAACAGCAAACCGTCACCGGCATCGCCTTCTCCAAGGACGAGGCGCAGATTTCGATCCGGCGCGTGCAGGACAAGCCCGGCGTCGCCGCCGCGATCTTCGGCCCGCTGGCGGACGCCAGCATCAATGTCGACATGATCGTGCAGAACGTCACCGCCGACGGCGCGACGACGGATCTGACGTTCACGGTGCCGTCGGCCGATTACGAGCGCGCCCGTGTCGTCATCGAAAAGGCCAAGAGCGCCATCGGCTATGAGCGGCTCGACGGCGCGACCGACGTCGCCAAGGTGTCGGTCATCGGCATCGGCATGCGCAGCCACGCCGGCGTCGCGGCGGAGGCGTTCAAGGCTCTGGCCGAGCAGAAGATCAATATTCTGGCGATCACGACGTCGGAGATTAAATTCTCGGTGCTGATCAATGCCGGGCAAACCGACCAGGCGGTGCGGACGCTGCATGGTTTGTATGGGCTGGATAAGGGTTGATCGTCTTTCTTACCGTCTCCCATAGGGAGAGGGTGGCGAGCGATAGCGAGCCGGGTGAGGGGTTATAGCCTCAAGATAGTCCGTAACCCCTCACCCGCCCCGCCTTCGCTGACGCTTCGGCGGGCCGACGTCTCCCTATGGGAGAGGTGAAGAGAAAAGCGGACGTAATTCATCCCGTATTTTTGCGGCCCCGGGCAGGC
>LNFM01010620.1_pt1 | contig 12888 bp, 12 predicted proteins | sample 596031 | NCBI WGS metagenome assembly LNFM01 (sample SAMN04254537, study PRJNA301005) | activated carbon metagenome | isolation source: dual media filters at the Ann Arbor, Michigan drinking water treatment plant | place: USA: Ann Arbor
GCACCCTGCATTCGCAGACCCTGCAGCCGGACGGCAGCTGGAAACGTTTCATGACGGCGACCTACCGGCGCGTCAAATAAGCAACACGAAGCTGCCATGAGCGCAACTGAGCCACTGAAGCCGGCGAAGGAGCTGGCCGCCGCCAACGGCGTGCGTTTCCCGAACGAAAGCGCGGACTACCGGCGCGCGCGCGACGCATTGCTGGCCGAAGAGATCGAACTGCGGCGCCATATCGAACGGGTGGCGCAGCAACGCCGCGAACTGCCGCCCGGCGGCGTGTTGCCAAAGGATTACGAGCTGGTCGGCGAAGACGGGCCGGTGAAGTTCTCGCAGCTGTTCGGCAGGCACCCCTCGCTGGCCGTTTACAGCTATATGTTCGGGCCGCAGCGCAAGCAACCCTGCCCGATGTGCACCTCGCTGCTGTCGGCCTGGGACGGCGAGGCCGAAGACGTGATGCAGCGCGTGGGGCTGGCGGTGGTCGCGCGTTCGCCGATAGCGCGCTTGATGGCCTTCAAGAAAGAGCGCGGCTGGCGTCACCTCAAGTTGTACTCGGATGTGAGCGGCGACTACACGCGCGACTATGTGAGCGCGGACGACGCCGACGTGCCGGCCTTCAACGTGTTCACGCGGCACGGCGGCAGCCTGCGGCATTTCTGGAGCGGCGAGATGGGCATGGGCACCGCCGATCCGGGCCAGGACCCGCGTGGCGCGCCCGACCTGATGCCACTCTGGACCATTCTCGACAGCACGCCGGAAGGCCGCGGCAAGGACTGGTACCCCGAACTCAGTTATCCGCAGCCCTGAACCGGCACACCCCATCCACCGGGTGGACAGGCCCCTGGCGCGCGCCAGCAAATGTCGCCCGATCCAGTTACAGTGGCGCAGGCTGGCGCGGCTTCATCGCGCCGGCATTCAACCGGAACCCCGAATTGCCAGACATCATTTCCATCGAACAGCTCAGCAAGGTCTACGCCTCGGGCTTCGAAGCCCTCAAGTCGGTGAACCTCAGCATCCGGCGCGGCGAGATCTTCGCGCTGCTCGGGCCTAACGGCGCCGGCAAAACCACACTGATCAACATCGTCTGCGGCATCGTCAAGCCCAGCTCGGGCCGCGTGCTGGCCGACGGGCACGACATCGTGCGCGACTACCGCGCAGCGCGCGCCAAGATCGGCCTGGTGCCGCAGGAACTCTCGACCGACGCGTTCGAAACCGTCTGGTCCACCGTGAGCTTCAGCCGCGGCCTGTTCGGCAAGCCGGCCAACCCGGCCCACATTGAAAAGGTGCTGCGCGACCTGTCGCTGTGGGACAAGAAGGACAGCAAGATCATGACGCTGTCGGGCGGCATGAAACGCCGCGTGCTGATCGCCAAGGCCTTGTCGCACGAGCCGCAAATCCTGTTCCTCGACGAGCCAACCGCCGGCGTCGATGTGGAGCTGCGCCAGGGCATGTGGCAGATGGTGCGCAAGCTGAAGGACAGCGGCGTGACCATCATCCTGACCACGCATTACATCGAGGAGGCCGAGGAAATGGCCGACCGCATCGGCGTGATCAGCAAGGGCCAGCTCATCGTGGTCGAAGACAAGGACGTGCTGATGCGCAAGCTCGGCAAAAAGCAGCTCACGCTGCAACTGCGCGCACCGCTGCCGGCCGTGCCCGAGGCGCTGGCCGGCTTGCCGCTGGAACTGGCGGAAGGCGGCAACACCCTGGTCTATACCTTCGACACGCAGCAGGAGGAAACCGGCATCGGCGAGCTGCTCAAGCGGCTGGCCGCGCTGGGCATCGATTTCAAGGACCTGCATTCGAGCGAAAGCTCGCTGGAGGACATCTTCGTCAGCCTGGTCCACCGGCCGGCGCCCGATGTGCAGAAGGAGGCCGCATGAACTGGCATGCCATCCGCGCCATTTACCGTTTTGAAATGGCGCGCACTTTCCGCACGCTGACGCAGTCGATCGCTTCGCCGGTGATATCGACCTCGCTGTACTTCGTGGTGTTCGGCGCGGCCATCGGTTCGCGCATGGGCGAGATCGACGGCATCAGCTACGGGGCTTTCATCATTCCCGGGCTGATCATGCTGTCGCTGCTCAACGAAAGCATCTCCAACTCGGCCTTCGGCATCTACATGCCCAAATGGTCGGGCACGATTTACGAGCTGCTGTCGGCGCCGGTGTCGGCCATGGAGGTGGTCATGGGTTATGTGGGCGCGGCGGCCAGCAAGTCGGTGCTGCTGGGCCTGCTGATCCTGGCCACGGCGCGAATCTTTGTGCCCTACAGCATTGCGCACCCGTTCTGGATGTTGTGCTTTTTGCTGCTGACCGCGGTGACCTTCAGCCTGTTCGGCTTCATCATCGGGCTCTGGGCCGACAACTTCCAGAAGCTGCAGATTGTGCCGCTGATGGTGGTGACGCCGCTGACATTCCTGGGCGGCGCGTTTTATTCGATCAACATGCTGCCGCCGCTGTGGCAGAAGATCGCGCTGTTCAACCCGGTGGTGTACCTGATCAGCGGTTTCCGCTGGAGTTTTTATGGCGTCGCCGATGTCAATGTCGGCATCAGTGTGGCCGCCATCCTGGGCTTTCTGGCGCTGTGCCTGAGCGCGATCTGGTGGATCTTCCGCACCGGCTGGAAACTCAAGGCCTGATACGCGGAGTACAAAAAGGAAGGCGCCCGTCACTCGCGTGAGGGGCGCCTTTTTTGCGTCCAGCGCCGCCCGAAGGCGGCGCCGGGGCAGGGTCTTACTTGTTGGCGGGCACAACAATCACGGTGTCGCCGGTCGCGCCGGTAGCACCCGTGGAACCCGTTGCGCCAGTCGCGCCGGTGGCACCGGTCGCGCCGGTAGCACCGCCGCTGGAGCCGGTGGCGCCCGTTGCGCCGGTGGCGCCGGTGTAACCCGTCGAGCCGGTGGAGCCAGTAGAACCGGTGGCGCCAGCAGGGCCGGCCGGGCCGGGAACCGTGGTCACCACGGCCGGAGTGGGCGTGACAACAGTGCGTTCGCAGGCGGTCAGGCCCAGGGTGGCAATCATGGCAGCAATGAGGATGGAATATTTCATGGGGAGTCCTTTGGGGGATGTAAGCAAAACAATGCGCGCGAAAGTGCACGCAGGCAGGTTTTTCCTGCCTCGGCCATGAACTGCCTAAAAGGATTTCTGGGTAGACACCGGACGAACACTGAAGATAGGCCCCGCGCCGAACGTGTGCTGTAGGACGGGCACACCGCTGTCTGTCCCGAATCGGCAGCATCGTGTTCAACCGGCCCTTGAAACCGGGCCAGCCACGCGCATCTGTGAAAATTGACTCACCCCCGCCCGAAAGGCTTCGCCATGTCTGCCAGCCCTGCCGCCCACCCGGTTCTCCAGGTCAAACCGCTCGGTTTCCCGTGGGAAACCATGGATCCCTTCCTGTTTTGCGCCTACCACGACGACGCCTACCCCAAAGGCAATGCCGACATGGGGCCGGCCGCCTCGCTGGCGGGCCGCGCCATCGGCCAGGATTTCAGCCGCAAGGATGGCTGGAGCATGTACCACGGTGAAAAGGTGCCGGGCTTTCCGCCGCATCCGCATCGCGGCTTCGAGACCGTGACCATCGTGCGCAAGGGGCTGATCGACCACTCCGACTCGCTGGGCGCGACCGCGCGTTTTGGCGGTGGGGACGTGCAGTGGCTGACCGCCGGCAAGGGCATCGTGCATGCCGAAATGTTTCCGCTGCTCGAGCAGAACCGGGACAACCCGCTGGAGCTGTTCCAGATCTGGCTGAACCTGCCCGCACGCAACAAGCTCAGCGATCCGCACTTCACCATGTTCTGGTCGCAGGACATTCCGCGCCTGTCGGCGACGGACGAGGCAGGCCGCAGCACCGAGGTCGCGGTGATCGCCGGGCGGCTGCAGGACGCCGGCGCCCCGCTACCGCCACCGCCCGCCTCCTGGGCCGCGCAGCCTGGCGCCGACGTGGCGATCTGGACGATCCGCATGGCGCCGGGCGCGCGCTGGACCTTGCCGGCCGCCACCGGCGCCGGCACGCGGCGCCAGCTCTACTTCTTCAAGGGCGCCCAGGTTCACATCGGCGGCCAGGCCATCAGCAGCCCGTCGGCCATCGAGGTGCGTGCCGATGCGGCTGTTGAACTGGTCAACGGCGAGCTGGAGGCCGAGTTTTTGCTGCTGCAGGGCAAACCGATTGCCGAACCGGTGGCGCAGTACGGCCCTTTCGTGATGAACACGCAGGCCGAGATCGCGCAGACCATGGACGAGTACCGGCGCACGCAGTTCGGCGGCTGGTCGTTTGACAGCGACACGCCGGTGCACGGGCGCGACCCGGCGCGTTTTGCCGTGCATCCGGGCGGGCGCGAGGAAAGGCCGGCACCCGTTCAAGCCTCGCCAGCCTGAGCCGGCCCGGACGGCAGCCGCAGCGTCCGGCGCAATTGGCGATACTGGCGGCATGACCGAAAAACTGCTTTACCTGCTGCAGCGCGTGATGCGCCAGACCTGGGTGCGTTGCGCGCTGTTTTCCCTGGTGGGCATCCTGGCCGTGGGGCTGTCCATGGTGCTGGGCCCGTCGATTCCCGAGGACGTGGCGGTGAAGCTGGGATCGGACGCGATCGGCAGCATGCTCAACATCATCGCGACCAGCATGCTGACCGTGACCATCTTCTCGGCCAGCACCATGGTTTCATCGTTCACTGCGGTGGCCAGCAGCGCCACGCCGCGTGCGTCGCAGCTGATGATCGAGGACACCACGATCCAGAACACGCTGGCCACCTTCATTGGCGCTTTTCTCTACAGCGTCATCGCCCTGATCGGCCTGAATGCACAGATCTACGGCGGCGGCGGCCGGCTGGTGCTGTTCGGCTTCACCATCGTGATTGTGCTGATCGTGGTGATTGTGCTGCTGCGATGGATCGACTACCTGTCGGTGCTCGGCAGGATGGGCGAGACCCTGAGCCGGGTCGAAAAAGCCACCACCAAGGCCATGGACCAGCGCCTGTCCCGGCCCTGCCTGGGCGGCAAACCCCTGCGCCGCGGCAGCCAGGGCCGCTACACACTGTTTTCCTCGGAAACCGGCTTTGTGCAGCATGTGTCCATGGACATTCTCCAGAAGCTTGCCGAGGCAAGCGACGACAGCCTGCAGGTCCACGTGCTGCCGGGTGCGTTTGTCGAGCCCTCCACCCTGATCATCAGCAGCGACAAGGCGATCGACGAAGCCAGGGGCAAAGCCATGCGCGACGCGGTGCTGATCGGCGCCTCACGGACTTTTGACCACGATCCGCGCTTCGGCCTGGTGGTGCTCGGGGAAATCGCCACGCGGGCCCTGTCGCCAGGGGTGAATGATCCGGGCACGGCGCTGGATGTGATGGCCACGGCGGTCAGGACCCTGGCGCACTGGGTGCACCACCTGCATTCAAACGCCGGGACGGACCAGCGCATGTTTGACCGCGTGAGCGCGCCCCCGCTCGATGAAGCCGGCATGCTTGACGATGTGTTTTTGCCGCTGGCCCGTTATGGGGCCGGGGCGGCGGAGGTGGGGCTGCAGCTGCAGCGTTCGCTGGCCTCGATCCGCCGCTTGCGTCACCCCGAGTTTGATGCGGCCGTGCTGCGGCTCTCGCACTACGCTGTCGAGCGTGCCGTGCATGCGGATTTGTTCGGGGAGGATGTACAGGGCTTGCGCGAAGCCGCCGAAGAAGTGCAGCTGTCCGCACCCGGCTGAAACATCCGGTAGCCAGCCAGGCCTCTCGGGCAAGACCGCGCGGCGCGCCGGCGGATGCAGGTGCAAGTAAACTGTTTGAGCCCCTGCGGGCGGGCGCGGATGACAATCACCGTTGCCGATGTCACAAGAGGTGCGTATGGCGATTGGCTGGTTGACGGTGTTGCAGATGGTTCCCTGGTCGGACGTGATCAAGAACGCCCCCAAGGTGGCCGACGGCGCCAAAAAACTCTGGAGCGCGGTCGGCAAAAAGCCGCCACCGGCCGTGCCTGCGCACACCGGCACGAGCGTGCAGCTGTCGCCGGAGGGCCAGGCCATCGGCGCCTTGCAGGCCCATGTGCTGGCGCTGGAAAACGCCACCCAGGACCTGCACGAGCAGATGCTCGCATCGACCGAACTGATCAAGGCGCTGGCCGAGCAGAATACCCAGCTGATACGCCGCGCCGAGGTCACCCGCGTGCGCCTGCTGTTGCTGGCCGGCGTCACCGCCGTGGTGGCGGTGGTGGCGGTGATTGCCCTGACGCTGGTGCTGGCACGCTGACGGGAACCCGGCTTGTCGCTTGCGCCCCTTACCCTGAGCGGTGTTCACGTCCGGCTGGAACCGCTCACCCTGGCCCATGTGCCGGGGCTGGCGCGCGCCGGCCTGTTTCCGGAACTCTGGCAGTTGCAGCCCGCGCCCATTGGCACCGAAGCCGAGATGCAAGCCTACGTCAGCGCCGCGCTGGAGGACCAGCAGCGCGGCCTGAGCCTGCCCTTTGCCATCGTGCGCCAGAGCGACGGCGAAGTGATGGGCAGCACGCGTTACATGGACATCGCGCTGCCGCACCGCCGGCTGGAAATCGGCGCGACCTGGCTGTCGCCCGGCTGCCAGCGCAGCGGTGCCAACACCGAAGCCAAGCTGCTGCTGCTCAGCCATGCGTTTGAAAACCTGCAGCTGATCCGGGTGGTCTTCAAGACCGAGGTGCTGAACGCCCAGTCGCGCAAGGCGCTGGCCCGCATCGGTGCGGTCGAGGAAGGCATCTTTCGCCAGCACCTGGTTGCCGCCTCCGGGCGCAGGCGCGACATGGTTTACTTTTCCATCCTCGACAGCGAGTGGCCGGCGGTCAAGGCCAGGCTGACGCAGCGGTTGGGCTGACACCCAGCGGTGCAAGCGCACCATCAGGCATGCCTTGCGTCCGGGCCACCGCGCCCAGCAACCACCAGCTGGCCAAGGTAGCGCCGCCCTTGATCTCAAGCGCCTCGCGCGCGCGAAACTCGAACTTCCCGCGTATTTGCCGGTACACGGCCTCGGTGACGTGGATCTCGCCGGGCTCGCCTGTGCTTTCCATGCGGCTGGCGATGTTGACCGTGTCGCCCCAGACATCGTAGAGAAAACGCTTGACCCCGATCACACCGGCCACCGCCGGGCCGGCGTGTATGCCGATGCGCATGCCGAGCTCCGTCCCGTTGCTGCGGTTGTAGTGCCGCAGCGCTTCGCGCATGTCCAGCGCGAGTTGCGCCAGGCTGTCCAGCCGCTGGTCCGAGACCACCATGTAGGCGTCGCCTATGGTCTTGATCTTCTCCAGTGCGTGCTTCTCGACGAGTTCATCGAAGGCTGAAAAAATGTCGTTGAGCACCAGCACCAGCGCGTCCGGCGGCAGGGCCCGGGAGAAACGGGTGAAGCCGGCAATGTCGGCGAACAACACGCCCATGTTCTCGAACTTGAGCGCCTTGACCCGGCCGTCGCGCTTGAGCTCGTCGGCGATCACGGCCGGCAACACGTTGTAGAGCACCTTGTCGGCGCGCGCCCGCTCGGCCTCCGCACGCTGCGTCTCGGTGTACAGCTCGACGTTGCGCGCATGGGTGAACTTGTCGAGTTCGACGCACAGCACCACGATACAAAAGGGGTTGGCCAGCGCGACCAGCACCGCAGTGCTGTCCGGCGCGTTCAGCCCGGCGGTGATGCTGAGCGCAAGAAAACTCAGGAGGTACATCGGCAGGCGCACCGGGCGGGGCGTGCACATGACGGCGGCGACAAAGGTCAGCCCGGCCGCATAGATCGACAGGTCGCTGCGCATGCGGCCATCAACGATGCACAGCCAGGTGGCGAGCGCCACGGCGCCGGCACAGGCGGCATTGAGCGCCCACTCGCGCTTGCGCAATTGCGGCCACCAGCGGTCGGCCAGTACCACGCTGATGAAGAACAGTTCGGCGCTGAGCTGCCAGGCCAGCAGCGCGGCAAAGCCGGGCGGCGGTGTTTGCCAGTCGCCGGCGAGAAAACGGGCGTGGACGGCGAGTGCCCCCAGAGGCAACAGGCAGGCCACCACCTTGCTGTAACGCACGCCCAGCGCCCAGCTCTTGCTGACCAGCCAATCCCGAAACGCCAGATCCTGCATGACGCTCCCCCTGCGCCACGCTGCATGGGCGCGGCATCGGGCAACCATACGTGGGCCGCCACGGGCCGTCAATACAGCGATGGTTTGCCTGTTGTACGGCAGAGTCGCCCGTTCGCCCCGGGAATGGCCATAAAAAAAGCGCCGCAGGCGCTTTTTTGATCGGATCCAGCAGGGCCCGCAGGCGCCGCCCACTGCAAGGGGGAAGACGCCGAAGGCCTCACGGGGGTGCGCAATTACCTGCTGACGACGCGCACCATCTCCAGGCACTTGTTGGAGTAGCCCCACTCGTTGTCGTACCAGGCGACGATCTTGACGAAGGTGCTGTCGAGCGCAATGCTGGCGTCGGCGTCGAACACACTGGTGCAGGTCTCGCCGCGGAAGTCGGTGGCGACCACCTTGTCTTCGGTGTAACCCAGGATGCCCTTGAGCGCGCCTTCGCTTTGCGCCTTCATCTCGGCGCAGATTTCCTTGAGCGTGGCTTCCTTGTTCAGTTCGCAGGTCAGGTCGACCACCGAGACGTCGGAGGTCGGCACGCGGAAGGACATGCCGGTGAGCTTTTTGTTGAGCTCGGGGATCACCACGCCGACGGCCTTGGCTGCGCCGGTGCTCGACGGAATGATGTTTTCCAGGATGCCGCGGCCGCCGCGCCAGTCCTTGTTGCTCGGGCCGTCCACGGTTTTCTGCGTGGCAGTGGCGGCATGCACGGTGGTCATCAGGCCGCGCTTGATGCCCCATTTGTCATGCAGCACCTTGGCGACGGGCGCCAGGCAGTTGGTGGTGCAGCTGGCGTTGGAGATGATGGCCTGGCCGGCATAGGTCTTGTCGTTGACGCCGTAGACAAACATCGGCGTGTCGTCTTTCGAGGGAGCCGAGAAGATGACTTTTTTGGCACCGGCGGCCAGGTGTTTTTCACCCGAGGCCTTGTCGAGGAACAGGCCGGTGGCTTCGAGCACGATGTCGGCGCCGATCTCGTTCCACTTGAGCGCAGCCGGGTCGCGCTCCTGCGTCAGGCGAATTTTCTTGCCGTTGACGATCAGGGTGTTGCCTTCCACCGACACATCGCCCTTGAAGCGGCCATGCACCGAGTCGTACTGCAGCATGTACTTGAGGTAGTCAGGCTCGAGCAGGTCGTTGATGCCGACGATCTCGATGTCGCTGAAATTCTGCACGGCTGCGCGCAAGACATTGCGCCCGATACGGCCGAAGCCGTTGATACCTAGTTTGATCGCCATCTGCTTTGCTCCTGGAAGTTGAAATTCTCTGGATTGTCATTGCGGACCTGATCCGCAATCCATGCATCGGGGACTGGATCCCGGGTCCAGCCCGGGATGACAGCTTTGTTTATTTCTTCAGCACCTTGCGCACGGTGTCGGCCACGTTTTCCGGTGTGAAACCGAAATGCTTGAACAGCACCGGGGCCGGCGCCGACTCGCCGTAGCTGTCGATGCCGACCACGGCGGCGCAGCCGTATTTCCACCAGCCGTCGGTGACACCCATCTCGACAGCGATGCGCGGAACGCCTTCCGGCAACACCTGCGTCTTGTAGGTGCTGGACTGTTTGTCGAAGGTCGTGTTGCTGGGCATGGAGACCACGCGCACCGCAATCTTGTGGCTGGCCAGCAGTTCCTGCGCCTTCAGCGCGAGCTGGACTTCGGAGCCGGTGGCGATGATCACCGCCTGGGCTTTTTTGTTGACGCCGACTTCCGCCGGTTCGGACAACACATAAGCGCCGCGGCTGATCTCGCCGAGGTCGTTCTTGGGCGCGTACGGCAGGTTCTGGCGGCTCAGCAGCAGGGCGGTCGGCTTGTTTTTGTTCTGCAGGGCCACGGCCCAGGCCACGGCGGTTTCGGCCGTGTCGCCCGGACGCCAGACGTCGAGGTTGGGGATCAGGCGCAGGCTGGCGGCGTGTTCGATCGACTGATGCGTCGGGCCGTCTTCACCGAGGCCGATGGAGTCGTGGGTGAACACATGCACCACGCGGATCTTCATCAACGCGGCCATGCGGATGGCGTTGCGGCTGTAGTCACTGAAAGTCAGGAAGGTGCCGCCGTAGGGGATGTAACCGCCGTGCAGCGCAATGCCGTTCATGATGGCGGCCATGCCGAACTCGCGCACGCCGTAGTTGATGTGGCGGCCGATGAGCTTGCCGCCGTCGGCGCTGTCGGTTTTCACCACGTCGCCGGCCAGGTCGAAACGCAGCGCCGGCGTGCTCTTGGTGTTGGTCAGGTTGGAGCCGGTCAGGTCGGCCGAGCCACCCAGCATTTCAGGCAGGCTGGCGGTGAAGGATTCGAGCGCGAGCTGCGAGGCCTTGCGCGAGGCCACGGTCTCTGCCTTGGTGTGGGCGCCGACCACGGTGTCGACCGCGGTCTGCGAGAAAGCGCGGGGCAACTCGCCCTTCATGCGGCGCGTGAACTCGGCGGCGAGTTCGGGGTACGCCACCTTGTAGGCCGTGAATTTGGCGTCCCAGGCGGCTTCCAGCGCCAGGCCTTTGGCCTTGGCGTCCCAGGCTTCGTGGGCTTCCTTCGGCAACTCGAAAGGCGCATGGCTCCAGCCCAGCGCTTCGCGCGTGAGCTTGATCTCTTCGGCGCCCAGCGGCTCGCCATGGGCCTTGGCGGTGTTGGCGCGGTTCGGCGAACCCTTGCCGATGTGGGTCTTGCAGACGATCAGCGTCGGTTTGTCGGCGCTGTTTTTGGCGTCGGCAATCGCGCGGTCCACCGCGTCGGCATCGTGTCCGTCGATCGGCCCGATCACGTTCCAGCCATAGGCCGCAAAACGCAGTGCGGTGTTGTCGATGAACCAGGGCGCGACCTGACCGTCGATCGAGATGCCGTTGTCGTCGTACAGAGCGATCAGCTTGTTGAGCTTCCAGGCCCCGGCCAATGCGCAGGCTTCGTGGCTGATGCCTTCCATCAGGCAGCCATCACCCATGAAGACATAGGTGTGGTGGTCGACGATGCTGTGGTCCGGCTGGTTGAATTCGGCCGCCATCAGTTTTTCGGCCAGCGCCATGCCGACCGCGTTGCTGATGCCCTGGCCCAGCGGGCCGGTGGTGGTTTCAATGCCGGGGGTGTAGCCGAACTCGGGGTGGCCCGGGGTCTTGCTGTGCAGCTGGCGGAAGTTTTTCAGTTCCTTGATCGGAAGGTCGTAGCCGGTCAGGTGCAGCAGCGCATAAATCAGCATGGAGCCGTGGCCGTTGGACAGCACAAAACGGTCGCGGTCGAACCAGCCCGGATTGTGCGGGCTGTGCTTGAGGTGCCGGCCCCACAGCGCCACCGCCATGTCGGCCATGCCCATGGGCGCGCCGGGGTGGCCGGAGTTGGCCTGTTGCACGGCGTCCATGGCCAGTGCGCGTATGGCATTCGCCATGAGGGAGGAGGAGGTGTCAGCCATTGCGAGGGGTCCAGGTGGGTGAGAAGGCGTGGGGCAGCTCCCGCATCCGCCCGGCGTGGGGCACGCCGGCATACACGGGAAAACCCCAGATTTTACGGGATGCGCCCTGCTGCAGCAGCCAGCGCACCGCTGCCTGCCGCGCGGTTGGGGTCCGCTATGAATTCAATAGCTGTCTACGCCCGCGCGACATGGGCCAGCAGCCGATTTGATGCATAAAGGTGATAATCCACCCCACATGAGCACCCAAGCCCTGATTCTGGCCGCCGGCCGCGGCGAGCGCATGCGCCCGCTGACCGACACCACACCCAAACCCCTGCTGCAGGTGCGCGGCAAGCCGCTGATTGCCTGGCACCTGGAAAAGCTCGCCGCCGCCGGCGTGAAGGACGTGGTGATCAATACCGCCTGGCTGGAGGAGCAGTTCCCCGCCGCACTCGGTGACAGCAGCGCTTTCGGCCTGCACATCCGTTACTCGCACGAAGGCGCGCAGTATGGCGGTGCGCTGGAAACCGCGGGCGGCATCGCGACGGCGCTGCCGCTGCTGCAGGACGCGCCCTTCTGGCTGGTCGCGGGTGATGTCTTCATGCCCGAGTTCAGCTTTCCTGCGTCAGACGCGCACCGCTTTGCCGCATCCAGCGCACTGGCCCATATCTACCTGGTGGCCAACCCGCCGCACAACCCCCAGGGTGACTTCGGCATCAGCGACAGCGGTCTGGCGCTGTCACGCGCTGCCGACCAGTTCACCTACAGCACGCTGGGCCTGTACCACCCGGCCTTGTTCCGCGACACGCCGGCCGGCCAGAAAGCTGCACTGGCGCCGCTGCTGCGCCGGGCCATGCAGGACGGGCAAGTCACGGCGGCGCTATATTCAGGCCCATGGACCGACGTGGGCACACCCGAACGCCTGGCCGAACTGAACTCCGATCACTCAAACGCGCATCATCCATGACCATTTACGAAAAACGCCGCGCCGCCGTGGCCCGCGCCCTCAAGGCTGCCGGTGGCGGCATCGCCGTGCTGCCCACCGCCCCCGAACTGGCGCGCAACCGCGACAGCGACTTTGCCTACCGGCACGACAGCTATTTTTATTACCTGACCGGCTTCAGCGAGCCCGGCGCCTGGCTGGTCATCACGGCCGACGGTCGCAGCACGCTGTTTTGCCGGCCCAAGGACCTGGAGCGCGAGATCTGGGACGGCATACGGCTCGGGCCCAAGGCCGCACCGGGCGCGCTGGGCGTGGATGCCGCCTTCAGCGCCGACACGCTGGATGAAAAAATGCCGCTGTTGCTGCAGAACCAGAAGGCTGTCTGGTTCCCGTTTGCCACCCATGGCGGGCTGGAGACGCAGGTCGATGGCTGGCTCGGCAAGGTGCGCGCGCGCATCCGCTTCGGCGCCGAATGCCCGCAAAGCCAGCACGACCTGTGCAAGGTGCTCG
>LNFM01010625.1_pt1 | contig 12883 bp, 14 predicted proteins | sample 596031 | NCBI WGS metagenome assembly LNFM01 (sample SAMN04254537, study PRJNA301005) | activated carbon metagenome | isolation source: dual media filters at the Ann Arbor, Michigan drinking water treatment plant | place: USA: Ann Arbor
GATGGCGCGCTCGCGCGCCCGCCGCTGCACGTAGTCGACCAGCGCCACCTGATCGATCACAGGCTCGGTGTCCGGCATGCACACGATGGTTGTGACACCGCCCGCCGCTGCCGCGAAGCTCGCCGTCTTCAGCGTCTCGCGGTGCTCCTGTCCGGGATCGCCCGTATAGACTTGCGCATCGATCAGCCCGGGGCAGAGCACATGCCCGTCGCAATCGACCACCGCCGCCCCTTGCGGCGCATTGCGCCTCAGATGCGGTCCGAGATCGGCGATCTCGGCGCCGGTCACGACGAGCCCGCCCGGCTCGTCCCGCCCGCTGGCAGGGTCCACCAGCCGCGCGTTGATGAAGGCCGTGGCCCCTGGTGCCTCGGTCGGTTGCAACGATCGCTTCATGGCCGCCTCAATGGTTCGGCAGTTTGCGCGCCAGCGCCTCGAGCACAGCCATCCGCACGGCAACGCCCATCTCGACCTGGTCGCGGATCACACTGCGCGAGTGGTCGGCTATGGCCGAGGCGATCTCGACGCCACGGTTCATCGGCCCCGGATGCATGATCAGCGCGTCGGCTTTGGCCAGTGCCAGCTTCTCCTGGTCGAGCCCGAAGAAGTGGTAGTATTCGCGCGTCGACGGCACGTAGTTCCCTTGCATGCGCTCACGCTGAAGACGCAGCATCATCACGATGTCCGCATCCGCCAGCCCCTTCCACATGTCGGTGTAAACCTCGGCGCCGAGCCGCTCGATGCCGGGTGGCAGCAGCGTCGAGGGCGCCACCAGCCGCACCCGCGCGCCCAGAGCATTGAGCACATGGATGTTCGACCGCGCCACGCGGCTGTGCAGGATGTCGCCGCAGATCGCCACAGTGAGGCCGCCGACCCGGCCCTTCGCCCGGCGGATCGTCAGTGCATCGAGCAGCGCCTGGGTCGGGTGCTCGTGCGCCCCGTCGCCGGCATTGATCACCGAGCAGTCCACTTTTTGTGACAGCAACTCGACCGCACCCGCCGCGTAGTGGCGCACCACGATCATGTCCGGGCGCATCGCATTGAGCGTCATTGCCGTGTCGATCAGCGACTCGCCCTTCTGCACGGACGAGGTCGAGACGTTCATGTTCATCACGTCGGCACCGAGCCGCTTGCCGGCGAGCTCGAACGAGGCCTGTGTGCGCGTCGACGCCTCGAAGAACAGGTTGATCAGGGTTCGCCCCCGCAACACGTCCCGCTTCTTGTTGACCTGGCGATTGAGGTCCGCCGCCTTGTCAGCGAGGTCGAGGAGGGATTCGATCTCTGCGGCCGATAGCCCCTCACAGGTGAGGAGGTGGCGGCGGGAGAAGAAAAACGGCTCTGGTTCGATCATGTTCATTAAAGCCGTGCTCATAGTCCTCGCGATGGCATGTGGCAAGGCCCCGAAACCGCTTTGCCAACCACTTGATGAAGATCCGCCCAAAACACCGCCCCTCCACCAGAGTGACGATCAGGCGATGAGGCGGCTCTTGTCCGGCCCCCGCGCCTCGATGCGATCCCCGCGCGCGATGAACTCGTCGATGGCGACCAGCGTCGACCTGTCGCGCAACAGCGGCGCGTGCCCCTGCCCGCGCACCGTCAACGTCGTGAGACGAGGGTGCCTCTGTCGCATCTCGTTCACCGTCGATTCAGCGAGGAGATCAGAGAGTTCCCCTCGAATCGCCATCGTCGGCATCCCCGCGAGCGCCTGGAATTGCGGCCAAAGCTCAGGCGCTGGACCATCGATCAGCGTCAGCGCTTCGCTGAGCCGCGGATCGTAGCCCCGCGTCGGCAGCCCATGGTCGTCGTTGAACCACTGCCGCGCGATGTCGTGCCAGTCCCGCTCGGGCACTGCTGGAAACGACTTGGCGCTGATACCGTGGACGAGTTCGCCGGCCGCCTCCCAGGTGGGTGGCAGCGGTACCCTCCCGACGTGCGCGATCAGCCGGACCAGGCCTTCCCGCTCGATCACGGGACCGATATCGCACAGCGCCACGCACCCGAGCGCCGTCGGCCTGACACAGGCCATCATCATCGCGATAAGACCGCCACGCGACGTCCCGATCACTGCGACGTCCGCAAGCCCACCGATGGTGAGCAGGTCGAGCACGTCCCGCATCTCGATTTCCAGGGTGTAGTTGCGGGGGTTCGGATCCCACTGCGAACGCCCCCGGCCCCGGTAGTCGACCGCGATCACGTCACGCGCCTGCGGATTGTGAGGGTCGCAGAGAAAGCTCGCGAGAACGTGGAAATCACGGCTGTTGCGTGTCAGGCCCGGCAGGCAGAGCACCGCCCTGCGGCGCGAGGCCGGGGCCGGATAGTAGCGCGCATAGAGTCTTAGCCCGTCTTGCGCGGTGTAATAGATGTCTTGCCAGTTCTGCGCCTGGAGTCCGGCGGTCATGGGTCATCCGCACCGTGTGACGTCGCGGCGACCGTGCACGAGGCCCGCCTGATCCGCAAGGCAGCGGGCGAGGATGAAGCCTGCCGGGTACGACGAGACCCGGTCGCCGAGGCAACCGGGCCACATCACCAATCGATCTACGTCACGGGTACGTTCAAGGCGACGTATGGCCGAGACGGGTGAAGTAGCCACCCGTGCTGGTCGAGCGCGGCGCGCTCGTCTGGATGTCGTCGAACGGCGAGCGGGGGGCGCTGTCCCGGATCTGGTCGAAGGGCGCGCGGGGAGCGCTGTCCGACAGATCACCGAAGGCGCCGCGTGGCGCTGACGCACCGAGATCGGCGAACACCGAGGGGCTCGCCGCTTGGGCGGCACCGGCGAGGAGACCGAGGGCGAGAAGGCTGGCTGCAAGGATCTTCATGGCATGGCTCCAGACTGGTTTTTATATCATGTTGCGAGCAGTTTGTTGAGTTGACGACCCGTTCGCCGTCACTGCTGTGAGCTTGATATGTGAGCCGGCCCACCGATGACCAGAGCCCCTCACGGACGGGTGATGAACAGTGACCAGGGATGCCGCCGCCGTGACCTTCCGCGAGCCTGCGTGACGCCTCGCCCGGGGCGCCCTATTCGCCGAAGTCCCGCCCAATGTACTTGATCTGCTCAGCGGGCAGATGCCGCCACGTGGTGTCCTGATCCTGCTCCTCGAGATAGTGCGCGGCAAAACTCACCGTGCGCGGGGTGAGCAGGAACAGCCGTGTCGCCCGCCAGTCGAATCCGAGATCGAGCGCGACCACGGCGCTGACCCCATCCAAATTCATCGGCACGCCCCGGCCCGACCTTGCCCGCGCGATCGCAGCTTCGATCTCCAGTCCCAACCGGCAGTACGGCCCGAGAACGCCTTCCTGCCGAGCAATCTCCAGCACCTGCGGTGACCTCGGATCCATGGCATGCAAGGGAATGCCGTAGCCGGGCACCCTGGTCTTCGCTGCGATCGCCTCCGCGACGATGGCCTCGGCGATCGTTCTCAACTCGGCCTCGGTCGGCGCGCCGGACGCAAGTCGCGGCCCGAGTCGCGCGACCAGCAGCTCAGCCAGTTGTTCGCCGAGCCCACCCATCCGATCGCCGAACGCGGTGATGCCCGCACCCACTGCAGCCTGGATCGTCGTCCCATAGGACGCATAGCACCGCGCGATCATCGACGGCGGCGCGATGCCATGCTCGATCGAGGCGACCAGCAGCGCATCGAGCACACGCGCCTGCGGCTTCGTCGGCAGCCGCCCTTGCAGCATCAGGAACATCATCTCCGCGAAAGTGAGCCGCCCGATGAGATCACTCATCCGGTGCCCCCGGACGATGATTTCCTCGGTGTCGCCCTCGCTGACCACCTTGGCGATAGCCGTCTCCCAGCTCATCATGTCCCGAGTTGCCATGTGCTTGACCTCGTTCGTTGTGTTTCGAGCAGAGTATGCCAGAGGCACGGCCCTATGGCAGTCAGCCAGGGCAGGCTGCTGCGTCTGAACGCGATCACCGAGCAAGTCTGCCTCAGTGGCCGCTCTGCCGCCGCGATGTCTCTCCCCGCGAGCGCGGCGCCGCTTCGTCTCGCCGACCGGTCGCGGCGATACTGAACATCGATCACAAACATGTGAAAACAAACCGATACACACCGGCTCGAATTCATGTATATTGAACACAGATCAGAAACGGCGGTGGCGGCGAGACGAGATCAAGCGACGGCGCCCCGGATCTGAGCACAGACCCACAAAAGCCCATCGAAACCGAAAACGGAGTAACGACCATGATGAAGAAGCTCGCCATCGCCGTCGCACTGGTTGTCGCCACAGCCGGTATCACCACCTCGGCCAGCGCCGGGTACGGCCACCGCGGTCACGGCTGGGGCCACAAGCACTTCCACGGCCACAGCTACTACAAGCCGGTCTATCGCCACTACAAGCCGGTCTACAGCTACCGCCACTACTACAAGCCGGCATGCTCGCACTACGGCTGGACGTACCGTCACGGCTACAAGGTGCTGAAGTGCCTGTGGTAATCGACGCGGCCGGACGAGGTTGAAACCTCCCCGCTTTCCGCGTCTGGCCAACTCGAGAGCCCCTCGGTCTTACGACCGGGGGGCTTCCTCGTTCGGCGCAGCAGCAGCCGCGACGCCCCCCCGGAACCGCTCGATCGCGGCGGTCTGTAGCTCGAGCGCAAGCAGCCTGGCCAAATCGACCGGACCCGGCATCTGGATCTGCCCCTTTGGCACCGGGGAGAACCCCAGCCGTCCGTAGTACGGCATGTCGCCAACCAGCAGCACCAACTCGCGCCCGTGCTCCCGTGCCGCCGCAATGCTTTCCGCGATCAGCCGCCGGCCGTGGCCCTGGTTCGCGAAATCGGGATCGACCGCCAGCGGCCCTAACAGCAGTGCGCCCCCCCTGCCCCCGATCGCGATCTCTGTCATGCGGATGGCAGCCACCAGCCGGTCGCCGAGCACGGCCACACGGCAGAACGCCGAGACATCGGGCGTCCCCTCGCGTACCCGATAGGCGGTCCGCACGAAGCGACCCGGCCCGAACACGCGCGCGCTCAGTCCCGAGATCGCCGGCATATCGGCCGATGTCGCAGGCCGTGTCGTGATGGCTTCAGGCGCTGCAGTCATCGGTGGCTCCGGTCAAAAGGTCCCGCCGCCTGCGGCGTGGGGGCGGCCGGCAGGACGGGCCGGATTATCATGCGTGTCCCACCCCGTCGAGTTGGCCCGCGCGGAGCCTTCTCACCACAACTCGCCGGGCGGCAGTCCGCGGCTGACCTCGTCGAGCCGCCGCCTCGCTCCCGCGGTCGTCTCGGCGGGAAGCTTCTCGAGTGCAAAAAATCCGGTCTCGGCGATTTCACGGTTGGGATCCGGCATGCGATTCTGTCGCCATTCCCGCACCACGTAGAGCGCCACGTGATCGCCAGGGAACACCCGCTCGTTGGAGTAGATCCCGAAAAGCTGCGGCGCTGCCGTGATTTCCACGTTTGCCTCCTCCGCGAGCTCGCGCCGCAATGCCTCGAGCATCGTCTCGCCGCGCTCCACCCCGCCTCCCGGAAACGTCCATCCCGGCGTGTACGTGTGCCGGATGAGCAGAACCTGGCCCGCGCCGTCGATCACCATGCCCCGCGCGCCGAGCGTCAGCCCGCGTTGCCAGCGCCAGTACCGCTGCAGCGCCCCCCTCACCATCCACTCGCGCCGCATCGCGTTCTCCACTCCGGGCCATGGCAATCCTCGCCCCGCCCCGCGCCCCTTTGCATTCTTGCTCCGGCCGTGGCAAGCGGGGAGCCGCGACGCGGCCCGAGCCTTGTCCTCGCGGATAGAGGCGACCGGGCGTGCAAGGCAAAAGACGGCGGACCTGCGCGATATGGATGGCACCTTCACGCTCGCCCACCTGTCGGACATCCATCTGCCGCCCGCGCGTCCCTATCTCGGGCACTACCACGCCAAACGCGTGCTCGGCATGCTCAACTGGCATCGCGGTCGTCGCCGCCAGCATCTCGCCTCCACGCTCGCCGCAATCGTCGCCGATCTCCTGCGCGAAGCACCCGACCACATTGCCGTCACCGGCGACCTCGTCAACGTCGGCCTTGCCTCCGAGCACGAGGCGGCCAACCGCTGGCTCGGCACGCTGGGGCCTCCGGAGCGGGTCACCGCCGTCCCCGGCAATCACGACATCTATGTCCATATGGCCGTGGCCCGAGGCATCGGCCACTGGCAGGCCTTCATGGCCGGCGACGGGCAGGGCTCGCCCAAGGAGCCGTTTCCGTTCGTCCGCCGCCTCGGTCACGTCGCCCTGGTGGGCCTCAACTCGGCCCTGCCGACGCCCATCTTTAACGCCTACGGCCGTCTCGGTCGCGACCAGCTCGACCGGCTCGGGCCCATCCTCACGCGTCTCGGCGCCGAGGGGCTGGTCCGCATCGTGCTCATCCACCATCCCCCGCTTCCCGGACTGGCCCACCACCGCAGCGCCCTCCAGGACGCCGCTGCCCTCGCCGACGTGCTCCGCCGCAGCGGCGCCGAACTCGTCCTTCACGGCCACAACCATCGCGCCATGCTCTCGTTCGCGGAAGGACCCGCCCGCCCCATTCCCGTTATTGGCGTTCCTTCGGCATCGATCGGCCTCGCCCATGGCCGACAGTCGCTTGCCCGTTACAATCTCTTGTCGATCTCCCCTCGGCCCGACACCCCCATCGAGATTGTCGAGCGCGGCATTGCTCTTCCCGGCGGCCCTGTCGTCGAGATCGCTCGCCGCTGCCTGATCGCCGGGCAGGTCACTGCCACATGAGGAAATCGAATGCGCGGCATATGATTTTCTCAGTGCGCGGCGGTCTTCGAACCGTGCCATAAGCAAAAAAAGCCTATCGGAGAGATGACATGCAGCAGAAGCTCGGAGCCGGCTCGCCAGAGCCGGTCCAGGTGCGCCCGTTGTGGCTGGTAATCCTCGCCGCCGGCCTGATCGTTGGCCTCGCCATGGGCCTTCGTCAGGTCATGGGGCTCTACATGAAACCCATGACGACCGAGCTGAACATCGGCCGCGAGCCGTTCTCCCTCGCCATGGCCATCGCCAATCTCGTCTGGGGCTTCGCCGCGGTTCCTCTCGGCGCCATCTCCGACCGCTACGGCGCCGGTCGCGTCCTCGCCGCCGGTGCTCTGTTCACGATGGCCGGCATTTTTCTCATGTATTCCGCTCAGTCCGGCCACGATCTCATTATCAGCGGCATCCTGCTCGGCATCGGCATCGGCGGCACTGGCATCACGGCCCTCGTCGGCGCCGTTGGCCGTGCAGCACCGCCCGAGAAACGCCCCCAGGCTCTCGCCTCGCTCGGCATGGCCGCCGGGATCGGTGGATTCATCGCCTTTCCCTACGTGCACTTTTTCATGGAGGCCATCGGCTGGAAGTCGAGCCTCCTCGTCATCATCGCCTCGCTGTCCCTCATCATCCCCCTCGCCATCGTCCTCGCCGGCAAGCCGCGTGCTGCGGCGGGAATGACCCATAACCAATCCCTGGCTGAGGCCTTCGGCGAGGCGTTCTCCCATCCGAGCTTCTGGCTGCTCATTCTCGGCTTCTTCGTGTGTGGTTTCCACGTCGCATTCTATGCGGTCCATCTCCCCGCATTTGTCACCGACAAAGGGCTCGACAGCACCGTGGCCGTCGCGGCGCTCACCGCGGTTGGCATCGCCAACATCATCGGCACTTATGCCGCGGGCCAGTCCGCCAAGTGGATCCCGAAGCGCTACAGCCTGTCGATCATCTACTTCATGCGCGTCTTCGCCTTCCTTGGCCTGCTCTACCTGCCGATCAACGCCACCACGGTGATCGGCATCAGCATCGTGCTTGGCCTGTTCTGGCTCTCGACCGTGCCGCTGACCAGCGCCATGGTGGCCACCTTCTTTGGCCCCCAGTGGATGAGCATGCTGTTCGGCTTCGTCTTCCTGTCGCACCAGCTCGGCTCGTTCTCGGGCCTTTGGCTCGCCGGCGTCCTCTATGACCAGACCAAGTCCTACGATATGATGTGGTGGATCTCGATCGCGCTCGCCCTGTTTGCGGCGCTCGTGCACCTTCCCATCCGCGAGGCTCCGGTCGCCCGCGCCCAGAAGCCCTTGGCCGCCTGACGGAGACCTATGGTGAGCCTCACATGATGTCGTCGACGTCCGAACGGATCGCCCCCGCCGAGAGCAGTGTGCCGCGCCTTGTCCGCCGCACCGGATTGGCGCTGCTCGCTGTGGCACTGCTTGGCGCGGCGTACCTGATCTGGGCCCGCGGCGAGGCCATGATCGTGGACTTGTCGACGCTTGCCGGAAGGGTCTGGTGCTTCTGACGGGACCGCCACCAAAAGGAGGCGAGCCGGCCTGTGAGGAACCGCTTTCGACAGCGTCTTTGGCTTCGTAACGGCGATCCGTCCCCGCTCGGCTGGATCGTCGCTTCCATCAGCCTGGTCCTCCCTGTTGTCGGCCTCGTCCTCTGCTTGGTCGGCGGCGTGAGAGCCATCCACGGCGATGCCGACGGCTGGACCTGGATCGGCATCGGCGTCGCCGCCATCGCGCTCGACATCCTCATTGATTTCGCCTGGGCCCACCCGGGCGTCTCCGCGAGTGATCAACCCCACCTCAACCGACGCACCGATCAACTCGCCGGCCGCATGGCCATCGTGGCCGAGCCGATATCGGGCGGTCGGGGCAAGGTCCGCATCGGCGACACGCTGTGGGCGGCCGAAGGACCTGACATCCCGGCCGGCACGGTTGTCCGCATCGCTGCTGCCAACGCCACCGTGCTCCTCGTCGCAGTCGATCCTCCGGCGGGCGATCGCGGCCCGGAGCAGCCATGAACGAACGCTTCACCAAACCGGCACAACATCCCAGGCCATAAATTGACCATTGTTCAGTTCTATGCTATCCATCATCGCCACCGGTGCGTTTCACCGCTTCGAGATCGGATGATCACATGCTGCGTGCCCTTGCCCGCCTCGTCTCACGCCTGCTGCTCGGCTCGGCCGCATCGGCCCCACGCCAGCAGCTCGACCAGGACGCGCGCCTTGCCATGACCCCACGAACGCTGGAAACTGAGTTGTACGCACAGCGCAGTCAGGAAGAGAGCCTGCCACCACCCCGCCGCGTCGGCGCCTTTCTCGTCTACGAAGGTGGGCGTGGCTCCCACTCGCCCGGCGCGGAGGGTCCCCTCGGCGGTCCCGTGCCCCTCTGCCGGACGGCCAGGCGCAGCGGGGCGGGCAGCTGAAATCTTAACCGTGTTGCATTACACCACGAGAAAAACACGATTTTCCGGCGCCGCGCACCGGCTCCTCAACGAGGACAGACCATGTTCCAGTCGCTGATGACGTCGCGGCGGTTCGCACCGCTCTTCTGGTGCCAGTTCTTCTCGGCCTTGAACGACAACTTTCTCAAGACGGCGCTCGGCCTGCTCGTGCTCTACAAGCTCGGCGCCGAGCACGGTGCAGCCCTCGTCACGCTCGCCACCGCCGTCTTCATGGCCCCGTTCTTCGTGCTCTCTGCCCTCGGCGGCGAGATCGCCGACAAGCACGACAAGGCGCGCATCGCCGAGCGCGTCAAGCTGGCCGAGTTGGGCGTCGCTTTGATCGCCTCACTGGGTTTCATCCTCAGCTCCGTGCCCATCTTGTTTCTTGCTCTCGGTCTCTACGGAGTCATCGGCGCTCTCTTCGGCCCCATCAAATACGGCATCCTCCCGGATCACCTGACCACCGAGGAGTTGACTGCCGGCAACGCGCTGGTCGAAGGCGGTACATTCCTGGCCATTCTCGGTGGCGCCGTGGCCGCCGGCTATGTCATCGGCGAGGAGTTGAGCGGCGTCGCGATTTCCGGCCTGATCATTGCGCTGGCGCTCGCCTGCTGGCTATCCGCTCGCATGATCCCTGCCACGCGAGCCGGCGCCCCGGACCTTGCCATCACCCGCAACCCGCTCGTCTCGACCTTCCGCCTGCTCGGCGAACTCAAGTCCGATCACCGCCTGTGGATCGGCGGCCATATCGTCAGCTGGTTCTGGCTGGTCGGCGCGGTGGCACTCTCGCTGCTGCCCACGCTCATCAAGGTCAACCTCGGCGGCTCCGAGGGTGTCGTCACGCTCGCCATGGTCGCCTTCACCATCGGCATCGCCTTGGGCTCGCTCGTCGCGGCCCGTGCCAGCCACCATCGACCGAACTTGGCGCTGGTGCCTGTCGGCGCCGTCCTGATGTCGGTCTTCGCGATGAAGCTGGCCTACCTTGCCTCGACCGCGACCCCCGCGACCACCGTCATCGGTCCTGCAGCCTTCCTCGCCGACGTCTCTGGTTGGCCCCTCCTGCTCGCACTCACCGGCCTCGCCTTCGCCGGCGGCCTTTACATCGTCCCGGCATTCGCCGCCGTCCAGGCCTGGGCCGCGCCCGAGCGCCGCGCCCGCTCGGTCGCTGCGGTCAACATCCTGAACGCGCTCTACATGACGCTTGCAGGTCTCGCCGTCGCCGTCCTGCAGGCGCACGGCGTCGGCCTCGGCGTGCTGTTCCTGGTCCTCAGCCTCGCCAGCCTCGTCGTTGCCGGTCTCGTCATGTGGGCCTGGGGCCGCGACGGCGTCCAGGACGTCGGCCGCTTCATCTTCCAGGTCTTCCTGCGCCTCGAGGTGAAGGGCCTCGAGAACCTGCCCAAGCCCGGCGAGCGAACCATCATCGCGCCGAACCACGTCAGCCTTCTCGACGGGCCGATCATGCATGCGATCCTGCCCGGCCACGCCGCCTTCGCCATCGACACCGGCATGGCCGAGAAGTCCTGGGTGAAGCCCTTCCTCAAGGTCATCAACGCCTTCACTCTCGATCCGACCAAGCCGCTCGCTACCCGCTCGCTCGTCAACCTCGTCAAGGGCGGACAGACCGTCGTCATCTTCCCCGAGGGACGTCTCACCGTCACCGGCGGCCTCATGAAGGTCTACGACGGCACCGCCATGATCGCCGACAAGGCCGAAGCCTGGATTGTTCCCGTCCGCATCGAAGGGCCCGAGCGCTCCGGCTTCAGCTACTTGCGCCCGACCCAGATCTTGAAAGCCTGGTTTCCCAAGACCACTGTCACCATCCTCGCGCCACGTAAGCTCTCCCTACCCCCCGAGCTGAAAGGCAAGGCCCGCCGCCAGACAGCCGGCGCCCGCCTGCAAGACATCATGGTCGACACCGCCGTCGAGACGGCCCGCATCGACCAGACCTTGTTCTCGGCCCTTGTCGAGGCCAAGCGCACCAAGGCCACCGGCAAGACGCCCGCCGTCGAGGACCCGCTCGGCACGCGCCTGTCCTACGGCAAGCTGATCCTCGGCGCGCAGGTGCTCGCCGGCAAGCTCGCGCCGCTTTCCAAGGAAGGGCAAGCCGTCGGCGTTCTGCTGCCGAACTCGGCCGGCGTTGCCGTCACGTTCTTCGCGCTGCAGGCGATCGGCCGTGTCCCGGCCATGATCAACTTCACCGCCGGTCCCCAGAACGTCGCCGCTGCCTGCCGTGCGGCCGAGGCCAAGGTCGTGCTCACCTCGCGTGCCTTCGTCGAGAAGGGCCGCCTCGGCGACCTGATCGCCCGGCTCGAGACCGAGGGCATTGCGATCCACTACCTCGAGGACATCCGCGCATCGATCGGCATCGTCGACAAGCTGCGTGCCCTTCTGCGCGGCTCCCGCCCGCTCGTCGAGCGCCAGCCCAACGACCCGACCGTCGTCCTCTTCACCTCGGGCTCCGAGGGTACGCCGAAGGGCGTCGTCCTCTCGCACCGCAACCTGCTCGCCAACGCCGCCCAGTGCCTCGCGCGCATCGCCGCCGACGGCGAGGACAAGGTCTTCAACGTGCTGCCCGTCTTCCACTCGTTCGGCCTGACAGGCGGCATGATCATGCCGTTGATGGGCGGCATCCCGGTCTATCTCTACCCCTCGCCGCTGCACTACCGCATCGTGCCGGAGCTGGTCTACCAGACCAACGCCACCATCCTGTTCGGCACCGACACCTTCCTGTCCGGCTATGCCCGCACCGCTCACCCCTACGACTTCCACAACGTCCGCATGATCATGGCCGGTGCCGAGGCCGTAAAGGACCGCACACGGCAAGCCTACATGGAGCGCTTCGGCGTCCGCATCCTCGAGGGTTACGGCGTCACCGAGACGGCGCCCGTCCTCGCCATCAACACTCCGCTCGCCAACCGCCCCGGCACAGTCGGCCGCCTTTCGCCGCTCATGAAGGCGAAGCTCGATCCTGTCCCCGGCATCGAGGAAGGCGGCCGCCTGTCGGTCGCCGGACCCAACGTCATGCTCGGCTACTACCGCGCCGAGAACCCCGGCGTGCTCGAGCCCCCGGCCGACGGCTGGCACGACACCGGCGACATCGTCACCATCGACGCCGACGGCTACATCCGCATCCGCGGGCGCGCCAAGCGCTTCGCCAAGATCGCGGGCGAGATGGTCTCGCTCTCCGCCGTTGAGGTACTCGCCGCCGAACTCTGGCCGCAGGCGCTCTCGGTTGTCGTCTCGCTTCCCGACCCCCGCAAGGGCGAGCGTCTGGTCCTTCTCACTCAGCAAAGCGGCGCCGACCGAGCCGCCTTCCTGCGCCACGCGCGCCTCAAGGGCACCACCGAGCTGTCGGTACCCGCCGACATCCTGATCGTCGACCGCATCCCGCTGCTCGGCTCCGGCAAGCCCGACTACCAGGCCGCAACCACCCTCGCCCGCGAGCGCGCCACCTCGAAACCCGACACCGAAACTCCCGCCCAAATCAAAGCCGCGGAGTAGAGGCCCTCGGCGGAGAGTTGATAAGCAGCGAAAGACGCGCAACTTCTGACGTCCGGTGTATTCCCGGATCACGCGTCACACGCTTTTCCGCAAGGATGCCCCCACCACCACATGCGCGTCCCCTTGTAACTCTCAACTCAGCGACTCGCCTATGAGACGGGTTGCGGTGACAGGCGGGTGCTCGACATCCCTTGGGTCTTTGAAGACCGTGGGA
>LNFM01010626.1_pt1 | contig 12883 bp, 13 predicted proteins | sample 596031 | NCBI WGS metagenome assembly LNFM01 (sample SAMN04254537, study PRJNA301005) | activated carbon metagenome | isolation source: dual media filters at the Ann Arbor, Michigan drinking water treatment plant | place: USA: Ann Arbor
GCCGCACCAAGGCCGATGCCGAAGCCACCCGCCACGCCCTGCTCGACGCCGCCGAGCAGCTGTTCCAGTCGCAGGGCGTTTCACGCACATCGCTCAACGACATCGCCACCGCTGCAGGCACCACCCGCGGCGCGATCTACTGGCACTTTGAAGACAAGGCCGACCTGTTCAACGCCATGATGGAACGCGCCATCCTGCCCATGGAGCGCGGGTTCCCGGACCCGGACACGCCCATCGAGGACCTGGCGGACCCCCTGCAGTCCCTGCGCGACGGCATGCACCATGTGTTGAAACTGATCGCTGGCGACGAACGACTGCGCCGCGTGTTCGAGGTGGTGTCGCTGCAGGTGGAATACCACGCTGAAATGGCCGCCGTGCGCGAGCGCCACCTGCGCGTGCGGCACCACTACCTGGGTCTGACGCGTCGCATGCTCTCCACCGCTGCGCAACGGGTAGACCTGCGCCTGCCCGTGCCCCTGGAGACGGCCGCGCTGGGCCTGCACTTTCTGATGGATGGGCTCAAGCGCAACTGGCTGCTCGACCCCACCGCTTTCGACCTGGTGTCCGTGGGCCGACGCACGGTGGACACCTACATCGCGGGACTGGGCTTCAATCTGGCCGCTGGCCCCGCTCCGGCACCGCGTCGTCAGGCACGGGCGCCAGCGAGCGGTGCCGCAGGTGCAGCGCCGCCTGCGCCATGAGGTTGGCCGAGACCGGTGCGGTCACGAACACGAACAGCGTGATCAGCAGCTCGGCCAGCCCGGGACGGCCGTGGTCGGCGGTGACCAGCATGGAGGCGATCAGCACGCCGCCCACGCCCAGCGTGGAGGCCTTGGTGGGCGCGTGCAGGCGCATGTAGAAGTCTGGAAAACGCGCCAGTCCTATGGCGCCAACCAGCAGGAAGAACGCGGCGATGACGATCATCAGCGCAGCCATCAGCTCGAGCGGAGAGTTGGTCATGGTCTAGCTCCTTATTCGATCACGTCGCCACGCGTGATATAGCGCGCCAGCGCCACAGTAGAGACGAAGCCCATCATCGCCACCAGCAGCGCGGCTTCAAACAGCAGTTCGGTGTCCCACCGTATGTCGAGCAGGATGATCAGCGCCACCATGTTCATGTACAGCGTGTCCAGCGCCAGCACACGGTCGCTGAGTTCAGGGCCCTTGAGCAACCGCCAGGCGCACAAGGCCACGGCCACCGTGACGGCAGCGGTACCTGCGTCCAGCGCAAGAAATAGCAGGTTCATGGCTTTGTCTCCTGGATGGGCTGCGGCGGCAGACCGCACTCGCTGCCGAAAATGCGCAGCAGTGGTGCCTCGTAGCGCAGCTGGATGTCGCGGGCCAGCGCTTCAGGATCGTCGCAACTGAGCGCATGCACCAAAATCTCGCGCCGCCCGGGATGCAACACGGCCGACACGGTGCCCGGGGTCATGGTGATGATGCTGGCCAGCAGCGTGTTCACCCGCGGATGGTCGCTCTGAAGCGGCACGTGCACCCACGCCGGCTGGATCGATTTCAAGCTGCCCAGGGTGATGCGCGCCACCGTGATGTTGGACAGCACGATGTCCCACAGCACCACGCCTGTGAGGCGAAACACGGTGGGCCAGTGCAAGGCGCTGGCGTCGGCCAGAAAACCGCGCAGCAAATGAGGCAGCAGCCAGCCCATGAGGACCGCCGACAGCAGGTGCACGAAGGCCAGGCTGTGCGAGAGCACCAGCCAGCTCAGGGCGAGCTGGATCGACAGCGCGGGGTGCGGAAAGACACGTGCGAGCAGGCCGGGTGTGGTGCTGGCGTGCACACGCTTGTCGGACATCATGGCGTCTCCTGTTTCACCGGCGGCTTGGCCGGTTTGTGTGCGTCGGGCGGCACACCGTCGTAAGGCCGGACGGTGCTCGCGCCAGCACCGCCCTGTGCGCGCAACACCACCTCGGCGTATGCCGCACGGTCGGCCAGTTGCAGCGCGGCGGCGTCGGTGTAGTGCTTGATGGGCGAAGCCAGCACGGCCATGCCCACCGTCACCACCATCAACGAGAGCGTGGCGGCCAGCAGTTTGGGGCTGCTGCCGGCCACCAGCTCGGCGCGGCCCGCTTCGGGATCGATGTGCCAGAAGACGATCACGCCGGCACGCGCCAGGCCCACCAGCGAGAAGAAGCCCACCAGCAGCACCACCGACCAGACCCAGGCCTGGGGTCCCAGCCCGCTGCTGCTTTGCAGCACCATTATCTTGCCGAGAAAACCCGGCAGCGGAGGCAGACCCGCAGCCGAGGCGGCGCCGAAGATCAGCATCAAGCCAAGCAGCACCGGCTCGCGCACCGCCATCGCCGGCTGCAGCCGGTCGCCGCATCCCCCGCGCTGCGCGGCCAGGAGCTCAACCAGCAGAAAGAGGGCGGCGATGACGATCGTGCTGTGCAGCGTGTAGTAAAGCGCGGCTGACAGGCTGGCCGTGGTGAACAAACCGACCGCGGCCAGGATGGTGCCCACCGACGACACGGTGAGGTAGGCGATCAGGCGACCCATGCTGTGCGAGGCCAGCGCACCGAGCACGCCGAGCACGCTGGTGGTCAGCGCCAGCGGCAGCAGCCAGTCGACCACCGCCAGCGAGGCCGGGCCACCGCTGTCGCCAAAGATGCCCCAGTGCACCCGGATGATGCTGTACACACCCACTTTGGTCATGATGGCAAACAGCGCAGCCACCGGTGCACTGGCCGCCGCGTAGGTCGATGGCAACCAGAAATACAGCGGCACCAGCGCCGCCTTCACGCCGAACACCAACAGCAGGATCAGAGCCGCCGAACGCGCCAGCAAAGCCATGTCGCCAGTGATCTGGGGCACACGTTGCGCCAGATCGGCCATGTTGAGCGTGCCAGACACCGAATAGATCAAAGCCAGCCCGATCAGGAACAGGGCCGATGCGGTCAGGTTGATGACCACATAGTGCACACCGACCCGGAAGCGCTCGCGGCCCAGCCCGTGAAGCAGCAGCACATACGAGGCGATCAGCAGCACCTCGAAAAACACGAACAGGTTGAACAGGTCGCCGGTGAGGAAAGCACCGCACAGGCCCATGAGCTGAAACTGGAACAACGCGTGAAAATAGCGTCCGCGGTTGTCCCAGCCGCCAGTGGCGTAATACAGCGCGGGCACGGCCACCGCGTAGGTCAGCAGCACCATGAGCGCCGAGAGCCGGTCCACCACCATGACGATGCCAAACGGTGCAGGCCAGTCGCCCAGCGGGTAGACGGTGAGCACGCCGCCATCCGCCAGCAGCACCAGCTGGATCGCCATCCACAAGCCCAGCAAGGTTGAGCCCATGGCAAGGCGGCGGCGCCAGCGCACGCGTCCCTCGGCGTGGCCAACGGTGGTCAGGCTGGACGAATCGCCCAGCAGCAGCAAGACGCAGGCAGAGAAGGCCGGCAACAGCACCGAGAGCACCGGTGCGTGTTGCAGCCAGAAGGCAGAGATGGCGTCGAACATCAGCTGGACTCCTTGTTGGAGTCGTTTTGCACCCGTGGACTGGCCCGGCGTGGCTCATGGCCGTCGACATGGTCGCTGCCGCTTTCGTGGTGACTGCGCAGGGCAAGCTCGATCACAAAGCCGGTGGTGGCAAAGCCGATCACGATGGCGGTGAGCACCAGGGCCTGTGGCAGGGGGTCGGCCAGCAGGTCGCCCGAACCCAGGATCGGGTTGGCATCGAACCAGAGCCGGCCCATGACGAAAATGAAGACGTTGACCGCGTAACCGATCAGCGACAGGCCGATCACGACCGGAAAGGTACGCCCGCGCAGCAGCAGGTAGATACCGGCAGCGGTCACCAGGCCGATGCCCGAAGCCAGCAGAAATTCCATGCTCAGCATCATGAGCGCACTCCTGTTGTACCGGCTTCAGCGCCGGTGTCGTGCACCGGCCCGGCGTCCCGGCTCGGAATGCCCTCGCGGCTGGCGGTGCCCAGGACCGAGATCGTCAGCAGGGTCGCGCCGACCACGGTGAAGTACACGCCGAGGTCGAACAGCGCAGCGCTGGCCAGTGGCAACTCACCGAGCCATCCCACATGCGGGTGGCCATGGGCACTGGTGAGAAAGGGTTTCCCGAACAGGAATGCACCGGCGCCGGTGAGGCCGGCAATGCCCAGACCGGCACCAATCCAGCGCACGAAACGCCGTCCCCCATGGGCCCGCAACACCGCTTCGGCGCGCGCCTGCCCCAGCGACATGAGTTGCAGCACCAGTGCCACCGAGGTGATGAGGCCGGCAATGAAGCCACCGCCGGGCATGTTGTGGCCGCGCATGAAGATGTAAATACTGAACACCAGCGCCACGGGCAACACGACCGACGCCGCTACCCGCAGCAGCAGCGGCTGATCCACAAAGGTCCAGCGCCGCCCGCCTGGATCGGCCAGCGGACGACGTGCCGTCATGCCTTCCATCAGTGCCAACACCCCGATGGCAGCGATGCCGAGCACCGTGATTTCACCGTAGGTGTCGTAGCCGCGGAAGTCCACCAAGATCACGTTGACCACGTTGCTGCCGCCCCCCAGCGGCAGCGATTTTTCCAGGAAGTACCAGGCGATGGATTCGTGACCCCGGGTCAGCAGAACCCAGGCCAGCCAGGCCACGCCGGCACCACCGGCCAGCGCCAGGACCGCATCGCGCACGCGCCGCGCGTTCGTCGATTCGCGCGGCGACTGCGCTGGCAACAGCGCCAGGCCCATGAGCAGCAGAACCGTCGACACCAGCTCCACCGACAGCTGGGTCAACGCCAGGTCCGGCGCCGACAGGCTCACAAAGGTGAGCGACACAGCCAGACCCACCACGCCCAGCAGCACCACCGACTGGAAGCGCCGGTGGTGGGTGAGCACGATTGCCAGGCAGGTGGCGCCCAGCAGCAGCCAGATCGCCACCGCCAGCGCGTTGGCCGGCAGCAGCTCGCGCGATCCAGCGCTGATGCCCCCTCCTGCCAGCAACGGTACGGCGCTGACCACCACGGCAGCGCCCACCATCCAAGCCAAGTAGCGCTGCAGAGAACCCGTCTCAAGGCGGATCGAAATGCGCCCTGCCATTGAAAACACGCCGTCGATGGTGCTGTCGAACACCCGGCGACCCAGAAACGGGCCGAACCAGGACTCGCTGCTGATGCGGTGCAACCAGCGCGCGCGTGCCAGCCAGAGGTACAGCGACACACCCACCGCCAGCGCGATCGCACTCATGAGCAGCGGCAGGTTGAAACCATGCCAAAGCGCCAGGTGGTACTCGGGCAGGGCTTGGCCAGCCAGTGCGGTGGCGGCCACGTGGACCAGCGGGCCAAAGGTGAATGCGGGCAGCAAGCCCACCACGATGCACATCACGACCAGCAAGATCGCCGGCAGCTTCATGCCCAGCGGCGGCTCGTGCGGATGCTGGTTCGGGACATCGCCCAGCTCCCCGTTGAAATAGGTGTCGTGCACGAAGCGCAACGAGTAAGCCACGCTGAACACGCCGGCCAACGTCACCAGCGCAGGCACCACCCCGGCCCAGACGCCAGCCGTGCCCACCACCGCCTCAGTGAAGAACATTTCCTTGGACAAAAAGCCGTTGGTCAGCGGCACACCGGCCATGGAAGCGGCCGCCACCATCGACAGCGTGGCGGTCCAGGGCATGAGTTTGTAGAGGCCACCGAGCTGGCGCATGTCGCGCGAATGGGTCTCGTGGTCGACGATGCCGGCGATCATGAACAACGACGCCTTGAAGGTGGCATGGTTGAGCACGTGAAACACTGCGGCCACGGCCGCCAGCGGCGAGCCCAGGCCGACCAGGAACGTGATCAGTCCCAGGTGGCTCACGGTGGAATACGCCAGCAGGCCTTTGAGGTCGTGCTTGAAGATGGCCACAAAGGCAGCGAACAGCACCGTGATCAGGCCAACGCTGGTCACGATGACTTCAAAGTAGCCCGAACCCGCCAGCACCGGGTGCATGCGCATGAGCAGAAAGATGCCGGCCTTGACCATGGTGGCCGAGTGCAGGTAGGCCGACACCGGGGTGGGTGCCGCCATGGCGTCGGGCAACCAGAAGTGAAACGGGAACTGCGCGCTCTTGGTGAATGCGCCCACCAGAATCAGCAACAGTGCTGGCAGGAACATCGGATCGGCCTGGATGGCTGCAGCGTTGGCCGCCATGGCACTGAGCTCGTAGGTGCCAGCGATCTGACCCAGCAGCACGAATCCGCCGAGCATGGCCAGGCCCCCACCGCCGGTCACAGCCAGCGCCTGGCGCGCGCCAGCGCGGGCATCGGCCCGGTGGCTCCAGTAACCCACCAGCAGGAACGACGACAGGCTGGTCAGCTCCCAGAACACCACCAGCAGCAGCAGGTTGTCCGACAGCACCACGCCCAGCATGGCCGCCATGAACAGCATCATCAGGCTGTAGAACTTCGCGGCTGAGTCCTTGGCACTCAGGTAGAAATGTGCGTAAACAATGATGAGCAGGCCGATGAAAAGAATCAGTCCGGCGAACATCATCGACAGGCCATCGAGCCGGAAACCCAGGTTCAGGCCCAGCGAAGGCACCCAGGGCCAGCTGTTCATCACCGTGTCGCCGGCCATCACCGAAGCGCCTTGTTGCACCAGCAGCGCCAGACTGGCCAAGGTGATTGCGAAGGCCAAAACCGCAGCACCCAACCGGGAACGGTTGCCGAGCCACATGGTGCTCAGGGTGCCCACCAGCAGGGGAAGCAGAACGATCAGCAGCAACACGTTTTTCGAGCTTTCGGGGGAGAACCAGGCGGCCCGCAGCAAAGGCCGGCGTCGGTCAAGATCGTTGGGTCAGCAGCAGACACGGTCTGCGCGAGCAAGCATGGATGTTAAACGAGCGCCTGTCGCAGACCTTGCAGCGCCCGGTCCGAGGGCGCTCCCGGACTCAGCGCGGTGGCTGGCGGGTGCTCAGCACCGGAGCCTCGTCGATGCCGCGCTGATGCGCAGCCGACTCGCGCACCGCCGCGCGCGCCAGCAAGTGCGAGGCCACCGGCAAGGTGACCAGCAGGAACACGACGATCAGCAGCAGTCGGCGCACCCACTCCCACTCGGGCATGACAAGCATGGCGCCCACACACAGCAACGCCAGCGCGAGCGTGCCCGCCTTGGTCGCCGCGTGCTGGCGCGCCAGCGCATCGGGCAACTTGATGACCCCCCAGGCGGCGATCAGCAGCAACACCGCAGCGGCGAGGATCAGCACCGTGGCCAGGACAGTCATGACCGGTCCTCCTGCGCATTGTCGGAGTCGGCCTTCTGCACCAGGCGAGCCCAGCCGATGGTGCCGACAAATCCCACCAACGCCAGGCCAATCGCCACATCGAGAAACACGGTGCGCGCCGTCAGCAACGAGGCCGCCACCCCCAGCGCCACGCCAGCAGCCAGAAAGATGTCGAGCGCCACAATGCGATCGGCGTTCGTGGGGCCGACCACGATGCGCACGCTGGCCAGCGCCAGCGCCAGCAGCGAGGCAACCACCAGCGCGGTCGTGGCCCAGGCGATCATGCGGTGACTCCGAACACAGCCACCAGACCCGGCTCGAAATCGGTTCGAATGCCGTCGAGCATGTCCTGCACCGCGGTCTCATCCAGCACGTGCAGCAGCAGCTCGTGGTGATCCATGTCGATGTCCAGCGTGGTCGTGCCCGGGGTGAGCGACACCATGCAACCGAGGATGGCCGCGCCAGTGGCATTCATGGGGGCAAACCGCACCCGCACAAACGTGCCGGTGCGCGCAGGTGCTCCACCGGGCGCGGTTGCCAGGATGACCTGGACCGTCTGCAGGCCCGAGAGCACCACGGCTTTCAGAAAGCGCAACAGCAGCACGAACAGCGCCCCAAGTTTGCCCAGCATGTTCACTGCCCTCCCAAAGTGGCCGCAGCGGCCTGTGCATAAGCCACCAGGGCCTGCGGATTGAGGCTGATCGCGAGCGTTACTGCTGCCAAACCGAGCGTGGCGATCCAGGCGGGCACCACGCGGGCATGGGTCGGCAGTGTCCAGTGGGCATCGGGGTGCGGCTTCCAGAAAGCCTCCATCCAGATCTTCATCATCGAATACAGCGTGAGCACGCTCACCGCCAGCGCGACCACGGTCCACACAATGCGGTCCTGGCCAATGGCTTCCTGCAAGATCATCAGCTTGGCCCAGAAACCCGACAGCGGTGGAATACCCACCAGCGACAGCGCAGGCACAAGGAACAGCAGCGCCAGCAGCGGTTTTGCCGCGTACAGACCGCCAATGCGCCGCAGGTCGTAGCTGCCGGTGTAGCGCCAGATGAGCGCGGCGATCAGGAACAGGTTGGCTTTCACCACGATGTGGTGGATGGTGTAGAACAGCGTGGCGGCATTGCCGGCCTCGCTGGCCAGCGCAATGCCCAGCAGGATGTAACCGATCTGGCTGATGATGTGGAATGCAAGAATGCGCCGCATGTCCCAGTGGTAAGCGGCACCGAACACGCCAAACAGCATGGTGGCCGCAGCGATCCAGCCCAGGGCCTCCATCAACACCGCCGGGGCTGGCGCAAACACATCGCCCGCCGTGCGCAGCACCGCGTAGACCCCGACCTTGGTCAGCAGGCCAGCAAACAGCGCCAGCACCGGAGCGGGCAGCGTGTGGTACGAAGCGGGCAGCCAGGCAAACAGCGGGAAGGCGCCAGCCTTGACCAGAAAAGCGAGCAGCAGCGTACCCAGCACCAGCACAGACAGCGCCCCCGGGATGCCGGGGCTGGCCTGGGCCAGTGCGCCGAAGTTGAGGTGGCCGGTGACGGCGTAGACCATGCCAACCGCGATCAGCAGCAACAGCGTGCCGACCAGATTCAGAACCAGGTACTTGAAACTGCCGTCGAGCTGATCGAGCCGCCCGCCAATGGCAAACAGACCGACGGCGCAGATCAGCATCACCTCAAACCACACATACAGGTTGAACAGGTCGGCGGTGACAAAGGCCCCGCCCACGCCCGCCAGCAGGCCGTGCAACAGCGGCAGCAGCAGCCCGTGGTGCTCGCCGGTGTCGGCATCGCTGGCCAGAAACAGCAGGCTGGCCAACCCCATGAGGGCGGTGATCAGCACCAGCGAGGCGCCGGTGCGATCGATGCGGAACTCGATGCCGTAGGGAGCGACCCAGCCGCCAAAAGCCGCGCTGGGCACCGCCCCGGAGGCCGCCATCTGCACCAGCCAGATGGCACAGCCCAGAAAAACCAAGACACCGGCGTAGCTGATCGCACGCTGCAGGCCAGCGCGTTCGCGCGCCAGCGTGGCCAGCACCGCCGTGGTCAGCGGCACCAGCACCGGCGAGATCACCAGCGCATTCATCGTCCCGCTCACGAGCGATCTCCCTGCGCCATCGACGGGTGGACCGGCTCCAACGCCGCGGGTGTGTACGGCGGTTTGACCGGGTCGTCGGGCAGCGGCTCGGCGTGGCGCAGCTGGTCGGCATCGTCGGTGTCGGCCACCTGGATCAGCCGCAGCACCAGCACCAGCGCGAAACAGATCAGCGCAAAACCGATCACGATCGCCGTGAGCACAAGTGCCTGCGGCAGCGCATTGCCCGCCTCACCCAGCACCTGCTCGCCCAGCGGCACGATGGCCGGCCGAGACGAACCGAGGCGGCCAGAGGCAAACAGCACCAGGTTGGCCGCCGCCCCCAGCACACCCAAGCCCAGCACGCAACGGAACACGTCGCGCGACAGCGCCAGGTACACGCCTGAGGTGATGCAGACGAAGACGGTGAGTGCCAGCAACCAGATCACGCGCCGCCCTCCTGCGGATCGTCCAGACCCAGCAAACCCAGCGAATAACCGGCCAGACCGCCCCAGACGCAGAGGTAGACGCCCAGATCAAAGATCATCACGGTCGAGACCTTGATCGAGGTGAAGCCCAGGGGCACGCTGCCCCAGGCGTGGGTGAGAAAGTCCTGTCCGCCCCAGAAGGCATGAACGCCAGACACGGCGGCCATCGCCACGCCCACAGCCGCCAGCCGGACGGCGTCGCCCAACGGCAGGCGCCGCTCGGCTGCCTGCGAGCCATGGGCCACCGCCCACAAAACGGTCGCACTCACCGCCACCAGTCCGCCGATGAAGCCGCCACCCGGCTCGTTGTGGCCGGTGAACAGCACCCAGACCGACGCGGCCAGAATGATCCAGTACAGCGGCCGCGCCACCACCTCCAAAATGACCAGGCGATCGCGCATCAGACACCGCCTTTCGAGATGGTGGTGCGCCGACCGCGCAGCGCCTGCAGCAGCGGCCAGGCCGCCAGGAACGACAGCATCACCACCGTGATCTCGCCCAAGGTGTCAAGGGCACGGAAATCCACCAGGATCACGTTGACCACGTTGCGGCCAAATGCTTCGGGCACGCTGCGGGTGGCGAAGAAGTCGGTGAGGCTGTTGTTGAAGGCACCGGCCGTGGCCAGGAGCAGCAAGGCGGTGAGCACCGCGGCGGTGAGCAGCGCCACTACGAGCGCCAGCGGGCGCAGCGAAGGCTCGGGCAGGCTGCTGCCACGGCCCTGGCGCTTGAGCCTGATCAGCACCGAAGCCACCACGATGACGAAGACCGTCTCCACCACAAACTGGGTGTAGGCCACATCCGGCGCGCCGGTGAACAGGAACAGCACCCCGCAGCCAAAGCCGACCAGCCCGGTGGCCAGCAGCAACACCAGCCGGTTGCGCACGCCACAGGCCAGCACGGCGCCGGCGATGATCAACAGACAGGCACCCACAAAGCCCACCGACGGTGCTTCCCATGCCGGCCAGACCCATTGCCCCCAACCCGCCAGCAGCAATATCAGCAAAGCCAGCGAGAGGCTGCTCACGGTGAGCAGCGTGTAGCTCGGCAGACTGCCGCCCTGAATCCAGCGCGTGGCGCCAGCCGCCAGTTGCGGAATGCCCTTGAGCGAGCGCTCATAGACCGAGATCATGCCGAAATGACCCGTCAGGGCAGACAGACGCTCAAAGACCCGGTGCAGCGGATCCCAGAACGCGTAGATCAGGCCACCAACGGCCAGCGTGACGGCCAGAGAGCTCAGTGCCGGGCCCAGATCCAGCGCCAGGTTGAGCGCAGCCACCTGGGTGTCGGGCGTCATGGCCAGCGAGGCGTCGGAGATCAGGCCCTGAATCAGAAAAGGGAACACACCCAAAGCCATGCCGATCAGGGCCAGCGCGAGCGGTGGACCCACCAGCGCGGGCCCACCTTCGTGGGCATCGGGCGGTGGCAGGTTTTCGCTGCGCGGTCGCCAGAAAATGCGGATCGCCGCCACACCGGCCACCGCCACCGCGATTGCACCGAACACGGTGTAGGCCGCTGTGGCAAAGGCAAACACATCGCCCGAGGCCTTGGCCTCCAGGATCAGGTCTTTGGCGATGTAACCAAACGACAGCGGCATGCCCGCCATGGATGCGCCCGCCAGCAAGGCAACCGCCGCCGTCCACGGCATGGCGTGACGCAGGCTGCCGAGCTTGTCGATCACGCGGGTGCCGGTGCCATGATCCACGTTGCCGGCCACGAAAAAAAGTGGCGCCTTGTACAGCGCGTGTGCCAACAACAAGGCCCCCACCGCCACCGTGGCACCCTCGCCGCGCAAGCCGACCAGCATCACCAGCGTGCCCAGCGTGGCCACGGTCGACCAGGCCAGGATGCGCTTGAGGTCGCGCTCACGAAGCGCCAGCGCCATGCCCCACGCCGCGGTGATCGAACCCGCGCCCTTGAGCGCCCACTCCCACAGCGCCCACTCGCCAAAACCCGGGTCCAGCCGCGCAAGCAGGAACACGCCCAGCTTCACCATGGTGGCCGAGTGCAGATACGCCGACACCGGCGTCGGCGCCGACATGGCGTTGGGCAACCAGAAGTGAAACGGGAACTGCGCGCTCTTGGTGAAGGCACCGACCAGGATCAGCACCAGCGCGGTGGTGAGTTGCGGGGTTTGCTCCATCTCCGGCAAGCGCAGAACGATCTCGCTCATGGACCAGCTGCCCATGGCCTGACCCAGCACGATGAACCCGGCCAGCAGCACCAGGCCGCCAGTGCCGGTCACCAGCAGGGCCTGCTGCGCCGACTTGCGGCTGTCCGGCTGCTCGTGGTTGAAGCCCACCAGCATGAACGAGGTCAGGCTGGTCATTTCCCAGAACAGGAACAGCACGAACAGGTTGTCGGCGGTGACGCAGCCGATCATGGCCACCATAAACAGGCTGAGCAGGATGTAGAGCCGGTGTTGATGAGGATGGCCGGCCAGGTAGCCTCCGGCGTACACAAACACCGCGCTGCCCACACCGGTGATCATGAGCAGCATGAGCGCCGACAGGCCATCGACATAAAAGGAAAATTCCACGCCCAGCGCCGGGACCCAGGCCGCGGCCCCCTGAAGCGGCAGCTCAAACCGCCACAGCAGCCAGATCAGCAGGCACAACGCCGCCACCGGCACCGCGATGAACGCGGAGCGGCCCAGCCAGCCGAGACTGGTTTCCGTTGCGTCGATGGAGGGGGCTTGAGCCATGAAATGGGTAGATCGGTGGACGCCAGGCTCTTTGGCGTCTGGGAGTTGAAACGTAATCGGTCTGTCAACAAAAGACCAACATCATAGTGCGCGGATCAATGACTTTTGGCGAATCGGACCGACCCAATGGGAGCGCAGAGACTGAAATTTCTTCTGACATATCCGAACAGTTCTGCACGGCGTCAAGGAATGACTTCTGACCTCTCAGAACCGCTGCGCTGGCGCAGCAGAGGAAGGTATCTTGCGCGCCAGCTGTGAACTGACACCCACCACCGCGCCCACGGTCCAGAAGACGCCACCCACGCCCACCAGCACACCGGCCGTGCCGAACAGCATGGGCATGAGCACGCTGGAGCCGTTGATGGCCATGGCGCGCAGGCCGAGTGCCTCGCCGTGCC
>LNFM01014003.1_pt1 | contig 12882 bp, 10 predicted proteins | sample 596031 | NCBI WGS metagenome assembly LNFM01 (sample SAMN04254537, study PRJNA301005) | activated carbon metagenome | isolation source: dual media filters at the Ann Arbor, Michigan drinking water treatment plant | place: USA: Ann Arbor
ACCACGTGCGCAAGGTCGCCGGCATCCACAAGGTGTCCGACGTGACCTTGAAGCGCGGCATCCTCAACAGCAAGACGCTGTTCGACTGGATCAGCCAGACCCGCACGCAGGGCCCGGCCGCGCAGCGCAACGTGACCATCACCCTGCTGGATGAGGCCCACACCCCCGTACAGACCTGGGTGCTGCGCGGCGTGATCCCGATGAAGTACACCGGGCCCACCCTGGCGGGCAAGGGTGGGGGCGACGTGGCGATGGAAGAAATCGCGCTCTCCGCAGAAGCCATGGAAATCACCGCCTGAAGCACGCCGGACGACCACCATGAGCCTCGTGTTCGAAACCGCCGCCCCCGCCCTGCGCACCGCGCCGGAGCGCGCCGACGTGGCGTGTTTCGTGGGCTTCGTGGCCCGGCGGCGCGATCAGCCCTTGCCCATGTCGGTGCGCCGCCAGCTCATCGACGCGGGCTGGGTCAACGGGCCGTGGCGCAAGGGAGCCGATGCCTTGGAGGCGCTGGACAACGTGCCGGTGGTGATCGACGGCTGGGCGCTCTTTGACCGGCTCTTCGCCTGGGACGAACGCCTGGTGGGTCGGGCGCCCGACGCGGTGAGCGGAGCGCCCGCCCAGTGCGCCACCTACCTGGGTGCGGCCGTGCGCAGCTTCTTCGCACGCGGCGGCCAGCGGGCGGTGGTGGTGCGCGTGGGCGACCCTTGGTCGTTTCTGGAATCGGCGTCCAACCGGGCGGCCAGGCGCCGCGCGCGGCTGAACCGGCTCATTCCCGGTTTCAGCGAACGCGACACGGTGGGTGAGGTGTTCGCGCCCATGGACCCGCGCAGCTGGCGCGGCATCGGGCATGTGGTGGGGCTGGCCGAGGCCAGCCTCCTGTGCCTGCCGGACCTGCCCGACGCGTGTTCGACCGAACCCCTGGCGCCACCGCTCACCCTGCCGCTGCAGCCACCCCTTGAGGGCTTTGTGGCGTGCAGTCCCGACGAGCCAGCCCTGCCACGCGACGCCGGCCTGCGCGCCCTGCACGCACCCCGCCTGGACGGCCCGGGCTACGGACCCTGGCGCGTGGCGGTGGCCGGCGTGCGCGCTTTCCTGGCGCAGCACCAGCGTGAGATGTTGTTTGTCGGGGCGCTGCCTTTGCCACGCGAAGACGCGCGCCGGCCGCTGAGCGACGGCGGTGTGCACGCGCACAGCGACATGCTGGCGTTTCTGCGTCGCAGCGGTGTGCTGGAGGCCGAAGGCCGTGTGGACGCCAGCGGCCTGTCGATTGCGAGTGCCTTCGTGCAGCTGGCCTACCCGTGGCTGTCCACGCGCACGGCGCAAGACTTGCCCGAAGGCCTGGAGCCGCCCGACGGCGCTCTGGCGGGTTTGATCGCCGCAGGTGCCCTGGCGCGTGGCACCCACGCCAGCGTGGCCGGCGACACGTCCCTGCCGGCGCTGCGCGATCTGCAGGCGGCTGTGCCGTTGCCGGGCTGGGGTGCAGGTCCACAGTCGCCGAGCGCTCGGTTGGCCGAGCGCGTGTGTCTCTTCACCCAGCAGGCCGGTGGCTGGGCCCTGCAGTCCGACGTGACCACCACGGTGGATGGGGCGTGGCGCAGCGGCGGTGTGAGCCGCCTCATGGCCACGCTGCTGCGCACGGCGCGCCTGCGCGGCCAGAGCGTGCTGTTCGACGGCAACGGCCCCGAGACCTGGACCCGGCTGGAGCGCAGCCTGGAAGAACTGCTCAAGGGCTTCTGGCGCGTGGGTGCGCTGGCCGGTGCCACACCGGCCGAGGCGTTCAGCGTGCGCTGCGACCGCAGCACCATGACGCGGAACGACATCGACAACGGGCGCCTGGTGACCGAGATCACCGTGTTGCCGGCACACAGCATCGAGCGCATCACCGTGGTGCTGGCGCTCACGGCGGCCGGTGCGAGCCACGCCCGTGTTCGGGAGGCGGCGTGATGGCCATCGGTGCCGATTTTTCTGCCAACGCCTCGGCCCAGGTGTCGATCGGCGTCGGCACGGGTGCGGGTTCAGCCGCCGGCGCCAAAGCCTCGGCCCCGCTCATTCCGTTTCGCTTTCAGGTGCGCTTTCGCCAGTCGGGCGCGGGGGCTTCGCAGGGCAACGAGGTCGACCTGTGCCAGGGCGCCTTTGCCGAATGCACCGGCCTGGAGGCCACCATGGAGCCCAAGGTGATCCGCAGCGGCGGCGTGAACCACCACGCGTTTCAGCGCGCCGGGCAAGTGACCCATGCCACCGTGATCCTCAAACGCGGCATGACCGACAACCGCCACCTCTGGAAGTGGTTTGCCATGGTCTCGGGTGGTGACTACGCCGCGCGCATGGACGTGGACATCGACATGCTCGACGGCGCGGGCACGAAGGTGATGACCTGGTCGCTGGCGCGCTGCCTGCCGGTGAAGTTCAAGGCCGCCGACCTGAACGCCCGCGCGACCGATGTGGCGGTCGAAGCGTTGCACTTGGTCCACGAAGGTCTCACCCTCGGTTTCCCCAAGGCCTGACCATGACCGAACGCACCGTGGCTGTGGCCGAGTTCAAGACGCTGAGTCCGGCGCCCGAGCAGGTGGTGAAGGTGCACTTCAACCCGGCTTCCCTGCAGTACACCGTGTCCAACACGCTCGGCCCCGCCGGCCAGGGCGCGGGCAGCCGCCAGTACGTGAGCGCCACCGTGGCCAAGCTCACCATGGACCTCGTGTTCGACACCACCGCCGGGAACCTCAGCGGCGAAGTCAAGGGTGGGGAAGACGTGCGCGGCACCACGGACAAGATGGCGCAGATGCTCAAGCCCTTCGGCGGCGAGAACGAGAAGACGCCGCCGCGCGTGGAATTCAGCTGGGGCGCCTACCGCTTCGTGGGCACGGTGGAACAGTACAAGGAAACGCTGGACCTGTTCTCGCACGACGGTGTGCCGCTGCGCGCGGGCATCAACCTCACGCTCGCCAGCGACGCACCCAATTTCGAGAGCGCGAGCGCGCCGCAATCGGCAGCGGATCGCGCGGGCGCCGCACCCATGGAAGTGCCCGGTGGGGCCGGCCCCTCGGGTGTGGCGGCGGCCGGCGGTGACCCGCGCGCCGCGCGTGCCGTGGCCAGCGCCAACGCCTCGGCCAGTTTGCGTTTCGGTGGCCGTGCGTCGCTGCTGGTGGACGCCAGCGTGTCGCTGGGCGCCCCGGCTGCTTTTGCGTCGGGCGCGCTGTCGCTCGGGGCCGGGGCGGGTGTGGGTATCGGTGCCACCGCCGGTGCTGCCTTTGCCGGCTTGCGCGTGGGCGCCGGCGCGGGTTCGAGCGCGTCGCTGCCCAACGCACAGGCCCTGTTGCCTGCGGCGCCGGTGAGCACGGGGGCCACCGGTTTTGCGCCGGGCGGCATGGCGCGCGGTGCAGGCGCCGGCAGCCTGGGCACGGACGTGGGGGCCGCTGCCGATTTGCAGGCCCGCATCGCCTTTGACTGAACGACCCCGGGAGACCCACATGCCCATCACGTTTGAAGAAGTCACCGCCGAAGTGCCGGCCGATCGGCCCAGCCCACCCGCCGCCCAGGCCAGCGAGGCCGCGCCGGCCGACGACCCGCGCACCATCGATGCGGTGCAGCAGGCGCTGGACCTGCGCGCCGAGCGCACCTGGCGCCTGCACACTGACTGAGCCCCGCGCCATGACCGAAACCGCCCTCAGCCGACAGGCCCTCTACAGCGCGCGCCCCACGCTGCGGTTGGCCGGGCAGGCCGATGTGCGGCTCTCCAACTTGCTGGTCGCCATGCGCATGGACGAAAGCGAGGGTGGCATGAGCCGGCTCGAACTGCGCCTGTCCAACCTCGTGGGCACCACGGCGGGTGGCACCGAGGCGGCTTTTGGGGCTGGTTCCGATCTGAAGCTCGGCGCTGAGCTCGCCGTGTACACCGGCGACGTGCAGGCCCCGGTGGAGGTGTTTCGCGGCAAGGTCAGCGCCATTGAACTGCTGTTCAGCATGGGTGGCGCACCCGAGATCACGGTGCTGGCCGAGGACGCGCTGCAGGCCGCGCGCCTGGCGCGGCGCAGCAAGGTCTACACCGACATGTCACCGGCAGACGTGGTGCGCGAGGTGGCGGGTGCGCTCAACCTGCGCCCTACGATCACCGGCCTCACCAGCCCGGTGGACACCTGGGCGCAGATCAACGAGAGCGACCTGTCCTTTCTGCGCCGCCTGCTCGCGCGCTTCGACGCGGACCTGCAGATCGTGGGCGATGCATTGCAGGTGGCGCCGCGCGGCGATGTGGCGCGGGGTGAGGTGGAGCTTGCGCTGTTTGGCCAGCTGGTGCGCGCCCGTGTGATCGCCGACCTGTCGCAACAGGTCACCGCCACCAGCGCGGCCGGCTGGAACCCGGTGGATGGCAGCGCGGTGAACTTTGAGGCCACGCAGATCACGCAGAGCGGGCCGGGCCGTGGGCGCAGCGGGCTGTCGTGGCTGGACGAAGCGTTGGGTGCGCGACAGGAACACATCGGTCACCTCGCGGTGAGCAGCGACGCGGAGGCCCGGGCCGTGGCCACCACGGCGCTGGACCAGCGCGCGCGCCGCTTCGTGCGCATCGAGGGTTTGAGCGAAGGCAACCCCGCCATCCGCGTGGGCACCACGGTGTCCATCACGGGCCTGTCGCTGCAGTTCGACAACCGCTATTTCGTGTGCGCCGCCTCGCACCTGTTCGACCAGACGGCGGGCTACCGCACCGAGTTCAGTGGCGAGTGCGCATACCTGGGAGAAGGCGCATGAAGCGCGATGGCCTGTTCGATCGCCCCTCTGCCTGGCTCCAGGCCGGCGCGTTGGCGCAGGTGGTCTCGCTCGATGACCCCGAGGGCCGCAACCGCGTGCAGGTGCGCCTGCTGGCGCACGACGGGGTGACCGACCAGGACGCACCGCTGTGGGCGCGCGTGGTGGCGCCGTTCGCCGGCAACGACCGAGGCTTCTTCTTTTTGCCTGACGTGGACGACGAGGTGCTGGTGATTTTCATGAACGGCGATGCGCGCCATCCGCTGATCATCGGTGGCCTGTGGAACGGCAATTCACCGTCGCCGGCCAATCTGGCCAACGGCCAGCACCGCACCAAACGCTTGAAGTCGAAGAACGGCGTGGCCATCACCATCCTGGACGAGGATGGCCAGGAAACGCTGAGGCTGGAGACCCCGGGCGGGCAGACCGTGACGCTGCAGGACGGGCCGGGCACCATCACGCTGGAAGACGCCAACGGCAACCGCGTGGTGATGGAAACGGCGGGCATCACGGTGCAGGCCGCGGCCAAGGTGAAGGTGACGGCTGCGCAGGTGGAGGTGAGCGCGGGCATGGTCAAGGTGGATGCGGCCATCGCCGATTTCTCGGGCATCGTGAAGTGCGCCGTGTTGCAGACCAACGCCGTCATTTCCACCAGCTACACCCCGGGCGCCGGGAACGTGTGGTGACACCATGGCCCGAAGTCTGACACCGCAACTGCCCCACGACGTGGCCCTGGGCGCGCCGCGCGGTGTGGCCTCGGGCGGTGCGCCGCTGCTGCTGCAACGATCAGACGGTGACTTCATCGATGCCTTGCTCGACGAGATCACCAGCGCCGAGGGCCGCGCCAGGCTGCTGGCCACACGCGCCTCTGCGCGCACCCAGCGCCAGGTGCTCAAGCTGTTCCAGCCCATCCAGCGCCAGCACCACCTGGCCGTGCTCGAAGCCTGGTGCGACACGCCCGGCACGCCGCGCCTGGATCCGGCGCGTGTGGCGTCGGCCGGGCTGGTGGTGCGCCGGGTGCGCCGCGCCGGCAGCGCCACCGAAGAGGGCTGGATGCGCTCGCGTGGGCGCCTGCGCGGCTGGTTGCCGGTGCAGCGCATCGGCGGTGCCGCGCGCGACCCCGCGAGCCCGCTGCGGCTGCACAGCGGCCACACCGGCGTGGCCGACATCGACCATGCGCTGGTGCAGCTCGCCCTGCAGCGCGAGGACACCCTGCTCGATGAACACGTGGTGCCCATGTTCGTGGCGCCGCCCGAGGTCTGCAAGGCCGCCGGCAAGACGGTCTATTACGGCCTGGTGCCCACGGTGAGCGGGGAGCAGGCCGAGACCGCGCCGGTGTTTGACGAGGCCAACACCTTCGGCCCCGAGAGCACCGATTTTCGCAACCACCTGGTGCAGGCCTTGCGCGGCGACGCCATGGACTTCCCGCTCGATGGTGAGACCTTGAACCCGGCCTGGACCGAAGCCGCCGAGATCGCCACCACCGTGCGCCCCAACGGCCTCTCCACCGACCACTGGAACCGCCTGCGCCCGGGCGGCGGTTCGCGCAACAGCATGCAGCGGTTCTTGCGCCTGCTGCGCCAGCTGGATGGCGAGTTCAACGCTTTTGCGGGCACGTCGCCAGCGGCGCAGGCGCTGCGCCAGCAGCTCGCGGCCATCGCGTTGCCGCTGAAGCTGCGCGAAGGCGAAGCGGTGGCGCGCACGGTGAGCGCCGAGGCGTTTCTGCGCCAGGCCGTGCAGGTGCTGGTGCAGCGCGACGAGCAGGCCACCCGGCCCGAGATGCCCGTGCGCTGGCCCGCCTTGCCCAGCCAACAAGCGAGCGGCTTGCGGCTGGCGCTCTCACGGGCTTTGGTGGACCGTTTTGCCCAGCTCAACCTGGCGCCAGGGCGCTTTGACGAGCCGGGCGCCCAGTACGTGGTGCGCGCTTTCGTGCGCCTCAAGCCCGAATGCGGTTGCCCGGCGCGCATCGTCTGGAGCGAAGCCACCGAGCCGTTCGTGATCGCGCCGTGGTTCGAAGGCTCGGGCGCGCCGCCGGTGCGCATCGACCTGCCCGACATCACCGCACCCGGCCTGCTGGCCTCGCTCAAGCCCAATGTGTCGTTCGCCGTGCCGCCCGCGCTGCAGAACCTGCTGAGCGGCAACCCGAAAGACCTGATGGAGGGCAAAAAGCCGCCCGACGGGGGCATCACCATCGGCTGGATCTGCAGCTTCAGCTTGCCCGCGATCACGATCTGCGCGTTCATTGTGCTGAGCATCTTCCTGGGCCTGCTCAACCTGATCTTCAGTTGGTTGGCCTTCATCAAGATCTGCATCCCCTATCCGAAGAAGGGCGACTGATGAACGCGACCTCGGCACCCATCGGATTCCCGTTCCTCGCTCTGCCCGACGAGCACGGTCAGCTCGGATGGCCGGGCCTGGAGAAGAGCGTGCGCGACGGCATCCGCATCGTGCTCAGCACACGCCCGGGCGAGCGGCTCATGCGACCCGAGTTCGGTGGCGGGCTGGAGAGCCTGCTGCATGAGCCCAACACGCTGGCCACCCGCCGGCGCATTCGCGATCGGGTGCAGGGCTCGCTGGTGCGCTGGGAGCCGCGCATCCTGCTCGACGCGGTGGAGGTGTGGGACGTGCCCGATGCCCCGAGCCACCTGCGGGTGGAGATCCAGTACCGGCTGCCAGCTGGAGGCCTAGATGCCCATCATCCCGCCCAGCCTCGACGACCGCCGCTTCGACGACCTGGTTGAAGACCTGATCGCGCGCATTCCCGCGCACACACCGGAGTGGACCAACCCGCGCCAGGGCGACCCCGGGCGCACGCTGCTGGAGTTGTTTGCCTGGCTGGGCGATGCGCTGCTTTACCGGGCCAACCTCATCCCCGAGCGCCAGCGCCTGGTGTTCCTGAAGCTGCTCGGCCAGGGCCTGCGCGCGGCCCAGCCGGCGCGCGGCATCGTGGGCCTGTCGTATGCGCAGCCGCTGGCCGATCTGCGCGCGAGTTCGCTGCCGCCCGGCGCACGCCTCAAGGCGGCGCAGCCGTTCGAGACACTGGGTGAAACCACCGTGCTGCCGGTCACTGGTGAGGTCTACATCAAACGCCAACTGACCGACGCGGAAGCCGTCCGCATGGCCGACGTGATCAGTGGCCTCTCGCGCGTGCACCGCCTCACCGGAGCGGTGCAAGGGTACGAAACGCACGCGGTGTTTGGTGAAGGCCGCGCCGAGCCCGGCGGTTTTGATGTGTTCGAGCGCTCGACCGACCGGGCCTTGTGGATCGCCTTGCTTGCACCCGCCGCGCCAAGCCTGCCGGAACAAGCGGGGGTGAACGACAGCGTGCGCGCGGCACTGGGTGGAGGTGACACGGGTGTGCCCTCGCTGCTGTCGCTGGGCATCGTGCCCGCACTCCCTTTGCCTGCGCTCTTTGAAGAGGTGGGCCCGCTGGCCGAGGTGCCGGTGGTCTGGGAGATGGTCACGCGCAAGCCCGGCACGCATACGCCGGACTACCTCACCCTGGAGCCGCTGCCCGGCAGCGACACGTCGCGCGGCTTCACGCGCCCGGGCACACTGCGCCTGCCGCTGCCCGGCGAAGACGACATCTGGGTGCCCTCCAACCAGGTGGGTGTGAACCCGCTGGCCGGTGTGGGCGATGCACCGCCCCGGCTGGACGACGCGGCGCGCGCCGCGCGGCTGGTGGCCTGGCTGCGTGTGCGCCCGCGCCCGGGCAGCCAGGTGCAGCGCCTGCCGCTCACCTGGCTGGGCGTCAACGCGGCCGAGGTGGACCAGCGCGTGACGCTGCAGGGTCAGGTGCTCGGTACCAGCACCGGCGCAGCGGACCAGACCTTTGCCTTGCCCGCCGGCTCGGTGGACCCACAGACGCTGATCATCGAGGTGGAAGAACCCGGCGGGCGCGGCTACCAGCCGTGGCAGCACGTGGACGACCTCGGTGCCATCAGCGCCGATCCGTTCAAGGCGCGTGAGGCCGGCGCGTTCGAACTCGACGCCGAAGCCGGCACGCTGCGCTTTGGTGACGGCGTGCGTGGTCGCATTCCCGAGCGGCTCATGCGCGTGCGGCTGGCGCGGGGGCGCTTCGGCGGCGGGCGTGCGGGCAACCTCGCGCCCGGCAGCCTGAGCGAGATCGCCGCCACGCTGGTGAACGGCCAGCGCGCCCCCGCCATGAAGGTGCACCAGCCGCTGGCCATGGACGGCGGTGAAGACGCCGAGACGCTCCCTCAGGCCGAGCGGCGCATCCCGGCCACACTGCGCCACCAGCAGCGCGCGGTGACCGCCGACGACTTCAAACGCCTCGCGCTTGAAACACCCGCGGCCGATGTGGGCCGGGTCGAGGTGATGCCGCGCTTCAAGCCGCGCGACCGCCGCTTCAACGTGCCGGGCGTGGTGAGCGTGGTGGTGCTGCCGTCCGCTGCTCTCGCGCCCGCACCCAACCCGCGACCCGACCGTCCTTTCATCGAGCGGGTGCACGCCCACCTCTCGGCGCGCGTGCCGCTGGCCACCGAGCTCTACGTGATCGGTTGCGAATACGTGCCGCTGGGCCTGTCGGTGGCGCTGCGCCTGCGCGAAGGGTATGCGCGCGACCAGCTGCTGTATGAGGTGCGCGAAGCCCTGCGCCGCCTGCTCTGGCCGCTGACACCCGGTGGGCTCGACGGCGAAGGCTGGGCGCTCGGGCGCCCGGTGCGAGAGCGCGAACTGGAGGTGGAGATCTCGCGCGTGGCCGGCGTGGCCGAGGTCACCGGCCTGCAGCTGTTTGTGCGCCAGGGCGCCGGCGGCCAGCAGGACTGGTCGCTGCTGCCGCGCAACCAGGCCGGCGGCCAGCAGACGCTGAACCTGCAGCCCTGGCAGTTGCCGGAGTTGTTGTCCATCGTGGTGATCGAGGGCGCCGAGGCCCCCACGAACTTGCGCGCGCTGCCCAACCCGTTTGCGCAGGCCAATGCCGTGGCCGTGCCGGTGGTGCCGGAGCTCTGCCGATGGACGCCAACGGTTCGCGTTTCTGGTCGCTGCAGGCGGCGGTCCATTGGCCCACGCTGGGGCAGGGTGGCGGCCATGTGCGCTGGCGTGCCGACTGCAGCGCGCTGAGCCTGGCGTCGGAGCGTGAACTGGAGGCCCCTCCCGACATCGCAGCCAGTCGCAGCGCGGCGTTGCTGGCGCTCAACGAGGTGCCGCGCGCGCTCGATGCGCAGGGCGTGGTGTGCAGCTGGCACGCGCCCAGCCAGGCCATCGTGGTGCGCAGTGCCCACCTGCCCGAAGCGGCCATCGCCCTCCCGCTCGGTGCCGTGCCCACCGACCTGTGTGTGGGCGGTGATGGCGTGCTGTACGTCGCCTTGCCCGGGCGCGTGCTCATGCACGACCTGCGTCGGCGCTGGGATCCCGATGAGGTGACCGAGCCCGGCTTTGCGCCCTGGCGCCTCGCCGCTCACCCGGACGGCGGCGTGTGGGTGCTGGAGCGCGGCAGCGGCCGGCTGGCGCGTTTGATGGGTTACCCGCTGTCCAGCCAGACGCCGGCCACCGATGCTTACGCGCCCGGCGTGTTCCGCCCGGATCCGGAAAACTGCCGTGCACCCACCATGACGGTGGTGCACGGCGGTTGGGATGGTGTGGCCGAACCGATCGCGCTGGCCTGTCACGCTGCGGGTGGTTTGCTGCTCATGGGTTGGAACACGGCCGGTCAGGCCTGGGTGCGGCGCTGGCAAGAAGCCACGCGCACGCCGGGCCCCATGCGCCTGCTGCGCGGCGCCGTGCACGCCTATGCACTCACCTGGCTCGATGCTGATCGCATTGCGTTGCGCATGCCGGGCCGCGTGGACGCGCCCGCGTTTGCCATCGACGACAGCGCGGCCGGCGAGTTGCCCGCGCTGGGCGAGGTGTTCCCGTTGGCCAGCGACCGGCGCGAGGCGCCGTTTGTGCACCGACCCGACGGCGTGGCGCACTACCCCGTGCGCGAGGACGCTGCCGAGCCGCTGTTTCCGCTGGCCCTGCCCAACCTCGCGCGCAGCGGCACAGCGGCCAGTTTCACCACCGAGGCCGGCCAGTTGCGTGCGCAACTCATCGACAGCGGAACGCCCGCCACCACCTGGCACCGCGTGTTCGTGGAGGCCAGCATTCCGCCGGCCTGCGGCGTGGTGGTGTGGCTGGCCGCCACCAACGATCCGCAGCCGCCCGAACCCGAGAGGCTCGACGCCTGGCACCCGCATGCGTTTGGCCGCGATGTGCGCGCCATCGATGCTGCCGCGTCCGGGCCGCAGGTGCCGCACGCCGTGTGGGAGCACGCGCCCTCCGAGCTGCCGGCGCACCCGGGTCTGGCGCCCTGGCCGCCGCAGCGCGGTCTGCGTGGCCTGTTCTCGGTGCTGGTGCAGAACGCCCGCACGGCGGTGCGCTCGCTCAGCGGGCGCTACCTGTGGGTGCGGTTGACCCTGCACGGCGACGGCCGCGCCAGCCCGGAGGTGGTGGCGCTGCGCGCCTGGGCCAGCCGCTTCAACTACGCCGAGCAGTACCTGCCGCGCATCTACCGCGAGACCTTGTTCGGCGATGCTGCGCAACAGCCCGGCGAACGGCTGGACAGCGTGGACGAGGGCTACGCCGCCGGGCTTGATGCGGGTGGCACACCCGAGTTGGCGCTGCTGCTGCGCCTGGCCACCGGCGGTGTCGATGTGGGCGATGGCGCTCAGGTGGTGGTGGAGCACCCCGGGCGGAGCTGGCTCTTGAAAGACGGCTCCAGCGCACGCTGCTGGCGACTGCTGCTGGATGGCCACGCCATCGGCGTCTACCGGCCGCAAGCCTCGCCGGCCGACTTTCTGGCGCGCAGCCTGGCCAACGTGGAAGGGGTGCTCACGCAGCTCGAAGACCGCGTGGCCCACGCACACCTGCTGACCGATCCGGCCAGCACACCGGCCGAACACCTGGACTGGCTGGCCAGCTGGGTCGGCCTGGCTTTTGATGCGGCCCTGCCCGAGGCACGCCGCCGCGCCTGGCTGCAGGCCGCGCCCGAGCTGGCGCGCTGGCACGGCACGCGCCGTGGGCTGGCGCTCGCGCTGGACGTGGCCACCGGTGGCGCTGTGAGCGGTGGCGAGGTGGTGGTGCTGGAAGACTTCCGCCTGCGCCGCCTGCTCGCCACGCTGCTCGGTGTGGACCTGGCCGACGAAGACGACCCGCTCTTGCCGGGCCTGCAGGTTAGCGGCAACTCGGTGGTGGGTGACACGCTCGTGCTGGGCGACCAGGCGCGCGCCGAGCTCATGGCGCTGTTCCGCGAAGAAGCCACCAGCGAAACCGAGGACCAGGCCATCGCCGACTTCGACGGGCGGCTGGCGCACCGCGCCACGGTGCTGGTGCACCGCGAGGTGGACGAGGTGGACATCGGCCTCATCCGCCGCATCGTGGCCCTGGAGTCGCCCGCGCATGTGCTGGTGCGCGTGGCCACCGCGAGCTGGCCCTTCATGGTGGGTGTGGCCAGCCTGGTGGGGGTGGACACCTACCTGGCGCGCGCCGTGCCACCGCGGCCGGTGCGCGTGCAGCGCTCGGTACTGGGTGGTGGCGATTTCGTGCTCGGTCCGACCACGCTGGACCCGCGTCTGCGTGGCGAGGCGGCGCCGCCGCCCGTGGTGCCCGCCGAACCGCTGTCTGCGCCCCGCAGCAGAAAACCCCGATCCCGCAAGGAGTGAACCATGAACACCGCCACCACCTTCAGCACCGTCGATCCGCTCACGCGCCAGCCGCTGGGCGAGCGCCCTGTGTACGCCACCGGCATGCTGCTCGACGCGCAGGATTTTCTGGACGAGCAGACCTACCACCGCAGCCAGCTCGCGCGTGCGTTGGGCGCGGTGGCCGGCAGTGGCACGCTGGCCGGCTTGCGGGTGCAACACCGGCCCGCGGTGGACACAGGTCCCGACAGAGGACCGGAAGAAATCCAGGTCAACGCCGGCCTCGCGGTGGACCGGCTGGGCCGCCTCATCGAGCTGCCGCGCCCGGCCTGTTTGCGCGTGCAGCGCTGGTGGGACGCCGAGGCCGCGCGCAGCAACCTGCTGCAGGCCGACTACACCACGCCGGGCCGGTTCATTTCAGCGCGCGCCCAAGCCGGTGCGGCGCTGCCTGCGCGTGCGGTGGTGGCCGACGTGTTCCTGCGATTCGTGGCCTGCCCCCGCGGCC
>LNFM01016191.1_pt1 | contig 12882 bp, 12 predicted proteins | sample 596031 | NCBI WGS metagenome assembly LNFM01 (sample SAMN04254537, study PRJNA301005) | activated carbon metagenome | isolation source: dual media filters at the Ann Arbor, Michigan drinking water treatment plant | place: USA: Ann Arbor
GCTCGGGCGTGTGGACCCGCGACGGCACGCGCGCCTACCGCTTCGGACGCGCCATCCAGGCCGGCCGCGTGTGGACGAACTGCTACCACCTCTATCCGGCCCACGCCGCGTTCGGTGGCTACAAGCAGTCCGGCATCGGCCGCGAGACGCACAAGATGATGCTCGACCACTATCAGCAGACCAAGAACATGCTGGTCAGCTACAGCCCCAACGCCCTCGGCTTCTTCTAAACCTCAGGCGTCGAGCTCCAACGAAGAAGGCCCGGTCACAAGACCGGGCCTTTTTTGTTTGGTGTGAGGTTGAAGGCTTAACTGAAGCGAAACTTCCCCAAAATGTCAGCGCCGGTCCCATGCTTAGATCGGGGGCCGCCGCTCGTAGGTTTTGGTGGCTTTTTCGAATGCGTGGGCCAGTTGAAGAACACCCAGGTCGTCGTTTCGCCGACCGACAATCTGCAATCCAACAGGTAGACCGTCTTTTGTAAATCCACACGGCACACTGATGGCGGGTAGGCCCGTTAACGTGATCGCATACAGAATCTCCATCCACTCAAGATACGACTTCATCTTCTTGCCGTTAATCTCGGTGGGGTACTCAAGTTCGACCTTGAAGGGGGTAACCTGCGTTACCGGAAGCACTAGGAATTCGTATGTCTGCATAAATTTATTCACGTTGCGCACAATGTTCGCCCGCTTGTATTCGGCCATGGCAACATCCAGCCCCGAAAGTTTTTCACCTTGGGCAGCATCCCATTGCACGCTCTGTTTGATCTGCTGTCTCTGCTCAGCCGTCATAGCCGCCAATTGAAATGCGAAAACTAATCCACGAAGCGTCCGATTAGTGTCGAACACCTCTGGCATATCCGGATGAGCGTTATCAATTGTGCAACCGATATTCGTAAGGACGGGCAAGGCCGTAGCGGTAACGTCGACGATTTCCTTTTGAACCTCCAGGTAGCCAAGATTTGGCGACCAAGCGATCCGGGTCCCCTTGAAGTCGCGATCCAACGGCTTGGCAAATACTTCAGGATCGTCCAGGTGAGAAATTGGGTCTCGGTAATCCGGCCCGGCCATGACCGACAATAAATATCCTGCTTCTTCCGCGGTCCGCGCCATCGGTCCAACAGTCGGAAGTCTAAGGAAAAAGCCGACTGGATAATCGAACGGCACGCGACCCATTGACGGCCGGAAACCAATAATGTTGCTCCACGCGCCGGGATTGCGGCACGAGCCACCGGTGTCGGAGCCGTCGGCCATCGGCAGCATGCCTGTGGTAACCGCCACCGCCCCGCCTCCAGTTGAACCGCCGCACGTGCGCGAAAGATCATAGGCGTTCAGCGTCGGCCCATAGACGGGATTGATGGTGTTTGAGCCGGCTGCAAACTCTGGAACGTTAGACTTACCGATGAAAAGCGCGCCCGAGGACCGAAGCCGTTCGACAATAAGGCTGTCCGCTGTTGGCATGTAGTTCTTAAAAACGGTTGAGCCTTTTGTTGTCGGAAAGCCCTTAACGTCTTCGGTGTCCTTCACGGCCCACGGCATACCGTGAAGCTTGCCGATCGGCTTACCGGCCGCCATATCCGCATCGGCCTGCTTGGCGAGTTTCATCGCCTCATCCCGACTGATCATCGCGACGATAGCGTTGACCTTCGGATTAACCTTCTCAATCCGATCAAAGAAGGCGGTCATGACCTCGACCGCAGTCAACTCTTTGTTGCGTATCTTGGCCGCAAGATCCGTCGCCTTCATGTAGCAGATTTCAGAGATGCCTTCAGGAGCAGCGGTGCTCGGCACCGAAGCAAGCGGCAAGGCTGCGGTGGCGGCAATGGCTGCCGCACTTGCTGTTCCGATAAATTCACGGCGATTAAGCTGCGGGTCGTTGGATGTCGGCGCGCTCATACTACACCTCAAGGAAGAGATCGTTGGAAGCGTTCCGAGCAAAAGCAGCCACTCGGTCCAGCTGGTCATAGCTGGCTTTCAATTTTTACGGTGCGGCCAAGCCGATTGGCTAGAAGTATTATGCGAGCGTGCTATGAATTTTAGTCCGGCCGACCAACGGGCGCCCGTCCAAGACAGTTTCATGTCACAATTTTGAAAAGCGAGAATGATTACCGATGTCGCCATTGCAAGCTGACCTCACGGACCAGCCGGCATTGAAATTGGGACGGTGACCGTCAAAAATCCAGCGTCACCTTCAAGTCGGTTTATGGCATCAAATTCATGCAGCCAGCGCAAAGATGTAAAAACAGGAATTGACCCAACGTCAAACTGATAGGTGATGTTCGGACCGATGGCCGACACTTCACCTTTGAACGCGCCAAAAACTGCGCCTGCGCCGCTGTCCCCTGTCATCTGGCGATAGTGGTACCCAGCGATTCCAATGGCGAACTTTTCAGAGAAGTGCTGAGTCACGGCCGCTTCGAGATGGAATTCTGTCCCGGTTTTGTACTTCGTATCGGGATTTTCGCCGTTGAACGTAAAGCCTGGCGCGATCGACACCTCAAATCCCGACTTTGGGTCCAGCCATGTCAATCCAACGGTCACATCGGCGGCCCAGCGATTGAAGCCCATGTCTACTAGACGATCTTGATCATACGACCCGATGGGAATGTTGACGAAACCGGCTACTTTCCAATGCCAATTGCCCTCGCTCCACCCAATGAAGCCAACGGCCAGAGGATCGCCTGCCGCGAATGTGTCGTCGGATAGTTCGAGCTGTCTACCAGCGCCCAGAGTGGTCCCATCTGGCAATGTCACCGTCGCCGAAGCGGCAATGCTGGCGTCAACGCTCTGGTAGCCGACGGGCAACACGACACCAAGTCCCACATGGCCGTTGAAGATTTTCTGCGGGGCGACCCAAATGGCCGACAACAGGTCAATGGCAGCGGTGGCGCCGACCCTAAAGTCAGCGTTGAGGTCAAGATCAATGGTGTTGTCCGGAGTATTTTCGTCGATCACGAACGACCGGCTGAGCGCTGCCGCCCCCGACGCGTCACCACTGTAGACGTACTTGAAGGAAGATACGTAAGTTCCAGGTGGTGGCGTGATACCCGAAGTCGCGGCTTCCGTGCCCAAGAGGTAGATACTCTTGGCCTCCTCGGCCGCGTTGGCCCATGGAATGCTGAAGGCAGCGACACTGACTGCTGTCAGTGAGACAAGGTTCACTGCGCGACATTTCACTTGCATCGAAGACCTCTGCGACGCTCGCTTTATTCTAAGCAAATCGCCAACACTCGATCACATTAGGCGAAAACCAGCCTGTGAAGTGAAGATCACGAGTAACGGGACAAAACGGCACAAACCATGTGCCCCGTCAGTCACATCAGTCGCTGTTCAAAAAATGCTGCTGTGCCACCCACCAACCCCACATTCCAACCAACCCCCAACATCCCCCCTTCCCCCACGCCCCGCCGGTCCCTATGTTCACCCGTCCGCACCCCCACCGATGGAGCCTTAATGTCGAGCCCCACGCTCCGCACTCTCCTGCAGCTCCCGTCCGAGCCCGCGCCCCTTTCCAAATCCGCGCTGATCCTGATTGACTGCCAGCAGACCTACCGCGAAGGCATCATGCAGCTCGAAGGCGTCGAACCGGCCCTTGCCGAGTGCGCGACGCTGCTGGCCCGCGCGCGCGCGGCCGGCACGCCCGTCATCCACATCCAGCACGACGCAGGCGTCGGCTCGCCCTATGATGTCACCGCCCCCATCGGCCAGATTGCCGACACGGTGGCACCCCAGGCCGGCGAGAAGGTCATCACCAAAAAGCTGCCGTCGTCTTTTGAGGGCACCGACCTCGACGCCGAACTGAAGCGCCTCGGCGTCACCGATCTGGTGCTCGCCGGCTTCATGACGCACGTGTGCATCAACTCCACCGCGCGCGCGGCCTTCAACCACGGCTACCGGCCGACCGTCGTCGCCGCCGGCACCGCCACGCGCTCCATCCCCGATCCCACAGGGGGAGATGTTCCGGCCGCTGCACTCCACACCGCGTCGCTGGCAGCCCTCTCCGATATCTTCGCCATCGTCGTTCCCGACCAGACCAAGGTGCCCACATGACCGACACCGTCCGGCGCGTCACCGTCACCGACGAAGCGCTCGCCATGCTCCGCAAGATCGAAGCGATGCACGGGCCGCTGATGTTCCACCAGTCCGGCGGCTGCTGCGACGGCTCCGCGCCCATGTGCTACCCGCGCCATGAGGCGCGCAGGATGTCTACCTCGGCGAAATCGGCGGCCATCCGTTCTACATGGGCCGCCAGCAGTTCGAGTACTGGCAGGACACGCATCTGATCATCGACGTGGTCCCCGGCCGCGGCTCGGGCTTCTCGCTCGAAGCGCCCGAAGGCGTGCGCTTCCTGACCCGCAGCCGCGTCTATACGGAGGCCGAGTTCGAAGTGCTCGGCCGCATGGGTCCGCCGCCCACGGGTGTTGATCGCCCTGCTGCGTGAGATCGGCTTTTACTGCTTAAAGTTTGAGCAAAGCGCTGGCGCTCGCGTCAGCGCTTTTGCATGTGCGGGGAAAATTCCCTGCAAGTACAGCGTCGTTGACTCTGGCACGCTCGCTGCAATGCACCCTGCATAATGCATCTAGGGTTCCGGCCGTGCAGGTGGCAAGCGCGGTGCCTGGTCCAAGAGATGCGCTCCCGGGTGCAAGCGCGCGTGTAGCGCTGCTTCCGGAGCCACGGCGGGACAAAAGCCCGGGAGACCTGTACCGCGAGAAGCTTCGGCTTTCGGACGGACGGCCTCCGCGACGCGCTTTTCGTCCCAGCGCATTTCAGGCCCTCAGTCCGATCTTCGTTGCCCTCCGGTTGAATGCCAACGGTGGTGACAAGGAGATCCCCATGACGATCAGCCGTTCCTCGAAACTGAGCTTTGGCCTCGCGGCGCTTGCCGCGTGTGCGCTGCCCGTCGCGACGCCAGCGTCCGCCGAGCCGAAGAAGGAATTCAACGTCTGCTGGACGATCTATGCCGGCTGGATGCCCTGGGGCTACGCCTCCGACACCGGCATCATCAAGAAGTGGGCCGACAAGTACGGCCTTAAGATTAACGTCACCCAGGTCGGCGACTACGTCGAGTGCATCAACCAATTCACCGCCGGCAAATTCGACGCCGCCACCTCCACCACCATGGACGCCCTCGCCATCCCCTCCGTCGGCGGCGTCGACACGACCGTCCTCATCGCCGGCGACTACTCCAACGGCAACGACGGCCTCATCCTCAAAGGCAAAACCAAACTCGAAGATATCAAGGGCCAGAAGGTCAACCTCCTGGAACTGTCCGTGTCGCATTACTTCCTCGCCCGCGCGCTCGGCACCGTCGGCCTCACCGAAAAAGACATCACCATCGTCAACACCACCGACGCCGACTGGGTCTCCGCCTACAAGACCGGCGACGTCTCGGCCATCGTCGCGTGGAACCCGATGCTCGCCGACATCGATGCTGAGAAGGACGCGAACCTCGTTATCACGTCGGAGAAATTCCCCGGCGAAATCGTCGACGCGATGATCACCAATACGGCGATGCTGAAAGAGAACCCCGACTTCGGAAAGGCCATGACGGGTGCGTGGTTCGAAGTCATCGGCGTGACATACGACCAAGGCGACGCGGGCAAGGCGGCGCGTGAATCGATGGGCAAAGCATCGGGCACGGATCTGGCCGGTTTCGACGCCCAGCTCGCCACCACCAAGCTCTTCGTGACGCCCAAGGAAGCCGTCGAATTCCTGGCCGATCCCAAGAACACCGAGCGCTTCGACTACGTGCGCAAGTTCTCGTTCGACAAGGGCCTCTACGGTCAGGGCGCCAAGAGCGTCGATGACATCGGCATCGAGTTCGCCGACGGCACGGTGCTGGGCTCGAAAGACAACATCAAGCTCCGCTTCACGGCCGAGTTCAAGAAGATGGCAGCCGACGGCAAACTCTAGTCGCAACAACGGCGCGGAGCGCAGTGCTCCGCGCCGGACCCAAGTTCTTGGCACAGCATGAGGTCCGCCATGCCTTCCAACTTCACCGCCCTCCCGATCGTTGATGTGAGTGGCCTCTATTCGGCCGATGGAAAGGAACGCCAACGCGTCGCGGACGCGATCGGCGCGGCCTCGCGCGATAGCGGGTTCCTTTATATCGTCGGCCACCCGATCAAAGACGAAACCCGCGACCGGCTTTTAGCTGCCACCAAGGCCTTCTTCGCAAGGTCCACCGAAGACAAGATGAAGGCCTACATCGGTCTTTCCAAATCACATTCGGGCTACGTTCCGCCCGGCGAAGAGGTCTTTTACGGCCAAAAGCCCGACCGCAAGGAAGCTTTCGACGTATCCCTGGACATCCCAGAGGACGATCCCGACGTGCTGTCGGGTAAGACGCCGATGCTGGGCCCCGTCCAATGGCCCGACGACGCCGAATTCAAGTCAGCCGTCAGCGCCTACTACACCGACATTGCAGCCCTCGCCCGCACCCTCTTTCGCGGTTTTGCGCTAGCCCTCGAACTGCCTGAGACCTACTTCGACACCTTCCTCAAAAAACCGCCGAGCCAGCTTCGCCTCATCCACTACCCCTACGCCCCCACCGCCCCCGCCGACGAACCCGGCATCGGAGCCCACACCGACTACGAGTGCTTCACGATCCTCTGGCCGACAGCCCCCGGTCTCGAAGTCATGAACGGCGCGGGCGAATGGATCGACGCCCCGCCGATCGAAGGCGGATTCATCATCAACATCGGCGACATGCTGGAAGCCTGGACCAACGCCACCTTCGTCGCCACCTCCCACCGCGTCCGCAAAGTCAAGGAAGAGCGCTACTCGTTCCCCTACTTCGCCGCCTGCGATTACCACACCGTTGTCAAACCCCTTCCGCAGTTCGTCCCCGCCGGAGAAAAGCCGAAGTTCGAACCCCTTGTGGCAGGCGATCACCTCCTCGCGCAAACCGCGCAAACCTTCCAATACCTGAAAAACCGCATTGCAGACGGCACCTTCATTCTGCCCGAAGGCGCACGCAAACTCTCAAGCTTCGGCCAGGAAGCCATCCACGCGAGCGGCACGCGATGACGCTTGCCGAAGTCGCCGCCACACTCCTGCAAACGAACACCCTCCGAGTCCCCGAGTGGGCGATCGGCTGCGTCCAGCGGCGCTCGATCACGTTCGCAACCGGCATTGAAGATGCACAAACCCGCGTCTTCTGGGTGCAAGCGCACGGCATGACGGGAGACATCCGCATCCATCCAGCCCGCCCACAACTGACACCCGGCACCGATCTTACCAACCTCGACCGCGAAACCCTCAGCCGACTCGCCAGCGTCGAAGGCGGCATCGCGTCCACATCGTGGGCCGACCCCGTCATGTCCTGGGCGGATTGGACCGGCTTCCAACCCTACGACAAATACCCAGAGCCCGGCCTCATGCGCCGCATCGGCGACTGCATGATCGAGTTCGCGCCCTCCGGCGCTTACGTCGAAGACTGGCGCTTTCTGGCAAGCGCCCCCGGCGTACTCGCGGGCCTGCGTCTAGAAAAGGAGACCGACACCAAAGACGACACCTATCCGCGGTCAGGCGGACTCGTCGTCGCCGGTGATCATGCCATCCGCACACTCGGCCGCTATCACGAACTCCCTGACGGAACGCGCTGCCAGGATTTCGTGGCCAGCAGCAGCGATCCCGCATCCGCTCTCGAGCGCGTCTTCCAATGCGTCACCGACTACATGATCCGCGAAGACGATCTCTGGCGCATCACCGCTTCCACCGACCCACGCCGCGAAGGAGCGCTCGTCCCACTGACCGGCCCCTTAAGTCCCGGCCGCGAACCCGGCACACTCCACGAAACAATCTACGGCGAACCCGGCATCGCCCAGCGCCACTGGCACATCGACAGCCTCGAACCCAACGTCGCCTTCAGCCAGTCCACTCCCATCGCGCCCGATCGCCTCGCCTGGCTCCAACGCGAAGCCGATACGCTTCTCGATCCCGTCACGGCATCACAAGAACGGAAGGTCGCCTGATGCGCATCATCAACCGGCATCCGAGTCGCGGCCTCTACATTCTGCTCGCGACACTCCCCTTCATCGCGCTCGCCGTCACCTACGCGATCGGTAGCTATCAGCGCCTGAGCATCAATCCCGCCGATAAGATCCTACCGTCCGTCACGCAAATGATGGCCGCCATGAACGAACTCATGTTCGTCCAGGATAAGCGCACTGGCAGCTATCTCTTCTGGTCCGATACAGCCATCAGCCTATGGCGCCTCGGCAGCGGCATGGGCATTTCAATCGCCATTGCCCTGATCCTCGGCGTCACGTCCGGTTTCATCCCCTTCGTCCGCGCGTTGGTGAAGCCCTTCGTCGAAGCCTTCTCGCTGATCCCGCCCATCACCATCCTGCCGATACTGTTCATCATGGTTGGCCTGGACGAAGCCTCGAAAATCACCCTCATCGCCGTCGGCACCGCCCCGCTCATGCTGCGCGCCGTCGCCCTCGGCGTGGAAGAAATCCCGCGCGAGATGATCGTCAAGGCGCAAACGCTCGGCGCCTCCACCTGGCAGATGATTACCCGCATCGTTCTGCCCCAGATCCTGCCGAAGCTCATCGTCGCGACCCGCTTCGCGCTCATCCCCGCCTGGATCTTCCTCGTCTCCGCCGAAGCCATCGCCGCCGTCAGTGGGCTCGGCTACCGCATCTTCCTCGTGCGTCGCTTCCTCTCCATGGACGTCATCATCCCTTACGTGCTGTGGATCACGCTGCTCGCATGGTTGATGGATCTGACACTCTTAATGCTGCAACGCCGCCTCTTTCCCTGGTTCCAGCCGGAGCAGAAATCATGACAAGGGTCGTGCTTGAAAAGATCTGGAAAGAGTACGGCGACCAGATCGTTCTGGAAAACATCGACCTCACGATCGAAAGCGGCTCATTCGTCGCCCTCGTTGGCCCCTCTGGTTGCGGCAAGACCACCTTGCTCAAGATGTTGCTCGGCGAAGAACGCCCCACCAGCGGACGCATATTGCTCGACGGCATGCCGCTCAAGCCCGAGCCAGATTGGGACCGCGGCGTGGTCTTCCAGCGCTACTCGGTCTTCCCTCACCTCACCGTTCTCGGCAACGTCCTCGTCGGCCGCGAGTTTGAAAAATCCCGCGTCCTCGGCCGCCTCTTCGGCATCAACCGAGCAGCCGCCATCGACGACGCCCGCGCACTGCTCAACGCCGTTGGCCTCTCCGACCACGAAAACAAATATCCCGCCGCCCTCTCCGGCGGCATGCAGCAAAGACTAGCCCTCGCCCAGGCTCTCATGCGCAAACCCAAAGTCCTCCTCCTCGATGAACCCTTTGGCGCGCTCGACCCCGGCATCCGCGCCGAAGTCCACGCCCTCATGAATGAACTCTGGGTCGAACAGGGCATCACCGTCGTCATGGTCACGCACGATCTCTCCGAAGCCTTCCGCCTGGGCACCCGCGTCATCGCGCTCGAACGCCGCCGCAACCGCCCCGAGGAGAAGGAACGCTACGGCGCCACCATCGCCCACGACATTGCGGTCTGGCCGCCAAAGACACAGAAAAAGAAACTGAACGGCAGCGCTCTCGTTGAAGAAGCCCCACCCCTTATCGCAGCTGACGTCTCCGCCGCCGTCCACTAGTCCACATCTTTTCGGACGGGGACGGCCCCGCTCCGCTTAACCGCAACCCCGGGACGGCCCGGACGACCTGCGCCGCGCGTCACATGCGGCCAAGCCCGAGGGAAATGCCGCCATGACTTCCACGTCCGCCCTGATCCACTCCGATACGCTGGCCTCCGGCAAACACTGGTCCTTCATCGTCCGCCGCAACACGCGCCTGTGCCTCACCGATCTCGACGGCGGCGCCAACGTGGCCATGCTGTTTTACAATCCACAAAACCTCACCGAGCGTTACAACGCGCCCGACACCTTGAAGTGCCAGCACACCTTCCGCCTCACCACCGGCCACTGCCTCTACTCCGATATGGGCCGCATTTTCTGTTCCATCGTCAGCGACACCCACGGTTGGCACGACACCGTCTGCGGCAACTCAACTAAGGCGATCGTCGAAAAGTCGTGGGGCGAAGCCACCTACCAGACCCACCGCAACGACTGGCACCAGAATGGCCTCGACAGCTTCCTCGTGGAACTCGCCAAATACGGCATGAAGCGCCGCGATCTGGCAGCCAACGTCAATTGGTTCAGCAAAGTCGCCGTCGATGAAACCGGCGTCATTGCCTTCGATGCGTCCGCAGCAAACGCCGGTGCCTCCGTCGAACTCCGCTTCGAGATGGATACCCTTGTTCTCTTCCACACCTGCCCGCACCCGCTCGATCCCGCGCCGCAATACCCGAAGAAAACGATCCGCTTCAAACTCTTTGACGGACCCGCCGCATCAGACGATGACCCATGCCGCCTTTCCGCCCCAGAAAACGGCCGCGGATTTGAAAATAATCGGCTGTTCCACGCCTGCGGCTGTCACTGAGGGAGGGCGGATACATGATCAAGGAAAGCCACCTCGCCGCCGACACCGCGAGCTACCGTAAGGTCGTCCCCGCGGGCGACTACTGGATGCACATCGTCAAAAAGGGCGAAACGTTCCGCATCCTCGACCTGGAAGGCAATCAGGCCGCCGACACGCTCTTCTTCAACGCCGATGATCCCCATGAGCGCTACTCCGCCTGCGACACCATCCGCGAGCAGGGCAACGTGTTCCTCACTTCTGGAACCGTTCTCCTCTCCGACTTCTGCCGCCCCATGCTCACCGTCACGGCCGACACCGTCGGGCGTCACGACACTCTCGGCGGCGCCTGCGCCACGGAGAGCAACACCGTCCGCTACGCGCTTGAAAAATTCGCCATGCACGCTTGCCGCGACAGCTTCCTCCTGGCCGTCGCCGAGAACGAACACTACGGGCTCGATAAGCGCGACATCGCCCACAACATCAATTTCTTCATGAACGTCCCCGTCACCGCCGAAGGTGGCCTCACGTTCGCCGACGGCCTCTCCGCTCCCGGCAAGTACGTCGAGATGCGCGCGGAGATGGACGTCATCGTGCTGATCTCCAACTGCCCGCAGCTCAACAATCCCTGCAACGCCTATAACCCGACCCCGGTCGAGGTGCTGATCTGGGATGCCGGCGCATGAGCATGTTCAAAAAAGTTCTCATCGCCAATCGCGGCGCCATCGCTTGCCGCATCATTCGCACACTCGACAAAATGGGCATCGCCAGCGTCGCTGTCTATTCCGAGCCCGACCGCCATTCGCGCCATGTCGCGCTCGCCACTGAGGCGGTATGCATCGGCCCCGCCGCTGCCGCGCAAAGCTATCTCAACGTCGATCGCATCTTGGAGGTGGCCCGCGAAACCGGCGCCGAAGCCATCCATCCCGGCTACGGCTTTCTCTCCGAGAACCCCGACTTCGCCGAAAGCTGCGCCACAGCCGGCATCGCCTTCATCGGACCCACACCTGATCAGATGCGCGCATTCGGCTTGAAACATAAGGCACGCGAGTTAGCGCTCGCAGCCGGCGTTCCCCTCGCACCGGGCTCCGGCCTCATCAGCGATCTCGAACACGCCCGCACGGAAGCCCAACGCATCGGCTATCCCGTTATGTTGAAAAGCACAGCCGGCGGCGGCGGTATCGGGTTGCAGCTCATAGCCAGTGAAGACGACCTCGCGCCGATGTACGAGCGCGTCGAGCGCCTCGCCCGCAACAACTTCAAGGACGCCGGCCTCTTCCTCGAAAAATACGTCGCGCGCGGCCGCCACATCGAAGTCCAGCTCTTCGGCGACGGCAAAGGCAACGTCGTGGCCTTAGGCGAGCGCGATTGCTCCGCCCAGCGCCGCAACCAAAAAGTCATCGAAGAAACCCCCGCGCCCGGGCTTTCGGACACAACCCGCAAAGAACTCTGGAACACCGCTATTGCGCTCGGCAAATCGGTCAACTACGCCAGCGCCGGTACCGTCGAATTTCTCTATGACAATGACACCGATGCGTTCTACTTCCTCGAAGTGAACACCCGCCTCCAGGTCGAACACGGCGTCACCGAAGAAGTCACCGGCGTTGATCTCGTCGAATGGATGATCCGGCAGGCAGCTGGCGTGTGCCCGCCCCTCGACCAATCGAAAATCGCCCCCTGCGGCGCGTCCATCCAAGTGCGCCTTTACGCGGAAGACCCCGGCCGCGATTTCCGCCCCAGCGCCGGACTCCTCACGCACGTCGCTTGGCCCCCCGATGCGCGCATCGAAACCTGGGTCGAAAGCGGAGCTGAGGTCTCGCCGTTCTATGATCCCATGATTGCCAAGATCATCGTGCGCGGTGCAACGCGCGATGAAGCGCTTTCAAAGATGCAAAAGGCCCTCGCCGGAACCCACATTGGTGGCTTGGAAACCAACCTCGACTATCTGCGCCAGCTCGCCGCGTCCGAAATCCTCGCCAGAGGCAACATGCTGACCAGTACGCTGGCCACCGTTCCCTACAACGCGCCTACCATCGAAGTCCTCGTCCCCGGAACGCAATCGACCATTCAGGATTGGCCGGGCCGCACCGGCTATTGGGCCGTCGGTGTGCCCCCATCCGGTCCCATGGACCACCTCTCCTTCCGCTACGCCAACAAACTCGCAGGCAACGCCGAAGGCGCGCCCGGCCTCGAAATCACGCTCACTGGACCCACCCTCAAATTCAACACCGCTGCCGTGATCGCCATCACGGGAGCAGCCATCTCCGCCACTCTCGACGGCGCATCGATCCCGATGTGGCAACCCGTACCCGTCAACGCCGGCGCCACGCTCAAAATCGGCACCGTCTCTGGCGCCGGAGCACGCGCCTACCTCGCCGTGCGCGGCGGCTTCGATGTGCCGCTCTATCTCGGCAGCGCGTCGACATTCACGCTCGGCAAATTCGGCGGCCACGGCGGCCGCGC
>LNFM01033707.1_pt1 | contig 12878 bp, 8 predicted proteins | sample 596031 | NCBI WGS metagenome assembly LNFM01 (sample SAMN04254537, study PRJNA301005) | activated carbon metagenome | isolation source: dual media filters at the Ann Arbor, Michigan drinking water treatment plant | place: USA: Ann Arbor
TCCATCAGTTGCCTGAAGGTGACGGGGACACCGAACCGCTTCTTGATCTGCAGCGCGGCCTGCGTGAGGGTGAGCGAATCGAGGCCCAGTTCGACAAAACTGATGGAAGCGTCCACGCCCACCAGGTCCGTGCCGGCGACTTCTTCAAACAGCGTCTGCAGGCGGGTGACCAGTGAGGCGCGCCGCGAGGCAGGGCCCGTGGATGGGGGAAGGTCGTGTGGGGAGGTGGCCATGTTGACACGCTCGGGGTGAATGTTGGAGGAGGGTGTGGCGCTGGAAGACCCGCCCGGCGGTGTTGTGGAATCAACGCCTGTCGAAGCGATGGCGGCAATGGTCTTTGCCAGGGGTGCCGCTTCGATCCAGAAGCGTTTTCTTTCAAACGGATAGGTGGGCAGCCGGATGCGGCGGCGCCCGGCGGAGGGCGAGGCGACCGAGGCGGGCAGTTCGATGCCCAGGGTCCACAGCCGACCTTGCGCCAGCGCCATGTGGGTGGCCTCAAGCTCGGGTGCGTCGGCCAGGCTGGCCATGGCGACCGTCGCACCTTGACCTGCCGCCGTGTGCTGGCGGGCCAGTGTCGACAGCGTGCCGCGCGGGCCCATCTCGACAAAGGCGGCTGTGTGCGTCTGTTGCACGGTGCGCAGTGCCGGTGAAAAACGGACAGGCTCCCTCAAGTGCCTTGCCCAATAGTGCGGGTCTTGGGCCTGCTCATCGGTCAACCAGGTGCCCGTGAGTGTTGATGCGATGGGAATGGCTGGCGCCGACAGTCGGATCTTGCGCATTTCTTGTTCGAAAGGCTCGACCGCCGGATCCATCATCGAGGAATGAAAGGCATGCGATGTCTGCAGCATGCGAACCACGATGCCATCGCGCTCAAGCTCGGCCGCCCAGGCTTCAACGGCTGGCGTCGCGCCCGCCACCACGCAGGCGGTGGGGCCGTTCTCTGCCGCCAATGAAAGCGCTGACGGCAGCCGCGACAAGACGACAGCATGCTGCCTGCGGGCAAAGCCTGCATCAACGCGCCGCGCCTGGCCACCAGGCGCGCTGCATCGCCCATGTCCATGACGCCGGCGATGACGGCTGCAACGAACTCGCCCACGCTGTGTCCGATCAACGCTGCGGGCATGGCGCCCCGGGCCTGCCAGGCTTTGGCCAGCGCGTACTCCAGGCAGAAAATCGCCGGTTGTGTGGTTGATGTGGCGAGCAGCGCGTCCGCAGCGCCTTCAAAGATGCGCGCCTTGAGGTCAAACGGCAGCACGCCCTGCAGGGCCTCTGTGCATTGGTCAAAGGCTGCGCGGAAAGCCGGGTCGGTGGCGTAGAGCCCGTTGCCCATGCCCGCATACTGCGACCCCTGACCTGGAAACAGCCAGACCGTCGTTGGCACGGCCGCACCCAACGCGCTTCGCGTCCGCTGTGCGTCGTCGGCCGATCGCAGCGCCAGACAAGCGCGTTGGGTCGAGTCCGCCACCACGCACAGGCGGTGAGTGAACCGGCTGCGACCAACCTGGAGCGTGTGCGCCACGTCGGCCAGGTTGCTCTCGGGATGCTGCTCGAGGTGGTCCGCCAACTGCAGCGCCATCGTGTCGAGCGCGCTCGCTGTCCTGGCCGACAGCAGCAGCGCCTGAGGCCCCTCGGCGGCCGGCGACGCCTCGAGCACCGGAGCCTCTTCCATGACGACATGGGCATTGGTACCGCCGACACCGAAGCCGCTGACACCCGCTCTCCTGGGCTGCTGAGACCTTGGCCGGGACTGTTGGCGAAATCGATTTTCGGATTGGGCGAGGTGTGGTGAATGCTGGGAGGCATCAGTTCGTTTGACAGCGACAGTGCCGTCTTGATGACGCCGCCTGCGCCCGCAGCGATGACCATGTGCCCCACGTTGCTCTTGACCGAGCCGATGCGGCAGAACCCAACGTCCTGGGTCTTGCGGCGGAACGCCCGCGTGAGCGCTTCCACCTCGACCGGATCGCCCAGAGGCGTCGCTGTTCCGTGCGCTTCAACGTACGAGATGCTGCGTGGGTCCACGCCCGCTGCCTCCAGCGCACCAGCCACGACGGCGGCTTGCCCATCGATGCTGGGCGCCGTGAAGCTGGCCTTGTCGCGACCGTCGTTGTTCACGGCCACCCCGCGAATCACGGCGTGGACCGTGTCGCCGTCTGCGATGGCATCGCCCAGCCGCTTGAGCAGCACCACCGATGCGCCATCGCTGAACACGGTGCCTTGTGCCTGCGCGTCGAAGCTGCGGGTCCGCCCATCCGGTGACAGCATGGCGCCTTCCTGATACAGGTAACCACTGCGAGGCGGGCACGTGATGGATGCGCCACCCGCCAGTGCCATGTCGCACTGTCCTGCGCGAAGGCTGTTGAATGCCTGGGTGATGGCCACCAGCGACGTCGAGCACGCGGTGTGCACGCTCACGGCCGGCCCGGTGAGATTCAGGCGGTTGGCGACCCGCGTCGCGATGTAGTCCTTCTCGTTGGCGAGCATCACCTGAAACTCGCCAAGCTTCTCGATGAGATCCGGTCGCGTCTGGACATGGCGCTGAAAATAGGTCGCGTTGTACATGCCCGCAAACACGCCGACCGTCGTTTGGGCGGAATCAGGTGCATGTCCACCACGCTCCAGGCATTCCCAGCAGAGCTCCATGAAGATGCGCTGCTGGGGGTCCATCAGCTCGGCCTCCCGAGGAGAAATGCCGAAGAAGGCCGCGTCGAACATGTCCACGCCATCGATCACGCCCCGTGCCTTCACATAGCAAGGGTCCGACGTGACCTCAATGGGCAGTCCTGGGTCGAGCTCCGCGTTCTGAAAGAAAGTGATGCTGTCGAGGCCTTCGCACAGATTGCTCCAGAACCGCTCCACATCGCTGGCACCGGGGAAACGGCCGGCCATGGCGATGATCGCAATCGGCTCCTGATCGGGTCGCGGCATGCCACTTGAATGCCCAGGCAACCGAAGTTCATCGACTGGTGTGGTCGATGCCTCACCCCTCATTTCCCTGGCCAGCGCGGCCGCCGTGGGACGCCGGAAGAAGGTGTTGGTGGTGAGCCGGATCCCGCACACGGTGTCCAACTGGGTGAGGGCTTTGAGGACCAGCAGCGAATTGCCCCCGAGCTCGAAGAAATTGTCGTTGCGACCAACCCGGGCAATGCCAAGGACCTCGGCAAACACCTCGCACACACGGCGTTCTTGCTCGTCAGTCGGCTGCTGATAGGGCTCCGCGAGATCGGGTCGTTCGGAGGAAGGTTGGGGCAAAGCGCGCGTGTCGAGCTTGCCGTTGGTGGTGATGGGAAACGAAGCCAGCCACACATAGGCGGTTGGCACCATGAAGTCGGGGAGGTGCTTGCCCAGATGACCACGGATTTCTGCGCTGGGTACTTCCTTGTCCCGGGCCGTCAGGTAGGCCACCAGACGCCCGTTGCCGGCAGAATCTTTGGTGGCCAGAACCTTGCATGCCTTGACCGAGGGGAGGCTGGAAAGCGCTGCCTCGACCTCGCCCACTTCGATCCGGAACCCCCTGATCTTGACCTGTCCATCGGCTCGACCGATGAACTCGAGGTTGCCGTCGCTGAGGTAGCGCACGAGATCCCCCGTGCGGTAGAGGCGCTCGCCTGGTGCGCCAAAGGGATTGGGGACGAACCGCTCGGCCGTCAGATCGGCGCGCCCCAGGTATCCGCGGGCCAGACCTCGCCCCCCCACATAGAGCTCGCCCACCAGGCCCATGGGCAGCAGCTCCATCGACGGGCTGAGGACATAGGCGGACGTGTCCGTGATGGGTCTGCCAATGGGGATCGAACGGGTGTCTGAGGGCAGGTCTTTGGGGATGCGGAATGTGGCCGTGAACGTCGTGCATTCGGTGGGCCCATAGCCGTTGATCAGCTGGGTTTGCGGCAATGCAGCCAGGGCTCGCCGAACATGGGGGACCGACAACGCTTCGCCCCCGATCAACAGCTGATGCAGCCCGCTCAGCTGAAGCGGGTCTTCGTCCACGACAGCGTTGAACAACGCGGCGGTGAGCCAGGCAGTGGTCACCTTCCCGGTCCGGATGGTGCGACCCAGGCCGCGCGCTGTGGGCAACTCTTCGTCGTGCAGGACGCAGCGGCCCCCGTTGAGCAGAGGCCCCCAGATCTCCAGCGTGGAGGCGTCGAAACCCAGCGGGGCCGCGTGCATCACCGTCTGGGTCGCCGTGAGATCGATGTAGTTCGAGTCCTTGACCAGCCGGACGATGGCGTCGTGGGTGATCTCGATGCCCTTGGGTGTGCCCGTGGACCCGGACGTGTACATGATGTAGGCCAGACTTTGGCCGCCAACCGATGTCGCGGCAGGCCGGGTGCCTTCCGTACCGGCTGGCGTTCTGGTGTCCACGGACATGGTGGGAACGCCCTTGGGCAAGAACCCGGTGTGCTTTTCGTGGGTGAGGATGAGGCCGACATGGGCGTCCTTCACCATGAACTCGAGTCGCTCGGCGGGGTAGGCCGAGTCCAGCGGCAAATAAGCGGCTCCCGCCTTCAAGATGCCGAGCAGCGCGACGATGGAATCAAACGTTCTATCAAGCGCCACACCGATGACTGCGCCGGGAGTCACGCCGCTCGACTGCAGAGCCATTGCCAAGTGGTCGGATCTGCGGTGAAGCTCGCCGTAGCACATCGTCTGGTCCCGATGGCAGAGTGCGATGTCTTCTGGCGAACGCGAGACCTGACCGTCAAACAGGCCGTGCACTGTGAGCGTCGGGTTGTGGCTTGACAGTGGTGGCGAGCACACTGAAACGAGCTCGATCTTCTCTGAGGCCCCGAGTGATTCAACCTCCCCCAACCGCCCGTCTTCCGAACGAAGCATCGATCTCGCTGTGCTGACGATCGCCGAAGCGATCGTGTGGGCCTGTGCCTCGTCGACCAAGGCCGTGCAAAAGTCGATAGCCAAGCTCGGTAGGGTATCCGCTGAAACGCGCAAGGCCAGCAATGGGACCAGACCCTCGCCAACGGGCTTATCGGCGTCACCGTTGAACCAGAAAACCTCATCCATCCCGGCCGAGTTTTTGTGCGGCCCGTAGGCCATGCTGTGGGCAGAACGGCGCCCAGCGTCCACTGCCTCGATCCAGGCGGACACCAGCAGGCTGCCGTGCGGCTCGTGTATGGACTCTCGCAATGAGAGGACGCCTGCAGGTGACCCAGTGCATTCGGTCAGATTGACAGCGTCTCCACCAAGCCACCGGGAACGTACCAGCAACCATGCGGCAACAAACAGCGTGTCTGGCATCAACGCCCGTTGTGTGCATAGCCTTCTGGCTTCACTCTCCAGGTCCTCGGGTATGGACACAAGAGCGCACTGCCGCTCAATCCTTGCCAAATCAACTTGGGGTACGAAAAGATCGGACAGCGATCCCGTGTGCGCGGGCGACAGGGTGCGTTGGTTCATGCGAGATCCCTTGCTCTTCCCGTCCTGTTGACAGACAGGACTACCTCTGCCCAAACAAAGATGGATGTTCGTCAGCGTCAGACGGCTCCCAACAACGATGCGTGAACGTCACGTTGAAGGGGATTGCAGCCAGCTCGGCAGCTGCACTTAAGACGATGGTGCGTGAAGGAAACATGACCGTCACTCCAGTTGATGCGTCAATCTTATTTATACTTTGATATTGCAAATAGATGTAAAAAAATCAACTGTATGTGCTGCAGAAATCACGTTGATGTATAAGGATTTTTGTGTCCACTAGCGTAGCTGACTTGACGCAACGCCCGACTCAAACTTTGTGCTATGAAAATAGCGAATCCCCACGGCTTGACGAACGTATCCCATGGTGCCCGATCTGCACATGTTCGAACCCGTTTGGGTTGGGTGCCTTGACCTGACCGCGCATGCCGCAACCATCGAGAGTTGGAGTCGCGGGGGCGGAAGTGGCTTGTAGGGGTTGAGCTGCATGGCCCATGGGGCACCAAAGCCTTCGCAGGCGTGCCCAAGGCAGCGCGGCTTGGGTGGATTGGTGGAGCAGAGCTAGCTCTTCACCCGATTTGGGATCCAAAGCCACGACGGGGCCACAGAAGTTGGATAACGCCGAGAGTGTTTGAACGACACGGCTACCCGTGGGCGGGGCAGCAGGAAGCTTGTATTGCTACAGGCGAAAAAAAAGGGTGGCAAAGCCACCCTTTTTCATGCTGAAAACTCCGAGGAGAGATCAGGCTTGTTTTTGCTTGCGGCGAGCAGCAGCGGCCAGACCAGCAAGGCCGAGACCCAACAGGGCCAAGGAGCCTGGCTCTGGAACCTTGATCGACTCCACTTTCACGACCATGTCTTGGAAGTCGTTGTCGGTGCCGTCTTCAAAAGCAAACGCCCAGTTGGTTGACGTACCACCTTGGTAGGCCAGAAAGTCGGTAGCACCACCCACGTTCATGCTGTCGATCGAGTAAGCAACAGTGTTGCCCGATTTGAAGTAGAAGCCGAAGTTGTTGGGGTTGATCAATGCGTTGCTGAAGATGCCGCAGTTGATTTGTGTGGTGCAAGCGCTTTCGAAAGTGGGTCCGCCTGTGACGATGATTTGACCATCGCCGATGCCGATGCTGGCTGCGCTTTGCAGAAGCGTGGTTGCACTACCCACAGCGCCGCCGAAGAACAGGTCCAGCAAGTAGAGGTTGGACGTATCGGTACCAAACCAGATACCGAACTTCTGGATGGCAGCATTAGAAGTCTGCTCGATGATCAGCGTGGGAACAGAGGTGGCGGAGCTGGTTGCCGAGGCCCATTGGCCGGCAGCGCTCTGGTCGGTTGTAGCGTTCACTGCGCCCACTCCAAAGAGGCCGTTCAAGACCGACTGGAGTGACTGCTCCGCGCCAGGGGTCGCGCCAATCACCGCAGGACGAACGTTGGTGTTGACGATGGGTGCGGCGTGCACAGCGGTGGCAACCATGAGGGTGGCGGCTGCTGCGACGAGGGCTTTGACGAAACGCATTGAATGCTCCTTGAAGATTCCACCGCGGTTTGCGGCTCGTAATTCCAGTAAGCGATAAGCGTGCCAGGCAGTGAAATCAAAGACTTAGATCAATTTTTGAGTATTCCTGTCAATTTCACCGACAGTCAACGAAGGTCGGCGACCTGCAGCCTTTGCTTCTGTTATTTGATCTTCTTCAGCTTCATGAGGTTGCCAGCGTCATTGATCCAGACGGCAACCGCAGCCCCCGTGGCGCTCTTGGGCAGTTCGGCGTCGGTCTTGGGGCTTCCCAGATCCCGACGCTAAAACGGGCCTTGCAGGGCGCGCCACTCGCCCTGGTGGCCTCGACCCAAGCTTTGTCGTCCTGACTTGCAATGGATTGGCGCGATGCTCTCTCTGCGTGTCCTGACCAAGCACTTTGAATTGCTGGTGGCTGCTGAGGTTGTGCCGAGGGCACCGCCGGGGGAGGTGGCCTGAGCAAGGCCAACATCTACCATCTGGAGTGTGCGCAGGTGTTCGAAAATCTTTCCGCAGGATCGGTGCTCACCACCGCGCTGCTGCAACACACATAGCTGTTGGCAGTTAGGCAGGGATGGATTATTTGGTTGGAGACGATCGTACAAAGCCCATTGGATGGCGCTGTGGCTCGAACGGGTCGAGGTCATGGTGTTCGACAAGTTGAGAGTGGAGGGCTTCTTGTCGGCGGAGAGGCATTTTTAGTTCCCGGTGGCGCCGCAAACTCCGCGTTGCTTAGGGCTCGTGAAACAAAAAAAGGTGGACGAGCCACCCTTTCATGCGCGATGTCCTGAAACCAATCAGGCTTGCTTTTGCTTGCGGCGCGAAGCAGCTGCCAAGCCAGCAAGGCCCAAGCCCAGCAAGGCCAGCACGCCTGGCTCGGGGACCTGGGTGTTCTCGCTCCATGCAATATTGTCGAACTCGAATGCGAACTGGCTGCTTGTGAACACCACGGTGTCGAAGGCCAGTGAACTGTTGATGTTGACGTACAGCGTGCCATTCACACCCTGATTGCCGTTTGGAGAAGCGGTGACGTTTGCTCCGGTGAGCGAACCAACACCAGCGGCTCCGTTGAAGAAGGAGAGAGTGTTGTAGTCATCCACCGAACCCCAAAGCAGACCGAAATACTGCTGCAGGGTGTTGAATTTGATGGTGAAGCTTGCTGTTGGCGTGCCGGCGGCACCAGTGGAGCCGGTGGTTCCGTACATCGTTGTGTCGACGCCGTCCGCCTGATTCGATCCACCTGGACCGAAGCCAGCGCCGTTACCACCCGAAAGGAAAGGGGGGGCATACTGCCCGCTCAAAGGACCCGACACGATGGCAGCACCAGGCACCGTCGTGATCGTCAGAGCGGCCGGGACCGCTCCGTCCATGTTCCATTTGTTGGTGCCAGTTGGCGCACCACCGACGCTGCCACTGGCCACGAGCGCAGCGTTAGCCACACCGAGATTGGCCAAAAGCAAGGCTGCGAGTGAGATTTTCTTGAAGCTGAACATGAAGGTCTTCCTTGGATAATCGGGTTATCCTTGAGTAAAGCATTTGTCATGCCAAGATGAAAAGCGCTGAAAAATCAAACAACTCCGTTTTATCCCGGACCTTCTTGGGCTCAAGCTGTCAAGAATGCCGACAGTCGAGGGGGTGATTGGCTGATAGCGTCGGCGTGCGCTATTTGACCTTCTTCAGCTTCATGAGGTTGCCAGCGTCATTGATCCAGACGGCAACCGCAGCCCCCGTGGCGCTCTTGGGCAGTTCGGCGTCGGTCTTGGGGCTTCCCAGATCCAGACGTTGCACGCCTTGCCGGGCGTGCAGGCTGCTTTGGCGGCGTCAACCAACACCTTGTCGTCACGGTTTGCCTTGCAGTGCATGAGCACCACACCTTCGCTGCGCGACTTGACAACGCAGTCCGAGAGGCCGGTCGCGGCACCAGCAACGCCGGGCGCCACAGCGAAGGCTGAGGCGGCCAGTGCGAGTGATTTCAGTGAACTGTTCATGTTGGACTTTCAGTGGGTGATGGGCTACCTGCAGTAGGTCTTTCGTGGCGTGCTCCTGCCTGGATTGTCCTTTGACCTCAGCGCAAAGTGAAGCGAGGGGCGCCACAGATGTGGGACCCCTCGCCAAACCGCCCTCTCGGGCGATCAAACGCCTCGCAATCAGGCGGCTTTGTTGCGGCGGGTCATGCCCAGGCCCACCATGCCCAGCGCCAGCAGCATCAGGATGCCTGGCTCTGGCGTGGGGTTCACGATGGCTTGAACTTTGGCGTTGATGGCTACGCTGAAATCGTCAAACGTGTTGACTGGGAGTACCCATGGGTTTGCGGTCATCGGATTGGGCGGCACGCTGTTCACGGCGAGCACGGTTCCGCAGTTGTTGCAAGGTCCGGCCACAGGTGAGAACACGATATCTCTCAAAAACCCATTGTTCGTATTAGGGCCAATGGCCTCCGCGGTCAGTGCATCAATGCCCAGCGCTTCGGCAGCTTGTGCTGCAGTTAAGGTAGCTGCTTCACTGTTCGGTACGCCATCGGTGGCGATGTTGATGATGGACGCCAAGCCAGCGCTGTAGCTGGCGGAATTCTTCATCGCAGCGGCAATGGCCGATATGCCTGCGGCCATGTTGGTGCCACCAAAGCTCTGTGTGTTTGCAGTGATCAGGGCCACGACGGCGGTGCGTGTAGCGACCGAATTGATCACCGTAGGCGCAACGATCTGTGCGGATGCATCGGCAAAGCTGTAGACGGTGACTTCGACAGAGCCGTCGGTGGGCAACGCGGCCAAAGCAGCAGCGTAGCCGCTTCGCATCACCAGGAAGTCGGCCGAACCGATGCTGCCCGACTCGTCCCAAAGGAAGCCAAGCTGTGTGGTGAGGGGCGCTGCGAAGGAAGAAGAGCCAGCAAGCGCGGCAACGCCCAGAGCCAGCGGTGCCAACAGTCTGCGTATGAGTTTCATGAAAATCTCCTCGAAGGTTGGAAGAGGTACGCTGTGTTGGCGCACCGGGTTTGAGTTGCCAACAGGTGGTACCCGGGGCGGTGATCAGCATTTTTTGTGCCTGTGCGCTGCGCCCTCAACAAAGACCTTCAAATTCAACAAGTTATATAACACGATGGTTCAAGACGGACTGGCCCCTGTCAAGCAGACCGACACAGTAGGGGGTACCGTAAGAGGCTTTTCTGATGAGGTTCAAACTTTCGATAGCCAATCCAGCGTCGATTGCTCGGTTGCTTGGCGGGAGGGCGGCGTCGAGCAGGTGTGGTCGGCATGGTCGATCTTGAATCTGGTGACTTCGCTCGCTGTTTCCCAGTGCAGCCAACTTGGACTGGCCGCAGCGTGCTCGGCAAACTCTTGAGCAGTCAGGTCCCTTTCGCTCAGCAGCAGCAAGATAGGTTTGCCGAACGCCAACCAGCCCCGCGCCATGCGGTCCTGAAAACCGGCACCTGCTGCGCCGCTGGCTCGAGCGCTTTGAACGCTGTGACCAAACTTTTGGAGCGCACCCCATCCCACGCCGCCCCGCAGCAGCTTGCGCCAGAAGCCCGCCTCCAACAAGCGGCGCGGGTAGTAGTGCTTGACCCGCGCCCGCGCCAGACTCACGTCGCTCCTCACCCAAGGGTTGAGAAGAGCCAACCCCGCAATGCGCGGGTCGTGGGTGGCGTCCACGTAGAGCAGGCTCGCTGACGCTCCGTCGCAAAGGCCCCAAAGCACCACGCGTTCCACGCCTGGGTGCTGCTCCTGAAAACCGTTGATGGCGGCGGCGATGTGGGGTGCGGTGTCCTCAAAGGACGGCAGGTCGCCGGGGCTGTCGCCCATGCCGGGCAGGTCGAATCGCAGCACGGGGAAACCGGCGTCGGCCAGAAAGCGCGCGAGCTGCACGAACTGGCGGTGGCTGCCGGCGCGGTACTGCGCGCCGCCGACCACGATGACCACGCCGGTGGGCTGCATGGGAGTGGTCGCGGGCGGCAGGCTGACGATGCCCAGCATGTCGAAACCATTGCCGTGCAGCCACAGGCTGTGTTCGTTGACCGTCATGTGGCGCTCTCCGCGCTGTTGGTCAGGGCCTGCAGGGTGGCGGCGATGAGGGCGGGGGCTTCGTCGGTGCCTACGGTCTGCCAGAACGACTGGCCGCTCACAGCATGCGCGCTCACGGCCCAGCCTGCTGCGCGCCAGCTGTCCAGGTGCGTCAGGGAAGCGGGGCCGACTGTGTGTTCAGCTTGGGTAGAGGACTCCAGCCAGATCAGCCTGCTTGGGGTCGGCGTGTCAATGGCCTGCATGCGCGCCGCGCCCAAGCCACTGGCCAGAGCCGGGGTGATCGTGTAGCCGGCAACATCAACCGATTGGCCCGCCGCCAAGGTCTTCGCAGGGGTGTCACCCTTGCTGCCGTCTCCAAGCCACTGGCCCGCAGCGTGCAGCCTCAGAAACTGCTGGAGCATTTGTTGACCGGTGATCACGGGCTGCCACAGCAACAGGTGGGGGGCTTGGGGCAGGCGGGCTGCGAGCGCGGTGGCAAGCAGGCTGCCGCCGCGCACGCTCCAGAGCCAGAGCGGACCCGGCGCGTGATCACACAGCCAATCGAGAGCGAGTTGCGCGTCGTGCAACCAGGCCTCCCAGGTGGCGTTGATCAGTTCACCTTCGCTGTCCCCGCAGCCGAGCAGGTCGACCTGCAGCACGGCAAACCCGGCTTGGGCCAGCGCCCGCGCCTGTTGCGCCACCACGCGGCGGGTGGTGTTGAGCTCTTCGGCAAACGGGTGCAGGTAGAGCACACAGCCCTTGTGCTCTTTGCCCTGCGGCGCGTGAAACAGGCAGAAACGCTGACCGGTGGGCGTGGGCAGAAAGAACGCCTGGGGCAGTCCGGGGCGCTCGGTTGCGCTCATGCGCCGGTGCTGCTCAGGTGTTGCTCGACCAGATCGCTGAGGCTGCCCACGGTGGCGAACACGGTGCCGTTGAGCTCGTCGTCATCAAATGCGATACCGAAGTGGTTCTCCAGGCCCGTGATGAGCGCGAGCACGGCCATGGAGTCGAGCTCGGGCAGATCGCCGAGCAGGGGCGTGCTGCGGTCGAAGCCCAGGGCGCGGCCCTGCAGGCTGAGGGCTTGGTCGAGCACGCGCAGGACTTGGTCGGTGACGTTCATGTGGGCGATCGGGTGGGCTGGGGAAGAAGGACGAAGCGTGCAGGGATTCTAGAGAAAGGGCTTGTCCTGTGGACGCAGGGTCGCATGCCCATGGCTTAACATCCGCCGCATGCCCCACGCGCCGGATTTCAGCGAGAGTCTGCCCCCCGTTTTGCTGCACGATCTGCCGGCCCGGGCCGCTGCCTTGTGGCCGCTGCAACGCGCGCTGACTGCGGGCGATCAACACCTCACCTACACCGAACTGCAAGCGCAGGTTAGCGCAATGGCCAGCAGTTTGCAGACCTTGCGCCTTGGCCCGGGTGAACGCGTGGCGGTGTTTCTGGAAAAGCGCGTGGAGGCGGTGGTGGCCAGTTTTGCCGCGCCGGCTGCCGGTGGCGTGCTGGTGCCTGTGAACCCTTTGCTCAAGCCGGCTCAGGTGGTGCATATCCTCCAGGACTCGGGGGCCCGGGTGCTGATCACGTCGACTTCGCGCCTGACCCACCTGGGAACTTTGCTGGTTGAGTGCCCAGATCTGCAGCATGTTGTCGTGTGCGATGGCGTTGTCGCCAACAGTTCTTTCGGCTCGGTGGTGCACGCCTGGGCCGATCTGCTGGAGACGCCCGGCGGCACCACGCCGGCGCGGCTCGAGTCGGACGTGGCCGCCATCTTCTACACCTCGGGCAGCACCGGGCGGCCCAAGGGCGTGGTGCTGTCGCACCGCAACCTGGTGGCGGGCGCCATCAGCGTGGCTGACTACTTGAACAATCGCGCCTCCGACACCTTGCTCGCCGCACTGCCGCTGTCGTTCGACGCCGGTTTCAGCCAGCTGACCACGGCTTTCCTGGTG
>LNFM01010630.1_pt1 | contig 12877 bp, 8 predicted proteins | sample 596031 | NCBI WGS metagenome assembly LNFM01 (sample SAMN04254537, study PRJNA301005) | activated carbon metagenome | isolation source: dual media filters at the Ann Arbor, Michigan drinking water treatment plant | place: USA: Ann Arbor
ACACGCCAGCGGGCTGGATGCGGTGGAAGCCGCGCTGCTGGCCGCGCTGGTGCGTGCACCCAACGCCGCGCCGGCGGCGGTCGAACGCCGCGCCTGCGAGGTGCTGCGCGCGCAGTCGCTGGCCTGCGACGGCCTGGCCATCACCTGGGCGCAGGCGCTGGCACGCCGCCCGGGTGCGCTGCGCGCGGGCAGCGGCGAAACCTTGGCGCCCCATCTGGCGCAACGCATCGCCCGCACGCAGGGCGCCGCGCCGGGCCAGTCGCTGAGCAGCACGCTCGACGCCGGCGTGCAGCGTGTGGCGCTGTCAGCATTGCGGCGGCAACTGTCGGAACTGCGTGGCCGTGAAGTGGAGGACGGTGCCGTGCTGGTGCTCGACAACGCCAGCGGCGAGGTGCTGGCCTGGGTGGGCGGCGCGGGCCCGCTGCAATCGTCGGCCGCCGCGGTCGACGCGGTGCTCGCGCGCCGCCAGCCCGGCAGCACGCTCAAGCCCTTCGTCTACGCGCAGGCCCTGCAGCAGCGGCTGATCACCGCCGCCAGCCTGATCGACGACGCGCCGCTGCAGATCAGCAGCGAAGGCGGCGGTGGCGGCGCGTCGCTCTACCAGCCGCAGAACTACGACCGCGCTTACAAAGGCGCGGTGGGTGTGCGCACGGCGCTGGCGTCGAGCCTGAACGTGCCCGCGGTGCGCGTGGGCGCGCTGCTCGGCCCCGACGCCGTCTTCGACACGCTGGTGCGCGCCGGCCTGCGTCCCAGCGAAAGCGCCGGCTTCCACGGCCATGCGCTCGCATTGGGCAGCGCCGACGTGACGCTGCTCGACCTCACCAATGCCTACCGCATGCTGGCCAACGGCGGGCGCGGGGGCGCGGTGCGCTGGCGGCCCGACGAAAAGGCGGCGAAGGCTGCACTTCTCGCGACGTCGGCGCCGCCCGTTTTCAGCCCCGCCGTGGCCTACGTCGTGGCCGACATCCTGGCCGACCCCGCCGCGCGCGCCACCACCTTCGGTCTGGACAGCCCGCTGGTCACGCGCGGCTGGGCGGCAGTGAAGACCGGCACCAGCAAGGACCTGCGCGACAACTGGTGCATCGGTTTCACCGACCGCTACACCGTCGGCGTGTGGGTGGGCAACGCCAGCGGCGCGCCGATGCATGGTGTCAGCGGCGTCAGCGGCGCCGCGCCGGTGTGGCGCGAGCTGGTGGCCTACCTGCATGCCGGCATGCCTTCGCGTGCGCCGGCGCCGCCGGCCGGCATGGTGGCGCAAGGCGGGGAATGGTTCCTGGCCGGCACGGCGCCACGGCGTGTCGAAACGGCGCGAGCGGTGCAGCCCTTCGGCATCACCTCGCCGCGCGACGGCAGTCTCTTCGTGCTCGACCCCGACATCCCGATGGCCGCGCAGCGCCTGGTCTTCGAAGGCGCGCCGGGGCGCTGGTCGCTGGACGGGCGCGTGCTGGGTGAGGGCACGCGGCTGCGCTGGCTGCCACGCCCGGGGCGGCACGTGCTGCAATGGCAGGGCGCCGATGCCGGCGACGCGGTGCGTGTGGCCTTCGAGGTGCGCGCGGCGCCGCCGCCCGCAGCGCGGTCTACGGGTTCGAGCCGTTGAACAGCCGCTCGACGGCGACGTCGATGACCATGCCGCACAGGCTGTAGAGCAGCGAGCCGATCAGCGCCGCGCCGAAGCCGGTGACGTTGAAGCCCGACAGCACGCTGGCCGAGGCGTAGAACATCGCCGCGTTGATGACGAAGAGGAACAGGCCCAGCGTGATCAGCGTCACCGGCAGGGTCAGCAGCACCAGCAGCGGACGCACCAGCGTGTTGAACAAACCGAGCACCAGCGCAGCCACCATGGCCGACCAGAAGCTGGCCACTTGCACCCCGCTGTAGAGGTTGGCCACCAGCAGAAGGGCGGCCGCCAGCAGCATCCAACGCACGATGATCTTCATGCCCGCAGCATAACGTGGCGCAAAGCGTGGTGCGAAAGCCGCTTTTACCTAGGAAAACGCCTTCTCAGTACCCCTTGCAAGCAGTAGCATCGCGCCTGCACGTTTCCCAGGAAAGACAAGTCAGCGACAGCAACACCGTCTGCGAGGCTTGCACGGGAAGCGGCATCCCTCATCCACTGATGGAGAACATCCAAATGGCAACTGCGAAGAAAGCTCCGGCGAAAGCCCCCGCGAAGAAGGCCGCTCCGGCCAAGAAGGCAGCCCCTGCAAAGAAGGCGGCGCCCGCGAAGAAGGCCGCTCCGGCGAAGAAGGCGGCACCGGCGAAGAAGGCCGCTCCGGCCAAGAAGGCGGCGCCCGCGAAGAAGGCACCGGCCAAGAAGCGCACGCCCAGCGCGGCCTTCATGAAGCCGCTGACCCCCAGCGCGGCGCTGGCGGCCATCATCGGCGACAAGGCCCTGCCGCGTACCGACGTCACCAAGAAGGTGTGGGAGTACATCAAGAAGAACGGCCTGCAAGACGCCGCCAAGCGCACGATGATCAACGCCGACGCCAAGCTCAAGGCGGTGCTGGGCAAGGCGCAAGTCTCGATGTTCGAGATGACCAAGCTGATCAGCGGCCACCTGAAGTAAGCCGAACCCGGCGCTGCTTGAACAAGGGCCCTTCGGGGCCCTTGTTGTTTTGTCGGGGCCCGCGGGGCCCCGGTGCGTTGCCGGCCTCAGCCGGCCTGCAGGCGGCGCTGCACGAAGTCGAGCCGGTCCTGGCCCCAGTAGATCTCGCCGTCGATCACGTAACTGGGCGCGCCGAAGATGCCGGCGTCTATGGCGTCCTGGGTGTGGGCATCGCACACGGGCTGTAGGCCCGCCGATTCCTCCAGGCGCGATGCCGGCAGGCCGCTCTCGGCCAGCAGCTCGGCCAGCGTGGCGGGGTCGGCGATGTTGCGTTCCTGCGCCCACACGGCGGCGAGCACGCGGCCGGCCAGTGCCAGCGCGGCGGGGGTGCCGTCTGTTGCGTCGACACACACGATGAGCCGCGCTGCGGCCTGGCCCTGCACAGGGAAGAACTTCGGCTGGATGTTCATCGGCAGGCCCAGCGCGTCGCGCCAGCGTGCCAGCTCGACGAGCCGGTAGGCCTGGCGCTGCGGCGGCCGCTGCGCCAGCGGCAGGCCGCCCGAGACCGGGAAGACCTTGCCCAGGTCCACCACCTTCAGCTTCACGCTGGCCCCGGTCTCGGCCGCGATGCGCAGGAAGCGCGCGTGGCCCAGGTAGGTCCAGGGTGACTGGGGGGCGAGGTAGTAGTCGACGGTGTGGCTCATGGGGTGTGCAATGCTCAGGTTCGGAGCGCCGCAGTCTAGGGGCTGCGTGCCCCGTTCACGCCGCCAGCATCGCCTTCAGGAAACGCCCGGTGTGGCTGCCCTCGTGCGCCGCCACCTCTTCCGGCGTGCCGCACACCACCACGCGCCCGCCGCCGGCGCCGCCTTCGGGGCCCATGTCGATCAGCCAGTCGGCGGTCTTGATGACGTCGAGGTTGTGCTCGATGACGACGATGGTGTTGCCGGCGTCGCGCAGCTGGTGCAGCACCTTCAGCAGCAGACCGACGTCGTGGAAGTGCAGGCCGGTGGTGGGCTCGTCCAGGATGTAGAGCGTGCGGCCGGTGTCGCGCTTGCTGAGTTCCAGCGCCAGCTTCACGCGCTGGGCCTCGCCGCCGCTCAAGGTGGTGGCGGCCTGGCCCAGGCGGATGTAGCCCAGGCCCACGTCCAGCAGCGTCTGCAGCTTGCGCGCGATGTTGGGCACGGCGCTGAAGAAGCCGTGGGCGTCTTCCACCGTCAGCGCCAGCACCTGGGTGATGTTCTTGCCCTTGTAGAGGATCTCCAGCGTCTCGCGGTTGTAGCGTGCGCCGTGGCAGACGTCGCAGGGCACGTACATGTCGGGCAGGAAGTGCATCTCGACCTTGATGACGCCGTCGCCCTCGCAGGCCTCGCAGCGCCCGCCGCCCGAACTGGCGCTGACGTTGAAGCTGAAGCGCCCCGCGCCGTAGCCACGTTCACGCGCCGCCGGCACCTCGGCGAAGAGCTCGCGGATGGGCGTGAACAGGCCCGTGTAGGTGGCCGGGTTGCTGCGCGGCGTGCGGCCGATGGGGCTCTGGTCGACGTTGATGACCTTGTCGAAATGGTCCAGGCCGTCGATGCGGTCGTGCGGCGCCGGTTCGGCGTGAGCCTGATACAGCTTCCTCGCCACCGCGGTGTAGAGCGTGTCGTTGATCAGCGTGCTCTTGCCGCTGCCGCTGACGCCGGTGACGCAGGTCAGCAGGCCCACCGGGATGTCGACGTTCACGCCCTGGCCGTCTTCGCCGCCGAGGTTGTTGCCGCGTGCGCCCAGGATGCTCAGGCGGAAAGGCGCGGAGCCGAAGCCGGTGGCCGGGCGGCGCCGCTTGGGCACCTCGATGCGCAGCACACGCGCCAGGTACTGGCCCGTGAGTGAATCGGGGTTGGCGGCCACTTCCTGCGGCGTGCCCTGGGCCATCACGCGGCCACCGTGCACGCCGGCGCCGGGGCCCATGTCGACCACGTGGTCGGCGGCCCAGATCATGTCCTCGTCGTGCTCCACCACCAATACGCTGTTGCCGAGGTCGCGCAGGTGCATCAGCGTGCCGATGAGGCGTTCGTTGTCGCGCTGGTGCAGGCCGATGCTGGGCTCGTCCAGCACGTACATCACGCCGGACAGGCCGCTGCCGATCTGGCTGGCCAGCCGGATGCGCTGCGACTCGCCGCCGCTCAGCGTATCGGCGCCGCGGTCCAGGCTGAGGTAGCTCAGGCCGACGTCGTTCAGGAAACGCAGCCGGCTGCGGATCTCGCGCACGATCTTCTCGGCAATCTCGCCCTTGGCGCCAGGCAGCTTCAGGCTGTCGAAGGTGGCCAGCGCGTTGGCCAGCGTGGCGTGCTCGACTTCGTAGATCGGCGGGCCCTTCTTGCTCGAACCCGCGCCGTCGGCGTGCTGCAGGAACACGTGGCGCGCCTCGCGGCGCAGGCGCGAACCCTCGCACTGCGGGCAGGCCTTGGCGGCCTGGTAACGCGCCAGTTCCTCGCGCACGGCCACCGAATCGGTTTCGCGGAAGCGGCGTTCGAAGTTGGGGATGATGCCCTCGAAGGGGTGGCTGCGTTTCACCGCGCGCGCCTTGCCGCGGCCGCCCTTGCCCACGCCTTCGGCTTCGTAGACGAACTCGATGTCCTCCTTGCCGCTGCCGAACAGCAGCACCTGGCGTGCCGCCTCGGGCAGGTCTTCGAAGGCGGTCTCGGTGTCGAAACCGTAGTGTTTCGCCACGCTCTCCAGCAGCGTGTGCGTGTAGGCGTTGCGGCGGTCCCAGCCCTTCACGGCGCCGGCGGCCAGGCTCAGCGACGGGAAGGCGACCACCCGCTCGGGGTCCATTGCCGTCACCTGGCCCAGGCCGTCGCAGGCCGGGCAGGCGCCCACCGGGCTGTTGAAGCTGAACAGGCGCGGCTCGAGTTCGCTCAGCGAGTAGCTGCACACCGGGCAGCCGAACTTGCTGCTGAAGAGGTGCTCGCGGCCGCCGTCCATCTCCAGCGCGATGGCGCGGCCGTCGGCGATGCGCAAGGAAGCCTCGAAACTCTCCGCCAGTCGCTGCTTTACGTCGGGCTTGGTCTTCAGGCGGTCGATCACGACGTCGATGTCGTGCTTCTCGTTCTTCTTCAGCGCCGGCAAAGCCTCGGCTTCGACCACCGCGCCGGGCTGGCCGTCGCTGCCGACGCGAAAGCGAACGTAGCCACGCGCCTGCATGTCGGCGAAGAGGTCCTCGAACTCGCCCTTGCGGTCACGCACCACGGGCGCCAGGATCATCAGCTTCGTGTCTTCGGGCAGCGCCAGCACGGCGTCGACCATCTGGCTCACGCTCTGTGCCTGCAGCGGCAGGCCGTGCTCGGGGCAGTAGGGCGTGCCGGCGCGCGCGTACAGCAGGCGCAGGTAGTCGTGGATCTCGGTGATGGTGCCGACGGTGGACCGCGGGTTGTGCGAGGTCGCCTTCTGCTCGATGCTGATGGCCGGCGACAGGCCCTCGATGACGTCGACGTCGGGCTTGTCCATCAACTGCAGGAACTGCCGCGCGTAGGCGCTGAGGCTTTCCACGTAGCGCCGCTGCCCTTCGGCGTAGAGCGTGTCGAAGGCCAGGCTGCTCTTGCCGCTGCCGCTCAGACCCGTGATCACCACCAGCGCGTGCTTGGGGATGTCGAGGTCGATGTTCTTCAGGTTGTGGGTGCGGGCACCCCTCACACGGAGCGTGCGGGCCTCCTGGAAGGGTGCGCGGGGCGGTTTCGGGACGTCGTTCGGCAGGGGCATGGTGGGAGCGCAGGGCAACCGGCCATCATAACGACGCCACCCCGCAGGCGCAGGGGCTGCCGCAAGCCCTGGCTTCAGGACGTCTCGGGCACCTTCAGCCGCACACGCACGATGGTGCCTTGGCCGACCTGGCTCTCCACGCCGACGTGGCCACCCATCAGCTCGACGAAACGCCGGCTGACGAAGAGGCCCATGCCCGTGCCTTCGATGCTGGTGGATTCGGCGCCGACGCGGTTGAAGGGCTGGAAGAGCCCCGCCAGCTGGTCTTCGCTCAGGCCGCGGCCGGTGTCGGTGACGGCCAGCTCGATCTCGTGGCCGAGTGCCGCCGCCGCGACGTGCACGCGCCCGCCCGGTCGGTTGTACTTGACGGCGTTGGACAGCAGGTTGATCACCACCTCCTTCAGCCGCAGCCGGTCGCCCAGCACCCAGCAGGGGGCGCCCACACCCGCCTCGTCCACCAGCGTGATGCCGTCGCGTTCGGCCAGGCACTGCACCATGGGCAGCGATTCGGCGACGACACGCCGCAGGTCGACCGAGCCCAGCTGCACGTCGACCCGCCCGGCCTCGATGCGCGAGACGTCGAGCACCTCGTTGACCAGGTCGAGCAGGTGGCGCGCGGCGCTTTCGATGAGCATCACGCGGTGCGGCTTGAGCACGAGGTCGCCGCTGTCGGCTTCCAGGCGCATCAGCTGCGAAAAACCGAGGATGGCGTTCAGCGGCGTGCGCAGTTCGTGGCTCATGCGCGAGAGGAAGGCGCTCTTGGCCTGGCTGGCGCTCTCGGCGGCTTCCTTGGCGGCCACCATGCGCAGGGCTTCGTGCTCGCGGCTGCTGTCCCAGGCGCATCCGACGAGCCGCAGGACACGGCCTTGCGTGTCGGCATGAGCGCGACCGGTGACGTGCAGCCAGCGGTCGCCGACTGGCCCGGCGCCGGCATGGCGTTGCAGCTCGACGTTCAGCGGCGCCAGCTGCTGCAATGCGGCGTCCAGCGCCGCCTGCAGGTGCGCATGTTCCTGCGTCTGCAGGTGCGGCTGCAGTGCCTCGGCCAGCGTGGCGGCTGGGGCTGCGTCCACGCCCAGCAGCTGGCACAGGCGCGCGTCGAAAGTAAGCCGGCCGTCGGCCAGGTCCCAGTCCCACACGCCGATGCCGCCGGCCTCGTTGGCCATGGCCAGGCGTTCGGTGAGCACGCCGACCTCGCGCCGCACCTGGTGCTGCGGGCTGATGTCCTGCAGTGCGCCGCTGACGCGCACCACGGCGCCGTCGATCACTTCGGGCGAACCCACGGCCAGCACGCGCAGCGCGCGCCCGCTGGCGGTGTGCATGTCGAGTTCGATCTCGAAACCCTGACCGCGTTCGGCCGCGGCGATGGCGGCGGCGAAGGCGGCACGGTCTTGCGGCGCGCAGCAGGCCAGGGTCGATTCCAGCGAGGCCGGCAGCGGCGTCGGCAGTTCGAGCAGGTGGCGCAGTTGGGTCGACCAGCGCAGCGCGCGTGGCCACAGCGTGAGTTCCCAACCCCCCACGCGTGCCAGCCGCGCCGATTCGACCAGGAAGGCCTCACGCTGGCGCAAGGTCTCGGCCGAGGTCTCCAGCGCGTGCAGGTCGCGCAGGCGTTCGCTGTGGTCGATGAGCATGCAGGCGAACTGCGCGTCGGCGCCGCCGGGCACCGCAGGCAGGCGCGTGAGTTGCAGCTGACCGCTGAACCGCCGCCTCCCGGCACTGCGCAGGGCCACGCCTTCGACCGTGCAGGCGCCGCCGGCCTGCGCCTGCAGCAGGGCGGTCTGCACGCGGCCCTGGTCGTCGATGCAGTCGGCCAGGTGATGCAGATGGATGGGCGCGGCACGGCGCATGTCCAGCGCCAGCAGGCGCTCGGCGGCGGGGTTGCACTCCAGCAGCTCGCCGTCACCGGCCAGCAGCAGGCAGGCCACCGGCAACCCGGCAAACAGGCAGGCGAAGCGCTGGGATTGCAGCACCGCGTCGGCCGGCGCGGCGGCGAGCTGGGTGCGGGCAAAGCGGCCGAGCAGCTGCGCGTCGTGCCGCATGGGGGATTCGCGTGGCGCCTCGCGACGCTTCAGCCCCTGCGGGCTCATTCAGCCACAGCCCTGTTCAGGGCGGCGAGCGCATGGGTGCCCGACCGGCCGCTGGCGTGTGTTTTCTCAGGCTGATGGGACAAAGTCGCCCGCTCCTCGCGCTTCCGGCCTTCATCCCCTGGTTTGGGGATTGCCGTCGTTGAATTCCCTCGCGCCAAGTATGCCCGCCGTCTTCGCGCGGCAGCTTCGTGCGCGCGCGGATCGGCACGGCCTGCGACAGCTTGAATGGGCCGCGCGTGAAAAAGGGACGAAACGCTTCAGCCGGCCAGCACGCGCAGGATCTCGGCGCCGTAGGCCTCGAGCTTCTTCGCGCCGACGCCGGTGATGCCGCCCAGCGCGTCCAGCGTGGTGGGTTGCTCGCGCGCCATCTCGGCCAGCGAGGCGTCGTGGAAGACGACGTAGGCCGGCAGGTTGTGTTCACGCGCCACTTCGGCGCGCCAGGCCTTCAGCGCCGCAAAACGCTCGGTGGCGGCGGCGTTCAGTGGCATCGGTGACGGCTTGCCGGCGGCGGTGCGGCCGCCGCGTGCGGTCTTGCCACGCGCCGCCTTGCCGTTCGACTTGACGTCGGCCGGCACGCGCAGGCGCACCGGCACCTCGCCGCGCAGCACCTCGCGGGCGCTCTCGCTCAGCGCCAGGGTGTTGAACTCGCCTTCGGCGTGCACGTGGCCCAGCGCGATGAGCTGGCGCAGCACCAGGCGCCACTGCACCTCGCTCACGTCGGCGCCGATGCCGAAGGTGGACAGGCTCTGGTGGCCGCGTTCGGTCACCTTGTCCGTCAGCTTGCCGCGCAGCACGTCGATGAGGTGGCCGGCGCCATACCGGCCCGATCCCCGTTGGCCGGCGTCCTGCCGGAAGCGGTAGATGCAGCTGAGCGCCTTGCGCGCGGCCTCGGTGGCGTCCCAGGTGGCGGGCGCGTGCAGGCAGTTGTCGCAGTTGCCGCAGGGCTCGCTGTCCTGGCCGAAGTAGGCCAGCAACCGCACGCGCCGGCAGTCGTGGGCTTCGCTCAGCGCCAGCAGCGCATCGAGCTTGCCGCGCTGCAGGCGCTTGAAGTCGTCCTCGGCGTCGCTGTCGTCGATCATGCGGCGCTGGTTGACCACGTCCGCCAGCCCATAGCTCATCCAGGCGTCGGCGGGCAGGCCATCACGGCCGGCGCGGCCGGTCTCCTGGTAATAGCTCTCGATGTTCTTGGGCAGGTCGAGGTGCGCCACGAAGCGCACGTCGGGTTTGTCGATGCCCATGCCGAAGGCGATGGTGGCCACCATGACCACGGCGTCCTCGCGCAGGAAGCGGTCTTGATGCAGGCGGCGCACGTCGGCATCCAGCCCGGCGTGGTAGGGCAGCGCGTGCAGGCCCTCGGCGGCCAGCCAGGTGGCGGTGTCGTCGACACGCTTGCGGCTCTGGCAGTAGACGATGCCGGCCTCGCCCTCGTGTTCGTCGCGGATGAAGCGCAGCAGCTGCTTGCGCGGGTCGTCCTTCTCGACGATGGTGTAGCGGATGTTCGGCCGGTCGAAGCTGGCGACGAAGAGGCGCGCTTCTTCGAGCTGCAGGCGCTGGACGATGTCGGCGCGCGTGTGGTCGTCGGCGGTGGCGGTGAGCGCCAGCCGTGGCACGCCCGGGAAGGTCTCGTGCAGCGCCGACAGGCCCAGGTATTCCTCGCGGAAGTCGTGGCCCCACTGGCTGACGCAATGCGCTTCGTCGATGGCGAACAGGCTCAACAGCCCGCGCTCGTGCAGGCTGCCCAGCATGGCCATGAAGCGTGGCGTCAGGATGCGTTCGGGCGCGGCGTAGAGCAGCACGAGCTTGCCGCTGAGCAGGGCGCGTTCGACACGCCGCGCCTCGTCGCCGTCGAGCGATGAGTTCAGGAAGGCCGCCGGCACGCCGAGTTCGTCCAGTGCGCCGACCTGGTCGTGCATCAGCGCGATGAGCGGGCTGACGACGACCGCCACGCCCTGCCCGGCGCGGTGGCGCACGATGGCGGGCACCTGGTAGCACAGGCTTTTGCCGCCACCGGTGGGCATCAGCACCAGCGCGTCGCCGCCGGCCACCACGTGTTCGACGATCTCCTGCTGCGCGCCGCGGAACTGGGGGTAGCCGAAGACCTCGTGCAGCACACCTTGCGGCGCGGTGGCAGGGGTGGCGGCGGGGGCGGACAGCACGGCAGACATGGTGGCGTCGATCGTAAGCCAGGGGCCTGGCCCGCCCGTCCCGCGGCCGGGGGCCCACCTTCGCGCGAACCCCTGCGCGGGATCGTCCAAACCGACCACGGCGCGATAATGGCCGCCATTCCCTTCCCCCCACCGCACCCGCCGGAGCAGCCCATGGCCTCAGTCAACAAAGTCATCATCGTCGGCAATCTCGGCAAGGACCCCGAGGTGCGCTACATGCCCAGCGGCTCGGCGATCTGCAACATCACCGTGGCCACCAGCCGGCAGTGGAAGGACAAGACCAGCGGCGAGCGCCAGGAAGAGACCGAATGGCACCGCGTGGCGCTCTTCGACCGCCTGGCCGAGATCGCCGGTGAGTACCTGAAGAAGGGCCGCCCGGTCTACATCGAGGGCCGCCTGAAGACACGCAAGTACACCGACAAGGACGGCGTCGAGAAGTACACCACCGAGATCGTCGCCAACGAGATGCAGTTGCTGGGCGGTCGCGAAGGCGGCGGCGGTGGCGGCATGGGCGGCGACGACATGGGCGAGCCGCGCGCCGCCGCACCGCGCAGCGCACCACCGGCCCGCAGCGCTCCGGCGCCGCGTCCCGCGCCGACGAAGTCGAGCACCGGCTTCGACGACATGGACGACGACATCCCGTTTTGACCGTCCTGTCCACGCCCGAAGGCCGCGCCGCGCCGTACGGCGTGCGCTACGTGGCCGGTGTCGATGGCGGCGGCACGGGCACCCGTGCCCGGCTGCAGGCCCGGGACGGCGCGCTGCTGGGCCAGGGTGAAGCCGGGCCCTCGGGCCTGGGCCAGGGCGTGGCGCAGGCCTGGCGCCACGTGATGCAGGCGCTGGACGCCGCCTTCGCCGCGGCCGGTTTGCCGCCGGCGCCGCCGGCGCATATCGCACTCGGCCTCGGCCTGGCCGGTGCCGGCGTCACCACGCAGCGCGAAGCCTTCCTACGTGCCGACCCGGGGTATGCGCTTTGTGTGCTGGACAACGACGGTGCCACGCAGCTGCTGGGTGCGCACGGCGGCGGTGCCGGCCTGGTGGTGGCGGCCGGCACCGGCAGCGTCGCCGCGGCCTGTTACGCCGACGGCCGTACGGCGCAGGCCGGCGGCTGGGGCTTTCCGGTGGGTGACGAAGGCAGCGGCGCCTGGCTGGGCCTGCACGCCATGCGGCACACGATGGCCGTGCTGGACGGCCGTGACACGGCCAGCGCACTGTCGCAGGCGCTCTTCGACCGCGTCGGCAGCACCGCCGTCGCCTTGCTGGCCTGGTGCGCACAGGCCGGCGCGCCGCAATACGCACACCTCGCGCCGCTGGTCTTCGCCGAGGCCGAGCGCGGCGACGCCACCGCGCAGGCCCTGTTGCAGCTGGGCGCCGACGAACTGGTGCGCCTGGTGGATGCCCTGCAGACAGATGCGCCACCGCTGCCGGTGGTGGCCAGCGGCAGTGTCGGCGTGCGCCTGGCGACCTTGTGGCCGCCCGCGCTGCGCGAACGCGTCGTGCCACCCGAAGGCGACAGCGCCGATGGCGCGCTGCTGCTGGTGCGTGCCGCCCTGGCCGCGGTCGTGCCCCCCGCCCCGCACGCCCGATGAAGCTGGCCGGCCACATCCTCGGCACCGCCGGCTTCGTGCGCGGCACGCTCGAGTGCGCGCAGGGCCGCATCGTGGGCCTGCACGGCCACCCCGTCGACGAGACCACCGTGCGCGCCGACGTGCACACGCCCGTGCTGCTGCCCGGCTTCGTCGACCTGCACGTGCACGGCGGCGGCGGTGCCGACACCATGGATGGCGGCGCTGCCGTGGCCACGCTGGCGCGCCAGCACCTGCGCCACGGTACGACGGCCCTGCTGGCGACGACGATGACGGCGCCGCTGGACGAGATCGAGGCCGCGTTGCGCGCCATCGCGCCGCGCTTGGCCGAACGTGCGCGAGGCACGGCGCGTGTGCTGGGCGTGCACCTCGAGGGCCCCTACATCAGCCCCGACAAACTCGGTGCGCAGCCCGCGTTTGCGCGGCCGCCGTCGCTGGCCGAGATCCTGGCGCTGCACGCCATCGCGCCCATCCGCCTGGTGACGATGGCGCCCGAGGTGGCGGGTAACCTGGCGCTCATCCCTGCCCTGGTGGGCGCCGGCATGCGGGTGCAGATCGGCCACACCGCGGCCAGCTACGAACAGGCGCTGGACGCGCTGGAGCAGGGTGCCAGCGGCTTCACCCACCTGTTCAACGCCATGAGCGTGCTGCACCACCGCGCGCCTGGCGTGGCCGGCGCGGCGCTGGCGCACGCCCGCCATGCCGAGATCATTCCCGACCTGCTGCACGTGCACCCGGGCGCCATCCGCGCCGCGCTGC
>LNFM01010632.1_pt1 | contig 12872 bp, 12 predicted proteins | sample 596031 | NCBI WGS metagenome assembly LNFM01 (sample SAMN04254537, study PRJNA301005) | activated carbon metagenome | isolation source: dual media filters at the Ann Arbor, Michigan drinking water treatment plant | place: USA: Ann Arbor
CCTCGATCTGGCGGATGCGTTCGCGCGTCACGTTGAACTGCTGGCCGACTTCTTCCAGCGTGTGGTCGGTGTTCATGCCGATGCCGAAGCGCATCCGCAGCACGCGTTCCTCGCGCGGCGTCAGGCTGGCCAGCACGCGGGTGGTGGCCTCGCGCAGGTTCGACTGGATGGCGGCATCGAGCGGGATGATCGCCGCCTTGTCTTCGATGAAGTCGCCCAGGTGGCTGTCTTCCTCATCGCCGATCGGGGTTTCCAGGGAGATCGGCTCCTTGGCGATCTTCAGCACCTTCCGCACCTTCTCCAGCGGCATGCCGAGCTTTTCGGCCAGCTCCTCGGGCTGCGGCTCGCGGCCGATCTCGTGCAGCATCTGGCGGCTGGTGCGGACCAGCTTGTTGATCGTCTCGATCATATGGACCGGGATGCGGATGGTGCGCGCCTGGTCGGCAATGGATCGCGTGATCGCCTGGCGGATCCACCAAGTCGCGTAGGTGCTGAACTTGTAGCCGCGGCGGTATTCGAACTTATCGACCGCCTTCATCAGGCCGATATTCCCCTCCTGGATCAGGTCCAGGAACTGCAGGCCGCGGTTGGTGTACTTCTTGGCGATGGAGATCACGAGGCGCAGGTTGGCCTCGATCATCTCCTTCTTCGCCTGGGTCATGTCGCGCTCGCCGCGCGAGACGGTGGCATAGACGCGCTTGTATTCGGCCACCGGCATGCCGGTCAGGTTCGCCACTTCCGCGATGCGCGCGCGGATCGCCTCGACCTCGGTGCTGGATTTCGCGACGAAGGCCTTCCAGCTCTTGCCGGGCAGCGCGCCCACGCGCTCCAGCCAGGCGGGGTCGAGTTCCGACCCGCGCCAATGCTGCAGGAAGTCCTCGCGCTTGACCTTCTGCGCTTCCGCCAGGCGCAGCACCTGGCCTTCGAGGACCGTCAGCTTGCGGTTGAGGCCCTTGAGCTGGTCGACCAGCTCCTCGATGCGGTTGTTGTGGAGGTGGACCTTCTCGACCAGCGCGATCAGTTCGCGACGCGACTTCTCGTAGGTCTTCTCGCCACGCCCGGCCAACTCCTCGCCGGAGGTATAGGCCTCCATGCGCTTGTTCGAGAGCTTGGCCAGCTTGCCGTAGAGGCTTTCGATCTGTTCGAAATTCGCCAGGACTTCAGGCTTCAGCTTTTCTTCCAGCGCGGAGAGCGACAGGCCCATGCCCTCACCTTCCTCGCCTTCCTCGAATTCCTCCTCGGCGGCCGGGGCGGGGGTGCCGTCGGGCGTACCGGCGGATTGCGTGGCCTCGAGGTCGATGACGTCGCGCAGCAGCATGCGCGGGGGCGTGGACTTCACCGCCTCATGCCAGCGCAGGATGGCCTGGAAGGTCAGCGGGCTTTCGCAGAGCCCGCCGATCATCATGTCGCGGCCGGCCTCGATGCGCTTGGCGATGGCGATCTCGCCCTCGCGGCTCAGCAGTTCGACCGAGCCCATCTCGCGCAGGTACATGCGCACCGGGTCGTCGGTGCGGCCGAGGGATTCCTCATCGACGTTGCCGCCGGATTCCTCCTCCTCCTCGCCATCCTTCTTTTCGGCGGGCTTGGCGGGGGCGGCCTCGCCGTCCTCGGTTTCCTCGGCTTCGACGACGTTGACGCCGGCCTCGCTCAGCGTGGCGAGGGTGTCCTCGATGGTCTCGGAGGAAACCTGCTCGGGCGGCAGGGCGGCGTTCATCTCGTCATAGGTGACGTAGCCGCGCTCCTTGCCGCGGGCGATCAGCTTCTTCACGGCCGCCGACTGGGTGTCGAGCAGCAGTCCCTCGACCTGCTCGTCCCGCGTCTCGGTCGTCTCGGTCCCTGCCGCCGCCTTGCTCGCCATGCGCTCTCCGCTCCGTCCAACGCGTTCGGGCATCCGATGGAGACCGGATGCCCGAGAAAAAGCCTCTACCCTAAGCGGCGTCGCCTGATGCGACGGCCGCCTCGTCCCCGCGACGGATGGCCTCGAGCTGTTCGGACAGCCGCTTCAGGCGCAACTCCGCGATCGGGTCGTTGGTCTCGATCAAGGCCGTCAGCGCTTCCTGCTGCTGTTCCCGCAACCCCGCCTCTCCGCCAAGCCGGGCAAAGAAGTGCCAGAAGCCTTCCTCGACCTCCCCCGGCAGCGCCTCCGGGCGCGCCGCAAGGGGGAGTCCGGCGGGCGACAGCGCCCAGGAAGCGGCATCCTCGAACCCAGTCTGAGCGAGGTGGGCGATCAACCCCTCGGAGTCAACCCGTTCGGCGCCCGGATGCCATGCGAGAATCGCGGCCCGAAGCTGCGCGGGGGGGCCATCGGGCAGGTCCAGCAGGCCGAGACCTTCCTCGACCTGTGGCAGCAGCCAGGGGTGGCGGAGCACGATGGCGAGCAGCATGCGGGCCCGCTCGGCCTGGACCGGGGCGGGCCCGATGGCCGGGCGGGCGGCGCGGCGCGGCGGCGGGCGGCCGCCGCGTGCAGGCCGCGACGCGGCGAAGAAGCGGTCGAGCAACACCCGCCGATATTCCGCGGCCAGCGCCTTGTCGGCGATGGTGCCCGCCGCGCCGGCCAGGCGGTTTCGCAGCGCGGCGCGCTGTTCGGGGGTGGCGGCGGGCCGGCCCTCGGTCACCAGGCCGAACAGCGCCTCGGCCATCGGCTGCGCGGCATCGAGCACCGCCTGGAAGGCCATGCGGCCGCCGCGCGCGGTCAGCGTGTCGGGGTCCTGGCCGTCGGGCAGCGTGGCGAAGCGCAGGGTGCGATCGGTGCTGATGAGCGGCAGGGCGGTCTCGGCGGCGCGCGCCGCGGCCCGCGCGCCGGCGGCATCGCCATCGAAGCACAGCACCGGCTCAGGGTTCAGGCGCCACAATTCCTCGAGCTGTTCGACCGTCAGCGCGGTGCCGAGCGGCGCCACCGCGCCGGTGAACCCCGCCTGGTGCAGGGCGATGACGTCCATGTAGCCCTCGACGGCGACGACCGGCGCGCCGCGGAAGGCGCCCTCCCGCGCCAAATCCAGGCCATAGAGGCCCATGCGCTTGCGGAACAGCGGCGTCTCCGGGCTGTTCACGTATTTCGGCTGGCCATCGCCCAGGATGCGCCCGCCGAAGGCAATGACGCGCCCGCGGCGGTCGCGGATGGGGAACATGACGCGGGCGTAGAAGAAGTCGCGCGGCGGCTCGCCGGCCTCGCCCGGGCGCAGCAGGCCGGCCTCGATGAGCTGGTCCTCGGCGATGTCCTCGCCGCGCAGGTCGGCGGCGATGGCGCCGCGGCCGGACGGCGCCCAGCCCAGCATGAAGGCGCGGATGGTCGCCTCGGTCAGGCCGCGCTTGAGCAGATAGTCTAGTGCGGCGCGCCCCTCGGGCAGGAACAGGCGGCGGTGATAGGCCTCGGCGGCGGCGGCCATGACGGCGTGCAGGTCGCGCGCGCGGCGTTCGCGGGCGGCCTCCTGCGGGCTGGGCTTGGGCACGTCCAGGCCGGCCTCGGCGGCCAGGCGCTCCACGGCTTCGGGGAAGGCGGCGCCCTCGGCGCGCATGACGAAGGTGATGGCATCGCCATGCGCGCCGCAGCCGAAGCAATGGAAATGGTCATCATAGACGTAGAAGGACGGCGTCTTTTCGCCATGGAAGGGGCAGCAGCCCTTCCAGTTGCGCCCGGACTTGGCGAGGCGCGTCTTGCGCCCGATCAGCCCCGGCAGCGGGGTGCGGGCGCGCAGCTCGTCGAGGAAGGCGGGGGGGAGGGCCATGGGTGGGTCGGCCATTTACCCCCGCGCGAGGGCGGGTGCGAGCCGGATTTGCGCCCGGCGGCCCACGCGGCTATCCAGCCGGCCTTCCCGACTACGAGGTATCGCACCATGACCCCGGCCGAACGTGCCGCCGTGCAGGCACATCTCCGCCGCCTGTTCGGCAACACCCGCATCGCCGTCACCGCCCCGGAACGCAAGGGCGGCAGCACCGAATTGAAGGTCGGCGACGAGTTCATCGGCACCATCCACCGCGACGCCGAGGATGGCGAAGTCTCCTACGCCGTGCAGATCGTGGTGCTGTCCGAAGACCTCGAGATGCCGAACTGACAGGCCGGCCCGGCGCTCACGGGCGCCGCAGCCGCCCCGGCCGGGCGAGCGCCACGACGCACAGCGCCAGCCCGCCCGCCACGAACGGCGCCCAGAGCCACGGGCGCCAAGCCGATTGCGCGTCGAATCCCGCGGCATCCCGCACCAGGGTCGGATCCGCCGGGTCATAGACCACCGGCATCCGCTGACCGGGTTCCGGCAAGGGCGGATGGACCGGCATGCGCCCGCTTGTCTCGATGCCCTGGCCCTGTTCGGTGGTGAAGGCGAAGACCGGGTAGGTGGTGCGCCGCAGTTCGAACCAGCCATGGCGGTGGTCCTGGTGGTCGAGCCGCACCAGCACGGCCTCGGCCCGCAGGCCGCGGCTGGACAAGGCGTGGCGGTCGCGCAGGTCGCCGACCATCATCGCACCGACCAGGCACGCCAGCGCGAGACCCAGCGCTGCCACGCCCCATCGCGGGCGCGGCGGAGGCGCCGGCGGTAGCGCGCGCGGCGGTCGGGACCGCCCCGGTCGATGCGGCCGGCGGCGGCGGCCCATCGGCGGTCAGCCGCCCAGGCGCGCCTTCACCAGCGGGCCGGCCTTGGCCATGTCGAGCGTCGCCGCGTGCTTCGCCTTCAGGGCGGCCATCACCTTGCCCATGTCCTTGATGGATGCCGCGCCGGTCTCGGCCACCGCGGCATCCACAGCGGCGGCCATGGCGCCGTCGTCCATCTGTTGCGGCAGGAAGGCTTCGATCGCGGCGATCTCGGCTTCCTCCTTGGCGGCGAGCTCCTCGCGCCCACCCTGGCGGTACATCGCGACCGATTCCGCGCGGGACTTCGCCATGCCGCGCAGCATGGCGACGATGCCGGCCTCGTCCACCGGCGGCCCCGGGCGGGCGGCGATGTCGCTGTCCTTCAGCTTGGCGGTGATCATCCGCAGGATGGACACGCGCGCGGCCTCGCCGGCCCGCATCGCGGTCTTGAGTTCGTCGGTGAAGCGGGCGCGCAGGTCCATGGCGGTGTCCTTGGTCGGTTTGGCGCGGGTATAGCGCGGCAGACGGTTGGGAGGAAACTTCCCAGCCACTGGATTCAGCTTGCGGTGGGAAATCACTTCCCGGCATAACCCTGCCCATGCGTACCGTGGAAGAGATCGTCGCCCTGCTGGGCGGGCCCGAGGCTGCCGCCACCCGCTGCGGCGTTGGCACCGAGGCCATCCGCAAGTGGCGCCAGGCCCGCGCCATCCCGGCCAAGCACTGGCCCGCCGTGCTGGCCGCGACCGGCCTGACGCTGGCCGACCTTCCCGGCACCCCCGCCGAAACCCCCAGGACGGAGCCTTCCATGGCCAGCCCCGACACCCCCCCCGATGGCGCCACCGGCTGCCTGGTGCTGGCCGACGGGACGGTCTTCTGGGGCCGCGGCTTCGGCGCCGAGACCGCCGCGGTCGGCGAGATCTGCTTCAACACCGGCATGACCGGGTATCAGGAGACGCTGACCGACCCGTCCTATGCCGGGCAGGTCATCACCTTCACCTTCCCGCACATCGGCAATGTCGGCACGAATATCGAGGACATCGAGACGATCACCCCCGCCGCGCGCGGGCTGATCGTCAAGCAGGATGTGACGGAACCGGCGAATTACCGGTCCACCAAGCACCTGCATGACTGGCTGGTGAGCCACGGCATCCCGGGGCTTGCGGGGATCGACACGCGGGCGCTGACCGCGCGCATCCGCGACGCCGGCGCGCCGAATGGGGTGGTCTGCCATCGCGCCGATGGGCGCTTCGACATTCCCGCACTCAAGGCCCAGGCCGCCGGCTGGCCCGGGCTGGAAGGCATGGACCTGGCGAAGGAGGTCACCACCCGGCAGTCCTTCACCTGGGATGAGACCGAATGGGCCTGGCCGGACGGGTTCGGCCGGCAGTCCGCGCCGAAGCACAAGGTGGTCGCGGTGGATTACGGCGCGAAGCGCAACATTCTGCGCTGCCTGGCGTCCTCCGGCTGCGCGGTTGTGGTGGTGCCGGCGACGGCGACCGCCGAGGAGATCCTGGGCCACAAGCCCGATGGCGTATTCCTGTCGAACGGCCCGGGCGACCCGGCGGCGACCGGCGCCTATGCCATCCCGGCGATCCAGGGCGTGATGGAGGCCGGCGTGCCGGTCTTCGGGATTTGCCTGGGGCACCAGTTGCTGGGGCTCGCGCTGGGGGCGAAGACCTACAAGCTTGCGCGCGGGCATCGCGGCGCGAACCAGCCGGTGAAGGATCTGGAGACTGGGAAGGTCGAGATCACCAGCCAGAACCACGGCTTCGCGGTGGACCCGAAGACGCTGCCGGCGAATGCGAAGGTCACGCATGTCTCGCTGTTCGACGGCACGAACGAAGGGATCGCAGCGACCGACCGGCCGGCCTTCTCCGTGCAGTACCACCCGGAGGCGAGCCCCGGCCCGTCCGACAGCCACTACCTGTTCGACCGCTTCGTCGCGATGATCGAGGCGCACAAGGCCGCCGCCTGACGCGGCCAATCCATCGAGGGGGAAAGCCATGTTCGATCTTTCGGGGCGCGCGGCGCTGGTGACCGGCGGGAATGGCGGCATCGGCCTGGGCTTCGCGCGCGGGCTGGCCAAGGCCGGCGCGAGCGTGATGGTGGCCGGGCGCAATGCCGCCAAGAACGCGGCCGCGGTGGCGGAGCTGACGGCGCTCGGCGCGCAGGCAGACAGCGTGGAAGTGGATGTCACGGACGAGACGTCGATCCGCGCCATGGTCGCGACCACGGCGGAGCGTCTCGGCCGGCTGGACATCCTGGTGAACAATGCCGGGACGAATATCCGCAACCGCCCGGAACTCACGCGCATGGAGGATTGGCACACGGTGCTGTCCACCAACCTGACCAGCGGGATGATCGCGGCGCAGGCGGCCTATCCGTGGTTGAAGCAGGGCGGCGTCGGGCGCGTCATCAACAACGGGTCGATGCTGTCGATCTTCGGGCTGCCCTTCCATGCGGCCTACGGCGCGTCCAAGGGTGGCGTGGTGCAGATGACGAAGTCGATGGCGGTGGCCTGGGCGGCGGATGGCATCACGGTCAACGTCATCCTGCCCGGCTGGATCGACACGGACCTGACGCGCAAGGCGCGGGTCGACATGACGAACCTGAACGAGGACGTGCTGCGGCGTTCGCCCGTCAAGCGCTGGGGCACGCCCACGGATTTCGAGGGGGTGGCGGCATTCCTGGCGAGTGACGCGGCCGCCTTCATCACCGGGGTGGCGATCCCGGTGGATGGCGGGTTCTCGGTGCACGGCTGAACCATGCCGGCCGTCGAAACCCTGCTGGTCTTCGCCGCGCTGTCGCTCGGCCTGGCGGCAACGCCGGGGCCGAACATGCTCTACCTCGTCTCGCGCGCGCTGGCGCAGGGGACGGGGGCGGGCATGGTCTCGCTGGTCGGCTGCCAGGTCGGGTCGCTGGTCATCATGCTGTTCGCGGCGGCGGGGCTGACCGCGGCGCTGTTCGCCGTGCCCTATGCCTGGGACGTTCTGCGGCTGGGTGGCGCGGCCTACCTGCTGTTCCTCGCCTGGCAATGCGTGCGCCCGGGCGGGCAGCCGATTTTCTCGCCGCGGCCGATGCCGCAGGAACCGCCGCTGCGGCTGTTCTCGGTTGGCTTCGCGACCGCGGCGCTGAACCCCAAGGTCGCGATCTTCTACGTCGCGGTGCTGCCGCCCTTCATCGACCCGGCGCTCGGCAGCGTTTTCGTGCAGGGCGCCATCCTGGGGGCGGTGCAGATCGGCGTCGCGATCATCTTCGACGGGCTGTTGGTCTATGGCGCGGCCGGCGTGGCGCGCTTCCTCGGCACGCGGCCGGGCTGGATGGCGGCGCAGCGCTGGATCCTCGGCGCCGCGCTGGGGCTGATCGCCGTGAAGCTCGCCACCGAGAGCCGCAGCTGATGGAAATCGTCGCCGGGATCTTCGCGCTCGCCTATTCGGGGCTGGTGCTGTTCATGCTGGCGGCCAGCCTGCGGAAGCTGATGCCGCCGATGCGCGCCGCCCTGACCGCCTTCGCGCTGTCCGTCACGGTGCATGGCGCGACAACGCTGATGGCCGGGCCGCAGGCGATGGCGGCGCTGGGCTTCTGGGGCATCCCGCATCTGCTGGTGCTGCCATTGCTGTTGCTGAGCGCCCGGCGCCAGCAGCGCGCGATGGAGAACCGCTGATGTATTACGGACTCGGCGTGCTGATCGAAGGGGCGGTGGTGGCGCTGGTCGCGACCCTGCCCGGCGCCATTCTGTTCTGGGGCGCCACCGCGCCGATGCGCGGCGGTTCGCGCGCGTTGCGCGGCCTGCTGATCGCGCTCGCCGCCTATGGCGTCATGCTGCTGGCCGCCAGCCTCTACGGACTCACGATGGTGCGGCCTGGCTACGTCGACGACGCGGTGGCCGGCGCCGCCCTCGCCGGTGGCATGTCTGCGACGCTGCTGTTCCTGGTCCTGCTGGTGGTGCTGCCGCGCAACCGGGGAGACGGCGCATGATCGCGGACGACCTGAACCTGATGGCGCATGGCGCGACGATCGCGCTGCTGCTGCTGCCGGTCGGCATCCTGCTCGCCTGGCGCGCCACCGCGGCGCTCGCGGCGGGGCCGCCACTGAACCGGGCGGCCGTGGTCTGCTGCGCCGGCGTGGTGCCGCCCCTGCTGGCTGGCGTGTTCTGGGCGATGAACGCGCTCACCTACGGCCGCGCGCATGAGTTGATGATCGGCTGCATCCTGACCACCGCCGTGGGCGCGGCGGCGGCGGGGCTGTTGATCTGCCTCTGGCCGAGGCCGGCCTGAACCATGCGTGCCGTCTCTCCGCCCTGTAGCGCCGCGATGCCGCCCGGCCGCCCTGCCGCTCCCGTTTCACGACTAGAGGCCTGACCCCCCATGCCCAAGCGCACCGACATCAAGTCCATCCTCATCATCGGCGCCGGCCCGATCGTGATCGGCCAGGCCTGCGAGTTCGACTATTCCGGCGCCCAGGCCTGCAAGGCGCTGCGCGCCGAGGGCTATCGCGTGATCCTGGTGAATTCCAACCCCGCCACGATCATGACCGACCCGGGCCTGGCGGATGCCACCTACATCGAGCCCATCACGGTCGACATCGTCGAGAAGATCATCGCCAAGGAACGCCCCGACGCGCTGCTGCCCACCATGGGCGGACAGACCGCACTGAACACGTCGTTGAAGCTGGCCGAGGCCGGCATCCTGGAGAAATACGGCTGCGAGCTCATCGGCGCCAAGGCCGAGGTCATCGACAAGGCCGAGGACCGCCAGAAGTTCCGCAACGCGATGACCAAGATCGGCATCGAGAGCCCGCGCAGCGAAGTGGCGCACACCATGCCGGAGGCCTGGGAGGCGCTGAAGATCGTCGGCCTGCCCTGCGTCATCCGCCCATCCTTCACGCTGGGCGGCACGGGTGGTGGCATCGCCTACAACAAGGAGGAGTTCGACCAGATCGTCGCCTCCGGCCTGGCGGCCTCGATGACCACCGAGGTGCTGATCGAGGAAAGCGTGCTCGGCTGGAAGGAGTTCGAGATGGAGGTGGTCCGCGACCGCGCGGACAATTGCATCATCATCTGCTCCATCGAGAATCTGGACGCGATGGGCGTGCATACCGGCGACAGCGTGACCATCGCCCCCGCGCTGACGCTGACCGACAAGGAATACCAGCGGATGCGCGACGCGAGCATCGCGTGCCTGCGCGAGATCGGCGTCGATACAGGTGGGTCGAACGTGCAGTTCGGCATCAACCCTGCGGATGGCCGCATGGTCATCATCGAGATGAATCCGCGCGTGTCGCGTTCGTCTGCGCTGGCGTCGAAGGCCACGGGCTTCCCCATCGCCAAGATCGCGGCGAAGCTGGCGGTCGGCTACACGCTGGACGAGTTGCAGAACGACATCACGATGGTCACGCCGGCGTCGTTCGAGCCGACCATCGACTACGTCGTGGTGAAGATCCCGCGCTTCACGTTTGAAAAGTTCCCCGGCACGCCGGCGACGCTCACCACGTCGATGAAGTCGGTCGGCGAGACCATGGCGATCGGCCGGTCCTTCGCGGAAGCTCTGCAAAAGGGCCTGCGGGGGCTGGAGACCGGGCTGTCGGGCCTGGATGACCAGCCGGTGCCAGGCGATGGCAGCACGCAGGCCTTCCATGCCGCGTTGGCCACCCCGCGCCCCGACCGCGTGCTGATGGCCGCCCAGGCGATGCGTGCCGGCGTCTCGCTCGAAGACATCCACGAAGCCTGCAAGTTCGACCCGTGGTTCCTGCGCGAGGTCGAGAAGATCGTCGCCGCCGAGACCGCGGTGAAGGCGCAGGGCCTGCCCAAGACCGCGGATGCGATGCGCCGGCTGAAGGCGCTGGGCTTTTCCGACCAGCGCCTCGCCACCGTCGCAGGCGTGAAGGAGACCGAGGTCGCGTCGCTGCGCGGTCGGCTCGGCGTGCAGCCGGTCTACAAGCGCATCGACACCTGCGCGGCGGAATTCGCCTCCGAAACTCCCTACATGTATTCGACCTACGAGGGCGGGTTCGGCGCGCCCGAATGTGAATCGCGCCCCACCGCACGCAAGAAGGCCATCATCCTCGGCGGCGGGCCGAACCGGATCGGCCAGGGGATCGAGTTCGACTATTGCTGCGTCCATGCCTGCTACGCGCTGCGCGATGCCGGCTACGAGACCATCATGGTCAACTGCAACCCCGAGACGGTCTCCACCGACTACGACACCTCCGACCGCCTGTACTTCGAACCGCTGACCGCCGAGGACGTCATCGCCCTGATCCGCAAGGAACAGGAATCCGGCGAGGTGGTGGGCTGCATCGTGCAGTATGGCGGGCAGACGCCGCTGAAGCTGAGCCAGGCGCTGCACAAGGCCGGCATCCCGATCCTGGGCACCAGCGCCGAGGCCATCGACATCGCCGAGGATCGCGAACGGTTCCAGCACCTGCTGAAGGGCCTCGGCCTGAAGCAGCCGCAGAACGGCACCGCGCGCACCATCGACGAAGCCATCGTCGAGGCCAACCGCATCGGCTACCCGGTGGTGGTGCGCCCGTCCTATGTGCTCGGCGGTCGTGCGATGGAGATCGCCCACAACGACGAACAGCTGCGCCGCTTCGGCGCGGAGGCGGTGAAGGTCTCGGGCGAGAACCCGATCCTGATCGACCAGTACCTGGCCGACGCGATCGAGGTCGATGTGGACTGCATCTGCGACGCCGCCGGCCAGGTCTATGTGGCCGGCGTGATGGAACACATCGAGGAAGCCGGCATCCATTCGGGCGATTCCGCCTGCTCGCTGCCGCCCTATTCCCTGCCGCCCGCCATCGTCACGGAACTCAAGGCCGAGACGGAAGCCATGGCCCGCGCGCTGAAGGTGCAGGGGCTGATGAACGTCCAGTATGCGGTGAAGGACAACGAGATATTCGTGCTGGAAGTGAACCCGCGCGCGTCGCGCACCGTCCCCTTCGTCGCGAAGGCGACGGGCGTCGCGGTCGCCAAGATCGGCGCGCGGGTGATGGCGGGCGAATTGCTGTCCGCCTTCAAGCTGGATGACGACGCCGTCTCCCGCCATGTCGCGGTCAAGGAAGCGGTCTTCCCATTCAACCGCTTTCCCAATGTCGATGTCATCCTGGGGCCCGAGATGAAGTCCACCGGCGAGGTGATGGGCCTCGACCTGTCCTTCGAACGCGCCTTCCTCAAGGCGCAGCTGGGGGCAGGGGTGAAGCTGCCGGAAGCCGGTACGGCCTTCATCTCGGTGAAGGACTCCGACAAGCCGGCGGCCGTGACGATGGCCCGAAGGCTGGCCGAGATGGGCTTCCGCATCGCCGCCACCCGCGGTACCGCCGCGCGCATCCGCGACGCCGGCCTGGAGTGCCACATCATCAACAAGGTGCTGGAAGGCCGCCCGCATTGCGTGGACGCCATCAAGTCCGGCGACATTCAGCTGGTGATCAACACCACGGGCGGCGGGCAGTCGGTGTCCGACAGCTTCGACATCCGCCGATCCGCCCTGACCCACGGCATCCCGCACTACACGACCGCGGCCGGCGCGAGGGCCGCGGTGCACGCGATTGCGGCCCTGAAGGCCGGAACCCTTGATGTAGCCCCCCTGCAAGCGTATTTTGCTACGTCGTTCTGACTGCATGGGGGCCGTTCCGGCCCCCGTCCTGTCTTTCCCCCATCGACCGCCAGGCCTGGCCGAACCGGACCGCGGGCCGGTGGGGGGTCGTATTCTTGGGAAGGTTTCGCTGTGCAGAAGTTCCCGATGACCGCCGAGGGCCTCGTGCGCCTCGAGGAGGAGCTGAAGGTCCTGAAGGGCGAGGAGCGCCCCTCGATCATCCGCGCCATTGCCGAAGCGCGCGCCCATGGCGACCTTTCGGAAAACGCGGAGTACCATGCCGCGCGCGAGCGGCAATCCTTCATCGAGGGCCGGATCATCGAGCTGGAAGGCGTGATCCCGTCGGTCGAGGTGATCGATGTCTCGCGCCTGTCCGGCGAGAAGGTGATGTTCGGCGCGCGCGTCACCATCGTCGACGAGGAAAGCGAGGACGAGAAGACCTACCGCATCGTCGGCCAGCATGAGGCCGACATGAAGAATGGGTCGATCTCGGTGACCTCGCCGCTCGCCAAGGCGCTGATGGGCAAGTCGGTCGGCGACACGGTCGAGGTGCCGGCACCCGGCGGCGCGCGATCGGTCGAGATTACCGCCGTGACGTTCGCCTGATGCAGTGGGAATGCGCCAACGGCGCATTCCAGGACCGGCACCGGCCAGGGCGCGACGGGAAACCGGACGCGCCCTTCGTCTTTTCAACGCGAGGATCACCATGTCGCCCG
>LNFM01010633.1_pt1 | contig 12871 bp, 13 predicted proteins | sample 596031 | NCBI WGS metagenome assembly LNFM01 (sample SAMN04254537, study PRJNA301005) | activated carbon metagenome | isolation source: dual media filters at the Ann Arbor, Michigan drinking water treatment plant | place: USA: Ann Arbor
CAATGGCCGGACCTTTCTGCAGAACGCCGACGATGTCGTCATGGGGATGTCGGCCCTAAAGGATTTGGCGCGCGAGCTGCGCGGCAGCCCGGGCTCGACCATCCGCGTCGGCATTTGCTCCGGCATCGCCCATGCCATGGTGCCGCAGATCGCCCAGGTGCTGCAGACCTTCAGCACAACTATCCGCCTTGATCTGGTGACGACGACGACACGGCGCATCCATCGCTTCGTCGAATTGCAACGTCTCGATGTCGGCCTGTTCCTCGAGGGCGATCCTAAAAGCCTCCCGCATGAGTTGAAGATCACGCGTCTGTCGGAAACCGATTTGGTACTGCTCGCGTCGCCGACCCATCCCATCGCCGCCGTCCCGCGCCCGGTCGATCTCGCCGCGATCAACGATCACCCCTTCATCGCCAACGAGACGCGCATCGGCTACGGCCGTTTGGTGATGGCGATGTTCGCGGCGCAAGGCCTGTCGCCGAATATTGTCGCCGATTGCGACAATCTCGATTCGTTGAAATTGATGGTCGCTTCGGGCGCCGGCCTTGCGGTTGTCCCGCGCATCGCCGCCGAGCGCGAGATCGCCGCCGGCGAACTGATCGCCCTACCCTTGCGGCCGCGTCGCCGGGTCGCGCTCCTGCTGATTCGCCGCAACGAAACCATGCCGCCGCGCGTCGAGCAATGCGTCGAGCATCTGACGCAGACCCTGACCGACAACGGGACGTTGACCCCTGCCTAAGATCGGAAGCGTGAAGAGCCTCGCCAGCCTCGCGCTGATATGCGCGGCGTTGGCTTCTCCTGCGCTCGCTGACGTGTCGGTGCGCGGACAGGACATCCTTGTCGACGGTAAACCGTTCCAGGCGCGCGGCGCCTCGGGACAAATGCGCCTGGCCGAGTTGAAGGCGCGCGGCGCGACAGTCGTGCGCACGTATGGCGAGGAAAGCCCGGCGGTGCTGGCAGAAGCCGAAAAGCTCGGTCTCAAGGTCATTTTCGGCTTCTGGCTTGAACATCCGCGCCGCGGCTTCAACTACAACGATCGCGCTCAGGCCGAAAAGCAGCTCGCCGCGCTGCGCGCCATCGTCCTAAAATATAAAGACAGCCCTGCCCTGCTTGCCTGGGGGCTCGGCAACGAGGTCGAGTCCGAACTGGCCGACGATTCCGTCGTCTGGTCGGCCATCGGCGAAGCGGCGCGGCTCGTCAAATCGCTCGACCCCGCCCATCCGCGCATGGCCGTGTTGGCCGAGGCCGGCGGCGGCAAGATCGCGAAATTGATGAAGGCCGCGCCCGACATCGACTTGCTGGGCATCAACTCCTATGGCGATGCCCTGTTCGACTTGCCGGAACGTGTGCGCGCGCAAGGCTGGACCGGGCCGTTGCTCGTCACGGAGTTGGGCGCCGAAGGCCAATGGCAGGCCGGCGTGAAACCCTGGGGCGCGGCGGTCGAATTGACCAGCACCGACAAGGCGGCCCGATTGCGCCGCTATCTCCATGAATTGGCTCCCAAGACCGCCGGGCAAATTCTGTTCTATTGGGGCCAGAAGCAGGAAGTGACGCCGACCTGGCATAGCCTCTTCCTGCCCTCCGGTGAAATGATCGAAGCAGCCGATGTCATGGCCGAGTTCTGGGGCGGCCCGGGAGCGAAGAAGTTGAACCGGGCGCCGCGCATCGTCAGTTTTGCACTGGCGTCTGGCGAGGACAGTTTTGTCGCCAGCCAGCCCTTTACCGCTCGCGTTAGCGGCCTCGATCCCGACCGCGACGCTTTGCGCGTCGAATGGCAAGTCATGGCGGAAAGCCGCGACCTCGGCAAAGCCGGGGATGCCGAATCGGTGCCGCCCGAGTTTCCCAATGCCGTCCGCAACCGCAAAGGCGGTTCCGGCGACTGGAGCGTCGAGATCGCCGGTCTCTCGCCGGGCGCCTATCGCCTGTTCGTCGTGCTGCACGACGGCAAGGGCGCGGCGGCCACCGGCAACCTGCCCTTCCTGATTCGCTAGATTCGAGCGGTTAAGCGCGACGGGTGGCGCGATGCAGCGCCATGCCGGCGATCATCGCCGCGACGAACAGCCATGTCGGCCAATCGCCGACCAGCAAACCGGCCAGCGCGGGACCGGGACAATAGCCGACCAGCCCCCAGCCGATCCCGAACAGCAGCCCGCCGATGATGAGCGGCCGGTCGATGTCGCACCGCGTCGGCAGCGCGTAGCTCTCGCCGTAGAGCGGCCGGCCCCCTCTTCCCGCGGCGCGGAAAGCCGGTGCGGCGACGATCAATGCGCCGATCATCACCAGCGCCAGACTCGGGTCCCAATTTCCTGTGACATCGAGAAAGCCGAGCACTTTGGCCGGATCGATCATCTGCGAAAGGGTCAGGCCCAGGCCGAACAGCAGCCCGGCGAGGAGGGCAACGGCGATGCGCATGATCAAGCCCCCGCCAGCAGATGGCGCATCACGTATACCGTGACGATGCCGGCCGCCATGAAGACGGCGGTGGCGATCAGCGAGCGCGGCGACAGCCGGGCGATGCCGCAAACGCCGTGGCCGCTGGTGCAGCCGCCGCCGAGTCGCGTGCCGTAGCCGACGAGCAGGCCGGCCGCGATCAGCGTGATCGCCGAGACGTCGAGGGTGATCGCCGGGCGCTGGAAGAGCAACGCGTACAAGACCGGCCCGCCGAGCAATCCGCCGATGAAGGCGAAACGCTCACCGCGATCGGTCGTGCCGCGCTCGATCAGGCCGCCGAGAATGCCGCTGACACCGGCGATGCGGCCGTTCAGCAGTAAAAGTAGCGCTGCGGCGAGGCCGATGAGGGCCCCGCCGATCAGCGACGAGATGGGCGTGAAGCTGCCCATCACCCGATCAATTCCACGGGCCGAGCAGCGTCTCGCCGGTATAGCTGTCGCTCAAGGCCTCGAGCGTCTCCGGCCAGACGCCGGGTTTCACGGCGCGGCGCTGCGAGGCCGGACGGGCTTTGCCGTCCCAGCCGATCTGTTCCATGTAGTAGTAGAACTGGATCGCCTGGCCGTCGCCGTCGATGGCGAAGAAGCTGTAGTCAATGCCGGGATAGAGCTCGTTCGGCAGCTCTTTGATCTCGACGCTGTTCTGCTTGAGGAAATCCCTGGCTTCGCGCAATTGGCGGTAGTTCGCGACCTGCACGCCGAAGCTCGCCAGCTTGGTATGCTCCGAAAGACCGATCTCCTTGCGCAGTTCGATGGGATAAAGCGCCATCGAATGATGCTCGGTGTTGACCCGTAGGAAGACGCAGCGATGGCCTTTGTAGGTGACCTCTTCCGTCACCGTGAAGCCGAGCGTGTCGCGGTAGAATTTCAGCGACGCCGCCATGTCGGTGACGAACAGGCGCACCGGTCCGATGCGGGTGATCTTGAACGGTCGTGCCAGCAGGATGCCTTGCGCATCGTACTTTTCCGGCAGAGTCTCGGTATGGCGGTAGCCCGTGCGCGGATCCATGCCCTTGGCGATGGCGTCGTTGACCTCGGCATATTCCGAACGGTGCGGCAACGTCGGAAATTCGTGATACTCGCCGTCATGCATGCTGTGCGGCTTGGAATAGCCGTCCCAGCCGATCTGCTCGATGCCGTAATAGAGTTCGTTCTGGAACCAGTCCGGGTCCATCAGATAGGTATGCCAGTTGGAGCCCGGCATGTCGCGGCCACGCCGCACCATATTGCCGCCGCCGTCGGTCAGCCATTGATTGGCTTCGACGACCTCCTGCAGGCTCTGCACCTGCCAGGTGATCTGATTGACGGTCACGTCCTTGCGCCAGCGGCCGAGGCGGTCCATCGCGCCGCGCACATTGTGGTTGTAGAGCACGAAGGCATGGTGGTCCGACTGATAACGGAAGAAGTAACCCTGATGATCGCCGAAATCCTTGATAGCATCCGGCTTGGGCTTACCGCCGAGCGGGTCGCGCACATCGACGACGCGAAAGCCGAGCAGGTCGCGGTAGAACCGCTTGCCTTTCTCCATATCGACGACGTTGATGCCGAAATGGCCGAGACGGCGAATCTTGAACGGCCGCTCCATCAGCACGCCACCGACATCGTATGTCTTGCCCGGAATCTGGGTCGCCATCGTCACGCCTCCTGAAAATTTATTGTTGGCCGCTTTGTCAGCATCATAGCCGAACCAGACGGGCCGAACAGCCCCGGCGGCAAGACGGGTTGTTGCCGGGAACGGTTAGGGGCGCAGCAACTCGGCGAGCGCGGCGGCGACGATATCGGCAATGCTCATGCGTTGTAATCCAACAAGATGTCGCGCAAGACCCGCGCCGCCAATTCGGCGTCGTCGGCGGTCATGGTTTCACGCGGGTTGTGGCTAATGCCGCCGTTGCCGCAACGGACGAACAGCATGCCGACATCGGTGACGCCGCCGAACATGACGGCATCATGCTCCGCGCCGCTCGGCAGGCTGTGGACCGGCACGCCGGCTTTCACGACGGCGTCGGCGATGCGCTTGAGCATGGCCGGCGCACAGGTGACCGCCGATGCGCGCAACAGATCGACGCTGTCGATCGCGACCTTGCGGCGCGCGGCGATGGCGGCGATTTCGCGTTCGACATCGGCCAGGGCGTCGTCGCGGGCCCTATCGTCGCCGGCGCGAATGTCGAGGCTCAACTCGCAGCGGCCGGGAATGACGTTCACGGCGCCCTCCGGCACAGCGAGCTGGCCGACCGTGCCGACCAGGCCTGGCATGGAGCCGCAGATTTTTTCGACGGCGAGGACGATCTCGGCCGCCGCCGCCGCTGCATCGCGGCGATAGGCCATCGGCACGGTGCCGGCATGACCGGTTTCGCCCGTGATCGTCAGCTTGCGGCGCACCGCGCCGGCGATCGCGGTGACGACGCCGAGCGGCAGGCCGGCGTTGAGTAGAACGGGCCCCTGCTCGATGTGGATTTCGAGATAGCCCAGGAGGTCCTCGGGCCGGCGGGCGGCGTCGGGTATCTCGTCCGCCGGGAGGCCGGCGTCGCGCAACGCTTCTGCGACGGTGATGCCGTCCTTGTCGGTGGCGGCGAGCGCCGCCGGATCGAAGCGGCCGGCGACGGCGCTGCTGCCGAGATAGGTGGTGCCGAAACGCACCCCCTCCTCCTCGGCAAAGGCGATGACTTCGAGATGGAACGGCAGCGTGCGCCCTTCGGCCTTGAGCCGCGCGGCGACGGCGATGGGCAGCAGGATGCCGAGGCGGCCGTCATAGCGACCGGCGTCGCGCACCGTGTCGTAATGCGAGCCGACGATCAGCGTCTTGGCATCCGGCTCGTCGCTGGCCCAGCGGCCGACGACATTGTTGAGCGCATCGACCGAGGCGCGGAGGCCGGCCTCGACCATCCATTGGCGCAACTGCTTCGCGGTCGCCCGGTGCGCCGGGGTCAGATAGGCGCAGGTCAAGCCGCCGGGCATGTCGCTCCAACGCGCCAGGTGGTCGGCACGGGCCATGATTTCCTGGCCGATCGGGAGAGTTTTGCTGAGCATCGGCGGCACATTGCCACAGGGGCTGGAGGGCGTCGATAGATGCTGCGTTACTGGCAGCCGCTGTCGCGCCACTCCTGCGTCACGCTGTGGACGACCATAGTCGGCTTTGGTCTGGCGGTCGTGTTCGGCGTCGCGCTCGGGGCGCACAAGCTCGACATCGAGGGCATCGCCATGTATGCGGTCTTCGCCTATGTCGAGCGCAAATCGACGCGCTGGGCCTTCCGCTCGTCTATGAGCGCGGGCGCCTGACGGCGCCTTAGGACCGTGCCGCCGTCAGCACGTCGCGCACGGCGAGTTTCAGCGTCTCCACGGTTCGCAGGGCGCGGCGCAAGGCGCTGCGTTGGCGCAGTTCGAGCCGTTTGACGGCAATGCGACTGGACGGTTCGAGCCCCGCCGCGAGGTCGGCCAATTGTTGGTCGAGCACCAGGCCGAGCAGAATGCCGTAAGCCTCGGTCAAGTCGTCGGCATCGGTCGAGCCGAGCGTGCCGTCCGCCGCTGCGGCTTTCAGACGCTCGACCGTGCCGGTGCCTTCGAAACCGCGCGCCAATGCCATGATTCGCGCGCCTGACACCAGCGGCAGCAAGCCGCCCCGTTTGAGATCGACCCGGCCGCCCGTCGTGCGGATGCCGCCGAACATCCCGAGCGGCGCGTTGAGTTCGTCGAGGCGGACAGAGAGAAGCTTGAGGAACGGTCCGGAGCGTCGCGCCATGCGAATGGAATCGGCGCGCAGTTTCTGCCCCATGGCGATGTCGCCCTGCACCGGGCGGAAGTCGAAGAAGATATCGACGTTCAGCAGGTCGTCGGGCGTCGAATGGCGCAGCCAGGCGCCGACTTGCGCGCGCCAGCCTTCGCGGTTGCGCCGCCACTGCGGCTCGGAGGCCATGACCTTGCCCTTGCAATAGGGAATCCCTGCGGCATCGAGCAAGTCCGAGGCGCGCCGGCCCAAGTCGGCATACCAGCTGTCATCGCCTTCGCCGGCGCCATGGACCAGGGCATTGTCCTGGTCCGGTGCGAGCAGGCTTTCGCCGCGGCCCGCCGAGCCGAGCACCAGCATGGCGTAGGGCGCGGGCGGCGCGCCTTTGCCGTCCGCCAACATGGCCGCTTCGGCAAGCTCCGTGGCGCGCGCGGTCGCATCGCGCATCACGCCGCTGATCACCCCCGCGATGGCGACCGGCGATACTCCGTCGTCGCGCAAGGCATGCGCGAGGGCCGGCAGTTCGCGCACCGCGCCGCGCAAGGCTTCGCCGTCTTGCGCGGCGGCGATGCCGTCGCCGATGACGAGGGCCTGATTGGCGCGCAGTTTCAGGAGAGCCCGGGCACTGAGCGCGCCGATCAGCTGACCGGTTCCATCGGTGACGGCGAGATGACGAATCCCAAGCCGGTCCATGCGCGCCAAGGCCGTGTAAACGAACGAGTCGGCCGCGACGGCGCGTACCGGATGGCTCATCAGATGGGCGACAGGTTCGGCGAGGACCGCGGCGCCGCCGCGTGCGATCAGCCGCAAGACGTCGCGTTCGGTCAGGATGCCGCTCGGCCTGCCCGCCTCATCGGCGGCGAGCAACGAGCTGACGCGCTGGGCGAGCATGGCATGCATGGCCTCGCCAAGCGTCATGCCAGGTTTGATGGTCGCCGGCGGACTCGACATCATTTCGCTGACGCGATGGCGATAGGGGAAACTGTCGAGCGCGGCGAGCGGCTGCAAGTCCATCCTGGCCCCTTCCTACCAGCCGGCGGTCTTCTGCAAGGCGATGACGCGCTTGGCCGATTGCGCGAAATCGAGCGCCTGGCCGAGCGTGGCGATGCCGCGCTCCTGCAGGCGTGGCAGCATGCGCTGCCAGAGCGCGGCCGTCAGCAGGCTGTCGCCAAGCGCGCTATGGCGCCCGAGCGGATCGAGGCCGTGCCGCACCGCCACGGCTTCGAGATCGAGGTTTTCTTCCTGCGGATCCAGCGCCGCTGCGAGCTGCAGCGTGCAGAGCGTGAAGGCCGGCGGCGTCCAAGCGATGGCGGCGCGGCGGCATTCGGCATCGATGATGGTCATGTCGAAGCCGATATTATGGCCGACCGGGACGGCGCCGTCCGTCAGATCGCGCAAGGCGTCGAGATGGGCGGGAAAGGCCGGCGCGTCGGCCAGCATGGCGTCGGTCAAGCCGTGGATCGCGCTGGCGCGCGGCGGCACCGGCACGCCGGGATGCACGAGCCGGTCCAACGCCGTCGCGCGATAGATCGTCGCGCCATGCAGCCTGACGCCGCCAACGGCGACGATGCGGTCGGCGGCAGGCACCAGGCCGGTGGTTTCGGTATCGAGCGCGGCGAGCGGCAGGTCGTTCAATGCGGTCGATCGGTCTGGCGGCGGCGCGGCCGGCGGCGCTTCATGGAGGCTGAGGTCGTGATCGAGCGTGGCTTCGACATGAGGCGCATCCGGCGCCGGAATGACGATCAAGGCCCCGGCTTGCGCGCCGAGATCGGCGACCGTCGCTTGCACGGCGCCTCCCGCAGTGAGGCCAAGCCGCGTTTGCGCCGGCCGGCCCGTCCGCCGCGCGTCGTTCCAGGCGGCGATCAGCCCGTCGCGCGACACGGCGTCGAACAGGCTGGTGCCGAGGGCGGCGCGCTCGGCCCCGAGCAGGCTTTTGGCCGGGCTGTTCAGCAAGCTGACCTGGCCGCGCGCCGTGACGACGACGACGGCGTCGGGAAGATTGGCGAGGATCGCCGCCAGCTGCTTGTCGCCGGCGGCGCGCTGCATGTCGCGGGCGTTCAGGGCGTCGATCATGGCATCGCGCAGGGCGGCACTTTCCCTGTCGCCGACCGGTGGGCCGTTAATCGGGCCGCCGCCACCGGCCGCGCGCATCGCTACGGCGAAACCGCGCAGACGGTCGAGCGCCTGGAAATGCTCCTTGGTGGTTTCATAGCCGATCCAGCAGCCGATGGCGCAGGCCGCGCCACCGGCGATGGCGAGCGCCCACCACCCCTCCGCGCCGCCTTTCGCCAGCAGGACGGCGCCGAGGACAAGCGTGAAGGCGCCGGCCAAAGCCGCCGTGAAGGCGGCGATCAGCACGCGGCGCGCGGAGGTGCGGTTTATTCCGCTGCCGGCAGATGCCGTATCTCGGCGGAGATGCTCGGCCATTCGAGACGTTCCTTGAGGCTTTCCCAGGACCGCAGCATGCGGAAGCGTACCGTGTTGACGACCATCTCCTCGTCGAGCCTGCGGATGTCCGGGTGCAGGGGGAGCTGGGCGAAAATCGTCTGTCCGGCCGATACGGCGATCTGCTCGGGGGCGGCGGGCGGCAGCGCTGCGCTGGCGGCAAGGCGCGCGGCGAAGGCTTGCTCCAGACTAAGCCAGCCATCCTCGCGATGGCTTGGCGGCGGATAGACCGCAAGGGCTTGGTGGAAAAGATTGCACCATTCGGCGGCTGCCCCACCCGGCGGCAGGAATGGCCGCCCGGCGCCTTCGACGATCATGAGCAAATCGGCCAGAACCGCGCCATAGGCCTCCCAGCGGGTGACCTCGACGGCCTCGAGAAACGCGGTTTCATTGAACAGTTTCGGCCCCAGGAAGCCGGTGCGCGCGCGAAGATAGTTGTAGGCCGCGCTTTGCGCCACATGCGCGCTTTCCTGGGCCAAAGCGGTTTTTAGGGCGTCGAGATCGGCGATCTTGGCGCGCCCGGGAGAGCGTCCGAACAGGCGTTCACTGAAGGCGCTGCGGATAGTATCGAACAAGAAACCCCCTCGCCGAATATTTTACATTCATAGGTCGTTGTTTCGGCTATGGGAAAATGATACTGATGTTTTCGCGCTCTGACGAGATGCCGCGTTCTACTGCGGTCGACTTAGGTGCGTTAGTTGTCGGAGGTATCCGTCTAGAGAGAACGGAAATTCCGGCGGGGGTGGCTTGCGCGTTCGACCGCAACACCGTTCGTGTCCGCGATCGAGCCGCGGCCTTAACAGGGGCTTGGCGGGGATTTGCATTTCTCGTCTCACCGCACTGAAGCGGCGACCGCGCTACGCGGCCGTTTCGCCATGTCCCGACTTACTCTGGGAGTCTTAGGACATGGCAGAGAAAATTTCGCCTGAGAAGGCGGAGGCCCACTGGTCGAAGACCAGGGCTCTGATGTGGACGTCGCTTGCCATTTGGTTTCTGTCGAGCTTCTTCGTTCACTTCTTCGCGCCGTCACTCAATAAAATCGTGATCTTCGGTTTCCCGCTCGGCTTCTATATGGCCGCGCAAGGTTCGCTGATCATTTTCGTCGTCCTCATCTTCTGGTTCGCCATCAAGCAGAACAAGATCGATGAGGAATTCGGCGTCGCTGAAGACTGAGCGGGGGAAAGAACATGCTCAAAGGCGATTTCATCAGCAACCTGGGTAAGGTCTACGGGATCTACACAGGCGGCTTCATCGCATTCGTCATCGTGCTCGCGATCCTCGAGCAGATGGGAGTGCCCAACCAGATCATCGGCTATCTCTTCGTCTTCATGACGATCGGCATCTACGCCATCATCGGCGTAATGGCGCGAACGGCCCAGGTCTCCGAATATTACGTCGCCGGACGGCGTGTGCCCGCGATCTACAACGGCATGGCGACTGGGTCGGACTGGATGAGCGGCGCGAGCTTCGTCGGCATGGCCGGCACGCTCTACCTGCTCGGCTACGACGGCCTGGCCTTCGTGCTCGGCTGGACCGGCGGCTACGTCCTCGTCGCCGTGCTGCTGGCGCCCTACCTGCGCAAGTTCGGCGCCTTCACGGTGCCTGACTTCCTGGCCGTGCGTTACGGCGGCAACCTCGCCCGTTCGGTCGGCATCATCGTGCTGATCTCCTGCTCCTTTACCTACGTGACGGCGCAGATCTACGCGACGGGCATCATCACCTCGCGCTTCCTCGGCCTCAGCTTCGAGGTCGCGGTGTTCGCCGGCCTGGTCGGCATCCTGCTCTGCTCGATGCTCGGCGGCATGCGCGCCGTCACCTGGACGCAAGTGGCGCAGTACATCATCCTGATCATCGCCTACCTGACTCCGGTGGTGATCCTGTCCGCCCAGATCACAGGCGTGCCGATCCCGCAGTTGATGTATGGCGGCATCCTCGAAAAGATCGCCGTCATTGAAGGCCAAATGGGCATCGTGAAGGCCCATGTTCAGCCCTTTACGACCTACGATCCGCTCAACTACTTCGCCTTGATCTTCTGCCTCATGCTCGGCACCGCGTCGCTGCCGCATATTCTCATGCGGTATTTCACGACGCCGAGCGTCCGCGAGGCGCGCATCTCGGTGGGCTGGTCGCTGCTGTTCATCTTCCTGCTGTATTTCACGGCGCCGTCCTACGCGGCCTTCGCGAAATATGAAGTGCTGACCAACGTCGTCGGCCAGCCGATCGCCTCTTTGCCCGCTTGGGTGAAGGCCTGGGGCGACATCGGCCTGGTCACCATCAAGGACGCCAATCTCGACGGCATCCTTCAGTGGGCGGAGCTCAACATCAACACGGACGTGATCGTGCTGGCGACCCCCGAGATCGCCGGCCTGCCTTACGTCATCGCCGGCCTAGTGGCTGCGGGCGGTCTCGCCGCTGCGCTGTCCACCGCCGACGGCCTGCTGCTGGCTATCGCCAACGCCTTGAGCCACGACATCTACTACAAGATGGTCGATCCCAAGGCCGATTCGAAGCGGCGCCTGATCGTCGCCCGCGTGCTGCTGGTTTGCGTCGCCGTCGCGGCGGCGTGGCTCGCTAGCACGAAGCCCAGCGACATTCTTTCGATGGTCGCCTGGGCCTTCTCCATCGCCGCGTCGGGGCTGTTCGCGCCTCTCGTGCTCGGCGTCTGGTGGAAACGGGCGACTTCGACCGGCGCCGTTTGCGGCATGATCGCCGGCTTCGGCGTTTGCATGTTCTACCTGGTCGGCACGCAATATGGTGGCATGCAGACCTGGTTCGGCGTGCGCAACATCTCGGCCGGCTTGTTCGGCATTCCGGCGGCCTTCGTGGTCACCTGGGTGGTGAGCCTGCTGACGCCGGCGCCGTCGAAGGACATGCAGGACTTCGTCGACAGCATCCGCGTGCCGCGCGGCGGCCCGGTGATGCAGGAGAACTAAACCGGCTCACGCCGTCTTGAAACGGGTGCGGAGCTTCGGCTCCGCACCCTTTTTCTTCCCGTCTTCCAGCGCGCGTATCCCATGCAAGTCTCGCCGTTCTTTCTCGATTACTGGTTTTTCCATCTGGTCAATTACCTGCTGGCGGCGGTCGCTTACACGCTGATCGGCCGGATGTTGCTCAGCATCCTGGTCAAGCCGACTTCGAACTTTTTCGTCATGCGCTTTTTTCGCGCCGTCACCGATCCGGCCATCTATGTGATGCGGCCCCTGACGCCAGGCTTCATGCATCCGTTCTTCGTGCCGCTCTATGTCGCCTTTTGGATCTTCGTGCTACGCTTCGTATTCGGGATGGTCATGCTCAATTACGGTCTCGCGCCTACCATGGCGCCGGCCGCCTGAGACGCCATCCACTCCCCCGTCAGCCGCAAACGTTCCCTGCGGCGCAATGTCGTGGAGGGTTGCTGCATGGATCGGATACGCGAATTGGCTTGGCTGTCGGTGAGCCGCGCCTGCGCCTTCGCCCTGATGGCGATTTTCACCGTCATGGTCGCTCTGTCCTTCGATCCCGTGATGGCCGCAAAGTCCGGCGCCATCCTGTTCCTGATCACTGCGGTCGCCCTGTGGATGCTGGCGCGCTTGGCGCCAACGCGCAATCCGCGCCGCACCGAAGTCTGGTACATGCTCGATCCGCACGAGCAGCCGGCCGCCGTCGCGGCCCAACGGGTGATCGGCACGATCCTGGCGGAAATTTATCGCCGCTTCGCCCAATGGGCCTTGGCGGCGGGAGTTGCGCTCTGGCTCGTCAGCCTGCCGCTCAGTTGGATGTAACCGCTTGACCTTTGGCCTGGCGGATTGCCCGCCAGACCTTTTCGGGCGTCGCCGGCATGTCGATATGCGTGATGCCATAGACGGACAGCGCATCGACGACGGCATTGGCGACGGCCGGCATCGAGCCGACGGTGCCCGCCTCGCCCGCCCCTTTGACGCCGAGCGGATTGGTCTTGGTCGGCACCGGATTGCAGACCACATCGATATGGCAGAGATGACCCGCGCGCGGCATGCCGTAATCGAGGAAGCTGGCCGTCAGCATCTGCCCGTCGGCGTCGTAGCGCACGTCTTCCATGAGAATCTGGCCGAGCCCCTGAGCGATGCCGCCGTGGATCTGGCCCTTGAGCAGTAGCGGGTTCATCACCGTGCCGACGTCGTCGACCACCTTGTAGGCGACGACTTGGATTTGGCCGGTTTCCTCGTCGATTTCCAACTCGCAGACATGGCAGCCGTTCGGGTAGTTCGCCGCGGTCGCGGTATAGACCGCCTGCTCGATC
>LNFM01010634.1_pt1 | contig 12868 bp, 21 predicted proteins | sample 596031 | NCBI WGS metagenome assembly LNFM01 (sample SAMN04254537, study PRJNA301005) | activated carbon metagenome | isolation source: dual media filters at the Ann Arbor, Michigan drinking water treatment plant | place: USA: Ann Arbor
CGAGCACCAGAACGCCGCCTGGTTTCAGCCAGCGGAAGAACTCGTCGAGAAACAGCTTCTCCATTCGTTGGTTCTTGCCCTCGCCGATCTCAAAGTCATAGGGCGGATTCAAATAGAGCAGAGAGCAAGACTCGACGGGCGCTTTCACGTCGAAGGCGTTTCCCTGGATCACGTCATCCAACGCCCGCTTTGCCTCGCTTGCGCGATGCGCGTCGAGCTCGACGCCATAGCGCCTGGAACAACTGTTTGCCGTCAGGCTGAGTAGCGCCGTGCCCGTGCCCGCGCAGGGATCAACCGCACTCGTCTGGTCCGACGTAAAGGCTAGGAATCGCCGCACCCGTTCAGCCTCGGTCTGATCGAGCGGATAGTAGCCTAGCCGCATCCGCCCTTCCAGCCTCATACGATCACCGCAGCGGGCCCGAGCCGATTTTCAAAAAAGCGCGAGTGGAGGGAGCCGAGTTCGAACGTCAGTTCAGCGCTGATCTCAACCAGTTCCGGTTGGGCCGTGACGAATGCTTCAACCGATCTTGCTGTCAATAGTGTTCGGTCACCGGCTTCAATCAGCCGATGACATTCTCCGCAGGCAGCCCAATCGCCGACACTTTCGCCGGCGATGCCGCAAGCCACGTAGCCGATGAAGCTCCGCGCCGGATATCTCCATATTGGATTCGGCGCGGAGCAGAAGTCGCACTTGTTTCCCATTGGTGGCTCCTTCTGGTCTAGAACGGAACGTCCGGGTCCACGCCGTCAGCGCCGTCCTGCGATGCGTCCCCGTGAGGCGTCGCGCCAGCCGCTAGCCGACCGGTGTGCTCGCTTCGGCCAGAGCCCAAGAAGCGGACCGTGCTCGGTATGATCTCGACGGATACCTCCTTGCCGGTTTGCTTCGAGTCGTACTGGCGCACCTGCAAGCGGCCCTCCACGAATACTCCGTCGCCCCGCTGTAAATGCTTGGCGCAGGCTTCGCCCACACCATTGAATGCGCAAACGCGGAACCAGTCGGTCGCTTCCTTCTGGTTGCCTTCGCGGTCCTTGTAGCGGCGATTCACCGCCACCGAGAAGTTGACGACGGGGTCGCCGCTCGGCAGGAACTTCATCTCGGGCATGCCGCCCAAGTTGCCCATGATCTGAATCTTCGTGTATCCCAACATTTGTGTGTCTCCTTGTTCGTGCTGAAATGCGGACGCACCCCGCGCGACGAGCGCCCAAGGTGGTCCGATGAATCTGAATGTGATTTACGATCAGCGGCGATGCGCTGGCCGTTAGGTTTGGATCGCCGCGCTCTGGCGGGCGGCTCGTTTGCGGGCCAGTGCCTTTTGCTGATAGTCACGGCTCTGCTGATTGAGCCGTAGCTTTGCGCACTCGCGGCAACGCTCGGCGTTCGGCGAGGTGCTCTTGCAAGGAATGCCGCAATCAGCGCAATCGTAGTGCCTGAGCCTCATCTGTACGTACATGGTCGCCTCCCGCGCTAGGCTCGAATGCGGTCCATTGATCCCGGTTACGATCCACCCAGCGTAGTGTGTAGCTTTGGAGTCCTCGTAACCATTCCTTGCAGCTGGTGGATCGAATCAATCTCAGTTCTTCTTCTGTGAACCCGTTGTCGCCCGCTTGGCGTTCGCGCGATCGAGCCATGTACTCGTCGAGTTCACCGGTCCAACGGGCCATCGGCAAATAGAGCCATGCCGGCGCGAGCGCGAAGGCCAGCTTGTCGGCCAGGCATAGGCGACTGATGGGCCGTCCGATTCGACGGCTCCAATATCGGGAGTGCCGAAGGCATTCGTCCTGCCACGCTGCCCCAAACAGCGCACCAATGATGCGTGCGCCAAGCACGACATGCTCCTCGCCATCCGGGCCGTCCATGTCGCTGCGTCCCACGTAGCCGATGTCGTGAAGTGCGAAGGCAAACCAAAGCCGTGGGTCCCATGGAAAGCCGAAGAGCCGTGTCCACCCCCAAGCAACCAAGAATGGATGCAGTAGTACGCAGTGCGCCCCGAAGAGAACGCTCTTGGTCCCAACGGTCATCGCCGCCCTCCTTCTCGCCTTACTTCAGGACGTGTTCGGCCGGCTCCGTGGTCTCGGACTCTTCATCCAAGACGACGACTCGTCTGCGCTTGGGAGCCGGAACGAGCTTTCGATACAGGGGCCAAAACAGGATGGTGCCCGTGAACGCTCCCGTAACGACGCCAAGCTCATTGGTGCGGCCCGAAAAGGCCGCGGCCAGAAACAGGAACATGCAAATCTTCGTCAGGTACTCTCTCACCGTGCCCCCCTTTGCCTACAGTAGGAATGCGATTCTGCCGCCGCTGGCGATGATCAAGATGCTGATGCAGAATGCGAGTGCACCGGTCGCCGCCCAACTCCTGTCAAACCGAAAGCTGAGCCACGCGCCTACGACGCAGATCCACAAGATCACTAAGGGCCAGTGCCGAGGCGGAACCGGCACGGCGTCGATCCAAATCGTCGTTGCGATCCACGCCAGTGTCACGAGGTAGGCGAAGGCTGCGGGGAAGTCGATGACGCATTCATTCTGGGTTCGTATCATGGTCTATCTCAAGAAGCGATCGAAACTACCTCGGCACCCGGCTCCGGCGCGGCGGGCGTTCCACTCATCAGGCCGTGAACATGTTTGCAGTTGGCACATGTTGCACCAGTCGCCACGAGCTTCACGGCTTCCAGATATTCACTTGGCACCGCCTTCACCTCGCCGCTGCGGGTGAGAAAGCCCGGCGCGAGCCCCTGCTTGCGTAGCTTTTCGGGAAGTTGGCCGTCCATTCCCCGAAACACTACTGATGACTCGACCGGTGGCCGTTTCCCGCCGACCGTTGGCTTTCCGAGTTCGTACTTCGCGATCACCAACTGATACGTCTCTTCCACGCGCGCCACCTCGACGCCTACCAGCACCTCGCCGATCACGACGGCGTGAACTCCATTCGACCCGATGCGATCCGCCTTTTGCAGCCATTCCAGGCGAGACCCCGTTGGAGCGAAGAAGGAGATGTACCTGCCGAATTCCCGCGCGCTGCCGCCGCTCTCAACACCGCGCAGGACCCAACGCTTTGCCCGTTCCTGCCTTTCCGCTGTGACCCATGTCTGGCAGTAGATGCCGAGCGAGTTGAGCTTGGCGAGCATCGGTTTTGGAAGCACAAGGCGCGATTCGTTTGCCATCTTCGTGTCCTAACGCGTGAGCACCGGAGCCGACGCACCGAGCGCGGCTCTGATCTGAAAGTTGCTGCAACCGGCCCAGCAGAGATACTTCCGTGGTTCCTCCACGGAGATGGCCAGATTGTCCTTGCCGCGATCGCGGCCCGCTGCTGCACAACTTGGACATCGCGTAACCCAGTTCCGCCCGACCCGCCGCAACTGGCTCCGGTCCAAAAACTCCAAGATCTGAAACCCGGGCCTGCTGTGGGTGGCGCACCCGCCCTGCGGAAGCGGGGCCTCTTCGGGCATCTCCAGATCCGCGATCAGACCGGCCAACTGCTCCTCCGACACGCGCCGGAGTTGGCGCAGATACGCCAGTTGCGATTCAAGATCATGAGCGGCACCGTAGAACCAGTAGCGACGATTGACGGCCCGATGAATACCGAGCGGTCCGCGGATCGCGTTGCCGAATTGCACGGGATCGATTCGATCCTGCTTCGGGAACAGCTCGATTCCATCGGACGGCCCGGTCGACTTGACCTGGACAGCCAGTTGCCCGGCCAGGTGCCGGATGTACACACGGGCGTGCTTGGCGAGCACGGGCGCCTCGAAGAGGATCCAAAGATGTCCGCCTCGGCGGCTCTGTTCGAGTGCCGCCTGAACGCCGTTTTGCTGAAGTTCGTACTGCAACTTCAGCAGGTCATCGAGCGACCGCCTGTAGTCGGCGTCGATCGCCATCCACTTCACCCGCTGGTTCCCCGGGTTGATCGCGTAGATCCCCAAGGTGATTTCGCCAGCCAAGTGGCGTCGGACGTCCTCGATTTCCAATGCGATTTCCGCGCCGGCCTTCGAGCCGGGACGGTAGTAGTAGTGCCGACCCGACTCCGGATGAGGCCGGTCGGACTGCCGCGTGTAGGCGCGCCGGTTGACGAACCAGTTCGAGTACTCGGCGGCCATTGCGGGCGTTGCCAGCAAGAGTTGTGGCATAGCTCTTCTCTACACCCGATTCGCGGAATCGCAAAACGAGTTGCAGCTAACCCTTGGCCGCCCGCAGCCGGGACGGGTCTTCCGCGAAATCGAGCAGCCGGAAGTCCTTGATTTTCTGGCGCATGTCGGCCAACGAGTAACCGCCGAAGACGCGGTCCGCCAAGCTCAAAAGCCAGAAGGTCCCCTTCTTGCGGTCATAGATGTAGAATTCACCGGACCGTGCGTCGCCCGGCACCATCACGAACAGCAGCAGCCCCTTCGAGTACTCGACCCAGTGAGCCACCACGGCTTCGGCCGCGCTCAGGAAGTGCCCGACGATCTCGGTCACATCCCGTTCTGGCCGTACTTTCAAGTCTTGCGTGCTAAGCACTTGGCTCGCGCTTACCGTAACGTTTGCAGTCATCTCAGTTCTCCTTTTGGGTTTTGGGTTCGGCATCCGCTCGGGAGGCCGCTATATATAAGGACCGGACATGTTTCGCTTGCTTCGATTGTTTTCGATTGCTGCGACTTGTGCTAGGATGAGGTCAGGAGCAATCAAGCCATGGCGCAAGGAACTATCGCACCAACGTTGCCGTCTGAGGCCGAAGCGATTCTCGCCAAAGAGACCAGTCTGGTCCTCGCGTCGCGAACCCAAACGACGGACCCCCTTCAACTCCGCTTGCTCGACGATCCCTACGCAGCGACAGTGAAGCTGCCAGCTTCAGCCGTGCGGATGCTCATTCACATCCTTGAGGAAATGGCGCGGGGCAACGCTGTGACGCTGATCCCGGTACACGCCGAACTCACCACGCAGGAAGCGGCGGACATGCTGAACATCTCGCGCCCTTCGCTGATTCAGCTTCTTGACGAGGGCAAGATCGAATATCGCCGCGTCGGCACGCACCGCCGTGTCCGTTTCGAAGCGCTCATGGCCTACAAGCGGCGCGCGGACGCCGAGCGCCGCGCAGTCCTCGCCGAACTTGCCGCCTACGACCAAGAACTGGGGCTCTGAGTGATTAGGAACTTTGCAGGTCCGCGTCAATAATTAGCTGTGGCGACGTTCACCGCATTCTATGACGCCAACGTCCTATACCCGGCAGAGTTGCGGAATCTCCTCATGCATCTCGCGCTCACTGGATTGTTCCGCGCGAAATGGTCGGCGGATGTTCACGAGGAATGGATCTCCGCCCTCTTGGAAAAGCGGCCAGATCTGACGCGTGACAAACTTGAGCGAACCCGAGCGTTGATGGACCTACATGCCGTCGACGCGCTGGTAACCAGCTACGAGGATCTGATCCCCGGCCTTCGCCTCCCCGATCCGAACGACCGACATGTCCTGGCAGCCGCCATTCGTAGCCAAGCAAATGTGATCGTCACGATGAACCTCCGCGATTTCCCTTCGGAGATTATCGGACCATTCGGCATCAAGGCCCAACATCCTGATGAGTTCATTCTTCATCTTCTCGATCTTGCACCCGGCGCCGTGTCGGCCGCAGCCGCAGAGCACCGTGGGAGCCTCAAGAATCCTCCCCAAACGGCAACCGAGTACCTCGAATCGCTGCAAAGACAACAGTTGACGCAGTCAGCTTCCGCACTCAGAGAATTCATCAGTCAGATCTGAATAGTACTTGACTCTGGACCTGACTCCAGACTGTACTCTGAGTGTGGGTGCCAAAAAAGACGTGAACGTCGCAGCCAAAATCGGGTCGGTCGCCAGGGAGACGGGGATCAGCATTGACACGATCCGCTTCTACGAGAAGGAGGGTCTGGTCAAACGTTCCGGCCGCTCCGAAGGAGGGTTCCGGCTGTTCGGCCAGCGCCAAATCCAGGACCTGAAGTTCATTCGCAAATCCCAGGAACTAGGTTTCTCGCTTAATGAGATCCGCGAACTCCTTCTCGTGCGCGATGAAAACGTGCCTTCGTGTTCGCACGTCAGGGAATTGCTGGAACGCAAGCTGACAACCGTGAGGGAGAAGATCGAGGAACTACGGAAGCTTGAGGGTAGCCTGAAAGCCGCCTTGCGCAAGTGCGCAGGTGAAGAGACGGCCTCAATCGCTGATCACGCCTCGTGTTGCGCGGTCCTGGACGAGCTCGCCCGAGCCGCGGGAGAGCGCAAATGAAGATTGAGATTCAGTACTTCGACGGCTGTCCAAACCACGAACCGGCGATCAAGCTTGTGCATCAAGTCCTGCGGGAACTGGCCGTCTCCGCTGAAGTGGTGGAGGTCAACGTTCCCGACACTGCCACTGCAGAAACCTCGCGCTTCCTCGGATCGCCGACAATTCGCGTCGACGGACTGGATGTCGAACCCGCAGCCCGCAGCGCACGCGAATACGCATTGAGTTGCAGAACCTATTTCAGTAATGGCCGCATGGAAGGGTTGCCGTCGCGCGAACTCGTTCGTCAAGCGTTGCAAAACGCCTCCAATCCCTTGGTGGATCGGGGGCCGACTCCGACATTGATGGATCCCGGCTGCGTGCCTGGTTCGAGCAATCCTCTTCAATCTCCTGGACCTAAGGGCCATTCTCTGGTGATGGCTGGCTCCGTGATCGCAGCATTCGGCGCGAGCCTGTGCTGCTCGTTGCCGATCATCTTCGCGCTCACTGGTTTTTCGATCATAGGCGCTTCCGCATATTTCGATAGCCTACGTCCATATCTGCTGGTGGTGACATTCGGGCTGCTCGGAGTGGCGTTCTATTACGCCTACCGTCCAATGCCCAAGACAGCATGTGCTCCTGCGGCCGCGTGCGCGGTGCCCGCGAACCGGCGCTCCACGCGAATCGTGCTGTGGCTGGTCACGGCCCCTGTGATCGCGATGGCGGCGTTCCCGTACTACTCTGGCCCGGTGGCGGAGTTTCTGTTGGCTAGCGGGTCATAAGTTCAAAATCGTGAGAGGCAAGGAGAAGTGACAATGAAACTTACACTATCTGTGACGGCCGCTGTGGCGGTGTTGCTGGCCAGTGCGGCTATCGCCAAAGAAGCAACGGCCAACATCACCGTGCCGAAGATGGACTGCGACTCCTGCGCCGTGGTCATCAAGCGTGCACTCACAAAGACGGCCGGTGTCAAGAGCACGGCCATCGACACGGACAAACGCCTGGTCAAGGTCGTTTATGAAGATTCGACCGTGAGCGAAGCGCAGCTTCATCAAACCATCGAGAAGACTGGATTCGAGGTGAAGCCGCCCGTCAAAGCGAAATAGCACCGCGAGATTCGCGCGAGGTCATTCGCCTACAATGTCCACTATGGATGGGCAAGACACCGCTGAGCGAGTACTTCGGCTCCGAATGACACTCCTCAGGCCGCCCGTCGGCGTTCAGTTTTGCCTCCAGCGAGGGCGGTCTGAACTTCTCGATGCCGCTGTCTCAATAGGTGGCGACATTTCCTTCGCTCTTGCGATGCGCGCACGACCAGCGGAAACGGGCAAGCCGGTTCGCTTTCTGGGGCCGTTTACGCAAGGTCCTCCGACCGCTCGCTTCCTCTATGTTTGCTCGGGAACCTGCGCGGGCCAGCACGATTCCTGTTGGACGCGACGCGCCAAGATTTCGCTCGCCGCAATTCCATGGTCGCTGTTTAAGGAAGGTTGTGCCAGTCCGAACGCAGGCTTGGAGGTTCACATAGCCGGCTGCGCCCGCGATGGCGGACCGGCCTGCGCAACTGTCCCGCTCTTGAGCGGCGGGTGGAACGTGTGCGTTTTGGGTGGAGCCCGGTGAAAGTTTCGGTCGAGCTTGCCGACAGCCACGACGCTGGCGCCATCGCGGCGTTACGGCGATCCACGTCGGAACAACTGACCCTGAAGTATGGACGCGGCCACTGGTCATCGTGTCCAACCGAACCGAGCGTGGTCCGCGACATCAAGACCTCCCGAGTGTTGGTTGCGCGGAGCGGGAACGTAGTTGTCGGCACTCTCAGCCTCGGCACAAAGAAACCGTGGGCGATCGACTTGAAGTACTTTACCGCTGTTCCGCGCGCCGTCTACCTGCACAGCATGGCAGTCACTCCAGACTACCAGCGCTGCGGAATCGGTCGCCGTCTGCTAGTTGAGGCGGGCGCCATTGCCAGGGCGTGGCCAAGCCACGCAATTCGCCTGGACGCTTACGACGCCGATGCAGGCGCGGGTGGGTTCTACGCGAAGTGTGGTTTTCGCGAAGTAGGCAAGGCCGCTTACAGGAACACCCTATTGGTGTACTACCAGATGCTGCTGTAGCGGCCCACCCATCGACTCGAAACTCAGGATGGAACGAGTTTGGCCAGCGCGGACTCAAGGACCGGAACATCTTCGGCGCCGAGACTCTTCAAGTCCGTCAAAGTTACTCGGCCTTCCGTCGCGTGGGCGATGACGTCTCCGAATTTGACAGGCCATCCGGGACGCCCGCTCTCCGCCACTTTCCGAGCTGCTTGTAGGAGCCTGCCACGAAGAACTTCGACAGTCGCAACTACAACCGGTGCGACCTCGGCGGAAGCCGAAGCTCCGACCTCTGCCTCCACCCGCTTGAGCATCGCGCAGAGCGCGTCACGGTTTGGCAAGTCATCCAGAGAATCGCTCGCGAGATTGAGTTCCTGGCAGATCGCCGCGTACCGGCCTTCGCTGAGTTTCCCAGATGCCGCGCGCAGACGCTCGACGCCTTTCGCCAAGTCCGTAAGCTTTTCAAGAACTGTCGTGAGCTTAGCGAAGCCGATCTTGGATGCATCGGTCACGCCGCCGTATTTCTGAAGCGCGAATTTCGACAGGCCGAAGCCGACGGTCTCGCACAGTTGCTTCACATGCGCCAACGTCTCCTGCTGCACCAAACCTTGGCGCGGTTGCGTTGACGCTGCCGACTGATGACGCGTTTGCGGCTGCGGTTGGCGTCTCAGATGCGCCGGAATCGCCCACTCCGGCAGGTTGGGCTCGCGAACCGGGCGATTGTATTGGTCCAGATCCTCCCAAACTTTATCCAGATCGTACAAGTAACGGCCGAGTCCGAAGCAGGCGCAGGCTCGCTTGAACGCCTGGGCCTCGGCGCGCGTAGCAGAGTTCTCGTCGTCCGCCCACTCCTCGCCGACGCCGGTGTGGGAACCAAGCCCGTTCACGGTGACGGTGGAAACCACCACGACCTTCGCGCAAATCGCGCTTTGCTTCTCGCCTTTCCCGCCTTGCCGTGTGACCCGTTCGAAGTTTTGGGCAACTTGAACGTTGTAGGTTCGCGTCCAGCCCCACTCACCGAAGATCTCGTTGAGCCGGTCGGTGTAGGCGCGCTGGTCGGCATAAGCCACCAACTGACCGCGTTTGACCGTGCCATTCCGGCCGTTCTGCGTTGAGGTCGCCGTCACCCGCCATTTGATTTCGGCGGGGTCAAAGGGATCGAGCAGTTGCCGGCGGATCTCTTCGAGCCGTGCCGACGAGATTCCAGCGGCCGTCACCAACCCATTGATGCTGGGCGCCGTCGCGACAGGCGGCGCCAAATTCTCTTGCGGAACTGCTGCTCCGTTCACGTACATGTTGTTGTCTCCTCAATTTGATTTGTTGAATTCAGCGCGGCTCAGTTGAGCGACCACGCGCCCATCAGCCGTACACGAAGTACTTCGCGCGGCCACCGGGCTGTTCCACTAACTCGCAAACGCGTTCCCGGAAGCTACCGTCGTACTCGCAGACCTTGCCGCCAAAGAAGCGCACATGCGCATATCCCAGCGACTTCAGCCGCGGCTTCAACCAGTTCTCTTCGAACCAGGTCGTCCATTCGCCGTCATATGCTCGGTAGTCGATCAGGACTTCCAGGTCCCGGTACCGCGCTCTCGTCTCCGCAAATGCTCCGTATGCCATGTCCGATATCTCCCTTCGATTTCGATCTCCGCGCGCCGCAACCGTTGCTCGCTCACGCTTCGCCACACTCCACTTCCGTCCACGCATTCCTTCCCACTCACCACCACGCGCATATCGCACCGGCCTATTCGCGCGCGCTGCGCACACCGGCTACCACCAACTCCCGGCTTCCACTCCAGAACCCTCACAACTCCCTGCCGGCCAGTCCGGAAATGCTCTCCAGACCGAATACAGCCACAAACTACCGGTAGTAAGGCCGCAACTTGCTGATCCAACGCCAGTTGCAGACGCGGCGGAACGCCATAGGAACAGCAAAGGAACGCTAATGGAGCAGCAAACGGAGGGTTTTGGTTGGGTTTAGAAAAGGCAATCGGCAAGCCGATGTTGCGCCTGGCGCGTAACGTCAACCAGCGTTGCTTCGGTGGGATGATCGGCGAATTGCTGCGCCTGGCAGACGTAGACAGGCTGCCGGGTTCCGCGCAGACCGTTCAACAGGAACGATTCCATTTGCACATTGCAGACCAGGTACAGGACGGCAGCGACCTTTGTTTCGCGATTCAACGTGTCGGCGATTCGCCGATACTGCTTCGTCGATTTGGGGAACCGCTCGTACTCGAGCGCCACCTTGCCGAACACGCTTCCGTTTCGAAAGGTGACGATCGCGTCATAATCCTTGGCATAGCCGAAGTTCGTGAGCTCGTTGTCGGCCCGGATCTCTGGTTCGTAGAGCCAGGACGACACCAGTCCACTCTGACGCAATTTCAGTTGAAGCTCGAAAAGCTCCACGTCGTGCCACACATGGTCGCGATTTCCGCGGCCGGTGTTGCGCGGCGCCGCTTCGATAACGGTTGCCAATCGCCCCTGCAGCGACCGCGCGCCTTCGTCGCCCAGAGCAAAAACCGGCGCGCTCATTCCGTCAACAACCATGCGCAGCAGGAAGCCTCGTTGGCTTAGAAGCCCGAGTCGCCGGACGAAACACTTCCACTTGTTCTCCTCAAACACTGGATTGAGCGCCCGGTAAAGCTGCCACGCGGTGACGTGTCCGGCCTGGTAGACCTTGCGCAAGGCGGGAACGTCTAGCGAATCGGACAAGACGATGGACCCCTTCGGGTATCGCATGTCACCAGCTCCTGACGGCCCAATCGCCGTCTGTTGCGTTGGGAGTGAAGACCGCCGTGCCTGAGGTGCCGCGAATCCACGCATTGCGCCGCGCGAGGAAGAGCGCCTCATGGGCTCCTTTCCATTGCGAAAGCGAAATCAGTTGCACGTTGTCTGGGTCCCAACTCGCGTCGTCAAGTATTCCAGACAGGCGGTCTGTAACCGATACCAACCACCAATCCGCCGGCGTCGACTGACTCGCGCGGCGCTCCAATGCGAGCCCTCGGAATCCGAGTCGCTCCGACACCAACGAAGCATGCCACGTTGATCCGCGCAATCCGGTCGTCCCCATCGCCTCTTGAAGCAGCCTCGCATTGAACCGAACCTGTCCTGGGACCTTTGATCGTGGGCAGGTGCCGCGCAGATCTGGAACACCGGAGGAATTCCAAACGAACGGGTGGCGGTCATCTGCCTCCCGCCAGCAGCTTCCCAGGGACAAAACGCGCACGATCATACCTTCGCCTTTCGGACCTTCTTGCCGGCGAGTTCGGCTTCCGCACGCTCCAGGCGCGCCACGAGATCCGCATCCGGGTGTGCAGCCTTGCGTTTCACTTCGGCTTCGAGGCTCGCCAGACGGCCGTCCATTTGCGCGTGCTCCGCCTTGCTCTGATCCAGTTCATGTTGCAGCCGGGCACAATTCGCGCGGGATGCCGCGAGTTCGGTCTGCAACTCCCGGATGGTCAGCGCGGCGTTGCTCGCGTCAGAACCGCCGCCAATCCCGGAGCTCTGGCCCTCGATAACGCGATTGCACATCTCAATGTGCCGGTTGTAGCGCTCGATTGCCTCCACGGCCCGGCCCTCCGCCAGATTCCGAGCATTCAACGCATCTGTCAAGAACTCCGCAGCAACCCACTTGATCTGGCGCATCTTGTCCCACCAAACCCAGCAAAGCATCAGCAACAAGACGATCAATCCCAACTGGAACGACGCCAGTCGGAAGTACGGATTGCCCACCGACTGTTCGCGAAGATTGGCGAGACGCCGATCAATCTCGGTTCCCCAGTTGATCTGACGTGGATTCAAAACGCGCAAATAGAACGTGAAGATGGAATCCCTGGGCTGCGCTGAGTTGACTGGAATGGGGCGATAGGGCTGCGCGGGATTGACTCCGACGACGCCCTTGCCGCTTTCGACGTACCGAATTGGCGGTGTCTTCTTGCCGGGTGGTTGCTCCTCGGGTGGGGTTTGCGCGACAACCTGGGCCGCTGCCCACAGGACGAGCGTGAATCGCGAAAGCATCCTTGCCTCCTAGCGGCGGCGCGGGAATGGAACCATCGCCGCAAGTTTCTGATCTTTGAACCGCAGGTTCGCGCCTTCTGATTCCTCACGAGACGACGCGAGCTTTGGCAATACCGTGGGCTCGAACAGGGGAACACGGACGTCGCTCGGTGGGCGAACGTGCAACCGGCCGTGCAAGGTTCCCTGAACTGGATCGGTCATGAGGATCTCCATCTTGCCCTTGCCGAGATTCTTGATGTGGTGATCGAGCGCGCGAAATTCCAGTTGCTCGCGCTCCGAAGCGCCAATGGCTTTGTCGTAACTCTCGAATCCGAGGAAGTCTTTGCGCCACAGTTGCTGCGTCCTCTTTTGAACGGGAACCTGCGACGACGCCTGCTTGAAGTACTTGGCCGTCTCCTCATCGCGGGTTTGCATCAACATCGTGGTGCCTGGCGCCGACGAAACGTCCTGCTGGAAACCCTTCCCAACTTCGAGCAATTGCGGCAGGGATTGCAGCGAGAACAGGAATGCCGTGTTCGTGCCGCGAGCCGTGTTCAGAATTTGTGCAAAGTTGCGGTAGCCAAA
>LNFM01010635.1_pt1 | contig 12867 bp, 13 predicted proteins | sample 596031 | NCBI WGS metagenome assembly LNFM01 (sample SAMN04254537, study PRJNA301005) | activated carbon metagenome | isolation source: dual media filters at the Ann Arbor, Michigan drinking water treatment plant | place: USA: Ann Arbor
GTGATCACGAGCACCCACCGCCGCCCCATCGCCGCCGAGCCGTGAATGAACCGGATCAGCGCGTCGTGCGCCTCTGCCTGCCGCATGCCGTGCAGATCGATCCGCGCCTCGATCTCGATTTTCCCGCGCTTCAGCTTCTTCACGTTGCGCCGGTCGAATGCATTGAACTCCGGCGTGGCCTTCTTGGCCGCGGGCTTCGGCACGGCCGTCGGCGCATGATCCTTTTTCCCGTGATGGCCCGCCTTCGTCTTCGGCGCAAACAGTTGCGCGAAGTCCTCTTCGCCGTCATAGGCGTCGAGCACATACCCCTTCGGGTTCTTCAACGGCGACAACGATTGCGCCGTGTGCGCCCACACCTCGTGATCCTCATCGGTAAGAAGCGTCTTCTTCCCGCCCCCGCGGCCCGGCTTCTTGCTCACGGCGCGTCATCCGGAACCAACACGAAGAAATTCCCCGGATGCTTCGTGCACCCGGCCTTGGCGCCCGCTTCATCGCCCGTCCCGAAATAAATGTCGCCCCGCTCCGGCCCGCGAATGGCCGAACCCACATCCTGCGCGACCATCAGCCGAAAAAACCCATCATCACGGCCCGCATGCGTCAACGTCGGCGACACCACATAAACCGGCGTTCCGAGCGCGTGATACCGTGTGTCCACCGCGAGGCTCCGATGATCCGACAGCGGGATCTCCATCGCGCCGAGCGCCGATCCCGCCGCCTCCCCCGTCAACTCGCGGAAAAACACATACGACCGATTCTGCCGCATCGCCGCGATCCCGCGCTGAGCGTCCGCCTTCAGCCACTCTTTCAGAGCATCGAGCGACATCTGCTCCGCCGGAAACAACCCGGCATCGATAAGGTATCGCCCAACCGACGTGTAAGGATGCCCGTTCTTGCCATCATACGTGATCCGCGCGCTCGTCCCGTCGGCAAACGCGATCATCCCTGATCCCTGCACATGCAGAAAAAACGCATCCACCGGATCCTCGAGCCACACGAACTCGAGCCCCAGACCTGCCAGCGCGCCCTCTTCGATCTCTGCGCGCGTGGCATAAGGCTCCATGCCAGTCGCCGTTTTGCGCAAATGGGTGAACGCTTCGGCCTTCGCCCCGCGCTCACTCTCGGACACGACATTCACAAGATCGGCCGGCCGACGCAGCACCGGCACCGTGAACCGCTCCGTCCGCGTCCGCGACCCCGGGATCACCGGCTCATAATATCCGGTTAGCAGACCGTACGGCTCGCCATGCACCACCCGGTGGGGCACGAACTGCGCTTCAAAAAACGCCCGCGCATCATTGGCTGATTCAATATGCGCGCAACCGTCCACCGCGATCCGCGCCACCCGCAAGAGCGCCTCCGGGCTCTCCGGCTTTGCGCCCTCCCGCGCCCGCTCCAACAAGCGCCGCGCAGAAATGAGAAACGCGGCGAACGCCGCCGCGTGATCGTCCTCGCGCCAATGCGGTAAGTCCGCATACGTCACCGGCGCGCGTGAGACATCCGTGCTCGCCATGGCCCCACGCGCCCCGCCCTCGGCTTTAGTGCGCGTCTTGCGTGGCGATGAGGCGCCAATTCGGATTGGACCGCGCCCGCGCCGTCGAAATATCGCGGCTGAAGGTCCAGATATCCGTCACGTCCGAAATCTTCGTCGGATCGCCGGCCACAATGGTGCCTGCCTTGTCGCGCGTCGCCGTGATCAACTGGCTCACGAAGCGCATCGTGATGTTGGCCACGCCGTTCTTGAGTTCCGCTTCCAGAATATCGGCCTTGTTGATGCCGACGAAATTCTGTTCGATCCGCTCGCCGCGCGCTTCCCGCTCGTTGATGGCCGCCGTGAAACCTTCCAGCACGTCCTTCGAGAGCAGGTCGCGCAACGCCTTTTTGTTGCCCTCGCCAAACGAGGTCACGATAATCTCATAGGCTTGCTTTGCGCCTGCAATGAACGCGCCCGGATCGAATTCCGGATCGAGCTTCCGGATCGCGAACAGGCCGTCCGCCACCGTCTCGTCACCCTTGGCGAATTCGCGAACGCGGTTGTCAGCCTCCTCCGTATCGACAGGCGCCCCGAGGACCGCCGGCTCCTCGCGGTCCCGCCGCGGCAGGCTCACGACCTTGTCCGACCCGGCGCCCGCCGTCGCAGGATTGCGAACTTCCTCCCGCGCCTTGCGTTCGATCCGCGCGTCAGTTTCATCGCTGCGCTGACCCAGCACGCTTCTCAGCTTCAGAACCGCAATCACGGCGACGATCATCGCCAAGAGGGTAAAGAGGTCGATTTGGCCTTCCATCGGCATCTTTCCGGATAAGAGTTCGGGCAGGGGCCCATTTTGCAGGGACCCAAATGAGCGGGACCCTTGTCATGTAGGTGGTGGGCCCGGGAAATCACAGCTCATTATGGCTGCCCCGGGCAATTGGACCTGTTCTAAGGCCCGTTTCGGTTTGCGGTTGGTGTTGGGTTTGACCTTAGGGCACAATGGCATAGATGCCAACCGTGTCGCGACCGCCAACCCGCCGGTTACGGGGTCTGCTGATCGACTTGACCACGCCGGCATGCCGCGGCCCGCAGCCCCCTCAAGACATACGCCAGGACTGATGTATGCGCCTCGCACTTCTGCTCGTTTTCGTCGCATACCCGCTGCTTGAGCTGGCGCTGCTGATCCGCGCCGGCCAGTCCTGGGGCTTCTGGCCCGTCATCGGCACCATTATTGGCACCGGTCTGCTCGGCGCCGCTGTCCTCCGCCGCCAGGGCTTCAAGGTCGCCGAAAAACTCTCCGAAGACTTGAATGCCGGCCGCGCGCCCATCGCCCCGCTGGCTGACGGTGGCCTCGTCTTCGCCGCTGGCGCCTTCCTCATGTCGCCCGGCCTCATCGGCGACGCGCTTGGCCTTCTCCTGCTGCTACCGCCCGTCCGGGTCCTCGTCCGCCGTGCGCTCGCCGCCCGCCTGGACGGTTCATCGACGTTCGAGGTCCGGCGCACCAATATGCGCTGGCGCCGCAGACAGCCGCCCAAGCAAGATGAGCCACCGGTCATCGAAGGCGAATGGGAGCGCTTGGATGACGACAAGGAAAACCGCCCCTGATTGCCCTCCGCCCCGCCGCGTGTTAGCGCTCCCGCGTTCATCGACCCCAAATCAGCGCTCACATCAGCGAAAGTCCCATGGCAGACGAGACCAACGGCGGCGCCGCAGCGACCGAAAACCAACCCGCTGGAATGCAGATCCAAGTGCTCGGCCAGCACATCAAGGATCTGTCCTTCGAAAATCCGAACGTGGGCAAAATCCAGATCAAAGAGGGTGAAAGTCCCGCGGTCGCGCTCGAAGTGAACGTCGAAGCGCAGCGCCTCGGGCCCGACGTTTTCGAAAGCGCCATCACCTTCACAGCCACCGCCTCCCACTCGGGCGGCACCATCTACGTGCTCGAACTCAACTACGGCGGCGCCTTCCGCCTGCAGAACGTCCCGCCCCAGGCGATGGAACCGTTCCTGCTCGTCAACTGCCCGACGCTGCTGTTCCCCTTCCTCCGCCGCATCGTCGCCGATGTCACGCGCGAAGGCGGCTACCCGCCGCTCTGGCTCGATCCGGTGGACTTCGGCGCGCTCTATATGCGTCGCCAGCAGGAAATGGCCAAAACCGCCGAAAAGCAGTAACGCGCCTTACGACGCCTTATCGGTCTCGGCAGGTGGCTGCGGATAAAACCGCCGCCACAGCGCATTCGCGCCCAGCGTCTCCACGAACGCCCGGTGCGCCGCTTCCATCTCCGCCGTCAAACGCGATGGCAGCGGCGCCGGCCGCTGCGCCGCCTTGCGTTGTGCCGCCCCCGCCCGCCGCGCCGCGCTTTCTTTCGCAGCCGACTGCGCCAATCCCAGCGTCGCCTGCCGCTCGCCCAGCAACTCGACATAAACATCGGCCAGCAGTACCGAGTCCATCAGCGCGCCGTGCTTAGTGCGCTCGGAATTATCCACGCCATACCGTTTGCACAGTGCATCGAGGTTGTTCGGCCCCGCCGGATGCTTGCGCCGCGCCAGCGCTAGCGTGTCGACCACGCGGCTCATTGCGATCGCTGGCTTGTTCAGTCGCGCCAGCTCTGCATTCAAGAACCCGATATCGAACGACGCGTTATGAATGACAAGCACGTCCCCGCCGATGAACTCCAAGAACGCATCAGCCACCTGGTGAAAGCGCGCCTTATCCTTCAAAAACTCCGTCGAAATTCCATGCACCGCCTGCGCCTCCGCCGGCACATCGCGATCGGGATTGATAAAGCAGTGATACTCGCGCCCCGTGGGAATCCGGTTGAACAGTTCGATGCAGCCGATTTCAATCAGTCGGTCGCCCTTCGTCGGATCCAGCCCCGTGGTTTCCGTATCGAGCACGATTTCGCGCAGCATATTGAAAGGCCCCCCGGCCACAAAAACACCATCTCGTCTTAAACCGACCAATGTCGCGCATAGGCCTGCGCGCGCCGTCCACCCAGCATGCCGAGAATAGCATCGAGCTGATGCAGCGAGACCCCCGGCGGCCCGTTCGTATCCACAACGAAATGTGCCCGCCGCCGCTTTTCTTCATCCGGCATCTGCCGCGCCAGCAGCTGATCGAGCTTTTCCGCCGTCATCCCAGGCCGCATCAACGCCCGCTCCCGCTGCGCCTCGGCACATGCGCTCACCACGATCACCGCATCAAGCGCCGCATCGAGCCCCGTCTCATAGAGCAGCGGCACATCGAGCACGGCGACTGCGGCACCCGACGCCGCAGCATCGCGCAGAAACGTAACCTCCCGCTCCCGTACCAGCGGATGCACGATGGCCTCTAACCGCTTGAACCCGGCCGGATCCCGCTGTAACGCCGCCGACAAGAGCCCGCGATTGACGCCCCCAGCATCCGTCGTTCCCGGAAACGCCGCCTCGATCAACGGCACCGCTTCCGCCCGATAAATCTCATGCACACACGCATCCGCATCGAACACCGGCACACCGCGCGACCGCAAATGCGCTGCAGCCGTCGTCTTCCCCATCGCGATCGATCCGGTGAGACCCACGACCAGCATCACACCGGCCTCTCGATATCCGCGCGCACCAGATCATAAAGCGCATCGCTCACCTCGGGCCGGACGCCGAACCATTTCTCAAACCCCGGCACCGCCTGATGCAACAACATGCCAAGCCCGTCGACCGTACGCAGTCCGCGCCCTCGCGCCGCGGCCAGAAACGCCGTTTCCAGCGGCACATAAACAATATCGCTCACAACCGTATCGGCATGAACTCCGGCAAAATCGATCCCCGGATCACCCGCGCCCTTCATGCCGAGCGTCGTCGTATTAACGATCACGCCAGCCTCGCGTGCTGCATCGTTGCGCGCGTCCCAGTCCCACGCCTCCACGCGCGATCCAAAATGCCGGACCAGATCCTCGCTCCGCTCTCGCGACCGGTTGCACACCCGCACGCGCGCCACATCAGCCTGCAAAAACCCATGCATGATCGCCCGCGCCGCACCCCCCGCGCCCAAAATCAAAACCGGGGCATCGCGGCTCGTCCACTCCGGCGCTTTCAACCCCAGATACGTCATGAAGCCATACGCATCCGTATTCGACGCGCACAGCCGCCCATCCTGCAACCACAGCGTATTCGCCGCCCCGATCGCCACAGCCGCCGCATCCGGCACATCCGCCAACGCCAGTGCCGCCTCCTTGTGCGGCACGGTCACGTTGCACCCTGCAAACCCCCGCTCACCGAGCGACGCCAGAAACGTCTGTAACTCCTCCGGCCGCACGGGCTCGCGCGTATAGCTGCCGTCGATCCCATACGTCCGCAGCCAATATCCGTGAATAATAGGCGACCGCGAATGTTCAATCGGCCAGCCGATAACGCACGCGCGCGTCATGCCGCCACCTCATCCATCCGCCGCAACTGCCCCAACAGCGGCAGCAACGGCATCCCCATGATCGTAAAGTGATCGCCCGCAACGCGCTCGAACAGCTGCACACCGGCTCCTTCGATCTGATACGCACCGACACAGCCAAAAATGCCCGGACCCGCCACATCCAGATAACGCTCGATATCCGCGTCCGAGAGGTCGCGCATCGTCAGCGCCGCACTCTCCACCGTCCGCCATCTAAGATCATCGCCCACCGCAATCGCCACCGCCGAATGCAGCCAATGCCTCCGCCCACTAAGCCTCCTCAGCGTCTCCCGCGCGCCCTCCCGCGAACCCGGCTTTGAAAGAATCTGATCACCCGTGCTCAAGATCTGATCCGATCCAATCACAATCGCACCGGGATGCGCGGCCGCCACCGACAGCGCTTTCGTCTCCGAAAGCACCACCGCAATCTGCGGATGCGGCGCGACCGCCATCATCACATCGCGCACGCCGTCTTCATCGATATCCGCCGGCACCACATCGAACACCAGCCCGGCATTCGAAAGCATTTGCCGCCGCGCCGCTGATCCCGACGCCAGAATGAGCAGCCGCCCGCTCATGGCGAATTCTCGGCCAAGCGCGAATCGGATCGCCGGTCGTTCATCAATTGAATCACCGTCGCCGCCGTCTCCTCGACGGACTTGCGCGTCACATCGATCACCGGCCAACCGTTGTCCGCGCAAATGCGCCGCGAATACGCGATTTCCTCCGTAATCTGTGTGCGATCCGCATAGGCGTTGATATCGCGGTCCGACATCAACAGCGCCCGGTTGCGCCGCACCTCCGTGATGCGATCGACGCTCGCCACCAGACACACGACAAAAGCGGAATGCGGCTCCGTCAGCGCGGGCGGCAAGGGAATCTCCGGCACCAACGGCAGGTTTGTCGTCTTATATCCGCGCTGCGCGAGATAGATGCTCGTCGGCGTTTTCGACGTCCGCGAAATTCCCAGTAGAATGATATCCGCCTTGTTGAGGTCTTCCGGCAGCCGCCCGTCGTCGTGCTGCATGGTGAAATTCAACGCATCGATTCGCTTGAAGTAGCTGGCATCCAGCACATGCTGCCCCGCCACCGTTGGCGTCTGCGGCGCGCCCAAATACGATTCGAACACCTGCATGATCGGTTGCAGCACCGCATGCGCCGGCACATTCAAATCGCGGCACCGGTCTTCTAGCGTCGCAACAAGTTCCCGATTGACGATCGTATAAAGCACGATCCCCGGCGCCTGCTCGATCTCCTGCAGCACGCGCTTCAACTGCCGCGGAGTCCGCACCAACGGATGCATATGCTCGATTGGCTTCAACGTCGCGTATTGCGCCGCCGCGGCCTTCGCGATCGCCGTCAGCGTGTCGCCCGTCGAATCGGACACGAGATGCATATGATAGTAACTGGGCGGGCTGTTCGGCATCTGTGGACAAAAGACCGGGTTATCAACGGCGTGGGGCGGGCGGCCGACCCTCTCCCCATCCAAGTGTGGACTTGCCCTGCCAGATACCCACATTCGGCCCCGCCGGGATAGTCCTGACCCATTTTCCTCCCTGCCCGTGGAGAAGCATTTTCCTCCCCGCCGGTTAGTCACCTTTCCCCAGCCTGTCCCCGAGAGTTGCCGGCGCATCGCTAACCGCAACACACTGACTTCCAATGCCGCATCCGACCCTGGTAGACTGTCAGCGCGATCTGCCACTACATGGTGTCAGTCACGCGGTGCACATCGAAGACCCGTTGGAGAACCTGGGGATGACCACTCAATTCCCGCAATCCCTCGGTCTAAGAGTCAAAGAAGAAACCTAGAAAGACTCTCTCTAAGGATTTAAGGGACCGGAATGTCGAGTGCGGGGGCCAAAGGCCAAAACGATCGCAAACTGCTCAAGGTGCTTGGCGGTGAGGTGCTTCCCACCCCACCCATTTGGCTCATGCGCCAGGCGGGCCGCTACCTCGCCGAATACCGCGCCACGCGGACCGAGGCCGGCGGGTTCCTGAAGCTGTGCTACACCCCGGCTCTGGCTGCCGAAGTGACGCTGCAGCCGATCCGCCGCTACGGCTTCGACGCGGCGATCCTCTTCTCCGACATTCTCGTCGTCCCCGACGCGCTCGGCCAATCTGTGGCCTTCCTCGAAGGCGAAGGTCCCAAGCTCGAGCCGATCACATCGACCGCCGAATTGACCCGCCTCGATCGCGGCAAGACCGGCGAAAAATTCGGCCTCATCTGCGAAACCGTTTCACGGCTCCGCCAGGATCTGCCGAAAGAAACCACGCTCATCGGTTTCTGCGGCGCCCCCTGGACAGTCGCCACGTACGTCGTCGGCGGCGAAGGCTCCTCCGACCAGGCCGCCGCCCGCCGCTTCGCCTACCGCGACCCGAAGGGTTTCCAGCAGTTGATCGACATCCTCGTCGACACGTCGGTTGATTATCTCGACCAGCAAATCAAAGCCGGCGCCGATACCGTGATGGTCTTCGACAGTTGGGCCGGCACGCTGCCCGATCGCGAATTCGCAGCCTGGGTCACCGCGCCGACTGCGCGCCTCGTGCGCGATCTGAAAAAGCGCCACCCGAACGTTCCGGTCATCGGCTTCCCACGCGGCGCAGGCTCGAATGCTCTCGGATTCGTCAAGGAAACCGGCGTTCGCGGTGTTGGCTGCGATACAGCGATGCCGCTGAAGGATATGCGCACCCTTGCCAAGGATGCCGGAATCGCTGTCCAAGGAAACATCGACCCTCTGCTTCTCGTCGCCGGCGGAGACGCCCTCGATCGCCGCATTGATGAGACATTGGAAGCCATGCACGGCCTGCCGCATATCTTCAATCTCGGTCATGGCATTGTGCCCGATACGCCGCCTGAAAACGTCGCTCGCCTTGTCGATCGCGTTCGCGCCTTCAACAAGGTCTCTGCATGACCACGGCGGTCGAGGAGAAGTCCGCCGCCGGACGCGCAGGCACTGCGCTCGCCGTCACCGTCACTGTCACCGCGCTCACGATCTGGCTCTTCGGCGAAGCCGCTTATCTTTGGATCAAGTCGGTCCACGTCATCGCAATCATCTCGTGGATGGCGGGCCTCCTCTACCTGCCGCGCCTGTTCATCTACCACTGCGATGCGCCAAAGGGCTCCGTCCAGTCCGAGACCTTCAAGGTGATGGAGCGCCGCCTCCTGCACATCATCATGACCCCGGCGATGATCATTTCCTGGGTCCTTGGCCTCTGGCTCGCCTACCAGGCCGGCTTTTTCTCGAGCGGCTGGCTGCACGCCAAACTGGCCCTCGCAATCGCGCTATCAGGCGTACACGGATATTTTTCGGCCTCCGTCCGCCGCTTCGGCCAGGACGCCAATGAAAAGCTCCCCCGTCATTGGCGGATCGTCAACGAGGTCCCCACGCTGCTGATGGTAGCCATTGTGATTTTGGTGATCGTTAAGCCCTTCTGACGCTCTCCGGGCCCGTTTCAGGAATCGCTTTTGTTTCCGCAGCGATTCTGCTAACACTGCCGGGTCTCAACAAAGACTTCGCGGTCTCTCCGGCCGCGAAAAGGTCCAGGTCGGCCCCAGTCAGCGGCTCGCACCGGCCAATCAAGCTCAGCACAAGACTGCGCTTATTCTCCCCCACCCAGACCCCGGCGCGCGGCCCAAAACCCCCTCCATCGCCGCAGCCCATGCGGAGCCATTTATGAGTGAAGTAAAGCTCGAAGACCTCAAGCGCAAAACACCGACGGAGCTGTTGAGCTTCGCGGAAGAGGTCGGCGTTGAAAACGCGAGCACCCTGCGCAAGCAAGAATTGATGTTTGCGACGCTGAAACAGCTCGCCGCCAAAGATATCGAAATCACCGGCATCGGCGTCGTCGAAGTCCTCCAAGACGGTTTCGGCTTCCTGCGTTCGCCCGATGCGAATTATCTGCCGGGCCCTGACGACATTTACATCTCGCCCAGCCAGATCCGCCGCTTTGCACTCCGCACCGGCGACACGGTTGAAGGCCAGATCCGGAGCCCAAAGGAAGGCGAACGCTACTTCGCCCTCGTCAAGGTCAACAAGATCAATTTCGAAGACCCCGAAGCCACTAAACACAAGATCCACTTCGACAACCTGACGCCGCTCTACCCGACGAAGTGGCTCAAGATGGAAATCGAAGATCCCACCATCAAGGACTTCTCCGCCCGCGTCATCGATATCGTCGCCCCGCTTGGGAAAGGCCAGCGCGGCCTTATCGTTGCTCCGCCCCGCACCGGCAAAACGGTCCTCCTCCAGAACATCGCGCACGCGATCTCCACCAATCATCCCGAGTGCTATCTGATGGTGCTGCTCATCGACGAGCGCCCGGAAGAAGTCACCGACATGCAGCGCACCGTGAAGGGCGAGGTTATCGCCTCCACCTTCGACGAACCGCCCTCACGCCACGTCCAGGTCTCCGAAATGGTGATCGAAAAGGCCAAGCGCCTCGTCGAACACAAGCGCGACGTGGTCATCCTCTTGGATTCGATCACGCGTCTCGGCCGGGCCTACAACACCGTCGTTCCGTCTTCTGGCAAGGTCCTCACCGGCGGTGTGGATTCCAACGCCCTCCAGCGGCCCAAGCGCTTCTTCGGCGCCGCGCGTAACATCGAAGAGGGCGGCTCGCTCACGATCATCGCCACCGCGCTCGTTGAAACGGGTTCGCGCATGGACGAAGTCATCTTCGAAGAATTCAAGGGCACAGGTAACTCGGAAGTCATCCTCGACCGCAAGGTCTCCGATAAGCGCGTGTTCCCGGCGATCGACGTCGCCCGTTCCGGCACCCGTAAGGAAGACCTGCTCATTCCGAAGGATCAGCTCAAGAAGGTCTATGTTCTCCGCCGCATCCTCAACCCGATGGGCACGATGGATTCGATCGAGTTCCTCATCGACAAACTTAAGTCGACCAAGACCAACAGCGAGTTCTTCCAGCAGATGAACACCTGACGCGCTCACTCCGCGCCGCTGTGAAAATCAAAAGGGCCGCTGAAACCAGCGGCCCTTTTTCTTATTCAATGGCCATCACGCCTATCGCGGCGCGCCCTGACGCGAGGCCTCGCTGTGGCTGGCGATGGCGACCTTATCGTTCACATCCGCCAATTCCAGCGTATCGTCCTGCACGCTGATCTCCTCGCCCGTCATCGTGTAGCGCGGCCCCAGCACCTCCACGATCGATGGCATGCCCGGCGCGCCCTGGCCCAACACCCCGTGCACGACCATGCCCTTCTCGCGATACTCCGGATCGTTCAGCAGCACCTCGTGCAGGTCCTTCAGCTTGTAGTGCGGCACCGAGCAATAGATGTGATGCGGCAGGTGGTAGTCCATGCCCCACGGGAACACGAGCCAGCGCACCACGGGGTTCACGAAAAAGATGCGCGAGTTCGTCAGCCGCCCGCGATCCGCGTTGCCATGTTGCACCCATTCGCGCGCAATCATGAACAGTGGGAACGTCGTGAACAACGGCAGGATCCACAACAGCCCATACCAGCCCCAAGCCGGCGCGCCTGTCAGATAACACGTCAGCGACAGTGCCCCGTAGAGCATCGCCAGGAAGCCCATTCGCCCGAGCGCTGTCACCCGATGCGACACGATCGGATTGATCCGGCTCCGCGCGAAGTCCTCTTCCGGGATGAGCGCATAGTAGCCGAGCACCGCCGCGGAAATGGCCATGTGTGCAATCAGAAGCGCCAGCCAATCCCCATGCAGGATGAGCGCAATCGCAACCGCCGGCATGAACACCGCAAACAGCGCGCCCACGCGCACCGTCCACGGCGACCCCATCCGCGTCTTGTCGGCATACGGGTTATCGTCCGATCCAATCGCGCTGTACCGCGCCCGCGCCATGACATACTTCACAAGCCGAACCGGATTGAGCTGCCGGATCACGCCCATCAGAAGCTCATACTGCGTCAGCGGAAAATCGAGCCAATGCCCCGACATCTCGGCCTGCGCGAAATTCGGATCGCGCACGGGATCGTTGACGAACTGATGATGCGCGAGATGATGCAGCCGGAACGCATACGTCGACGTGTAGATCGGGAACGCCGCAAACCAGTCGGAGATGATCTCGTTCTTCTTCCGGTCGGCGAACAGAATGTAATGCGTGCCCTCGTGGATCGCCCCGCCGAGCTGATGCTGGAACCCGCCGATGATGATCACCGCCAGCACGGTCGCCGGCACCGACAGCCAGGCTCCTAGTCCCGATGTCTCTGCATATGAGAACGCCCACAGCGTGCCTGCCACCGTCGCGATAAAGATCGCGTAGTTCACCGCGAGATAGCGATGGTTCGTGTGGTTGTCCCGCTCCTTCAGCCGCTGCAATTCCCGCGCAACGGACTTATCGAGGGCCCAAGATTTGGGTTCAGGCTGAGACGCCGCCAGCGGTGCACTCTGCATGATCGGACTCCTGCGCGACTGTCGTTCAGTAAGCCTGTTATCAACAGGCCGCCGCTTCACTCTTGTTGAACAAGTTCAATGCCGTACATGATATTTGTCAACAAGCGGTAAGAGCATGGTTAACCCGCGATGGCCACTTGTCCGGCCATCGCCTAACCGCACAGAATAGGACTCTCGAACGCGCCCGATTGTTCCCCGCGAAACACCGCGACGGTCGCCCCGGTCCGCCCCCGCGTGGTAAGCACAGGCACAACCCGAAGGTGCCGATGCCGCCCCCTACTGAAACGTCGACGATCTATGCCCTCTCGACCGCGCCCGGCCGTGCGGGCGTCGCCGTCATTCGCGTCTCCGGCCCTCGAGCCAGCCAGGTCCTGGCCCTGATGACGAGGCCCCGCCCCAAACCGCGCATCGCCTCCGCGCGCACGTTCATCCATCCGATCGACAGCCGCCCCCTCGATCGCGGCCTCGTCATCTGGTTCCCCGGACCGAAGAGCTTCACCGGCGAAGACGTCGTCGAATTGATGCTCCACGGCGGCCGCGCGGTCGTAGCAAGCCTCCTGGAGGCCCTCGCTTCCATCCACGGCTTCCGCC
>LNFM01010636.1_pt1 | contig 12867 bp, 25 predicted proteins | sample 596031 | NCBI WGS metagenome assembly LNFM01 (sample SAMN04254537, study PRJNA301005) | activated carbon metagenome | isolation source: dual media filters at the Ann Arbor, Michigan drinking water treatment plant | place: USA: Ann Arbor
TCACTCCACCCGACGCGCCGCTCCGTCGATCGCGTCCCACATCAGGATCGCGCGGCGGGCTTTCGCGTCCTTGCACACGTCGGCGAGCGCCGGGTATTCGCCGATCTTGGCGAACGCCAACCGGCATTCCCGCTCTTCCCTGGCGTCGATCGAGCGCGCCATCGAGACCGCGATCGGCCCCGCGATTTCGAGAAAGATCGCGACGTACAGCACCAATAGCGCCGTCTCGCACAGGCCCAGCGCCACGAACCGCCACAGCGGCAACCGCCCCCGCCGCCTCCCGAATGTGATCATGGCTTCACCGCCTCGCCCGATTTTCCACGGGCGGCCTTCAAAGACGCCTCCAAGTCGGCAAAATACTTGTCGTGGGTCTGCTCGGGACAGATGCGGTAGGAGTACGTCGCACCGACGCTCGGAGAGCCGGTGCACCCGACCGTCAATTCGCCGCGATCCAGTTCGTCCGCGAGTTCGCGAAGCCCCCGGGCCAAGTCCTTCGACGTATCGGCGCCCATCTTCAAGATCAACGTGTGCGCCCGCGCGATTTCAGCCATTGCCATCCCCCTCACCCCTTCCCCTTGCGCACGTAGGTCACCGTCACGCGGCGCTCGATGCCGAGCGCGGCGCAGAGCTTTTCGGACGGCTCTTTCTTGCCGGTCAGCACGGCGGAGACGAACGTGCCGGAAAACGCATGCCGCTCCGCCCAGGTCTTGATGTCGACGCCCAGCCGCTTCATGTCCGCCCGCAACGCGGCGCGCACCTCGTCGGCGGTGAGGATGACGCGCTCGTCCGGGTTCGCCAGCGCAGCCCGCCGCGCCTCCTCATTCTCAATCAGCCGTTGAAATTGTGATGTCACAGGGCAAACTCCGCAATGTCCTCTTCCGTCACGCCGAGCGCGGCGGCGACGGCCTCCCCTTCGGCGGATTGTGCGCGCGATCTGGCCAGCGCCGTCTCGCACTGCGCCACGTACCGGCGATCACCGGCCACCCACGCAGCGGCGTTGCGCTTGGCCATAGCGCGCGCCTCTTCTGCCGATGCAAAGAACATGTTCTCGTACATCAGGCAGCCGTCGTGCGTAACGTTCGGCCATCCCAAAGCCTCGGCCTGCTTCTCGATGATCTCGGCGTCCTTGTAGGTGTAGACCGGGATCGACGGCCCGAACGTGTCCGGCGTCTCGACCAGTCTGAACAGGGTGGCGAGATCGGCCTCCATTTCAGCGAAGTAGCGCGCCAGCTTGTCGTTCTTCGATGGGCCGAGCGCGCCCCAGCGCGGGCGGGGCCCTTCGATGATGATCAGGTCTGGCACATACGGTGACCCGATCCAGATGCGCCCCTCGACCACCTGCACGATGTGCTCGATCCGGTAGTGCTCTTTGACGTTCTTCCAGCCCATCCCCTCACCCTTCCCTATCCCCGCATCGCCCGCTCGACCGCGATGTCGATGACATCCTCCCAGCGCCGCGGCGATTTAGGGCCGTTGAGGATCTCTCGCGCGAGCCGCATCACCTTGTCGATGAACCGCGAGCATTCAGCGTCGTCGAACACCTGGATGCCCTGGCGGCGCGCCAGCTCGTGCAGCTCGCCGACGAACGTGTCGAGGTGCAGGTTCGGGCCGAGGTCGAACCAGCCCTTTTTGAGATCGTAGGGCCCGCCGTGGATGTCGGCCTCGGCTTTCATGTAGGCGGCGATCGCGTCGGCGTAGAGATCGCGGTGCATGTCGGACAGACACCACAGCCGGTACATCGCGCGCGCTTCGAGATCCGGGAAGGCGCCTTTCGCAAGGTTCTGCGAGACGGTATCCTTCCACGACGCGGTGCGGGCGAGAGAGAACGGCCAGATCGCCCGGTTGTGCCCCATCCGCGCGACGATCTCGCCGTCGGGCGCATATTTCGTGTAGGAGGTCGGCCCCTCGTAGCCAACGAGCGCGACCGCCTCCATGCCGATCCGCTTTAAGGCCTCGTGCTTGTCCGCCGGCCACGTCTCCGGCTTCAACCGCCAATCCTGCGGCGGGAGTTCGATTTCGACCGATGCCGTCAGCGCCATTATCGTCCCCCGATGCGATGTTCACGGTTTGCGCGGCGCACCTCTTCGAGCCGTTCCTCCGCCGCAATGCCCCCCGCCGTCTTGCCGCCGTTGGCGACGCGGGTCAGTTCGGTCAGCGCCGCCGCGTGACGCTTGCGCGCGCCCTCGTGCGTCAAGCCCAGCGCATCGCCGATCGCCCGCCAGGTCAGCGGCGGCTCGGCGGCGCGCATCTTCAGAACGGCCTTGAACGGCGGATCGAGTACGCGCCACCACGCCAGCGCCGTCATCATGTCCCGGATGTCGTCGCCGGTGGCGGTGGAGCGGATGATCAGGCTCTCCGTCGCGTCCGCGCGCGCTTCCGCACCCGGCTTGATCATACCGGCCAGCACCTCCGACGACGTGCGGCCGCGCGGCGTTTCCAGGCTCTCGCACCGCTCGGCGATGAAGGCGCGCATCAGACGGCCTTCCGCCTCTCGCTCGTTGATGCCGCCGGCGTCGGAGTAGGTGATGAGACTTGCGTCCAACCACCACTGTTTGGTGGGCGCGACCTCCTCGGCCGCTTCGCGTCGGGAGGACGCGCTGCCCCGTTGCGCGTCTGCCCGATCGGCTTCCATTTCACGCGCCAGATCGGCGGCCTCAGCTTCCTCGACGGCCGCGAATTTCGTCCGCGACGACCACATGCGCGATTCCATATGCGGCCCGGTCAGCGGTTCGGGCAGTGGCGCCTTCCACAACTCCGGCTTTTCCGGACGCCACGCTTCGGGTTCCGTACCCCAGCGCGCCGCCTCGCCCGGCGGCGGCATCGACACCGGCTTCTTGTCGACGAACGCCACCCACCCCCGCCGGCCGGACTTATCCGCCCAGCGCGCAGCCCGGAACTCGCGCCCGTTCCACCCCACAATGACCGGCACGCCGATGCCCGGGCAGTCCACGGTTAATGGATACCAAAGAGGTTCGCTCACGCTTCCCCCCGATCTCGTCGCGTGATGCGCCAGCCGAATGGCAGCCGCCAAACCTTCACATCGCCATTGCGCTCGCTGTAGAGCGATCGATTTGACGGTGGCCGGAGTGCCCAGACGTGCTTTTCAGTCGTCCAATAAAGCGCCCGCCGCCCCACAAGGCTGTCGTTTTCAAACATCTCGCCCCACCCCCCGCTGTCATCCCGGGCCTTGTGCCCGGGACCCATTCCGCCGCTCGTTGCCGGCCTTCGCGATCAGCGCCGCCAGCGGCATCTCCTCCACCGCGACGCCCGCCTCCGTCTCCGTCACCACGCACGCCAGCCGCGTCGGCCCGTCATCGAGCGCGGGATCGGGCGGCGACAACCGGAACGGCGCTTCGCGCTCCGCCCTAGTCAACGTCTCGTCGACGTGCGCGTGTTTCATTGCTGCCTCGCGATGGCATCGAGCCCCGCCGCGCGGCGCTCCTCCGACCACGCGCGCACGTCGGCGGCGGCCTCGTTGCGCCCGATCTCATGCCCAACTTCAACCGCTACGCGCAGGATGAAGCTCAGGCTCATGCACGCCGCGAGCGCCAGCCAGTAGCCATTGAGACCGAGGTGCGTGAGGAAGCTCATGAACGCCCACCACAGCAGCACCGTCCCGACCACCCCGGCCAAGACCCTCCATTGGACCCGTTTGAACATGGTCATCACACCGGCCCTCCCACCCAATCATCGCGTTGCGGCTCATTGCGATCCGGGTCGACGAACTCGATCTGGATCACGTCGGGCGTGCGCAGCCATGCCTTGACCACCTCGCTCGACGCCTGGAACAACGCCACACCCTCCGCCAGCCCAGCGCCCACCGACACGTAGTGAAAAATGCCGCCCATCCTTCACCTCTCCTCGACTTTGCCGCCGCGTTCGCGCACACGCGCGGCGATGTGGTTGGCCATGTCGCGGCAAAACTGCGCCTCCGCCGGCGGGCAACGGTAGCTGATCGTGATCGCGTCTCCCTCGGGTCTTTGACGATCGAGAGAGAGCAAGAGCCCGAGACAGACGCACACCCAGAGCACGCCGATCGCGAGCCCTGCCGCACCCGTCGGCGCACCGCCGCCGTCGGGGACGTAGCGGACTTGCGGCGGCGCTGGCGGTTCGCTTCCGCTCATGTGGCCATTCCAATCGGGTGGCGGCTTAGGTCCTTCCGGCATCCCCCCACCCCCTATCGTCTCAGCCAGGCTTCAAGAGACGGCGCGCCCGAATCCTGCCAGCAGCGAAACGGGTTTTTCGTTTTCACCACCGGCGGCGCGGGGATCGCGTTGACCCCCATCGAAACCCACCCATTCGGCGTCTTGATCAGCATCGTCCCCTCCCTCAATTCACGTCGCTGCGGCTGCGGCGGCTCTTCGCCTTCGGCTCCGGCACATCCTCGACGTGGGCGCGCACCTGCTTTTCCGCCTCGCCGATCTCGACCGGCACGCCGGCGGCCTTGCGGTAGACCTTCTTCTCCTCCTCGAAGTAGAGCGTCGCCAACACCTTCTCCGGATCGGCGCGGCGCAGTTTCACCGCGTCGGCGATGGCCTTCTCGTTGTAGCCGTCGGCCTTGTCCTCCTTCTTGCACTCGTCGAGCTCTTCCTTGAGCTCGGCCGCGCGCTCCGCGATCTCGACCCGACGGTCGATCCGCCGCTTCAAGTCCGCCTCGGCATTGCCGCCGATCGAAACCACGTTGTCCGCTGTCTTGCTCATTGTGCGGCCTCGCCCGTCACAGCCTCGCCGGCGGCGGCTTCCATCGCGCCCAGATGCTCGTCAATCATGCTGTTGATCCCGTCGGCGAGCTGCCCGACCTCTTCGGCCGATTGGCAGTCGGTGATCAGCGCCGCCGCCATCGCGACGCGGGCCGCCTCCCGCGGCAACCGCGTGGCGTGCGCGAAGCCTTCGAAGATCATCGAAGCCGCGTCCGCCATGACATCAGAGTGCGCCAGAAACGCTGCTTCGAGCGCCGCGTCGTGCCCGATGTCCGTCTCGGCCGCGGCCGTCGTGTCCGTCCCGTTATCGTTCGTCATGGTGTCAGTCCCCCTCTTTGCTTTGCGCTTCCTCCGCAACCGTGTTGCGTCGGGAGGAAGCGCGGTTAAATCAACTGCTCAGCTAAACCAGGCACCGTCTCGGCCGCGAAGGTGCGGCGGTCGGCGGGGCGGGTCAGCTTTTCGCGGCAGCCCGGCGGGATCCACGCGAACTCGGTCGGCCCGCCGTGCAGCTTGTCCCACACCACCCACGCGTAGCTCGTCGCCGTTGACGCATCCGGGTCCCAGCGCCCCTTCACCATCGGCACGCGCTCGACGAACATCGCCACCACCGCCGGCGGGATCTTCGAGAACAGGTCCTCGTAGCGGCCGACGCCTTCGAGCCACGACGCGCGCACGAGCAACGCGACGCCGCGCTGCGCCTCACGCACGCCCCGGCGCGCGAACGCCTCGGCCTCGTTGAACGGCGGGTTCGTGATGATCCAATCCGGCGCGACTGGACCCGGCCAGCGCGCCATGTCGTCGACCAGCCCGACGCGCTCGGCGGTGAAGCTCGCGATGTCGTAGCCGCGCCCGTAATCCCACACGTCGGAGGCGTGCACCTTGGCGAAGCTCTCGCGCAGAACTTCAGCCATGTGCCCAGCGCCGGCGGCCGGCTCCCACGCCGAGATCAGACACGCCGAGCGCGGCTTGATGACGTGCTCGATCAGAGCCCGCGTCGCCCACGGCGGAGTCGGGAAAAAGTCGAGACTGTCCGGCGGCTCGCGCCGCTGCTGCATCACCGCCAAGCCGCCGCGCGGCTTGATGACGTTGTTGGTTTCAGTCGTCCCCCGGCGGCTCATTGTGCGGCCTCCATCACGTCGAGGAGTGCGCCGCGGTCGCCATCGATGCGGCGGCGTGCGATATCGGCGTATTCGGGGTTGAGTTCGATCAGGATGGCATCGCGCTGTAGACGATCGGCGACGAGCCCGGTCGTCCCGGCACCTCCAAACGGATCAAGCACCGTGCCGCCTTTCGGGCACCCGGCCTTGATGCAGATTTCGGGGAGTTCCGGCGGGAAGGTCGCAAAGTGCGCTTCGGGGAACGGTGCGGTCGCGATGGTCCACACAGAGCGCTTGTTGCGGCTGCCGCGCTGCTCCTCTTTCGGCATCGTATCCCAGCGCTCGTTGAACCCGGCGTGACGCCGCGAGTGACCGCGCTGTTTTTCGGGTTTCGAGTTGCCAGATGTCGTGCGCGGACCCGGTTTTCCGCCGACGTAAGAACCGCCGCGAAAGCCGTTCGCGTTGCCCTTCGCGCCGATGTTCGACCGCGACATGCCCTGGCCGTACGGCGAGACGATCTTGTCGGGCGCGTTCGGCCCGTCGGGGTAGGTCGCGAATTCCTTTATCGCCTCGGCGTCGTAGAAGTACCGCTCCGACTTGGTCAACATGAACACGTACTCGTGCGCCTTCGTGCAGCGATCCGTGACGCTCTCCGGCATCGGGTTCGGCTTCGACCAGATGATGTCCTGGCGCAGCCACCAACCGTCCGCCTGCATCGCGAACGCCAGCCGCCAAGGCTGCCCGATCACGTCTTTCGGCTTGAGCCCTGGCGTGCGCTTCATGCTGCCGGTGTGCGTCTGCTTCGGCGCGGCGTAAACCTGCCCGCCGCTTAACGTCGATGCCGGGCCCGGTGCTTCTCCGCGCGACTGCGCGCCCCACGATCCGGCGTAACTGTCGCCCATGTTCACCCAGCACGTCCCGTTAGCGCGAAGCACGCGGCGGACTTCGCGGAACACTTCGACGAGCTTGGCGAGGAACTCATCGAGCGTCGGTTCGAGACCGATCTGGCCGTCAACGCCATAGTCGCGCAAACCCCAGTACGGCGGCGAGGTCACGACGCAGTGCACGCTCTCGTCGGGAAGCGACAGCAGCCCGTCCAGAACGTCCGCGTTGATGATGCGAACGGTCATCCTCCCCTCCGTTTCGCCCACACCACCGCATCCATCGCCGTCTTGATCGAGGCGAACTCGGCGCCGATCTCGCGGCCGTCGAACACGGCGCGCCACAGCCGCTCCGCGCGGGCGCCGTTCTCGCGCTGCGCGTCGGTGGGAAACCGGATCGCGCCGGTCGTGACGACCATCCGGCCGCATGGGCTCCGCCAGACGAACGCATCGCCGTCGACGAAGCAGCGGAACACCACCCCGGCATGCTCGAAGTCGGGGGCGGATGACTCGATTGCGGGAGCAGGTTTGTGCGCGAGCGCGGTCACGATGCGGCCTCCGCTTCGGCAATCGCCTCGTCGAGCATGTTGAGGATCACCGCTGGCGGTTCGCCGTTTGAGAACACAGCTAGTTCGAGGATCGCTTCGGTGGCGTCGCCGTGAAAACCGGACAGACCAAACGCGAACACAACGTTACCCGGGTCCGCCCATTCGAGCGCGTGCTCGAATGCGGTGGGCTCTTCGAGATCAGCATCGGCCCACCGCTTGAACCACCAGCGGGCCTTTTTCAGATCCTCTGCCTTCGATCCCTTGCGGCCGGCGCGCAGCAGGTAGGCGACGGCGGTGCCGAGGTGCAGGCCGAGATCGTACTTTTCCAGAACGTCGATCGCTTCGATGCCGCCCTCGCCGATGTAGTGCGGCGGCGAGTTGATCATGTCGGTTGCGGTGTCGGTCATGCCGTTGCTCCCTTGCTGGATTTTGAGCGATCGAAGCGCGCCTTGGCGAAGCCGTGCGCGGTGGCGATGAGCTTGGCGCTGGCGGGCGATTTGATCTTGGCGCGCGCATCCGCAAGCGCGGTCAGGATCACGCTGTCCTCCCACACGTCGCCGGTCTCGGCCGCCGCCGGCGGCGCGGCTGACTTGGGAAACAGCTTCGCCAGCCGCGCCTCGATCTGCGGGCCGAGCCCATGCGCGACACACGACCGGATCAACTCCTCGGCGGCATCGAGCAGCGCGTTGCGCGGGTCGTCCCGCTCCTCCGCCTCGTGACGCGATTTCGTGGCGAGCGCGGTCATGGCTTCCCCCCATCGTGCTCGGAGCCAAGGGCGACCGCGCGGCCCGCAGCGTCAGCGAGGACTGCGCGCCCCGCCGGAGCGCCCGGCGCAGCCGGAACAGCGCGTGAGGCAAAACCAGGCGGCCACTTACTCCGGACGGTGAATCCGTGCGCCCTTGCGACCGAGAGCATCCCGCGATTGTTGGCGTAGTGCGCCACCCAGGCGGCGTAGCTTTCGTCACCGTCGCGGATGGTCATCGGCGGAACAGCCGCGTGCGCTTTGGCGAGACAATCGAGCACGCACTTGACGCTGACGATTTTCTTGCGCTCGCGAATGACGATGCCGGCGAGCTCGTCGAGCACCGGCTCGGGCTCGGGTTTCAGCGCGGTGGCGATCTCGGCGAGCAGCATCGCCGGTTTCGCGTGTTTGATTTCGAGGACGGTCGCGATCCTGGCGAGGCAGAGGCGAACGTGCTCGGTCCCTGCCGGCAACCCTTCGAGACCATCCAAAACTAAAACCCCCTCCCCCTCAGAAGCCCCGGGGGGTTGGGGGGAGAGTTCAGATGAGAGTTGAAGTGAGTGTTCCTTTGCCCTGGTCACCAGATGACCAGGGGCCCTGGTCAGCACGTGACCAGGGGCCCTGGTCAGATTGACCGGGGGCCCCTGGTCAGATTGACCAGGGGGGGGTGGTGTTTCACAGCCTTCCGGATTGGTTTCCGGCTGTGCGTCTTCAACGTCGGGAAGATCGTCGTCGCGGTAGCGCTTCGCGCGCTTCGGACGTGCCACGCCACCACCCGCGCGCAGCGTGATGACCCACTCGGCATAACCGACGAGCGTGATCAGATTTGACGTGCGCTCACCACTCTCGGCGAAGCGCTCGGAGAGCTCGATGAAGCCGTCGGTCTTTAGTTGCTTCAGGTGTCTGCGTGCCGTCTTCTCCGAGCACTTAGCCATGTCGGCGATGGCACGGACGCTCGGATAACACGTGCCAGCATCCCAGTCGGCGTGACGCGCGACGGCGATCAGCACGAGCTGGCTCTGCGCGTTGCCCGTATCTTGAAGATCGGCCCATGTCAGCGGCTCGAATTTCACGGCGCACCCCCGGCGTTCGAGACCGGCGCAGGCTTCGCGCAACGGTGCCCGGCGTCGACGGTGGCGATCGTGAGGCCGAGCGACCGCGCCTCGACGCGGGTCAGCGCGCCGCACGCGCAACGGCGCAGAGACAGCCACACGCGGCCGTCGTCGAGCCCGTCGTAGATCCGTTGCGGAATTTCACCGTCCGGGCGCGCAAAGTGTGCGAGCACGAGCGCGACGGCCTTCTGGTTGTCGTCCGGGAACTCCATGGCCCGGCAGCGTTCAAGATGCAGCTCGCTCACGTCTCTTGCCCTCTTCGGTGGCGCGTCCGGCTCGGCCGTCTTGCGACGGCCGGACGCGCGCTGTGTGTAATTCGGGCAAGCCGTTGACGAACGCGGCGAAGCATGTCAGCTTCATCCCCGTCGATCGCCGCCCGCGATCCTCATTCAAACCCACATACAATCTGGGCCTCGGAGTTCGCGCTCCGGGGCCTTGTCCGTTTTAGTCAGCCGCGAACGACCCGGCGCGCGGGAGCGCGTCGAGAATCGACGGCTGCGGTTCACCGGCCCAGTCCGGATCGGGAGACGCGTCGAACAACCGCTCGGCCGCCTTCACGTCGTCCTCGAAATCGTCATTCGCGCCGGCGAGTGCATCCACCCCCTCACCGTCATCGGGCGAAGCCCGCGAGCCAACGGCGACCGGCGCGAGCGCCGCGTCCGTTCGGAGAACGGCTTCGCCTTTGCCGGAGCCGCCATTGGCGGCGTGAGGCATACCAAGCGCGCTTCCGGCGATCGAGAGCGCCGCCTCGAACGCCTCGGTCACGCCGCCCGTTTCCGGATCGACGAGACCCGCCTCTGTCAGCACGTCGATGGTGTCGACCTGCAGGTCGACGATGGTCAGTTGCGGCGTGGCGGAGACCATCGTTTTCCAGTGCTCGGACAGCACGTCGCTTGCCAGCAAGAGAAGCCGGGCCACATCACGCGGCAACCGAACGTAGTCAGGCCCGTCGGTTTCCGGAGATACGGTTTCCGGCAAGCCGTCATCAGGTGCGGCCATGGCCGGATACTGGCGGTCGCCGAGCTTGCCGGCAAACGAACCCGGATCGCCCGGCAAGAAATCGTTAACGGTTTCCCGGACGTGCCGCCCGGCAATCGATTGGGTGTCCGGAGCCAAGGGCGACCGGGCCATGCCCGCCCCGCCGGAGCGCTCATCGAGCGCGTGAGGCAAAGAAACCGCTTCCATCACGCGGCCTCCCCGGTGAGGCCCGTGCCGTCGCCGGTGGCGGGTTCGCCGCCATCATCACCGCCGCCGTCGTCGTCTTTGTACCCGGCAATAAGCCTCAACGCCGCGTCGCGATCCTCAGGCAGAAACAGCGTGCAGTAGTCGATGTCGATGCCGCGCAATTCGGCCGTGTCCGGGTCGCGGTAGTACAAAATCGTCTCGTCTGAGCTATCGCGCCGCGCGCCAAGGCACTCGCGCAACTCGTTGTTGTCATCGACGAACAGAAGCCCCTTGAAGTCCATCTCGTCCCCCTTGCGGCGCGCCCGCGCCATTTGTTTCACTCACGCCGCTCATCGCGGCTCCGTGTGGGCGCCCAGTCCGCTCGCGCGGCCCGGGCGATCGCCCTTGGCTCAGTTTCCCCAACTCACAAACGCACCACCAAGGCCGAAGGCCCTACGCCCGTGAGCACACACTCACGCTGCGGCCGAGAACAGGTCGGCCGGCACGAAATCGAAGCCCTGGCGAACGTCCGGCGCGGCCGTGGCGACCGTTGTGCCCCTCGAATTGCTGCCCTTTGTGCCGCCCGCCGCCCGTCCGCCGTTGCTTGACCGGCCAGACGGCGGCTGCGCTCCGGAGCGCGACGGGGCTCGCCCGGTCTCTGGCCGGTTGCTGGCGAATTGAGGGGCGGACGCAGTGTCATGCGCGTCGATCGGCACGCCGATGGGCGGGATGTAGTAGACGGTCGCGCGGTCGCGCTTCGTCGCCTGGCGCACGCCCTCGAATTCGGGGCCTTTGAGCCGTTTGTAACCGTGGCGGCAGGCCTTGATCGCGGCGAGCTGCGCGCGCACGTCGGACGGGTCCATTTCAACCGTGGCGGTGCGCTGAAAAAACCAGAGGCAGGCGGTGTCGATCTCTTCGCTGGCGTACCAGCCGGTCATGCTGTTCTCGCGCATGAAGGCGATGAACTCGCGTGCAGCCACTTCCGGGCGCAGCAGGCGGCGGTTCGAGCGGCGCACGAGGACGGCCGGCGGCGCGGCGGGATCATCTTCGGGCTCAGCGGGCGCGGCGGGGAGTTGTGTGGCGCTGGTGAGGTGTTCAGTGGCCAGTTCCGCGCGCGAAGGAACGGGCATCCGCGACTTGCGGCGCATCATCGCCAGCGACACGCTTGACGCGATCAGCACGCCGGAGGCGAGGCCGGTGAGGTAGGGCATGCCCTGAGCGACGAGTTCAAGCGAAAGCACGTTTTACCCCCTTTCTCAGAGCCCCCGGTTTCCCGGCGGGCGGGCCAGCGTTTAAATCCGCCACCCCGCCGCCGGGTCCCCGTGGAGATTCCTCAATGGCAAGACACGCAAAACGCTACTGGAGGACGCGAAGACGCAGCACAAAACTCGGTCTCCGTCGGCCAACGGCCGGGGAGTATTTTGGGCCGCACGCTTTCAGCGTGACGCGACCCAGAACAAGCACCGCCCCGGCCGGAGCGCCGACAAGGCGGGTGAGGCCAGAGAAAGCCGCAGGGTGAGGATGACGAACGAGCGGACGGCATTGCCCAATGACGCCCGCCAGCTACCGACTCCGAAGGGTGACGCGAACTAACCCCTCTCGTTTCGTCACACTCACGCTACGGCCTCGCGCGCGGCGGGTGGCAAGATGGGGCTGACCGCCGGTCATGACCCCGGCCTGTGCATTGGATGGCTGTGACGGCAACCGTGTTTCGCCCCTGCACCAGGGCTCTGCCGCTCATACCCATCACTCGACCGCCCCATCACGGCACCCGCCGCGCTACTCACTGACGCCATGCAACTTGCGCTACTGTCGGGGCCTCAACAGGAGACCGCCGATGAGTGAACCCGTCGACAACGCAACGCTACAAGCCGTCATTTCCGCCCAGGGCGGTCTGCTGGCTCTGATCCTTGATGTCCTGATGCAGAACGGCCTGCTTTCGGACGAACTGTTAAGCGAGCGGGTCGCCGCGATTTACGACCTGACGGCGGAGGAAAGCCCTCTCGCAGCGGAAATTTTGCAGCGACAGATCGGAGATCTTCGAGGAAAGCATCGACGCTCCCCGTAGCCGTCTGGCCGAGACCGGCAGCGAAAACGAGCAAAGCCCGATCTCCGAATGACAACCCGCTCATGCCGCGACCTCCGGTGTGATCTGCGTCGCTTCCGCCCGCTCTTCGATCGAACTAATCTCGCGCGACGCAACAGGAGAAGAATCATGCAGCCGCGCGCCATTGGCATCCCCTGGTTTCACCGCGAGGATTACGAGCGGGCGAAGACGATCATGGCCGACGGCGCCACGTTCATCCCGGCATTCGAACAGTGGGAGAAGCGCGCCAAGGCAGTCTTGGCCGACATGCAGCAGAGCGGGCACATTGCCGAACCCGTGCACTTGGACCTCGATGCGTTCCTCGCCTTCTGCCGTGCACACAACATCAAGCCCGACGGCCACGGGTGCAGCCGCTACGCCGCCCTCGAAATGGCCCGGCGGTATCCAGACCGAAGCTGACAGCGCTAACCCGCTCATGCCGCGACCTCCGGTGTGATCTGCGGCGCTTCCACCACAGCCGCTTGTCTGTCTGCGTCAGAGTTCGACGGCTCGCCGCCGCCCCCGCCGTTGTCGTCA
>LNFM01010637.1_pt1 | contig 12867 bp, 10 predicted proteins | sample 596031 | NCBI WGS metagenome assembly LNFM01 (sample SAMN04254537, study PRJNA301005) | activated carbon metagenome | isolation source: dual media filters at the Ann Arbor, Michigan drinking water treatment plant | place: USA: Ann Arbor
GCACGGCGTCAGTCGTTTTTGTAGGGTGGATAAGCGCAGCGCATCCACCAGCCGGTCGATTGGAAGCGGAACATTCATCGAAGCCCGAGCGCCCTGACGGTGGAGAGCCCTGGCGGCTGCACTTGACCCAATCGCCTCATCTGAAGTCCAGCGATCCACGCCAGGAGGCGCGCAGCGGCACTCACACCCGATCCCGCCGCAAACCCCGCGTCGCCAGACGCCACAGCGCCCACCACAGCAGAGCCAGCGGAAAGGCCAGCAGCACGTAAGGCAAGGCGTACGCGATGACCTCGATCGCTTCGATCAGGCCGTCGACGAAATTGTCCATCGACTCCGACAGCGCCACACCCAGCGCCGACCAGCGCGAGGCACTGAGCGTGCTGGCTCGAAACTCCAGACTCAGCAGATTGGTCTCCAGCCGCAGCGACTGCTGCGCGGCGATGCGCTCGGCCGACAGCCGCTCGGCCTCCAGTGCCGACAGCTCGCGCGCCAGCTGCAGATGTTCGGCCACCGACAGATCCGTGCGACCCGCCAAGGCATCCAGTCGCTGCTGCTGCAGGCTCAGGCGATCGCGCTCGCGCGCGTTGTCGGCCACCGCCACCGACAGATCCTCGGCACGCGTGCTGCGGCGAGTGGCTTCACCACCGTCCGCCGCACCGGCCAGCATCGGCTCGACGGCCTCCGGCACCAGCCGCATCTGCATCCGCCCGCTGGCGTACTCACCGGCATTCTCGGTGAACTCCAGCAGGCTGCAGCGCCCGTGCACGCCCTGCGTACACGCGGTGCGCAGCGCCGCCATGCGCGCTGACAGCAGCTCCGCCGGCAGCTCGATCGACACGCTGTGCTCGTAGGCCAGCAGCCCCTCCGCGTTGGCCATGCCCTGCATCGCAGCCGGAGCCGACTCGACGGCTTCCTTCCTGGCACACCCCATCAAGACGAATACAAGCAGGCACCACAGGACCGGACGCGGCATGAAGGCTCTCCCTTGTTGGGCGATGGGGCGAAGCGCGTCGGGCGACTCGCGATGCGCTGGCGCAGCCTAGGGGCCCTTGCATGAACCGTGGCGCTCCGGCACAGCGCCCCCGGACGGGCGCCCGGATCCCACGCGCCCAACGCGACTGCTCCGGGCCTGTCGAAACCGTCGGCACTGCTTCGACCATCTGCTGACAGCCGCCCTCGTCCGGGCGGCGAGGCCGCTGACATGCCCTATCTCGCCCTGCTGTACGAAGCCGTTAGCGAGCCTGCACCCGAGGGCCGCGGCGCGCGCTGGCGACTGGCCGGCGAGGCCCTGCGCATGGGCCCCGGCCCCACCCCTGCCCGCCCCTGTGCGCTCACCGAGAGCCGCGCCGCCACCGTTGCTGCAGTGCAATGGATCGAGGCCCGGGACCTCAACGAAGCGCTGCGCATCGCCACCCGCGAACCGCTGCCGCCCGGCTACCTGCTCGAACTGCACTCGCTGGAACGCTCCAACCCGTAGCAGACTGGGAAACGCACTGACGGCTGGCCCGGCACGATCAAGCACTCGGCAAGCCCGACCCACCGCGGCCCAACGAATCCCCAATCCCGAATCCCCAATCCCGGCTCTCAAATGAAATACCTCTGCCTCGTCTACTACAACGAATCCCACCAAGCTGAGCTGCCCGACGCCCACTGCATGCACTACGCCGGCGGCCTGGTCGAACGCGGCCTGATGCTCGCCGGCAATGCGCTTCAGCCGGTCGCCACCGCCACCACGGTGCGCGTGCGCGAAGGTCAGGTGCAGGTCACCGACGGGCCCTTCGCCGAAACCCGCGAGCAGCTCGCCGGCTTCTATCTGATCGACGCCAGGGACCTCGATCAGGCCATCGAAGTCGCGGCCGGCATCCCGCCCGCACGGGTCGGAAGCATCGAGATCCGCCCGATCCGCGAACTCAAGCCCTGAGCCACTGCCAAGGAGTATCGACATGCCCGGCACCGTCACCCTGCATCGCGTGATCCGCGCGCCCGCCGAACGCGTGTATCGCGCTTTTCTCGACCCCGATGCCATGTGCAAATGGAGCCCGCCGCACGGCTTCACCGGCAAGGTCACCCACTCCGATCCGCGGGTCGGCGGCTTCTACAAGATGTCGTTCACCAACTTCTCGACCGGCACCACGCACAGCTTCGGCGGCGAGTATCTGGAGCTGGTGCCGAACCAGCGCCTGCGCTACAGCGACCGCTTCGATGCGGAGGCACTGCCCGGCACCATGTTCACCACCGTCGAGCTGCGCGAGCTGCCGATGGGCACCGAGCTGCGCATCGAGCAGAGCGGCATTCCCGATGCGATTCCGGTCGAGGCCTGCTATCTCGGCTGGCAGGAATCGATGCAGCTGCTGGCCCAGCTGGTCGAGCCGACCATTCCCGATCACGGGCCATGAGCCCCTTTGCCAAGGAGACCCCCATGTCCTACATCGACGGCTTCCTTCTGCCCTGCCCCGCCGACCGCATCGACGACTACCGCAAGATCGCCGCGACCGCCTGCGAAGTCTGGATCGAACATGGCGCCCTCGAATACTGGGAATGCGTGGCCGAAGACATGAAGAACGACTTCTCGCGGCCCTTCCCCGAGGTGATCGGCGCGAGCGAGGGCGAGACCGTGGTCTTCGCCTGGATCCGCTACCGCTCGCGCGCGCACCGCGACGTGGTCAACGCCAAGGTGATGGAGGATCCGCGCATCGCCAGCATGGGGCCCGAGTCCATGCCCTTCGACTGCAAGCGCATGGGCTACGGTGGCTTCGAGGTGCTGGTCGGCGCGCGCGCCGATGGCTGAGACCGCGCCTGCGCTCGCCGCGCAGATCGAAGCGCTCTACCGCAGCGACTCGCGGCGCGTGCTGGCCACCCTGATCCGCCTGCTCGGCGACTTCGAGCTGGCCGAGGATGCCGTCTCCGATGCCTTCGCGGCTGCCGTCGAGCAGTGGCCGAAGGAAGGCGTGCCGGCCAACCCGGTCGCCTGGCTGGTCTCGGCCGGCCGCTTCAAGGCCATCGACCGCGTGCGCCGGCGCGCGCGCTTCGACGAGATCGCCCGCGGCATCGCGATCGAAGAGGAACTGCTGCGCGATGACCCGCAGCTCGACGAACTCGAACCGGTCGAAGACGACCGCCTGCGCCTGGTCTTCACCTGCTGCCATCCAGCGCTAGCGTTTGAAGCGCAGGTCGCGCTGACCCTGCGCGAGGTCTGCGGGCTCACCACCGAAGAGATCGCGCGCAGCTTCCTCACCTCGCCGGCCACGCTGGCCCAGCGCATCGTCCGCGCCAAGGCCAAGATCCGCGACGCGAAGATCCCCTACATCGTGCCGGCGCCGAACGAACTGGCGCCGCGGCTGGATGCCGTGCTCAAAGTGGTCTATCTAGTCTTCACCGAGGGCTATGCACCCACACTCGGCGAACAGCTCACCCGCGGCGACCTCTCCGGCGAGGCCATCCGCCTGGGCCGCCTGCTGGTCGAGCTGCTGCCCGAACCCGAAGTGCAGGGCCTGCTGGCACTCATGCTGCTCACCGAAGCCCGGCGCAGCGCGCGCAGCGACGAGGCCGGCGAACTCGTGCTGCTGGAGCAGCAGGACCGCAGCCGCTGGGACCGCGCCCTGATCATCGAGGGCTGCGCCCGCGTCCAACAAGCGCTGCGCACCCGCCGCATCGGCCCCTATCAGCTGCAGGCCGCGATCGCCGCCGTCCACGCCGAAGCGCAGTCAGCCGCCGACACCGACTGGCGCCAGATCGTCGGCCTCTACGAGGTGCTGCTGCGCCTCGAACACACGCCGGTGGTGGCACTCAACCGCGCCGTCGCCATCGCCATGGCGGCCGGTCCGGAACACGGCCTGCCGCTCATCGAACAGCTGATCGACTCCGGCGCGCTCAAGGACTACTGCCCGGCGCATGCGGCGCGGGCGGAGCTGCTGCGGAGGCTGGGTCGTAGCGATGATGCAGTGGTGCATTTCCGGCGGGCGTTCGATCTGTCGAAGCAAGGGCCTGAGCGGCGGTATTTCGAGCGGCAGTTGGGTTCTCTCTCGCTGAACTGAAGTCTGAGTCAGAGCTTCCGCGGCCACTTCTCGACTGGGAGCTTCGAGCACGCTCCAGCCCCTCAGCTGACATCGCCGTGTCCATCGGGTCGAGCTCCCTCCCGAGATCGGTCAAGTCGAGGAACCGCTCCTCACGGATGTGGTTCCTCAACGGGACGCGTCACCGCCAGCTTGTCCATTCCACGCACTCGTCAATCAAGGCCCACTGGTCGCCGGCTTTTCCCATCAGCATCAGTGCGCCCGAGGCACCCGACATATCCATACCAATAATTGCGCTATGCCCGTCGTTGAAAACGGCTGGGACAGAAATGCCCACGAAGTCCAAGTCCTCCTGGGGTGCTTGCACCCACGCGACCCTCGGCTCTCGGAGCATGCGACTCCAGCCCATGCTGCTCGAGTTGTTCGCGATCAGGCGTTGGAGCAGCTCTGTCGACACCGCTGGCTCCATGCCGCAGAAGCCCTGCATGGCAGCAATCCTGAGCTGCTCGAGGGCATGAGCGTGACGAGGGAACGAAGACCGATCAAGGACGTACAGGGGTGACGCCTCAGTCGCGCCCTCAGAGCCAATTGCCGTCGCAAGGGCCAGCCTTGCGATCTCCGCCTCCTCAATACCCATCTCGGCAAGTGCAGCCGAGCATGGCGCGAGAAGCACGACAAGCAAAGTGAGCCGCGCCAACTTCTCCAGCAACTCAGAGTTGAACATTGATGGACCTCCAAAGGTCGCGAATCTTCGAGTTCGGACCTTGGACGACGACCCGGACCGCTCGCGCCGTAACTCCGAGGAGCTTGGCATCCTACCCAGTGAACTGACTCGCCCCTTGGGAGCGCGTTTACCCACATGGATTCTCATGCAGCCCCTCGATCGTCTCAACCTCGACATCGCCGATCCTGCGAGCCCCCTCCATGAAGTGGCCCCGGACGCCAACCCCGAGTCGAGCCCGATGCACCGATGCCCGCATCTCCGCCACCAGAATCCACATGGATGCCCTGCCAATGAGCGGAACCGGCCTGTCCTTCGGCAGGGGCTCGCCCGCTGCATCGAGGAACTCGGGGTGGATCATGTGGATGCCGTCCCTGGCCGGATCATCACCCGCGTAGAGGAAGTCGCATCGGAGGTGCTGGAAGGTCAGCTTGCGACCTCCTTCCGACGGCGCGTACAGGCGATAGCGGACGATGAAATCAGGCGGGTGCCTGCGCAGCTCGCGGTACATCCTCATCTGCTGGCTCTTGCGCCCAGGTCACGGTGGCGGGGTGCATCGTAAGCGCACCCAAGGAAACAACAGCCCATGCCACGGGGATTGGAGTGCAGTCGGGCCCCGCCGCCGCCCAAGTTCAGCCGAACCCTGCGCAGCAAGCCCCTTACCATCGCCCCGGAATCCCGCTCTGGCGCCGGACGGCAGCACGGACATGGGGCGGAAAGCCCCCGCCTTCGCACTTGCTCGGTTCCCTTGGATAGACTTGCGCTCGCCGGCGTCGACCCGTCTGATCTCCATTGCTTGGAAAACGCGGCAAGCCCGGAAGGCACCCTTGCCTGGGGCATCCCCAGCCTGCTCATCCCTCTATCGTGCCTGTAATCCCTACTCTGTCGACCCGGAATTTTCCTGCCATGTTCGCCATGCGACTCGTCTTCACCGCCACGCTTGTCGTTTCCCTCGTGCTCGGCTCGTTGCCACTGTCAGCGTCGACAGGCAATACCGCGGCGGAAAGGCCGCCTGGACTGGATCAGGCAGGCTGGTCTTCGCTGCAGCGGGCCGTGCGCGATTCGATCGCACAGCCGTCCAAGCTCACCGGCGATCCATCGATCAAGGGGGCAGAGGGCAGCGCGAGCGACTGGTTTGGCGACTCGGTTGCCGTCTACGGTGACACCGCATTGGTAGGCACTCCCTATGACACGGTTGGCGGCAGCATCGAGCAGGGCTCGGCCTATATCTTCACCCGCAGCGGTGATGTCTGGACCCAGCAGGCCAAGCTGGTCGCAGACGATGGCACTGCAAATGACGTCTTTGGCGGCTCGGTCGCCCTGCACGGGGACACCGCTGTGGTGGGCGCACTTCTCGCCGACATTGGCAGCAACAGCGACCAAGGCGCGATCTATGTGTTCGTGCGGAGTGGTGAGTCTTGGACGCAGCAGGCGAAGCTGACCGCAGCTGACGGCGCCGCGGGTCAAGGGCTGGGTCGCGCAGTCGCCCTCTCCAGCGACGTGGCTCTGGTGAGTGATGACCGGGAATCCGCCTATGTCTTCACTCGCAGCGGTGGACTCTGGACTCAGCAGGCAAGGCTGACGGCGGACGATGCTGGCGAGCGTGACCAGTTCGGCACCTCGGTCGCACTTTCTGGCGATTCCGCGCTGGTGGGCGCTCCCCTGGCAGATGTCGATGCCAACGCGGACGAAGGTGCCGCCTATGTCTTCGCTCGCACCGGCGACAGCTGGTCGCAGCAGGCGAAGCTGGTGGCGAACGATGGCGCAGCACGTCATCGGTTCGGTGAGTCCGTCGCCCTCGACGACGACACCGCCATCGTCGGCGCATGGGGTGAGGACTTCGGCAATGGGCGCTATGAGGGTGCTGCCTACGTCTTCACCCGCGGCGGCAGCGACTGGACGCAGCAGGCCAAGCTGATGGCGGGCAACGGCTCGACGAGCAGCCGATTCGGCTTTGCGGTCGCCCTCTCCGGCGAGAGCGCACTGATTGGTGCCTACTCGACCGACATCGGGTCCAACCTCGTCCAGGGTGCGGCGCACGTGTTCACCCGCGATGCGGCCGTGTGGACGCAGCAGGCGCTGTTGGTCGCCGAGGATGGGGGCTATGGCGACCAGTTTGGCGCTGCGGTCGCCCTGCATGGCGATACCGCACTGGTGGGCGCCTTGAGAGCCGATATCGGCACCAATATCGGCCAAGGCGCGGCCTACGTGCTTGAACGCACCGGCAGCAGCTGGGCACAGCAGTCGAAGCTGCACACCGGCAGTGGCTCCAGCGATGACCAGTTCGGCTTTGCCGTCGCCGTTTCCGGCGACACCGCCCTCGTAGGGGCCCGCTTCGACGATGTTGGCCCCAACCTCGATCAGGGCTCGGCCTATGTTTTCAAGCGCAGCGGCAATGCCTGGCTGCTGCAGGCCAAGCTGGTCGCGAACGATGGCGCTGCCGGCGACCGGTTCGGCTATTCGGTGGCCCTCTCCGGGGACACGGCGCTGGTGGGCGCTTACCTTCACCGAATGGGTGGCACTCAGGACTTTGGCTCGGCCTACGTCTTTACTCGTAGCGGGAACACCTGGACCCAGCAGGCCAAATTGGCGGCGAGCGACGGTCTCCCGTCCGACTGGTTCGGCTTTTCCGTCGCAGTTTCCGGCGATACGGCACTGGTGGGCGCGCGCTTCGGCGACGTCGGCGCCAGTTTCAATCAAGGCTCGGCCTATGTGTTCACCCGCAACGGGAGCATCTGGACCCAGCAGGCAAAGCTGGTCGCAGGCGATGGCGCCGAGTACGACTCGTTCGGCTCCTCGGTTGCACTCTTTGGCGACACAGCGCTGGTCGGCGCACCTTCACATAGCGGCGATGGCTATCCGCGACAGGGGGCCGCCTATGTCTTCGCGCGCGCCGGCAGCTTCTGGTCGCAACAAACCAAGCTGGTCGCGACCGATGGCGGCTATCAGGATTTCTTCGGCCTTTCTGTCGCCCTCTCCGCCGACACCGCTCTGGTTGGGGCGCGACTAGACCTGCTGAACGCTGGCCAGGAACGCGGCGCCGTTTACGTGTTCTCGCGTAACGGCATCGCCTGGACCCAGCAGGCCCGGCTTGCCCCGAGCGACAGCGCGGTGGGCGACCGCTTCGGCAACTCGGTGGCAGTCTCGGGTGACATCGCATTGGTGGGCTCGGCGATGAGTGATGTTGGCGCCCATGTCGATCAGGGTGCGGCCTATGTGTTTGGACGCAGCGGCGGCAGCTGGACGCAACTGTCCAAGCTGGTAGCGGGGGACGGTGCTACTGGCGATGGCTTTGGAGCTGGAGTCGCCCTCTCCGGGAGGACCGCGATCATCGGGGCGAATGGCGTCAACGGCACCGTGCCCTACGGGAACCCCGACGAAGGTGCCGCCTACATCGGTTCGCTGGGCACTGTCTTCGAGGATGGCTTCGAAGCGGCCGCCGACCCCGTCGGGCCGGCAATGCGGGCACTGCCTTGAATCGTCCGCATTGGCCTCACACTGCACCACCCTGTTTCCAAGCCCGGTGTACTCAACTCTGAGAAGCAACGCGGAAGCAACGCGCCAACGGTAGCTGGCAGACGAGGCAGGGCAGCTGGCCTCCTTGACCCCATGCATTGGCGCAGGGACAAGCCCCCGCTGCGTATGCTCCCCGCCTGAGGAACACGCAGTCGGGCTCACCCAAGTTGCCCGCACCCACATCCAGACTTGCGCTTTGGCTAGACTCGTGCGGGCGTGCCCCTTCGGCACGTCCATGAAGGGGGAATTCTGCGCATGTTTGCTGTTGCCCGGGCCGTTTTGGCGGCTCTTGTCTGTTCGTTCGCCGGCCTTGCCACGGCCGCAGCCACCGATGTCCAGCGCTTCGAGCGCGGCGAGTTCGCATTCGAGTTTGGGCCGCCCGAGGCCTTCGTCGAGCGCGTCGAGATCGCTGCCGAATGGCCGGCCGATGCGCCCGGCGCCTCCGGCGCCAACTGGCGCAACTGGCTGATCGACGAGCAGAGCGACTATCGCGGCGCCGAGCCGGTGCGCTTCCACGAGCACGTGATCGAAACCGCCAGCGAACCGCTGCTCGCTACCGCCGCGCGCTTCGAGATCGGCTTCAATCCCGCCTTCGAGCGCCTGCGCATCCACGCTGTGGAGGTGCGCCGCGAGGGTGTCTGGAGCGACCGCTTCAAGCCCGAATCGATCACGCTCGCGCGCCGCGAAGGCGAGTTCGAAAGCGATATGGCGACGGGCCAGGTGTCGGCTCTGATCCTGGTCTCGGACGTGCGGCTGGGCGACCAGATCCGCTACGCCTACAGCGTGAGCGGCCAGAATCCGGTGCTGGGTGGACTGGTCCATCGTGCGGCCAATCTGTCCTGGATCGACCCCATCCTGCATCGGCAGGTACGCCTGCTGTTCCCGGCCGACGCCGAACTGGAGCACCGCCAGTCTGGCGAGGCAGCAGCGCCCCAGATCCGCGATTCGGCGCGGGGCAAGGTACTGAGTTGGGTGGGCCGCGCGCTGGCTGCCAATCCGATGGAAGTGGACGCGCCCAGCTGGCACGAGCAGCAGCCGGTGCTGGAGGTGGCGATGCGCCGCGACTGGCCAGCCGTATCGCGCTGGGCGAGCGCGCTGTACCCGATGGACCAGGACTTGCCGGCGGAGCTCGAGGCGCTGGTCATGGAGTGGCAGCAGTTGCCCGATGCACAGAGCCGCGCGGCCGCGGCCCTGCGCGCAGTGCAGGAGGACGTGCGCTATTTCAGCGTGCTGATGGGCGAGAGCAGCCATCGTCCCTCGCCGCCCGCGCAGACCTGGGAGCGCCGCTACGGCGACTGCAAGGACAAGGCCTGGCTGCTGTCGATGCTGCTGACGCGCATGGGCATGGAAGCCGAGCCGGCCCTGGTGTCGACCTCGCAGGGCCGGTCCCTGGACCGCGCGCTGCCGGCGGCCAGCCAGTTCGACCATGTGATCGTGCGCGCCAAGGTCGAGGGGCAGGTGTTCTGGCTGGATGCCACGCGCAGCCTGCAGCGCGGACCCCTGGCGACCCGCCAGTCCAGCGACTTCGGCTTCGCCCTGCCCGTGCACTCGACCACCGAAGGCCTGGTCGACATGGCCTCGCTGCGTGAGCAGCGCGCCATGCAGCATGTGGTCGAGCGCTTCCTGCCTTCGGCCGACGGCACCTCGGTCCGCCTGGAGATCGAGACCACCCTACGCGGCACCGAGGCCGAGCGCCGTCGCCACGACTTCCGCAGCCGCGAGCTGTCGGAGATCTCGCGCAGCTACGTGGACTACTACAGCCGTCTGCACGGCGAACTCGCGAGCGCCGAGGCGATCCGCTTCGAGGACGACCCTGAAAGCGGCGAGATCCGCGTGTTCGAGGCCTACCAGCTGCAGCGCCCGTGGGTGTCCAGCGGCTCTGGCAGCCGCGTGCTGGAGATCTACGCCGACCTGATGTCGCCCTACCTCAGCCTGTCCGGACCGCAGCAGCGGCGCCACCCGCTGTGGCGGCCGCACCCCATCGAGCTGCGCCAGACGACGGAGGTCGTGCTGCCGCAAGGTTGGTCGATGCTCACCACGCCCGAAGCCGTGGATGCGGAGGATGCGAGCTTCCGCTACGTCCGGCGCATCCGTCGCGAGGCCGATCGCCTGGTGGTGGACCACCGCTTCGACTCGCTGGCGGAACAGGTGGCCGCGGCCGACGCGCCACGCCACTTCGAACTGCGCAGGCGCGCCATCGAAGCGGTCGGCGCTCGCCTGCAGTTCAGCCTGCCGACGGCCTCAGCCAACAGCGAGCGCAACCAGCGCCTGCGTGCCCTGCTGGGCAAGCCCGCGAACTGACTCCGCTGACCAGTACCCGAGCGTGCGAATGCCTTTGCACGCTGCTCTCTCCTTCTCTTTGCTCACGGAACCTGTCCATGTCCTGTCGCCGTGCGTTGCTTTCGCTGGCCGTCGTCTTCGGCCTGTTTCCGTCCGAACTACCCGCCCAGCTGGCGGCCCCGCCGCTGCCACAGGACGTGGGCGCGGAAGCAGCCTGGCAGGCCTTCAGAGAACGTCCGTACGCCGAGGAGCTGGGCACCTACTTCGATCAGCTGGGCGGTTTGGTCGACGACAACGGCGACGTGCGTGCCGACGCCTGCGCCTCGACACCACTGGCAGTGATGGAACAGCACCTGTCGGTGAGCATCGCCTACTGGTGGTTCCGCATGGAGTGCGCCGAACTGCAGGGTAGCGAGGCCGAGTTGGAACGCAGCCTGCAGGCGTTCGCCGCGCTCGCAAGGCATGCGCTTGAACAGGCTCCGCGCAGGCACGGCAACGGAGCGCCGACGCCGATCCTGCATGAGTTCGACCTGTGGATGCTGATCCGTGGGCTTGAGCTGGAGCTGGGCTACGTCTACCTGGATGCCTTTGCCTACGGCCCGTATGCCGCCTACCACGTGTCGCTCTGGGATCCTGTCGAGAAGCGCGAGCACCTGCTGACGCTCGATTTCCTCGATGTCTACATGGGCATGGTGGAGCGCAGCGGAGAACCTCGCACCCTGTCCAATCGACTGTATCTGGTGCGCACCTTCCTGCGCGCCTTTTCCGAGTTCGGGGCCGAGATGCCGGCCGCACGCGCACTGCGATTCGCCGAGGCTGCGCGAGGCCCCGGTTCAGACCAGCTGCAACAACTCTCCGCGCTCGCCGCCGAGGGTGATTTCCACGCAGCCTCCAGACTCTTCGACCTGTGCCGTACTCTCGCGCGCAGCCGCTGCACGACGCAGGCCGTAGATGCCCTCCTGCCCTTCGCCGAGCAGGGCCTCGCCGAGGCGCTCTCGATGCTGGGCTCCCTGCATGCGAACGGGATTGGCGTACGCCGCGATACGCGCGCGGCGGCCGAGCTCTATGCCCGCGCCGACGAACGGATGGGCGGTTACGAAGCCAGCCTCGCCGGCGGCCGCCAGTGGCTGCAGCCCCCCATCTGGGGCGGCGTGCCGAAGCCGCTGCGCAAGCGACTCGAGCAGGCAGCCGCGGACGGCATCGCCGAAGCCGGGGACCTGCTGATCCTGAGCGACATCGCCGAGGCCCTGAGCAAGGGTCCGCCCAAGCGCGTTCCGCGCAGGCTGCTGGCAGCAGCCGACTCCACCTCGCCCTGGGTGCGAACGGGCTTGGGGGCTATGATGCTGGAGACCGATACCGCGCAATCCCTTGCACATCTGGCGCATGGCGCCCGCATGGGTAGTGTCATGCAGGTGATGATGTTCCTCGACGCGGTCGACAAGTCATCGCTCCAGCCCCTGGAGCACGCGGAGCTGGTGCGTCTGCACGAGCGCGCAGGCTACGGCGGCTGGACACCCTCCGCCCTGTGGCTGGGGCGCCACTACGAAACCAGCGACCCCAAGCGCGCCCGGCTCTGGATGCTGGGTGCCGCCAACGTGGGCGACAAGCAGGCGATGTACGAGGCCGCCGAGATGCTGGTCGACCAGTGGAACGGCGACCAGGCATTGGCCACCGCGGCGCAGCTGCTGGAAGGCCTGTTGAAGCAGGGCCCCAGCCCGGAAGCGGAAGTGCTGCTGGCCGACCTGCTGATCCAGGGGGTGGGCGGCGTCCAGGCGGATCGTCCACGCGCGGCGCGCATGCTGCGTGCGCTGCATGCGAAGGGCCATGTCGAGGGCTCGCACATGCTTGCGACCAATCTCGCCATGGGCCGCATTGTTGCAGAGCAGGATGAACGCCCGCGCGAGATGCTGGAGGCCCTGGCAAGCAAGGGACACGCGGACTCGATGGCCGCCATGGCCCAGCTGATCTACACCGGTCATTTCGATGGCGAGCCCGAAGCTGCGTGGGGCTGGTGGCGCAAGGCCATCGACGCGAAGTCCGCCGGCGCCCAGAACAATCTCGCCTGGGCTCAGTGTGTATCAGCCGATCCGCGCTTCCGCCACGTCGAGGAAGGCCTTGCCGAAGCACAGCGCATGGGTGACCCGGCCGCCCTGCCGACGGCCTATCGTGACACGGTGGCGACCTGCTTCGCGGCCAATGGCGACTTCGCCCGGGCCATCGAGCTGGAGCAGAGCATCCTCGACGAACTGCAGGCCGAGGGGGCGCCAGAGGCTGGGCTCAGCTATTTCCGCGACAAGCTGGCCCTGTTCAAGCGCGGCGAGGCCTTCCTGGAAGAGC
>LNFM01010638.1_pt1 | contig 12866 bp, 12 predicted proteins | sample 596031 | NCBI WGS metagenome assembly LNFM01 (sample SAMN04254537, study PRJNA301005) | activated carbon metagenome | isolation source: dual media filters at the Ann Arbor, Michigan drinking water treatment plant | place: USA: Ann Arbor
GGGCCAAGTCGGTGTGTCCGCTGTGGCTTCTTCAAGTGATGCCCACCGGCGGGAACGGGCTGTCCGGTTTTGCGTTTGAGAGCAATTGCCGTTGCCTTACCGTTGCTCAGCATGGACTTGTCGGAGATATGAAAACGCCCGTCGACGTGACCTACTTGGCGGACACGGTTGTGCTGATGCGCTACTTCGAGGCAGACGGACGGGTTCGGCGTGCCGTGTCGGTCGTCAAGAAGCGAACCGGACCGCACGAAAACACCATTCGCGAGTTTCAAGAGCCACGATTGATGGAACTATAAGCGATGCCTCTCGGCGGGCCGAACTCCGAACGCGTACTGATCCTCGCCGGACGACGTCGCGATGCGAATGTCGCCACTCGATTGCTGGCGGATGGCGGCTTGCGGCCGGAGGTTTGCCAAAATGTGGCTATCCTAACGGGCGAGTTGCGGAGGGGAGCTGGATGCGTGGTCATTACAGACGAGGCGATCGACGGTTTCGCGGCCCAGATGCTTCACGGTTGGGTTCAGGAGCAACCAGCTTGGTCCGATCTTCCGATCATTGTGGTAACGAGCAAGGTTGAGGAGGCTTCTCGCAGCCGCTCGGCTCGAGAGTGGCAAGACACGTTGGGAAACGTATCCTTCGTCGAGCGACCTTTTCATCCAAGAACACTCGCGAGTCTCGCCCGCGCCGCCCTGCGCTCCCGTCGCCGCCAGTACGAGGCGCGGGAACTACTGGAGCGATATGAATTGCTGGCGCGAGAACTCCAACATCGGACCAAGAACCTGCTCGCCGTGATCATGTCGATCGCGGGTGCCAACCTGCGTGAATGTGGCGACGGTGCGAAGGTATTCATCTCTCGGCTGCACGCTCTTGCCGAAGCGCAGGATTTATTGATGGAGGGAGGTGGTCAGGGCGCCTTCCTGGGCGACATCGTAAAGAAGGTCACCAGCAACTTCGTCATTGACGGGCCGCAGGTGCATCTCGCCCCCACCTTGGCACAAGGCTTCAGCCTCATCACGCATGAAATGACCACCAATGCTGTAAAGCACGGAGCCTTGAGCCGGGATGGAGGCAGCATCGCGATTAGCTGGTCGGTTGCTGGTAGTGCAAGTGAGACCGTACTGCTTTTCAAGTGGCAGGAGCGTGGCGGTCCGCGAGTCTCACCACCGACGCGCAAGAGTTTCGGCACCGTCTTGTTGGAACGCGCCGTTCCCGCATCTGGCCATCCGCCCCGGCTCTCCTACGATGCACTCGGGTTCTCTTATGAACATTCTGTCAAGCTTGTAAGCAACGCAGCGAGTGATGCCGCGTGCGCTCGCGGCGCGTTTGCAGCAGGCGGTCGGACTAGCAGCACGCTACAGCAGTTCGGGTAAATACTCGAAGCTGTTCCTCCGCTATCCGCATCCGCGAAAAAAGCGGAGGGCTGTCTTAGCGCCTGTGCGCGAAGTGACCAGGATGGAAAAGACTGATGGTAGCGAGGGAGAGGGCAATCATCATCGAAAAAGAGGAACTTAATCAGCAGGAATAGTCTGACAAACCCATCCGCAACTGGCGCCCTGCTTTTGAGTCGGCGGCTCGTTCATCATCGCAACGCTGACCGTCTCACTTGGGTTTACTTGATCGAGCCTTCACCATGAGACGGAATAGGCGTCTCGGATGGCTTGTTCTGCTTCATCGGAGACATCATCCTCGGTTGGTCTAGAACCATCGGAGACACCACCGTGACGCTCATTGGCTACGCCCGGGTCAGCACCACCGACCAGGACCCAGGCTTGCAGATCTCGGCGCTGAAGTCCGCGGGCTGTGCCGTGATCCGAACCGAGACCCGCAGCGGCACCACGCTCGAAGGCCGTACCGAGCTGAAGACCATCCTCGAGTTCCTGAGACCCGGCGACACGCTGGTGGTCACCCGCATCGACCGCCTGGCGCGCAGCATCGCAGACCTACAGGAGATTGTGCGTGCGGTCCGAGCGAAAGGCGCCACCCTCAAGGCAACCGAGCAGGCGATCGACACCGGATCAGCCACGGGCAAGGCCTTCCTCGACATGCTCGGGGTCTTTGCCGAGTTCGAGACCAACCTGCGCCGCGAGCGGCAGGCCCAAGGCATCGCCAAGGCCAAGGCGGAAGGGCGTTACAAGGGCCGGAAGCGATCCATCGAACGGGAAACGGTGGCGAAGCTCAAGGCCGATGGGCATGGCGCTGCGGCCATCGCGCGGAAGCTCGGCATCGGGCGGGCCTCGGTCTACCGCGTGCTCAGTGCCCGATCGGTAGACGGCGCCTGAGCGGTCTCCCGGGAGGGTGCTCATTGGCTGCGGCTGGCGCTGAGGTGATGAACGAGCTGGGGTATCGGGGGGACGCTCAGCCGACAGCGTTCTGGGTGGACCTCTCGCAAGGCTGACCTTGATGGCACATGACGCTTTTCGCCGCGCTCGTCATCTGCCACGGCGATCAGCAGCTTGAGGCGAAGAAGCCTAAGGCTTGTTCTTGTTGCCGCTTCGAGTGTAGTTTGCAATGCATACTGAACCCGTTTTCCTTAAAGGTGGTGTGGTGCAGACGGCCACCGCGCTTGTCATGATGGCGTTCCTCGCGCCGGACGCGTGTGCTCACTCGTGGTATCCGACAGAGTGTTGTTCCGGAAAGGACTGCACAGTCGCTGATGGTCTGATCAGGACCCCGGCTGGAGACCTCGAGGTTATCGTGGGCGCTGCGCGGGTGTTCGTTCCCCGCACTTTCGCGGTTAGGCCCTCACCTGATGGGCATATCCATGTCTGCTTCACCGTCGATGAAACCCGGATACCTATTCCGGTGTGCTTGTTCTTGCCTTCGGGCGCTTGACGACAAGATCAGTGAGGTTGCAGGAGGGTTGCATCTCTTCGCCGGTGCGGAGCGTTTCTTTGAGCGGGTTTTGAGGCAATCCCCGATCCGGGGCATTACCCGAGGCCAGACTGGAAGCCAGAAACTAGGAAGATACGGATGTCCAAGCTGACGACCTTGCTGATAGCCCTGATGCTCTTGCAACCGGGGCCCGCGGCGCGAGCAGCCCCACCTCCTAACTCCAAGCCGCTATCGGAAATCATTCGGATGCTCGAAAACAAGGGTGACGTTGCCCACTTCGAAGAGATCGAGTGGGACGATGATGGCTACTGGGAGATCGAGTACGTTCGGCCGGACGGTTCCAAGGTGGAGATCGAGATCGACCCGGCTTCAGGGCAACCAAGGGGGCGGTGATCGTGTTGGCTCAAGGCAGCTGCGATCATTTTCGGCACGCGCATGATGGTTCAAGAAAGTGACGCGCGGGAACAATCCTGGCGGCCTTCGACGTGGAGGTCACATAGGGCGTGACCAGCATCAGGGGCGGTCGAGGCCACGCCGTCGTCGGTAGTCGTCGGGGGGCTTCACGGGTCACCTCCGCGGCAGAGGAGAACAGCCTTTATCCCTGCGGCGACACAAGGCCGCAAAGCAGAGCTGAGCGTAGGGTCACGCGATGGCTAGGCGACGCTCCACGAGCATGGGACACCTGCTGCCCACCCTTCGGTGACAAGCGACAGGGATCGAAGTGTGGTCGATCTGCGGCTGCAGCACTGAATCATGAGGAGAGAAGCGGAGCGGGAAAGGGAAGGATGCTGGGGGAGGCGGACCGAGCAGGTCACAGAGGAGACGAGGGAGGCCACACCCAAGGGTCTAATGGGCACCGTAAGGAGAAGCTGCGAGCTGGGGGCCGTCTCTTGCCAACCGTGGACTAGTCGTGGGCGGCGGCGTTTCTCGGTTTATGGACGTCGACCGAGTCGTCGCGCCGGCTGATCTCCCTTACGTATGCCACCTGGGTGAATCGGTCGATTGCTAACGGTGACCAGCCGCGCAGCGATGACGCCATCCACATCAGGGCATCTGTTCCCCGACCACAAGAGGGAAGCAGGGAGGGTAAATCACCCTCCCCTCGACGCGCGTCGCACCGCGTATCGCTTCGTCATCTCATCATTGAGACCGCAGCAGCAATCAACAACAGCACGAGAGCCGCGAAGACGACGATGATCACGCCTCCTCCTTTAGCCGAGGCGGCTGGGGGTAAATCATTGATGCTTGAGGGCACATGGTCGGGTTCTTTGGGGTTCTGCATCTGATGTCACGCAAGCTGGGGCGCCCGTGCTGCGAAAGAGACGGCGCGCGTGTTGATATGGAGCGAGGTGGCCTTCAAACGGAAGCCGGCGGACCCCGGATGGGCGGAGCAAGCGCTATCAGCCGCACGCATGGGAAATGGAGCTGCTGGGTGTTGCATGCTCTCTCAGAGAGCGTGACAACTGAGCACGAAAGGGCATCGGCTGTGTGATCGTCACCGAAAGCAGTACGTTCGCAGTGTGGGCTGGCGCGGGAAACAAAGGCTGCGCTCGGCAACGCGGCCTTCGCTTGTGTGCATGCGCCTGCAAAGGCTTGTCGGCAGTCATGAGGGAGGTTGTGGCTCGTCCGTGGTGTTGGTAGAACGACGAAAAATATCCAAACAACCACGGCCAGAAAGCCGAACAGGTTCCGAACGTTCCGACGGAACGGCCCAGGGCGATGATCTCCCTTCTGTCCTAGCCTGCCGAGCATGTCAGTGGCTTTTCTCACATGTCCGCTTGTGGAGCGACCAAAGCCGCTTCGGTCCGAACCCTGCCAGCCGGCAGGTTTCCCCGCAATCGATATTCGCCGCGTCTCGAGACTACGGTCATGAGCTTGGACGCCATGGGTGCGATATAGTTGCCTCAACGAAGGCGGTGGCGGCCCGCGACCGGCTTGGAGCGCGCTCATTGATCTACTCGGAAAAGGCGGGCACCCTAAACTTCACGAACTCAATCTTTCGAGCCGCATCCGAGTCGGGGGGGTTGGTTCAACCTTTTGGTCCTGGTGACGGCGTGAGATCCACTCGTCGGAGAGTTCCTGATGCTTATGATGAGGCCTTACCTATCCTGTTAAAGCTCGCTGGTGGAGCCATCCGAAGATGCTCATTGTCCCTGGCTCCGAGACTCGACAGCATCGCGAACGAGTTCGTGCCGCACACTCGCGAGAAGCGATGAGCCTTGTAGCCGATCTACGCTCGAGCCCGCGCGGCCTAAGCTCGCTGGAAGCCGAAAGACGGCTGCGACATCATGGCCCTAATGCCATTCCAACAAGCACTCAGCGCCACCCATTTGTGCGGTTCCTCGCGCATTTCAACAATGCGCTCATCTATTTCTTGCTTGCTGGCGCCGTGGCTGCCGCAGCGCTGGGGCACCTTGTCGATGCATGCGTGATCCTTGCTGTGGTCATTGTGAATGCGGTTGTCGGTTTCTTGCAGGAGGGCAAGGCCGAGGATGCGCTGGCGGCGATCCGCAACATGATTGCGCCACAGGCGAGTGTGTTGCGCGACGGGATGCGGATCACGGTCCCGATCGCACAACTTGTGCCAGGTGATGTGGTCCTGATCGAGGCTGGCGATCGTGTTCCAGCCGAATTGCGACTGCTGAAAGCTCGCGGGCTGCGCGTCGACGAAGCGATCCTGACAGGTGAGTCGGTGCCGGCAACCAAACATGCCGATCCCGTCGCCGAGGCTGCCCCACTCGGCGATCGATGCTCTGTGGCGTTCTCTGGTACCCTGGTCGCCTCAGGGCAGGGTACGGGCGTCGTTTTTGCAACGGGTCTTGACACAGAAATCGGGCGCATCAGCGAACTCCTGGGCGGTGTCGAAGAGCTCACCACGCCGCTCCTGCGCCAGATGAACCGCTTCGGCCAAAGGTTCACGCGGTTCGCCTTGGTGGGAGCATCGGTACTGTTTGTATTTGCTGTTAGTCTGCGTGGCTTCAGCTGGGATGAGGCGTTGATGGCCGTCGTCGCCTTGGCAGTCAGCCTTATCCCCGAGGGGTTGCCAGCAGTCATCACTATTACACTGGCAATCGGCGTCCAACGTATGGCGGCGCGCAATGCCGTGATCCGCCGCCTACCGGCTGTCGAAACACTGGGCGCGACCTCCGTCATTTGCTCGGACAAGACCGGAACGCTGACCCGCAACGAGATGACAGTCAGGCGCGTCGTCACGCCCGCACACTGCATCTTCGTCGAAGGCTCGGGCTACAATCCCGGCGAGCATCGCCTATTCGAAGACGGTGGGCCTACCGAGCGCCATGCGACGTCGCTGTCGCTGATCCGCGTCGGATTGTTGTGCAATGACGCCCGCTTGCGAGCCAACGAGGCGGAATGGCATGTCGAGGGCGACCCTATGGAGGGGGCGCTGATCACTCTTGCAATGAAGGCGGCCTTCGTTCCCGAGAACGAGCGGGCCGAATGGCCGCGACTAGACGAAATCCCCTTCGATGCGGCACATCGATTCATGGCGACACTGCACAAGATGCCGCTGGCCGAGCATGTGGTGCTGGTGAAGGGGGCGCCCGAAGCCGTTCTGGCCATGTGCAGCCGACAAGAGTCCGCGGAAGGGGCGACGGCGCTTGACGCGGGCTTCTGGTCGGACCGGATCACGGAAGCTGCGGCCCAAGGCGAGCGGGTTCTTGGCTTTGCCATGCAGCACATGCCCGAGACCACCGAGCGTATCGATTTCGCCGATGTCGAAACGGGGTTGACGTTCCTGGGCATCGTTGGATTCATCGACCCTCCACGGGATGAGGCGATCCGCGCCATTGCGGAATGTGCCTCCGCCGGGATCGGCGTGCGGATGATCACCGGCGACCATGCCGCCACTGCGAAGGCCATCGCTCATCAGCTTGGCCTCGGCGACGATCCAGTGGTGCTGACGGGCCATGACCTTGACCAGCTGTCGGGGGAAGATTTCGCCAAAGCCGTCCGCGATACCGTAGTGTTCGCCCGTACCAGCCCAGAGCACAAATTGCGCATCGTGCAGGCTCTGCAGGCCGAAGGGCGCGTCGTCGCCATGACCGGCGATGGGGTGAACGATGCGCCTTCGCTTAAGCAGGCCGACGTAGGCATAGCGATGGGCATCAAGGGCACCGAGGCAGCCAAAGAAGCCTCGGAAATGGTGCTGATGGACGACAACTTCGCCTCGATCGTCGCCGCGGTGCACGAAGGCCGCACCGTCCACGACAACATACGCAAGGTGGTCAGCTGGACGCTGCCCACCAACGGCGGCGAGGCTCTCACCGTGGTCATCGCGATCCTTTTCAACTTCGCCATGCCGATGACGCCGGTGCAGATCCTGTGGGTGAACCTGATTCTTGCTGCGACGCTGGGCCTCGCGCTCGCTTTCGAGCCCTCCGAGCCTGCTGTCATGCTTCGCCGGCCACGACGACCGCACGCAGGGCTGTTAACGCCCTTTATCTTGTGGCGGGTTGTCGTTGTCTCACTTCTGTTTGCAGCTATCTCTCTGACGGTCTTCTTCTGGGCCCTGGGGCAGGGGCGTGATCTGGAAACAGCAAGAACTATGGTGGTGAATACGCTGGTGGTGCTGGAGATCTTCTATCTCTTCAGTGTGCGCTTCCTGCATATGACATCGTTTACGCTGATGGGGGTGAAGGGTACGGCACCCGTGCTAATCGCCCTTGTGGTCGTGGTTGCAGGTCAGTTTGCTTTCACTTATCTGCCGCTCATGAACACCATCTTCGGATCACGTCCGCTGATGATCGCAGACGGGGCACTGATCATTGGGTTGGGGGTGGCAAGTTTCGGGCTTCTGGAGTTCGAGAAGCGCGTCGTCCGCGACTGGTTTCGCAATGAGTAAAAAAGACCGCTATGATCCGCACATCAGCTTCTGGCAGAGCTTTGTGGAAATGAGGAGATCCAAATTGGCTCTTGGCGGCTTCGTACGGGAATTGCGACTGAATGCACAGGCACTGCTGCCGGTCGTAGTGATCCTCGCCGTGTTTCAATGGGTCGTGGTTGGCGAGCCTATGCAGGACTTGACTCAACGTGTTGGAGGAATGTTGCTCGTCTTGCTCGGCTTGACGTTTCTCGTCAGCGGCCTCGAGCGGAGTATGTTCCCATTGGCGGAATCACTGAGTCACATTCTCGCAGAGCGGGGCAACACGGCGTTGCTGTTCGGCTTCGCATTCAGTGTCGGGTTCGGAAGCACATTTGCGGAGCCCGCCCTCGCCGCCGTGACCTCGCAGGCAGCGGCCGCATTGGCATCGACTGGCGCGATCGATAGCGAGCCAGAGACGATGCGGCAGTATAGCCTGCTTCTTCGGGTAGCGTGCGCTGCCGCGGTCGGGGCAGGGGTCACGATCGGAATATTGAGGGTACTTCTCGGTTGGCCAGCAGTGTGGCTTGTCGTCGGCGGCTATGCCATTGTGAGTTTGCTCGCGCTGGTCGGCAGCGGTAACTTGACAGCCATTGCGATGGACGCTGGCGCGGCGGCCACTTCGGCGATCAACATTCCGATCATCAGTGCGCTCGGCGTGGGACTTGCTTCCATGCTTCGTGGCAGAACGGCACTGGCAGATGGGTTTGGTATCGTCGCGTTGGCAAGTCTGATGCCCATGCTTGTCATCCTGACGTCTTCCTTTCTTATGGCGCCGGTGGGTGCGCGATGACGGTGCATCGCTTGGCAGAGGTCCTCGCCGGGACGTTGGTCGACGTGTCAATGGTGATGACCGCCTTGCTGGCGTTCCAATGGACGCTCACGCGCAAGGCTCCCCCGCGACTCAGAGCCCTCCTCGTGGGGTTTGTTCACTTGGTCGTTGGTCTCAGCTTATTCAAAGCGGGGCTGGAAATCTCGATATTGCCCATCGGCAAGGAGCTCGCACAGCAGCTCGCGGGGGCTGTGCTCATCCGTGGAGAGGGTTGGTTTCGCGGAGCTCTCCCGCTCTGCGCGTTCGCCGCACTGCTGGGCTTTGCCGCAACTCTGATCGAGCCGACACTCATCGCTGTCGGCGATCGAGTTCGCGAGCTCAGCGGAGGCGCGTTCAACCCATGGCGCTTTCGCGTTTTTGTCGCCCTCGGCGTAGCACTGGGCCTGCTGCTCGGTACGCTGCGCACGTTGCTTGGCGTGCCTATGGAGTTCGTCGTGCTGGTGCTTGTCAGTGTCTTGGCGCTCTTGTCGATCAAGGCGCCGCGCGAGCTTGGAGCTCTTGCTGTCGATAGCGGGGGCATGGCGACATCTGTCGTGGTTGTCCCACTCATTGCGGCCTTCGGGGTCGCCGTCGCGGAGACGATGCCCGGACGCGATCCGGTCAGAGACGGGTTCGGCATGATCGTCCTTGCACTTCTCATGCCAGGCATCGTGCTGTTGTCCATTGGGAAGCTTGAAGCCAGTTTCGGGGCCTCGAAACGGACCTCGCATCCCCCCGTGGAGAGGAAATCACCATGAAGTTCAAACTCGTTTTAGCCATGGTGGACGACGACCGCCTGGATGCGACCCTCAAGGCCGCCCGCGAAGGCGGCGCGACGGGCGTGACGATAATTCCGAGCGGTCGCGGCGAAGGACTGAAACCAAAGAGATCTTTCTTCGGTCTGGAATTGACCAGTCAGCGCGATGTACTTTTGTTCGTCGTGGAGGAGCATCTCTCGCGCGGCATACTCGAGCGGATCGCCGACGCGGGTGGCTTCGATAGGGAGCCTGGAACCGGAATAGCGGCGCAGATATCGATCGAGGATGCTGTTGGACTTGGGAGTCAAGTGCAGCAGCTGCAGAAACGTATCGAGGATGAGATCTGATGGGCAAGTTCCCGACAGTCGCCGAGGTCATGCACCCAAACCCGACGGTGATTGACGGCCTAGCGCCGATTGCCGACGCGTTGGCCTTGATGCGCCGTCAAAAAGTAGCATGTCTCATTGTGCCCCGCAGAGATACGAACGATGAGTACGGGATGCTCCTCATCACCGACATCGCTCGCGAGGTTGTGTCGAGAAACCGACCGCTCAGCCGAACCCAGGTCTACGAGATCATGACCAAGCCAGCGCCTGCGCTGGACGCAGCGATGAGCGTGAAATACGCTATTCGACACATGGAACGGTTCGCGTTGACGCACTGCATGGTATTGAATGGTCGAGATCTTGCCGGTGTAGTGACCCTAAAGACTCTGACCTACGCTTACCTCGATGGCATCGAGAATGGGAAAGCGTAACGAAGCAGGTTCGCGTTGTTAGCGAACTCCAGTCGTCAGGAGGCAGAATTGAGGCTGATCCTTGCCGCGACCGACCTTTCAGAACGCGCAACTGCTGCTCTCCGTCGGGCCGGGCGGCTGGCAACTGAGCACTCTTCCGCTGTCATTCTTTGTCATGTCGTGGACGATGATCAGCCGGTGACAATGCAGAACCTGGAGAAAGAAGAAGCACTGCGCCTTCTGGAGGAGACCAAGCTGGGAGTAACCGAGCTGACGGGTGTGCAAAGCAGCACTTCTGTCGTCATGGGCGATCCTTTCGAGGGGATATTGAGGGCTGGACAAGAGGCTGGCGCCGACCTCATCGTCATTGGGTCTCACAGGCGTCGTCTGCTTCGTGACATCTTCGTCGGCACAACCGCTGAGCGGATAATGCGGCAAGGCTCGTTGCCCGTTCTGATGGTCAACCGGCCGCCTGCGAGCAACTATCGTCGTATCGTCGTTTCCGTCGACCTGTCTGACATTTCGTCCCAAGCGCTGTGCGCAGCAAAGCAACTGGGCCTTTTTTCAGGAGCCCAAGTCATCGTGTTCCATGCCTTTGACGCCATGCTGACAACGCTGGCAAGTGCTAGCGTAAGTCAGGAGAGAATACAGGAGCACTTGGCCGATGCGACGATGAATGCTAGGCGGGAGGTCGAGGATTTTCTATCCGGTATTGATCTGTCGGGCGTCAAGTATTCCATTAGCGTGCAAGAGGGGGCGCCAGTACTGGCACTTAAGAACGCTGTGAAGAGTTTAAACGCTGATCTAGTCGTCCTAGGTACACGGGGGCGATCAGGAGGCATAGTAAAGTTTATCCTCGGCAGCGTAGCTGAGGAAGCAATTCGAGAGCTGGAAGGGGACGTTCTAGTCGTTCCCCCAAGAATGGAATGACTTAGGCTGATATTAATCTTCGCTACGCACTACTGTGATCGGCTCAAGGCAGGATACCGGTCGGCACGCCCCGACTCACCCAGCTGTATGAGCGCCCGCCAACATCGCCGAGCATGATCGCCTCAATGACCGGTTCGCTCAAGGTTTTGTCGCCTCCCCATTCGACAACAAAATTGGCCCCCGCACCGCCCCGCTGGTCCATACTGGAGAAGAAGAGGTTGATGGTACCATATGGTAGCAGTCCGATCGGTGTGCTGATGTAGGACTCCAACAGCTTACCTGAGGTGTCGAAGTAGTCGATCTTCCTGACAGCCATCACCTTATCCGGAGATGTGTTCCTGATGCTCAGCGTCACCGAAAGGCTAACGTTGAACGCTCCCGCGCCAACAGGCAGATTTGTATAGGCGGGGACGTAGATCGCGCCGCTTAGGGGCGTGGTTGCGGGCACGGTCGTCAGGGTCGAAGCAAAAGGCTTGAACAATCGCTCCTGCGCTTCCTGCTGGGCGAGCGCGGCTTCCGACACAAGAAGAAGCGAGCAGACTGCAAGGATCTGGCGACAGCTCGCTCTAGGTCTTTGGATCGTGCCCCCAATACTGCTCAACCATGGCATGCGCGATCTCCTCCGCCCCCTGCACTACTTCACTGGCACCACACTGCATCAAGTGCGCGGTTTCTGCGTCAGAGTGCCCACGAGCAATGATGACGAGGCGCGGATTAAGTGCCCGCGCTAACTCGACGATCTGCCCCGCCTCGAAGACGTCCGGGATCGCGACTATGAGTGCCCTGGCCTCAATCAAGTTCGCGGCCCCCAAAACAGCTGCGCCACCGGCCACTATTCCTGCTATGCCTTGCTCTCGCAGCTCTGCGATCACCTCTTCGCGCTCGTCGATCACGAAAAGGCTCTGCCCGGTACTTAACAACTTCTTCGCCACTAGGCTGCCGACACGTCCATGGCCGACGAGCACGACGTGTAGGCGCTGCTCCGTAACCTCCGAGGCTGCGAAAGGGGAAGCAGGAATAAACTCCGGCTTCACCACCAATGCTGCTTTCGCGAGTTTGGGCCTCAAACGATCCAAGGCCAGGAACAGCAGCGGATTGACTAGGATCGAAAGCATTGCGCCGGCAAGGATGAGATCGCGTCCACTGTCCTTCAGCAGGCCCAGCGTTATGCCCAGACTTGCAAGAATAAAGGAGAACTCGCCTATCTGCGCTAGGCTCGCCGAGATGAGCAGTGCAGTCCCGACTGAGTGCCTGAAGGCCAGCACTATGGCAAGTGCCGCTAACGATTTGCCAAGGACAATGATACCGACCGTGCCAACGACTGGCCATGTGTCGGTGATGAGAATGGCGGGGTTGAAGAGCATGCCGACCGAGACGAAGAACAGCACGGCGAAGGCGTCGCGCAAGGGAAGTGATTCCTCCGCAGCGCGTTGGCTTAGCTCCGATTCGGCAAGAATCATCCCGGCAAAAAAGGCGCCGAGCGCGAACGAGACGCCAAACAACTTAGCCGCCCCGTAAGCGACACCAAGCGCGATCACCAAAACGCCCAGCCGAAACAGCTCACGAGAGCCAGTATGTGCGATGTAGTGCAGCACTTTTGGGATCAAGCGGCGCCCGATCACCAGCATTACCGCCACGAATGCGGCTACTTTGCCGACGGTAATGATCCCTTTGCCCAGTATATCCCAGATCCCGCCATCCCTCGGCCCGGTGCCGTCGATCAACGGCGCGACCGCCGGCAAAAGCACCAGCGTGAGGACCATGACGATGTCCTCGACGATTAACCAGCCGATTGCGATGCGCCCACTCTCAGTCGTGAGCAGACGCCGTTCCTGAAGCGCCCTGAGGAGAACAACCGTGCTGGCGACCGAAAGCGCAAGGCCGAACACAATGCCGGAGCCGATCGACCAGCCCAGC
>LNFM01010639.1_pt1 | contig 12866 bp, 16 predicted proteins | sample 596031 | NCBI WGS metagenome assembly LNFM01 (sample SAMN04254537, study PRJNA301005) | activated carbon metagenome | isolation source: dual media filters at the Ann Arbor, Michigan drinking water treatment plant | place: USA: Ann Arbor
TGATGAACTTCCCGCGCTTCAACAAGATGAAGGGCATGGGCCAGATCGTGACCTGGTCGGTGCGCGACGAGACGCTGCACTGCAATTCGATCATCCGCCTGTTCCGCACCTTCATCCAGGAGAACCCCGAAGTCTGGACCGAGGCGCTGCAGCGCGAGCTCTACGTCGCCTGCTCGACCATCGTTGACCACGAGGACGCCTTCGTCGATCTCGCCTTCGAGATGGGCGGCATCGAGGGCATGACCGCCACCGACGTGAAGCGCTACATCCGCTTCATCGCCGACCGTCGCCTGCAGCAGCTCACCCTGCAGCCGATCTATCGCCAGGACGCCAAGAACCCGCTGCCGTGGATGGACCAGATGCTGGGCGCCATCGAACACACCAACTTCTTCGAGAACCGCTCGACCGAATACTCGAAGGCGTCGACACGCGGCACCTGGGAAGAGGCGTTCGGGTAGCTCCCGTCGTCCTGTCTGCAGATTTCAAGTAAAACCTCATCCTGAGGAGCACGCCGAAGGCGTGCGTCTCGAAGGATGGGTGAGGATATGAAGGCTGCCGTGTTTTGCGCTTCGCGCATTACGGCTTCGTGTGGGCGCACAAGACGCTGCAAATCGCGTCGGCGAAAGCAACCGTTGTTGGGAAAGGTCTGTACTCGCTGCGAAATCTAGTGAGCACATCTCAAAATAGGAGACGAGCCGTGCAAGGCCACGCATTTTCAATTGATGTCATTACTGGCGATTCCGTTGAACGCTTTTGGATCATCGAACATAATGAAATTAACGCAATCGGAGTCCTTAAAGGCACCGGCCTTTCCCCGGATGCGATCATCAAACTGAGAGATCGGGTGCCTGAAAGATACGCACCGGAATTGGGCTTGGACCTGGCTGCAATCGGGACCTATGGCCGCCGGGACGGCATTTTTTTTTAGGACACGACTGTTTCTTGGACGTAGTGCTCGTGCCCACCTCCTCGGTGAAGCGTCAATCTTACATGTCGACCCAGTTCTGCCCGCCATAGTAGAGGCGAAGAATAGTCACCTCGGTTGCGGAGACAGTGAAGGCGATCGCCACTCGCCGTTCGAAGCCGACAATGCGCAGGCCGGCGCGAATGTCGTCGCGACGTTGGCCGCGCTCGCCGGCGGTCTCGAAGCCCGCGCAGTAGGCTTCAAGGCGCTCGATGTAGTTCAGCGCCACGTCGATGCCTGCGCGTTCGGCTATCCAGTCACTCAGGCGAAAAAGATCGCTTCGCGCTTCGGGCGCGAACGCAACAGTGCGACGTCTCAACGGCGCGCCTTGCGCTTTGCCGTGTAGCGGGCGCGCGCTTCGGAGAAGGCGGATTTTGCCGAAAGCTTGCGCTCGGGATTTGCCTTCATCGCGTCATAGACGGGGGCGACCTCATCCTGCAGCCAGCGCTCGACCGCGGCATCCCGTTCCTGCAGGGCGCGCAGGCCAGCCCTGATGACTTCGGAGCTTGTGGCATAGGCGCCTGATTCTACCTTTACGTCGATGTATGCCGCCTGCTCGGGCGGAAGACTGAAGGTGCGCTTGGAAACTTTGGTCATAAGCGTTCCTCTGGTATGACTTGATCATACCAGACCGCTAGACTGAAAGCAGCCGATTTCGTGGTGGCCCGCCAATCCAGTCCGCCCAGTCTTGCGTCCTTGCCAGACTGTATCCAATCGGATACATTTCATGGCGATGATCGTCTTCGTTCGGACTCCTCTCTTCGATGGATGGCTGTCGGCGTTGAGGGACGACAGAGGCAAGGCCAGAATCCTGGCCCGGCTGCGCAGCCCGACGATGCGGAACTTCGGCCACTGCAAGCCGGTCGGAAGCGGGGTTTCGGAGATGCGTATCGACGTTGGACCGGGCTACCGCATCTACTTCATGCGCCGGGACGCGACCATTTACGTGCTGCTCGCCGGCGGCGACAAGTCGGCGCAGAAGAAGGACATTGCCCGCGCACTGGTGCTGGCACACGATATCAGGGAGCTGAAGAAATGAAAGCCGCCTATGCTCCCTTCGATGTCGCCGACTATCTCGACAACGACGCCGTGATCGCCGAGTATCTGACGGCCGCCGCCGAAGATCCCAATGCCGACGTCTTCCTTGCCGCCTTGGGCGACGTTGCCAAGGTAAGGGGAATGGCACGTATCGCGAGGCAGGCGGGCCTTGGCCGGGAGAGCCTCTACAAGGCTTTAGGTTCGGGCGCGCATCCCCGATTCGAAACGGTGAGCGCCGTGTTGCGCGCCTTGGGAGTGAAGCTCACGCTTGTCGCCGAACATCGGCTCCCGCGTCGAAAGGCGTCGCCCCGCAAAACACCGCGCATGCGATCCGCACCGGCCCCCCGCCCGCCAAAGCGCGCCGCCTAGGCTGCCCGGTCCGGGCGAATAGCCGCCGCAAGCACGTCGCGCAGTGGCTTCGTGTCGCCCTTGAAGCTGCGGGCGGATGCCTCGTTCCACGCGCCTCGCTCGATCTTCGTCAGGTCGAACTCATAGCCTGCCTGCTTCGCAAGTTGGCGAAAGAACTCGCGCGTGGCCCTGCCGTTGCCTTCGCTTTCGAGAAAGGCCGGCCGGCAGAACTTTTGCCCCGCTTTGGCGATGTCCACGGTACGGATCGATCCGGCCCAGTCGTACACGTCCTGGAAGATATGGCCGTGGAGGCGCGTCAGTGTTTCGAGATCGAAGTGATCGGCTGGCGGCCATCGGCGCATTTCGTCGAGGCGCGCGGCCGTTGCGGCATATTCCAGCCGGGCCAGCTTGTTGGCGCTGCGTGTGCCGAACTTGTTTCGAAGGACGGTCGAGTTGGGATAGGTGTACGGATCCTGTGAATCAGGCGGCATCGGCAGCGCGTTTGGTGCCGAGAACGCGCTCGACCTCCCGCGCCAGAATCTCTTCGCGCAGGATTCGTCCGGCGATGTAATCCTCGCAATCGGCAAGGAATTCGGGCGTGGGGACGTGACCTTCGAGTCGCGTGCTGGCAAGCGCCTGGTCGAGGTGGGCGCGCCGCTGGGCGGCGGTCTCCTGAGGGGTGGCGACGGTGTCGGGCATGGCTCTCTCCAGAGGCATTCGACTATAGCAAATCCTGGCCTCGACGGCACCCCGTGGCAAATTAGTCCGTCGTCTCAGGGTGGAGACTACTCCACCCGCACCGGAGCCCGAAGGGCGGAGTGGAGAGACCTTTTCGCATCGACAAGCCCTGTGCTCGTGGAGGCGAGGTCCCTCGGCTTCGCTCGGGACGACGGAAAGGCCTACCCGAACGTCCGCCGGTAGCTCTTGGTCATCAGCTCGTCGAAGCGGCTGCCCGGCTCGAAGTCCGACATCTCGTCGGGACGGGTGAGGCCCGGAAGCTGGCGCGGGCAGTCGGACGGCTCGCCCAGCACCTGGGTGATCGGGTACATCGCCGACCAGGCCGGCACGCCCTCGTAATCCTCTTCCTCGTCGGCGACGTGCGTGTTGCGGATCTTGCCCGACGCCGTCTCGATCTCCATGCCGATCATGGTCGTCGCCTTGAACTCCTGCTTGTTCGGCTGGCGGATGAGATTGGAGCGGCCGGGGTAGATGCGGTCGATGAACCTGTCCATCAGCTTCAGCTTCACTTCAGGGTCGTCGATCACATGCGCCTTCCCGAAGGCCATGACGGCGCGATAGTTCACCGAGTGATGGAAGCCGGAGCGCGCCATCACCAGCGAGTCGAGATGCGTGACGGTGAGGCAGACGTCGACGCCTTCCTTCTGGTTGCGGATCATCCGGCTGGCCGAGGAGCCGTGCCAGTAGAGGTGGCTGCCCTCGCGCCAGAAGCCGGTCGGCGTGCAGTAGGGCCTGCCGTCGATCACATAGGCGATGTGGCATACCAGGGCGGCGTCCAGGATGGCGTGGATGGTGTCCTTGTCGTAGCGGCCGCGGTCGTGGACGCGCTTCACCTTGTTCACGTTGGTGACGGGATAGCTCGCGGCGGGATCGACTGAATCGGGAGGGGTCATGACATAACCTTTGGAGTGGGCCTTTGGGCACACCGGGGAAGGGTTGCTCGAGGCTGGACAATCATCGCGATACGGATCAGGTGAAAGGGCCGGTTTCCTTGAAAGTGACTGGACCAGTTTGAAAGCCCGCCGCGCCCCGCCGCTTGGCATCGCGCTCGATCCCGCGAGCAGCCTGCCGCTGCATCGCCAGATCGGCGAGCAGGTGCGGCGCGCCATCCTCGAAGGCAGGTTGAAACCCGGCACGCGCCTGCCGTCGTCGCGTCTGCTGGCCCAGGATCTCGACTGTGCCCGCGGCACGGTGGTGCTGGCGCTCGATCAGCTCGTGGCCGAGGGCTACGTCGTGGGCCAGCCGGGCTCGGCCATGGCCGTGGCGGCCAACCTGCCCGACGAGATGTTATATGCGCCGCGCACGCCGGTGCCATTGGAAGCGCCGCAGATTGCCCGCCCCACCGTAGCGAGACGCGCCCGCGCGCTGCTGGCCGCCAGCCCGCCGGTCGCGACCGACGCCCTGCCGCTCGCCTTTCCGACCAGCCAGCCCGACCGCGAGGCCTTTCCCTTCGCGCTGTGGGCCAAGCTGCTGGAGCGCGAATGGCGCCGGCCGTCGGCGGAAGCCGCTGCCGCGCATCCGTTCGGCCATGCAGGCCTGCGCGAGGCGGTCGCTGCCTATCTCGGCGTGGCGCGCGGTTTTACCTGCGAGGCGCGCGAGGTCGTCATCACCACCGGTATCCGTCATGGGCTCGCGCTCTTCGCCGAGGTCGCGCTCGACGCCGGCGACGCGGCCTGGATCGAGGAGCCGGGTTTTGTCGGCGTGCGCGATGCCCTGGCCGCCGCCTCGGTGCGCGCCGTGCCGGTGCGCATCGACGAGGCAGGCTTCTCGCCCGATGCCGCGCAGGAAGCGGCCCGCGAGGCCCGCCTCGCCGTCGTGGCGCCCGCCCATCATTTCCCACTCGGCGCTGTGCTCGGCCTGCAGCGTCGCCTGGAACTGCTGAGCTGGGCCGAGCGCAACAAGGGCTGGATCGCCGAGGACGATTTCGACGGCGAATATCGTTACAGCGGCCGGCCGTTGGCGCCGTTGCGCGCGCTCGATCGCTCCGGCCGCGTCGCCTATTTCAGCAGCTTCTCAAAACTGCTGTTCCCTGCGCTGCGCCTCAGCTTCCTCGTTCTGCCCGCGTCGCTGGTCGACGTGACCGAACGGCTGATGGACAGGATCTCGGTGCGCGCCCCCTTGATGGCGCAGGGCGCGCTGGCGCGATTCATTTCCGAGGGCCATCTCGCTGCGCATCTCCGCCGCACGCGTCTTCTTTATGCCGGCCGGCGCGCGGCGCTGTTGGCGGCGGCGGAGCGGCATCTGGGCGGCCTGCTGGCGATCGCCCCGGATTCCGGCGGCATGCACCTGATCGCCAAGCCGGTCGGCAAAATCGCAAAAACTTTCGACGATATCGTGGTGACGAAAGCTGCGGCAGTTGCCGGCCTCGTCGTGCAGCCGCTTTCGGTCTGCTACGCCGGCCGGTCCAAACGGCACGGGCTGATCCTGGGCTACGCGGGCACTCCCGAAATCGAGATCGATCGTGCGGTGACGACGCTGCGCGATGTCGTGCTTCCTCAGGCGTGTGATAGAACCTTCCCGTGAGAATGTGGGAGGCAGACCGATATGTCGCGCGAGCGCGCTGGCGTTCTGGAAGCGAAAAAGGTCCTGGCTGAGGTCTGGCCCGGTCAGGTGCCGGAGAATTCGGTCGCCCTCTTGAAGGCGCTGCATATTCTGACGCGCGACGGGGCGCTGAACCACGACGCAAGGCGCAAGCTCAAGCAGGTGCTCCATCTGGTGCAGCTTCTCCGCCCGTCGCTCGACGCCGTGCTCGCCGATCAACCTGATGCGGTCATTGCGGACCTCGGCACCGGCAAGTCCTATCTGGGGTTCATCCTCTACGATCTGGTGATCGGACCCTTGGGTCACGGCAACATCGTCGGCGTCGATGTGCGTGCCGAACTCGTCGAACAGTCGCAAAAGCTCGCGGCGGAAAGCCACTTCACGCGGATGAAGTTCACCGCCGGCGAGATCGCCACGACGACGCTACCCGGTGGCCGCGCCGACATGGTGACCGCTCTTCATGCCTGCGATACGGCGACGGACGACGCCATCCGGTTCGCCCTGCATCACGAGGCGAAGGTCGTGGCTCTCGTCCCCTGCTGCCAGGCCGAGGTCGCGACCCTGCTGGGATCCAGCACCGGCGGCCTGGAGCAGCTCTGGCGTCACAACATTCATCGGCGGGAGTTCGGCGCCCACGTCACCAACGTCGTGCGCGCTCTTGTCCTGGAACTGCACGGTTACAAGGTGCGTGTGACCGAGTTCACTGGCCTGGAGCATTCGCTCAAGAACGAACTGATCCTCGCCACGCGTCACCAGAAGAGCAATCCGCTCGCGCGGCGCAAGCTCGACCAACTCGTGGAGCAGCTCGGTGTACGGCCGGCCTTGCTCGACGTCGTGGGCGGTTGAGGTCGGGGCAATAGAGCCAAAGCCTGGCTCGGAAGGAATCGCGATGAAGCAGACAGTTGGCGTGTTGGCCTCGATCCTGACCCTTTCCAGCACGGCTGCCTTTGCGAACGCCGCCGCGGGAGACGCCTGCTCGATGAAGCTGACGGGCGATTCCTTCCTGATCTATGCCGCGTCCATGGCCGGCAAGCCGACCAGGGGAAACTGGCAATCCATCGTGGAGGCCCAGACGAAGTCCCTGGTGTCGGCGAACAGAATTGCCGCCGCCAGCGCGCGAGAGAGCGAGATCGCGGCGGGCCGTTGCGTGAAGGCGGCCGTCGAATAGTCGGCTACTTGCGGAAGGCCAGCACGTCCCACCGCACGCCGTCTGCGTTGAAAGGTGAGGCGCAGTTGCTGTCGCGGGTCATGACTAGCCCTAAGCAGATAGCTAATATCGTAAGTGCCTGCTTTGACGACGGTCGTGCCTGGGTTGAGCGTGGTCGTGTCAAGAGCGCGACCTATTTCCTTTGACTTGAGATTTCCGCTCCTTGGACAAGGCCTGATCATCAACAGGCAACCGAAGTTGCTGAGCCGGCTCAGGATTCGCTGCAACTTCTGCTACTTCAAGAGTCCCTGCACGTATGCGCAACCTCAATGCATGCATGTCGGCTTTTAGCGGAACCGTAATTCCTCCAGTTTGCACTGCATCCATAAGCGCCAAAAGAGGGATAGAGAAGCCTCCCGCCCTTCTTCGAGTACGAATCATGTCTGAGAGACGGGGTGCGGCAATACGTTGCCTGTGGCCATCGCTCCTGGTGGGTGAGTGCAATGCGGTTTCGATAAGAATAATTCCATCTTCGAATCCACCTCTGCGTGCTTTCTTGTCGTCTGCACGCTTCAAGATTTCATCAAATGAAACTCCGCGATTTGTTGCAAGCCCACGAATGATCTCCAGAAGATCAGCGAGCTCATCTGCGCTAGCCTCAGGATTACCAGCGGACAAGAACTCTTCGGCTTCCTCGAAGAGCTTCCCAACAAGGGCATTGCGTATTTCTTGATTCTCCAGGCGAGCGTCAATGACTAGCTCACCTTTGCTCGAAATGTTTTCTGGGATCTTATCGCGAACTAGCTTTTCGAAAACTTTCCTGCCTCGTTGGCGATAATGCGAAGCATAGGGTTCTTCACTGTATACGGTCACGCCATTGCTCTTCAGCAGGTAGTAAGCATGGCAGAGAACAGACCCGCTTAGTTCTACGGGGCAGCTCCTCGCTTTGGCGAGTTCTGCTACCCGCTCGATAAATGACGTGTTTCGAATAGCCTCAGCTTGAGGTTCAAGCCGTAGGACTGCTGCTTTTGTAGGGTCTCGCAACAACCGATCTATTTCGGAGACACTCTTCAAAGTTATGGTGGGGAGAAGGGGCCTTGCCGGGGGGATATCAGCCAGATCACTTGTCTGTTTTCGTTCTCTATACCAAGCGATGTTGCGCCCAATGTTCAGGTACTGTGGTACGTCGCAGAACCACATGACTTGAGCAACCGAGGTGTCTTTGAGGCGCTCTGCGATCTTTGCCGTCTGTAGTGCAATGAAAATTAGATCTGATCGCGCGATAGATTTGTGCCTAGCAAGATCGGTACGCACGGGAAGGTAACGCCACTTGCCATCTGCAGTCTCCTTCAAGTAGTGCGGCTTGAATCGGATCTTCTCCGACAGGATCTTCTTGCTCTCTAGATCAATCTGAAACGAATCGTGAGGCAAGAACTGAAGGCCGTCCGGAAGTCCCCAGAGAGAATCGACGCGAACGGTTCTCGATCCGCGTTCATAGTATGACCAAGCAGCAATTTTCGCAGGAATAAATGTATGCAGGATGAAGCAGATTTCCTTTGAGGAGATACTCATCGCCTCATACGCCTCGAGTTGCCCACGCAACCACGCAGTCGCCTGCTTTCCTGTGACTGTATCGGTTCGCGGCAGATTTTGCTGCCCAAGCTTCTCCGATGTCGTGTCTGTTCGGATGACTGCACGTCCGCCGGTGATCCTTTGGATTTCCTGAACTAGATCTTGTGTGCTTGCTTCAGTTCTTAATGCAGCTGCAATCTCCTTTCCTGTCGCAAAGAACAAGCGGTGCCCGGGTGGTTTGTCGTCGACCCAGAAATCATTGACGTTGCGCAACTTTCGCCACGGCGACTCTGCTGTGACATCAAAGAGCTTGAATACTCCACCAATCACCGCGGCATTTTGGGGAATCTCATTCGAACGTAGAGTCGCATCGGCTTTAGGATCATGTCCGTTGGTGTCTTAAGCTTCTTCGTCATTTTGAACGACCCAGAGCTTTCTCTCACTCACGACCCATTCAATATGGGATCGCCTGGAGGTTTGCTTATTGCACCAGTATCCGACTCGACGAAGCTGGCTCGGGATATTGCGCTCTGATAGGCAGATAATTGGGAGTCGAGCGTTTAGTGCCTTGGCAAATTTTGAATTCAGGCCCTGTCTGGGCGCGTAGCTATGATCTTCGAGTTCGTACTTCCATTGATTGCGTGTCGGGGACATACGCACTTCGTTGGATAGGTGACCATGGATATCTGCGTCCGGCCTAGCATGGGCAATCAAGCCAATTGCCCCCGCCCGCCGTCTCTTCCCATAGTGACTGAATATCTTATTGATCGCTCTGCTAAGCTCGTTCCAATCAAACTCTGCACCTACGACAACAGAGATGTTGCGCCCGCGTTGGGAGAGGTCTTCATCGCACGCGCTAGACCTAATTATGACCTTAGGCCAACCGCCTAAGGAGAGATCTTGCCATCTGCGTTGGAGGTCCTGGCGCCAACGCTCGAGCGTTTGCATTTGCTTCGTCTTGAGACTTGCCTTCCAAGCCTCAAACAATTCGACGGGCATCAAGAAGTAGGGTGGGGTCCACGGCACAGGCACGCGGGCGAGGCCCATCGCTTTGATGCCATACTGCCGGCCAACCAATGGAAAATCTTGCCTAAGCGTTTCGGGGCTATCCGACCCAAGAAATCGCTGGATCGACGCGCGTGTACGTTCCTTAGCCTTGCGCAGGGGCGTCTTGGTTTTTCTGGCTGTCCTCATTGCTACGCTCCCGGCCATTCTTGCTTCGCCGGCCATCCAGCGTTCCAAACATTCGATCAGCTAAGCCATGAAGAGACGCGAGGACGTTGTCTGAGAAATAGCCCACCAAATATCCGAAACCCAGGGCAACATAGAAGGTGTCAAACGCCGTCCGGCTCAACAGTGGTATCAAACCCGACACAACCATGAATCCGAGAAAGAGCGAAAGTACTCCTGACAGGAGCGGAACGATCAATCGCCAGACGATTCGATCTACATTCCAAGTATGTTTGGCGACGGAATGGTATAGCCACTTGAGTGCAAATGAAGTGCCGCCGCATACGCCGGCGGCGAACATTGCGCCCCAAAGCAGCGCATCCTTGTTGTCCTTTGCTGAGACTATTCCAATATGACCAAAGGTAACCTGCCCAGTTGCATTGGCCTCGATCGAGCAACGCGCGAGCTGGTACAAAAAGAAAATCAGCAACGCCACGAGCCACAAAAGTTCCACTACAATTTGAAACCACGCGCGTAGTGGATAGCGGGAGGCAAAATCACCGGGTTGGCGACCATCGGTCAGCCGAACATTTGATTCCTTTGGAGGTAGGGCCACAGAGCGCTACTTCAATCCAAATATTTCTATCGTTTTGACAACGTTCTCTTGAAACGGATGCTGGGAGTAGTTCCATAAATGCTCAAGTCGTAGCTCGCGTGCAATAAGCCTTCTGAACCATTGAGATTCAGGACGAGCAGCTCGGTACGCTCGGAACCTAGCCCTCCCGTCACTGCACCATAGATATTCAGATCCAGCCAAGATGTTGGGACCCACGCAATTCGCGACTTCCGCCGCCAACTTCAACGGCGTGATGTCAGTGCGCTGGTCGACATGGCTAATAAGATCGAATGGCAGAGGTACGATATGCAGATGCGCCTGATCGACCCCACAACCTGCGGAGCTACCCGCCCGTGCCGCTCCGTGCTCAAACTCAAAGAGGCTTTCACCGAGAGTGCTCAGAGTATTTCGGATTTCGCCAGTGAAGTTGGCAAGCTCAGTTCGCTCATCCGGCGACATCTCCGCGAGTGAGAGCATTTGACGCTTCGGGACTATCAAGGTCCATCCGCGAACCAAAGAGCCTAGAGAAGGTATGGCAAGAAAATTGGGGGACGTTGCCAACACAGAATTCCATATCGCGGTGGGTTGTGTGCTGGTTGGATCAGTGATCCAGCTAAAGCGAGTCGTCATCTCGTGTGGTCCTTGAGCTTCCCGGACACAGATACTTAGGCGGCCAACAATCTGCAGTCACTTAACGTGAAGTGTGCTCCAAAAGTTAGCGAACCGCTACCGTCGATGCAAACTTAGTATCCGCTTCTACTTGTCGGTTGGCCGGTGAAAACTTCTGCGGTGCTAGCCATGAAGGCAAGAATGCTCCACCAAACGTCCCGGCCACCCAGCAAGGCTGGGCGCTCGCTGTTGTGAGCGATGCGGAGTCAAAATTGTGTGGCAATCACGCAAGTCTCGCCGGCCGACACCTCAAATACGCGCCGGCCGGCCGGCCGGCACCGGCCCGTGCCGCAGCGACAGGGTCATCAGGCCGCGCGGCGCGATCAGCTCCGCGACGCATTCCATGGCGCGTCCGTTCGGCCTCGTCGAGATGCATCCAGACGGCCGTCATCATGACGAGGTCGAAGCGCTCACCACGCGCCCGCACGAGTGCGAGCTCGGGCAGCGAATCGTCGAGCCATTCGATGGCGGGCGAGGGGTGCAGGTGCCCGTGGGCGCGCATCGCTCGTGTCGGCTCGACGGCCAGGACCTTGTGGCCCAGGGCGGCCAGGGCGGCGGCATCGCGGCCGGTGCCGGCGCCGATATCGAGGGCGCGGGCCGGGGCCGCCGGCAGCAAGGGCACGATGCCGCGATGGACGTCGGCGAAGCTGCGGCTCTCGTACTGCTTCACCAGCACGTCGGCCGTCTCGCCATAGCCCTGGGTGCTATTGGGGGCGCCGCTGGCGCGATGGCCGTTCATGAAAGTTGCAAGTTCAGCAAGATTATGCCTATATTTCATATAGGCTGGCGCCTGGACTGCGCCGGCCTTTTTCATTTTGGCACGACCACCTGCGGCACGCCCGCGGGTCCGGCCTTGAGCCTCTGGTGTAGCCGCCGCGGGTCCTGACCCGTGGACAGTCCCAACAACGACCCCGTCCCAACGCCCGCGCCAAATAGCGACGTGCGAACAGACACTTAACGACGCCTGGGAAACAGAGCGCGCCGGGGCACATGTGATCGAAGAAATCGGGAGTGGTCCAAAAGCCAATGGAATCAGGCTTATCCCGGAGTCCCGGACAGGGTCGCGGACAACATGCGTTACATTCAGGTGTCCGCAATTATTGGGCGAACAGCCCGTCGTTATTGGCTTTTCGGCGTGCGGAGAGCTGAAATTGGGCTGACGAACTTGAGGGGAACTCGGCCAGAACTTTTAAGGGAAACTCAGCCCGTCCGCGCGGCCTTCGCCGCTTCGAAGGCGGCCAGGCGCACGGCGAACTTGCCGGTGCCGGCCGCCAGCGAGGTGGCCGCGGCCGGGACCGGCAGCGTCTCGAAGAAGTGGCAGGCGACGCGGTGGCCTTGGCCCGCGTCGCGCAGCAAGGGCTCCTCCTGGCGGCAACGCTCCTGGGCATGCTGGCAGCGGGTGTGGAAGCGGCAGCCCGGCGGTGGCGCGAAGGGGCTGGGCACGTCGCCAGCCAGCAGGAGGCGCTCCTTGCGCACGCTGGGGTCGGGCCGCGGGATCGCCGACAGCAAGGCCTGCGTATAAGGGTGCCGCGGCCGGTCGTAGAGGTCGCGCTTGGTGGCGATTTCCACGAGCTTGCCGAGATACATCACGGCAACGCGGTCGCTGATGTGTTTCACCACGGCGAGGTCGTGGGCGATGAAGAGGTAGGAGAGGCCGAAGCGGCGCTGCAGGTTCTGCAGGAGGTTGACGATCTGCGCCTGGATCGAGACGTCGAGCGCCGAGACGGGCTCGTCGCACACGATCAGGTCGGGATTGACCGCCAGCGCCCGGGCGATGCCGATCCGCTGGCGTTGGCCACCGGAGAACTGGTGCGGGTAGCGCCTGTGGTGTTCGGGCAGCAGGCCCACGACATCGAGCAGCTCCTTTACGCGCGTTTCCCGTTCCGCGGCGGTATGCAGGTCGTGGACGGCCATCGGCTCGGCCAGGATCTCGCCCACGGTCATGCGCGGATTCAAGGACGCATAAGGATCCTGGAAGATGATCTGCATGTGCCGGCGCAGCCGCCGCAGCGAATTCTTGTCGAGGTTGGCGATTTCCTCGCCCTTGAAGCGCACCGAGCCCG